>VOFI01002460.1_pt1 | contig 33528 bp, 42 predicted proteins | sample 5384131 | NCBI WGS metagenome assembly VOFI01 (sample SAMN12384728, study PRJNA508395) | human gut metagenome | isolation source: healthy gut H | host: Homo sapiens
CTGTTCTTCGACCCCCGGCGCTACGATCTGTCCGTTGTGGGCCGGTACAAGTTCAACAAGAAGCTGTCCCTGTGGCAGCGCATCCCCGGCTACAAGCTGGTCTATCCCGTGGCGGATCCGCTACCGGTGAGCTCCTGTTTGAGGACGGCCATCTGCTGAGCAAGGAGGACGCTCGTCTGCTGGATACGGTCGGCGTGGGAGAGGTCACCATCGACGTGGAGGGAGCGCCCCTGCGGGTCATGTCCAACAAGATGTGCGACCTGAGCCATTATGTGGACTTCGATCCCCTGACCGAGTGCGGCATCAAGGAGCGGGTGCGCTTCGATGTGCTGCAGGAGCTGCTGGGCCAGTACAGCGGCGAGGAGGATGGGCGCCAACATGCAGCGTCAGGCCGTGCCTCTGCTCAAGCCCCACGCGCCTATCGTGGGCACCGGTATGGAGCATAAGATTTGCATCGACTCTGAGATCGCCTCCGGTCCAACCACGGCACCTGCATCAACCAGCGGCCCATCGTGGAGGTGGGCGAGCGGGTTCACGGCTGGGGCACCGACGAGAACGCCCAGACCGTGGATCCCACCGTCCTGGCGGACGGCCCCGCCACTGAGCAGGGCGAGATCGCCCTGGGCCAGAACATCCTGGTTGGCTTTATGACCTGGGAGGGCTACAACTACGAGGACGCCGTGCTGCTGAACGAGCGTCTGGTGCGGGAGGACCTGTATACCTCCATCCACATCGAAGAGTACGAGATCGACGCCCGGGACACCAAGCTGGGCCCGGAGGAGATCACAAGAGACATCCCCAATGTGGGCGAGGACGCCCTGAAGGATCTGGACGAGAACGGCATCATCCGCATCGGCGCGGAGGTCCGTTCCGGCGACATCCTGGTGGGCAAGGTCACGCCCAAGGGCGAGACCGACCTCACCGCCGAGGAGCGGCTGCTGCGGGCCATCTTTCGGGCCCGGGAAGGCCCTGAAGGTCCCCACGGCGAGAGCGGCATCATCGTGGACGTCAAGGTCTTCACCCGGGAGGCCGGCGACGAGCTGGGGCCCGGCGTGAACATGGTAGTGCGGGTGTACATCGCCCAGAAGCGGAAGATCTCCGTGGGCGACAAGATGGCCGGCCGCCACGGCAACAAGGGCGTGGTCTCCCGGATCATGCCCCAGGAGGATATGCCCTTCCTCCCCGACGGCACCCCCCTGGACATCGTGCTGAACCCTCTGGGCGTGCCGTCCCGTATGAACATCGGCCAGGTGCTGGAGGTCCACCTGGGCGTGCCAAGACCCTGGGCTGGAAGGTGGACCCCCGTCTTCAACGGGCCGACGAGAAGGACATGGAGCTGCTGGCCCAGGCAGGCCTGTTCCGGGAGGTCTATCCCAACGAGACCATCGCCTCTACCTGGTCACCGAGGACGGCACCGACGTGCGCCGCCTGGACCAGGAGGAGATGGCTGACGAGCACCAGGTCCGCGTCTGGCAGAAGGAGGGCCGCCTCCCGTCTGGCCGACGGCAAGACCCGCCTCTACGACGGCCGCACCGGCGAGCGGTTTGAAACCCCGTCACCGTGGGCTACGTCTACTTCCTCAAGCTCCACCATCTGGTGGACGACAAGATCCACGCCCGCTCCACCGGCCCCTACTCCCTGGTGACCCAGCAGCCCCTGGGCGGCAAGGCCCAGTTCGGCGGCCAGCGGTTCGGCGAAATGGAGGTGTGGGCGCTCGAAGCCTACGGCGCGGCCTACACCCTGCAGGAGATCCTCACCGTCAAGTCCGACGACGTCACCGGCCGTGTTCGCACCTATGAGGCTATCGTTAAGGGCCACAACGTGCCCAAGCCCGGCATCCCCGGAGTCCTTCAAGGTGCTGGTGAAGGAGCTGCAGGCCCTGTGTCTGGACATCAGGTGCTGGACGCCCAGGGCGAGGAGATCGAACTGCGGGACGACGAGGAAGACACCTATCAGAACATCAACCAGATCCGGGACGACGATTACCAGCCCTATCGGGAGGATGCAGACGCCCAGTTCTCCGCGGCAGGCTACACCATCAAGGAATCCAGCGACGACGATGACCTCTCCGTAGGGGACGCGGTGGACGACAGCGCAGACGACTACGGCGATGACAGTTATGACGAATAAAAGGGAGGACGATGGATATGAGTTATGCTGAGTTTGACGCCATTCGTATTGGTATCGCTTCACCGGAACAGATCCGCGAGTGGTCCCATGGCGAGGTGAAAAAGCCCGAGACCATCAACTACCGCACCTGAAACCCGAGCGGGACGGCCTGTTCTGTGAACGCATCTTTGGCCCCACCAAGGACTGGGAGTGCCACTGCGGCAAGTACAAAAGATCCGCTATAAAGGGCAAGATCTGTGACCGCTGCGGCGTGGAGGTCACCCGGCCAGCGTGCGCCGGGAGCGGATGGGCCACATTGAACTGGCGGCCCCCGTGTCCCACATTTGGTACTTCAAGGGGATTCCCTCCCGGATGGGTCTGCTGCTGGACCTGTCCCCGGATCCTGGAAAAGGTCCTCTACTTTGCCGCCTATATCGTCACTGATCCTGGCTATCTCCCCCCTGGCCAAGAACCAGATCCTCTCCGAGAAGGAATACCGGGATATGCGGGAGAAGTATGAGGACGACTTCGACGCCGGCATGGGTGCCGAGGCGGTCAAAAAGCTGCTCCTGGCCGACATCGACCTGGAGGCCCTGTCCGTCCAGCTCCGGGAGGAGCTCCAGCACGCTTCCGGACAGAAGAAGGCCCGTATCGTCAAGCGCCTGGAGGTGGTGGACGCCTTCCGGCTGTCCGGCAACAACCCCGAGTGGATGATCCTCGACGTGGTGCCCGTCATCCCCCCCGATATCCGGCCGATGGTCCAGCTCGACGGCGGCCGCTTCGCCACGACCTCAACGACCTCTACCGCCGGGTCATCAACCGCAATAACCGCCTGAAGCGGCTCATCCAGCTCACCGCACCGGACATCATTATCCGCAACGAGAAGCGGATGCTGCAGGAGGCGGTGGACGCCCTCATCGACAATGGCCGCCGCGGCCGCGCCGTCACCGGCGCCAACAACCGCGCCCTCAAGAGCCTGTCCGATATGCTCAAGGGCAAGCAGGGCCGCTTCCGCCAGAATCTGCTGGGCAAGCGTGTGGATTACTCCGGCCGAAGCGTCATCGTGGTGGGCCCTGAACTGAAGATCTACCAGTGCGGCGTACCCAAGGAGATGGCCATCGAGCTCTTCCGCCCCTTCGTGATGAAGAAGCTGGTGGAGGATGGCTCGGCCAACAACATCAAGTCCGCCAAGAAGATGGTGGATAAGGGCCGGGCCGAGGTCTGGGACGCCCTGGACGAGATCATCAAGGATCACCCCGTGATGCTCAACCGCGCGCCTACGCTGCACCGTCTGGGCATTCAGGCCTTCGAGCCGGTGCTGGTGGAGGGCCGTGCCTTGAAGCTGCACCCCCTGAACTGCACCGCCTTCAACGCCGACTTCGACGGCGACCAGATGGCCATCCATGTGCCCCCTGTCCGCCGAGGCCCAGGCGGAGGCCCGCATCCTGATGCTCTCCGCCAACAACCTGCTGCGTCCCCAGGACGGCGGCCCCGTCACCGTGCCCACCCAGGACATGGTGCTGGGCTCCTACTACCTGACCATGGACCGCATGGGCAAGGCGGAGAAGGGCGCCGAGACCATCTGGTGCGAGGATGCCGGCGACACCAACCTCACCGCTCACTCCATCGTGGACGCGGATGACTTTGTGGCCGCCAACGACGCCCTGGAGAAGGGGCAGAAGAAGGCCGCCTACCGCCCTCTCCACTTCTACGCCAGCGAGGAAGAGGCCCTCATGGCCTACAACGACCATGTGATTGGGCCCCACTGCCCCATCGGCGTGCGCCGCACCATGACCGTGGACGGCGTCAGCCACACCGCTGTGGTAGAGTCCACCCCCGGCCGTATCATCTTCAACCAGAACATCCCTCAGGACCTGGGCTTTGTGGACCGGACCGATCCCGCCCACGTCTGCGACTATGAGGTGACCTTCACCTGCGGCAAGAAGCAGCTGGGCCAGATCGTAGACCGCACCATCAACAAGCACGGCTTCACCGTGGCCGCTGAGGTGCTGGACGCCATCAAGGCCACCGGCTACAAGCACTCCACCCTGGCGGCCATCACGGTCTCCATCGCGGATATGACCGTGCCCCCCAAGAAGTACGAGCTGGTGGCGGCCTCCGAGCAGAAGGTGCTAGACATCGAAAACCAGTACAAGATGGGCTTCATGACCGACCACGAGCGTTACAAGCAGGTGGTGCAGGTCTGGGAGAAGACCACCAACGAGGTCTCTGACGCCCTGCAGGAGAACCTGGACCGCTATAACCCCATCTTCATGATGGCGGACTCCGGCGCCCGCGGTTCTATGAAGCAGATCCGCCAGCTGGCTGGTATGCGCGGCCTGATCGCCAACACCGCCGGCCGCACCATCGAGATCCCCATCAAGGCGAACTACCGCGAGGGCCTGACCGCCCTGGAGTACTTCATCTCCTCCCGTGGCGCCCGTAAGGGTCTGGCCGATACGGCTCTGCGTACCGCAGACTCCGGTTACCTGACCCGCCGCATGGTGGACGTCTCCCAGGATGTCATCATCCGGGAGGAGGACTGCCACGTGACCCACGGCATCAAGGTCTCCCGCATCAGCGAAAACGGCCAGGTGATCGAGAAGTTCTCCGACCGTGTCCGGGGCCGCTACCTGGTTGGCGACGTGGTGGATGCCGACACCGGCGAGGTGCTGCTGTCCAGCACCAAGATGATGGACGAGAACGACGCCAAGATCCTGGAGACCCACAAGTGGGTCCAGGCCAACTACCGCGACGGCGACCGCTGCACCTTCGACCCGGCGGTTGACGAGCACCCCACCGTCATGATCCGTACCGTTCTGACCTGCAAGGCCCACAGCGGCGTGTGCGCCAAGTGCTACGGCATGAACCTGGCCACCCAGCAGCCTGTGGGTCCGGGCGAGGCGGTCGGCATCATTGCCGCCCAGTCCATCGGCGAACCCGGCACCCAGCTGACCATGCGTACCTTCCACACCGGCGGTCTGGCCGGCGGCGACATCACCCAGGGTCTTCCCCGTGTCGAGGAACTGTTTGAGGCCCGTAAGCCCAAGCGGATGGCTACTCTGGCAGAGATCGGCGGCACGGTCAAGTTCGAAGAGACCAGCAAGGGCAGCCTGGTGAACATCGTCATCACCGCACCTGACGGGGACACCCGCACCTACGCGGTGCCTCACACCGGCCTGCTGGTGAAGGCTGATCCAAGAGGTCCTGCGGGTGTACCGCCAGCAGGGAGTGGATATCAACGATAAGCATATCGAGATCATCGTCCGCCAGATGATGCGCAAGGTCCGTCTGGAGGACGCCGGCGACACCAAGCTGCTGGACGGCTCTATGGTGGACGTCCTGGAGCTGGACGACGCCAACGAGGAGATCGACCGCCGCAACGCCGCCGGTGAGCGGCAGGAGAACGGCGAGCCTCTGCGCCACGCCGTAGGCACCCAGCTGCTGATGGGCATCACGAAGGCATCTCTCGCCACGGACTCCTTCCTGTCCGCCGCCTCCTGTCCGCCAGTTTCCTACTATCCTCCAACTGGCCCACCAGATGGGGGTGGCCCCCTTAGCAGCACCTTCCTGGTGGGGAAGGGCTCAACCTCCTGGTGGGGCGGACGAAGGGGTGGACCGGTTCCTGGTCAACTGGCCCCTCCAGATGGGGGGCCTCACCCGGCTGGAGCGGGACGGGGGGGAGGCCGGCCTGTATGTGGGCAGCGGCGTCACCCTGGCCCAGGCGGCCACCTTCGCCGCCCAGGCGGGGCTGTCCGGCCTGGAGTTTGCCCACGGCATCCCCGGCAGCCTGGGGGGCGGCGTGTTCATGAACGCCGGCGCCTACGACGGCGAGATGGCCCAGGTCATCGCATGGGTGGACTGCCTGGACGAGACCGGCGCCCCCCACCGCCTGGCCGGGGACGACCTGGCCCTGGGCTACCGCACCAGCTGCTTTACCCAGCGGCCCTGGCTGATCACCGGGGCCCGCCTCACCCTGACCCCCGGGGACCCCGCCGCCATCCGGGCAAAATGGCCGACCTGGCCAGCGCCGGGCCAAGCAGCCCCTGGAGTACCCCAGCGCCGGCTCCACCTTCAAGCGCCCCCCGGCCACTTTGCCGGAGGCCTCATTGAGCAGTGCGGCCTGAAGGGGTACCAGATCGGCGGGGCCCAGGTGTCGGAGAAGCACGCGGGCTTCGTCATCAACACCGGCGGGGCCACCTGCCAGGATATTTTGGACCTCATCCACCACGTCCGCCAGGTGGTGCGGGACCAGACCGGCGTCCTGCTGGAGCCGGAGGTCCGCCTTCTGGGCGCCGCCTTCCGAGAACCCTAACGCAAAGGAGAATGGAACCATGAACGACCGCTTTTTCGTACTCATCTACGGCACCAGCATCAAAGGGAAAGACTTCACCCACTTTTCCAGCTACCACAACGTCCAGGACGTGGTGGACCTGGTGAGGGACTGGCTGGAACGGTTCTGCGGGATGGACTGCTACACCCCCCAGGAGGAGGCCGCCCTCCGCGCTGCCAACGGCGGGGAGCTGCCGGAAACCGCCTTCCTCTGCCCCGAGGTCACCACCCCGGCGGAACTGGCCCGCTACAACGGCTTTTTACAACTACGAGAGCCTGGGGCAGTTCAACCTCTTCCTCACCCCGGTGTATGACACCCTCACCGCCAAGCAGTTCCGGGTGGGGATGAACCGGGAGTTCGGCATCGACAAGGACTTCAGCGCCCCGGCCGAACGCCTCTGGGCCCACCTGGACGACTTTGTCAACTCCTTCTCCGACCCCGACCTGGACTATACCGAGGCCGAGGAGGACATCCGCAACTTCCTGGTCCGGGGCGGCTTTGCCCTCTTTAACGACGAGGCCCCCGGCCGGCAGGAGATCTTCGTGATCCCCAAAGGCGGCTTTGCCCCCATCGACGACCCCACGGTGTAAGACCCCCAGCCCCGGGCGGCACCCAGCCGCCCGGGGCATTTTTGTGCAACTTTTTGCCCCATTTCCCCCTGGGAAGGGGAAACACACCTTGCAAGACCCCCAAAACTCCAGTACACTGGAGAGCGGAGAAACAACCCCATGCAGCCAAAGAGGCATATGCCTCTTTTCCGTTGGAGCTTCCAACGGAAAAGAGGCATATGCCTCTTTTCCGTTGGAGCTTCCAACGGAAAAGACACTCTGCCCAGGCTAGGAAGGAGAACCCTATGACCCTTAGAAGACGACGCATGTTAGCAACCTTACTGGCCCTGGCCCTGTGCCTGTCGCTGCTCCCGATGAGCGCGCTGGCGGCGGAGGCCGACGCTTTGGGAGAAACAGGCCCAGAGGAGGCCGTCTGCACCTGCACGGCGCCCTGTACAGAGGGAGGCATGGACACAGCCTGCCCGGTCTGCGGCGCCGAAGGGGCAGCACCGGAGGACTGCGGCCAATCCCTGCCCCAGGGCAGTGGAGAAGCGGAGACCCAGCCCCTGACCAATGACGGGATCAGCTTGCTATCAACGCAGGAGAATGTTTCCTATATAGATCCAACAAAGAAGCAAACGGAACAGACCTGCGACAGCGCCACGGAGGTAACAGAGAGCGACACAACATGGAGCGATGATAATAACGATGGCTGGTACGTCGTAAACGGCGACGTGACCATCAGTTCCCGCGTCACCGTCACCGGCAAGGTGCACCTCATTCTTGCGAATGGGTACACACTGAACGCGGCAAAGGGCATCACCGTCACCGGCGACAACAGCCTGACCATCTACGCCCAAAGCGAGAACGAGAATACGATGGGCAAACTTGATGCCACCGCACCAAATGATGAGGGCGCAAATGCGGCCATTGGTGGTAATCAAAATGAAACGGCTGGAACCATAACTATAAACGGTGGAAAGATTACCGCCAAAAATGAGGCAAGCCCAGATCCTTGGCTTACAGATATACATGGCGCAGCCATAGGCGGGGGAGGTAGTGGCGGCAGCGGCACGATTACAATCAATGGTGGAATTGTAAATGCAACAACAGCTCGAAATGGCGATGGCGCAGGTATCGGGAGCGGAGAGAACGCGGCCAGTGGCAGCATCACGATTACCGGCGGTGTTGTTTATGCTGCGTCAAATGGAGCGGGAGCAGGCATTGGCGGCGGCTATTGTGGAAGAGATTACAAGGGCAATCAAAACATTAGTATCACTATCTCTGGAGGAACCGTGACGGCCTTCGCAGGTTATCAATCCGCAGCAATTGGTGCGGGTCGTAATGATAATAAATCCAATGTGTACCAGGGAACTTTTTCGACGGGTGAAAATGGGAACGCGGTCATTTTTACCGGATGCCGTAGCTCAGAGGAGAACGATCTAAAAGAATGTGTTGGCATCTATCAGTAAGTTCGATAGCGACAGCGCTAGCGGCGTGATTTTTATATTCAAAGAGAGTGATGCCAGTACTACTGGAAGTCATGCTGGGAAGGTCTACGGCAGCGTTACCCCAACGGAGGACTTTACCATTCCGCGGGATATACCCTCACGATCCCAGCGGAAGCTACTTTGGATGTCAGCAGTGTTTCCGTTACCAACAGCGGTACCATTATCTGCTATGGCACCATCCACGGCGACGTCGGCGGTGACGTGAGTTATGCAAGTGCGGTGGAGGTGGGAATTAGCGGAGATGGTGTCACTAATACGGGCAACAGCTACACAGCACAGTATAATACTCAAATCACCATTACGGCCACCATGCGGCGGGCTCAGAGCAACGGAGTCAACGCCCTTGCTGATATTGGCAAGGTGGATTTCTACCTGGGCGGCACGGACGGCACATTACTGGGGTCTGTTCAGGTCACAAGCAGCGGCGGCGCCTACACCGCTACGCTGGAAGTGACACTGAATGATACGACAAAATGGATGCCAAAGGATAGTCCTTACACCATCACCGCCGACTTCGGCGGCGTGGCTGGCACCTCCGGCGACGGCCTGATCAGCAGCACCGGCTCCGCAGAGCTGACCGTCACCAAGGGCAGTCAGACCGCCCCCGACGCGCCCACGATGTCCAGCCGCACGACAACCAGTGTTACACTGAACACCATAAACGGCGGCCAGGGAACGGGGCAGTACGGCTACAACACGGATGGAGATACTTCCGACTATCACTGGCAGGAAAGCACTGAATTCAGTGGCCTGCAGCCCGGCACGGCCTACACCTTCTACGCCCGCTACGCCGAGAACGATTACTACAATGAGTCCCCGGTTAGCGGCGGCACAAGTGTCACCACGCTGCCCGAGATTACCACCAAAAACCTGGACGCCGGGTATGTGGGGGTGCCGTATAACGCAACCTTGCAAGCCACCGTTGACAGCGGCAAGACCGTGACCTGGACGCTTGCCTCTGGCTCCACCCTGCCTGCTGGCCTGACGCTGAATAACAACGGCACCATCAGCGGTACACCAAAGACGGCAGTCACAAACCATACGTTTACCGTGCAGGCTACTATCGATGGTGCGAGCAACACCCAGGAATTGTCCATCACCATCAATGCAGGCACGTCGGTTATCTCGATTACCGATGGTTCGGGCATCTATACTTACGGCGAGACTATCACCATCAACGGCAAGATCACCGCCTCCAGCCAAATTCCCAACAACGGGATCAACAGCATCACCGAACCGGAGCAGAACCAGGTAGGGCTGTACTCGGGTGATACCCAGCTCGCTACGGCAAATGTCACAAATGGTTCTTTCACTATTACCTACAACACAGCCGGGCAGAGCATTCCCATCGGAAATAACCAGACCCTCACCGTGCGCTACGGCGGTAGCAGCGACTTGACCAGCGGCTCCGCCACCGTGTCTATCACCCTGAACCCCAAGTCCGTCACGGCGCAGGTGCAGGGGTGAGATCACCAAGGCCTTTGACGGCAATACCGATGCGGCGGTCGAACTGGCCGTGGCCAGCAGCGACCTTGTGAACGGCAATGACGAAATCACCGTGACCGGTACGGGAACGTATTCCAGTGCTGATGCGGGGACGAATATTTCCGTCACCGTAAGCAATATTCAGACCACCGGCGATGACAGGGCATGGTACACCGTAAGCGCCCCCACGGACGTCACCGGAACGATTACCCAGGCAACCCAGGAAGCGCCAAATGCGCCGACGGTAATCGAGAGAACCAGCAGCAGCGTCACGCTTGCCGCGCTCGGCACGACAGGGCAGGGGGCTCTGGAGTACGGCTACACAACTGGCGTCGAGGTTAAGCCTGATAACTGGCAAACTGACACGACTTTTAGTGGTCTGACCTCCGGCACGACCTACACCTTCTACGCCCGCTACTCCGGGGACAATAACTACAACCCTGCTGTCAGCGTAGCCGGTACTAAAACTTCTACTTTGAGCACTACCGGCCCGAATGTTGTCAACCCCGGCGAAACCGTTGTCACGGATGACGGTACTAAGGTCACGAACGACGGCGAAAAGATTACCATTACCCCGGGAGATGACGGTCCTGTGACGGTCGTCACACCGGATGACGGCGTAACCGTCAACGGCGACGGCACTGTAAATGTCTCCGACGGCTCCACCGTCCAAACCGGCGACGGCCCCGAAATGACCCTGCCCGGCGGCGGCACAATCGACCCTGACATCGGCGCGGTTATGCCGGATGCCGGCGGCAGCGTCGTCATTGGCAGCGGAGAAGATACAATTACCATTACCCCGCCGAGCGGCGAGCCCATCACGCCTAACGGCGACGGCTCCATCACCCTCCCCCGGCGGCTCCACCGTGACCGGCAGCGACGGGGAGAGCGTCACCATCCCGCCCGAGGGCGGCACCCTCCAGCCCGGCGGGGACGTGGAGTACACCGTGACCGTCACCTTCGACAGCCAGGGCGGCAGCCAGGTGCCCAGCCAGGACATCACGGTGGGCGAACCTGTCTCCCAGCCGGACGACCCCACCCGCACCGGCTACCGCTTCCTGGGCTGGTATACGGCGGCCACCGGCGGGGGCGCGCTGGGACTTTACCCAGCCGGTGACGGGGGGACCAGACCCTCTATGCCCAGTGGGCCTACCTTCCTCCCGCCAACCCCAACTATAAAATCACCATCGGAGACACAGAGAACGGCACCGTGACGGTGAACCCCACCGCCGCCAAGGAGGGCACCACCGTGACCATCACCCCCGTCCCCGATGCGGGGTACCAGGTGGGCACTGTGTCGGTCACCGACCGCTTTGGCCAGGCCGTGGCCGTGGACCAGCAGGCCGACGGCACCTACACCTTCGTCATGCCCGACGGCCAGGTGACGGTGGAGGTCACCTTCCTCCAGGGCGAGGCCCCGGACCTCCCCTTCTCCGACGTGACCGAGAGCGATTGGTTCTATGACGCAGTGACCTACGCCTATGAGAACGGCCTCATGGACGGGGTGGGGATGGGCCTGTTCGCCCCCAACAGCGAGGCCACCCGGGCCCAGCTGGTGACCATCCTCTACCGCCTGGCCGGCCAGCCGGCGCCCAGCGGGGACAGCGGGTTCTCGGATGTGGAAACCGGCACCTGGTACACCGACGCCGTGGCCTGGGCCGCCCAGAACGGCATCGTCAACGGCGTCAGCGACACCCAGTTTGCCCCCGGGGACGACATCACCCGGGAGCAGCTGGCGGTGATCCTGTACCGGTATGCGACCTACCAGGGTTACGACGTCAGCCAGCGGGCCGACCTGTCCGGCTTTGTGGATGCCGGCACCATCAGCACCTATGCCCAGGAGGCCCTGTCCTGGGCCAACGCCCAGGGCCTGGTGCTGGGTTTTGAGGACGACAGTCTGCGGCCCCCAGGGCAATGCCTCCCGGGCCCAGATCGCCGCGGTACTCATGCGGTTCTGCCAGACCGTGGCGGAATAACCCCCACCCAGGAAAACGAAACGGAGAGAGCCATAGGCTCTCTCCGTTTCGTTTTGCGCCGTTGGGGGTGGGGTTACAAGGAACAGCTCCGGCGTTTTCCGGGGCCAGGAGTACAGATCCTCCAGCTCGCTTTTGTGGTAGAGGTAGTTGGGGTCGTCAAAGTACTTGGCGCCCACGGGGCAGTGCTTCACGCAGCGGTTGCACTTCATGCACTTGCCGGGGACCTGGTGGGCATCCTCCGCATCGATGGCCCCCAGGGGACATTGCTGGGCGCACAGGCCGCACTGGGTGCAGGCGTCGCTGGTCTTGGGCTTGACCGGGAGGATGTTGATGGGGTTGCCGTGGCGGTCCCAGGGGGGTGTAGTAGGGGCCCACAGGGGGTCGTTGCCGGGCACGGCCACGGGGACGGCGGCGGCGGGGTCAGTGAGGCCCTCCACCTTCTGGAACACGTCGTAGGCGAAGCCTGCGGCGATGGTCAGGTCGCTGATGTCCGGCCGGCCGGCGTTCTGGCTCGGGGAGAAGGCGTGCTGGCAGGAGAAGGCCGCCCCGGCCACGGGATGGAACCCCCGTCCCGGAGGGTGTTGCGCAGCTCCATCAGGGCATCGTCATAGTGGCGGTTGCCATAACACACCACCGGCACCGCCAGGCGCCGTTGCCCTGGACCGAGGCCACGTACTTGATCAGCAGGTTGGGCACCCGGCCGGCGTACACCGGGGTGCCGAAGACCACCAGGTCCCCGGGGCCGAAGGCTTTGGGGGGTCTTGCGGGTCTGGGGCAGGGTGAAGTCGAAGGTCTCCAGGGGCCGGCCGGTGTGGCGGGCCAGCTCCTTGGCGATCTGGGTGACCACGGTTTTGGTGGTGTCGGTGGCGCTGAAATAGGCCGCCCACACGGTGTTGATCTTCATTTGGGAAGGTCCCCCTTTCAAAAAAAAAAAATGACGCGGGAATGGGATACCTTCATTATAAAGCTTTCCCGAAAAAAGTAAATATGGGAACGAAAAAAGGGCGGGAGGAAATAACCCGCCGTCCCGTGTTGATTTTTCCGAGGGAATTCCATATAATATAACCTAACCATATCCCTGTCGAAGGCTGCCGGTTTTTCGGGCAGCCCCGCCCGGCGACGGCTGTTGGGCGGCGCGGCAGCATGATGAAAATACCGAACCACGGCCCACCAGGGCCGGAAAGGGGCGTTCCCATGGAACCCATGGAAAAGAAAGACCAACGGACACCCAACCAGGGCGAGGGCGCAGTGCCCTCCTCTCCCCGGAAGAAACGGATCCTCTTGTGCTGCCTTGGCAGCGGCGGTGCTGGTGATCGGCTATACCGCCCTGTGTGCCGGGGCAGGGCGGGGAGACCATCTATCCCAACGTCACCGTCAACGGCGTGAACCTAGGCGGCCTGACCCAGGAGGCGGCGCAGACCGCCTTGGAGGAAGCCGGCGGCCCAGGCCGTCCCGCCGGGGACGCTGGGGAGAATCAAGGCGTGGTGTTCACCGCCCAGACGGTGGAAGGGGGAGTCCAAGACCTACCAGGTCCCCCCTGGCCAGCGTCACACCGGACAGCGTGGCCTCCACCCAGCGGGCCTGGCAGGTGGGGCATGCCGATCCCTTCCCCCTGCGGGGAGGGATCTACCTCCGCTGCCTGCTCAGCGGGGAGGAGGTTCTGCCCGCCTACCAGGGTGGGGAGAGCCTGGACAGCATCCTGGACCAGGTGGAAGCCGACCTGGCCCGGGACCCGGTGGAGCCCACCTGGGAGACCGACGACACCACCCTCCACCTCACCGCGGGGCACCCCGGGCAGCCGGCTGGACCGGGAGGCCCTCCAGGGACAGATTTTGGATGCCTTAGGCCGCAGCGACATGGTGGAACTGACGGCGGAGGCCCAGCCCCAGTTTACCGTCACCCTCCAGCAGACCCTCCCTGGGGGAGCTGGACCTGGCTGACATCCTGTCCCAGGTGGAGACCCCGGTGCAGAATGCCGCCTTTGACAAGGCTGCTAAGATCTTCCAAACCGACCACCCCGGCATCTCCTTCGATGCTGCCGCCGCCCAGACGGCCTATGACGGCCTGGACTGGGGGGCTACCCAGGACTTCCCCTGGACATCACCCAGCCCACCACCACCGTGGATGACCTCACCCCCAAGCTCTACCAGGATGTGCTGGGCAGCTGCTCCACCAACATCTCCGGCAGCACCAACCGGGTGGAGAACATCCGCCTGGCCGCCCGGTACTTTAACGGCACCGTCCTGATGCCGGGGGGAGACCTTCTCCTACAACGGCATCGTGGGCAGCCGGTCGGCGGCCCGGGGCTTCCTGCCCGCCCCCGCCTACGTGGGGGGGCGAGACCGTCCAGGAGACCGGCGGCGGGGTGTGCCAAGGCTCCTCCACCGTGTATCTGGCCGCCCTGCGGGCCAATCTGAAGGTCGTGGAGCGGTACCCCCACGGGTACATCACCCGCTACGTTCCCGACGGGATGGACGCTACGGTGTACTACGGTGCCAAGGACTTCCGCTTCCAGAACGACACCCCCTTCCCCTTGAAGGTGGTGGCCTCGGTCTCCGGCCGGACCTGACGGTGAACATCCTGGGCACCAAGAGCGACAACATCACCGTGGAGATGACCAACCAAGTTGTGGGCACCACCCCCTACAAAACCGTCTACCAGGTGGATGAGAGCCTTCCCGCCGGCACCACCAAGGTGAAGACCACCCCTACACCGGCTACACCGTGAAGGTCTACCGCAACCTCTACGAGAACGGCGCCATGAAAGACACCAAGCTGGAGAGCACCAGCGTCTACCGCCCCCGGGACCAGGTGATCCTGGTGAGCCCCGACGACGCGGCCCAATACGGCCTGTAACCCATGCAGAAAGGACCCTGACATGCGCAAACAACGACTTGCCTTCTCCCGCCGGGAGCTGAAGATGCTGGCCAAACGCCTGATGTTCCACCCCATCTGTATGCGGGTCACCCTGCTGCTGCTGGGCCTTCAGGTGGCCTTCGTGGGCCTGCGGTACCTCTGTGGGGGCTACGCTGACCTACGGCGTGGCCAGCCTAGCCCAGTATGGGGACACGGTGAGCGGCATTTACTTCAACAGCGAAGGCTTCAGCATCCTCTTCCGGATGGACTTGACCCAGATGGTGCTGGCCATCCCCGTGACCTATGCCCAGCTGATCCGCTTCGTGTTGTTCAGCGTGGTGGTTCTGCTCATTCTGGCCCCCATCCGCCTGGGGGTGATGGAGCAGTACTGGAGCATGCTCCGGGGCAGCGGCGAGGCCGGGGTGCGCCCGGTGCTGCGGTGGTTCCGCCAGGGCGGCAAGTTCGGCAAAGCTGTTGTGGTGGAGCTGCTCCTGGGCGCCGGGGTGCGCCTGGCGGGTATCCTGGCCACCGTGCCCAGCCTGTACCTCTTCTACCTGTTCTACACCACCACCCCCTCCATGGCGGCCTATACCACCACCAGCTCTCTCCTCCAGATAGGGGCCACGGTGCTGGCCATTGCCGCCCTGGTGTTCACCTTCTGGCTGCACAGCATCTTTTTGCCGGTGCGGTACTGCCTGTGTGCCCACCCGGAATACTCCCTGGGCCAGGTCTTCCGCCGGGGGCTGGACAGTGCCAAGGGTTTCCGGGGCGCCTTCTTTGGGTTCCGGCTGAGCTATATCCTGTGGTTCCTGGTCTCCCAGGTGACCTATGGGGCCATGGACATCTTCGTCACGCCCTACACCTCCCTGGGCGGGATGCTTTTCCTCCAGGAGGCCGCCCGGGCCCGGCAGGGGGAGGCTACGCCCCAGCAGGAGGAACAGGACCCGCCCCAGGGCCTGGAGTGAGGCAGGCAGGCCCCAGCGATAGGCCGGAAGAAAAAATTGAAAAATCGAAAAAATTTGCTTGACAAATCCGCCGGCCGGGGATATAATAAATCTCGCCCTGTGAGAGAAGCCGAGACAGTCACGGGGTGCCGCACCAGCGGCCCGGCCATATAGCGGGATTGTGTAAGGGTAGCACGACAGACTCTGACTCTGTTTGTGAGGGTTCGAATCCTTCTCCCGCTGCCAAAAGACACCAGCCAACAGGCTGGTGTCTTTTTTTCTATTCCCCCTATTCAAAGAGCAGTAGGCTCCCTGCCATCACGGCCATACCGCCGATCAGGCCGTAAATGGCCAGGTGGTGCTCCCCATAGGCCCGGGCGGCGGGGAGAAGCTCGTCCAGGGAGATGAACACCATGATCCCCCCGCCACACCAGCATAGTGCAGGCCGAAGAGGGTGGGACTCATCACCGGGGCCAGCAGCAGCCAGCCCAGGAGGGCTCCCGCCGGCTCTGCCAGGCCGGAGAGGAAGGACCAGACAAAGGCCTTCCGCCGGGAGCCAGTGGCCTGGTAGAGGGGGACTGAGACGGCGATCCCCTCGGGAATGTTGTGAATGGCAATGGCCACCACGATGGGCCCGGCTGATGGCGGGGTCCTGGAGGGCGGAGACGAAGGTGGCCAGCCCCCTCCGGGAAATTGTGGATGGCAATGGCCAGGGCCGTCATCCCCCTCCCAGGCGAAGAAGGGGAGCGGGGGGAGAGGGGGCTTCTGCCTCCAGCGGTTTGGCTTCGTGGGGATTCTCCTGGGCAGGGATGCACCGGTCAATGACGGCGATGAGAAGCATGCCGCCGAAGAAACCGCCGATGGCGGCCCAGCTGCCGCTGCGCCCTCCCAGGTCCTCTTGGAGGGCGGTTCCCGCTTGGGGCAGAAGTTCCACCAGGGAGACATAGAGCATCACCCCGGCGGAAAAGCCTAGGCTCCCGGAGAGGAAGCGCCGGTTGGTGTGCCGGGTGACGAAGGCGATGACACTGCCGATGCCGGTGCTCAGCCCGGCCAGCAGGGTGAGGAGAAAGGCAAGGAGAAGGCTGTGGTCCATAGGGGTCCTCCCAATTCTTTATTTAGTTAGCCTATGCTAACTAAATAAAGATACCACAGAGTTCCCTTTTGTCAAAGGGGATGGTGTTCCCTGGCCGAACGTGCAGCGGGACCGCTTACAACTGCGTAGGCACCATGGTCCCCAGCATTTTGGCTAGGAGGGTTCCGGTATTGCCATCCCGGACCTCGGCCTCGGTGATCACCAGGGTGCGGCCAGCCTTGATCACCTGGCCGGTGGCCACAATCTCCTCTGCCAGCACGGGGCGGAGGAGGTCTTTGGTGTCATAGGGGGCTCCTTTCTCCTCTCCAAGCGGGGAGGGCGCACAAGGGATGGTTTCCTTAACCATAGGGTAGCATAGGCGGCTGCAGTTCGCAACGAGCAGGAAGGAAACCGGAGGAAAAAGTCCCCAGGGCGGTAGAGCCCTGGGGACCAATGCTGTCGTTATAACTTGTGGTACTGCCGCCAGAACAGGGTTCCGGTGGTGGCCACGGCGATGGCGTCTGCCACTGGCTCGGCCAGGAACACCGCCATCACCTGGTTGCCCGGCAAAAGGTGGGGCAGCAGGTAGATCAGGGGGATCAGGAGGATCACCTTCCGCAGCAGGGCCAGGAAGACGGAGGCCTTGGCGTTGCCCAGGGCGATGAAGGTCTGCTGGCAAGCCACCTGAATGCCCATGAGGAAGGCCAGGGCCAGGTAGATCCGGATGGCCCACTGGGTGTACTCTGCCAAGGTGGGGTCGTTGGTGAAGATGGCGGTGAACACCTGGGGCAGGAACATGGCCACCGCCCAGATGATCCCCGCGTAGACGATGCAGCAGACCAGCAGGCGGCGGAAGGTCTCCTTCACCCGGTCCCGGTTGCCGGCACCGTAGTTGAAGCCCACGATGGGCTGGGCCCCTGGGTGAACCCCTGGAGGGGGAGCATGGCAAACTGCATGACGCTGGCAAGGATGGTCATAGCCCCCACCGCCAGGTCCCCGCCGTACTGGAGGAGGCTGGTGTTGAAGCAGACGTTGAGGATGCTCTCCGTGAACTGCATGATAAAGGGGGACACCCCCCAGGGCCAGGCAGGCAGGGGAGGAGGATCTTCCGCCGCAGCCGCAGCGTCCGCCGCTGCAGGCGGAGGGTGGTCTGCTTTCCCCCGGAGGAAGCACAGGATCCACAGGCAGGAGGCCCCTTGGGACAGCACCGTGGCCAGGGCAGCCCCCTGCACCCCCATGTCCAGGGCGAAGATGAAGATGGGGTCCAGCACAATGTTGCACCCCGCCCCCAGGGCCACGGTGAGCATCCCTGTCCGGGCAAAGCCCTGGGCGTTGATGAAGGCATTGAGCCCCAGGGCCAGCTGGACAAAGAGGGTGCCCATGGCATAGATCCTAGTGTAGTCCCAGGCATGGGGAAGGGTGGGCCTGGCTGGCCCCAAAAGAACAAAAAAAGGAGGTCCGGACCAAAGACCTGGACCACCACCGTGAGGACCAGGGCAGTGATCACCAGCATGGTGGGGCAGTTGCCCAGGACCTGCTCGGCCTGGTCCTTTTCCCCTTTCCCCCAGGAGGATGGAGGCCCGGGGGGCGCCGCCCATACTCACCAGGGCGGCAAAGGCGGAGATGCACAGGATCAGCGGCATGGTGACCCCCACGCCGGTGAGGGCGGTGGCGCCCACGTCGGGGATGTGGCCGATGTACATCCGGTCCACCAAGTTGTACAGTAGGTTAATTAGCTGGGCCAGGATGGAGGGCAGGGCCAGCTGGAACAGCAGCCGGCGGACGGGATCCTTTCCCAGATCGGCCCCGTTGTGGGTATGGGCGAGTGACAAGACGAAGGACTTCCTTTCTCTGGCAAATGAAGGCGGCCTGGGAGAGCAGGCCGCCCGCTTATCATAGCACACTTTGGAGGAAAAGGGAAGGTCCCGCTTTGGGGCGTGGAGGAAGTAGAAAGCCCTCCCCCCGCCCCACTGGAAAGCGGGGCAGGGGAGGGGCGGAAGGGGACCCGATGGGTCCTCCATGGGGCGTGATGGGATCAGGCGAAGTTGCCCTTGCCGTCGTTCCACTTCCAGTCGCGGATTTCCGGCAGATCCTCGCCGTACTCGGCGATATACTGCTTGTGCTCCACCAGCTTGTCCTGGAGCTGCTGGACCAGGAAGGCACCCCGGGTGCCCAACTTCTCCGGCAGCAGGTGGATGACGTCCATGGTCAGGTGGAACCGGTCCAGGGTGTTCAGCACCCGCATGTCGAAGGGGGTGGTGATGGTGCCCTCTTCGATGTACCCCCGGACGTGAAGGTTCTTGTTCTTCCGGCGGTAGGTGAGCTCGTGGATCAGGGAGGGGGTAGCCGTGGAAAGCGAAGAGGATGGGCTTATCTTCGGTGAACAGGAGGTTATAGTTCTGGTCCGACAGGCCGTGGGGGTGCTGGCTGTCCGACTGCAGGCGCATCAGGTCCACCACGTTCACCACCCGGATCTTCAGATCGGGGAAGTAGTGGCGGAGGATGGTGACGGTGGCCAGGGTCTCCAGGGTGGGGGTCTCCCCGCAGCAGGCCAGGACGATGTCCGGCTCAGCACCTTGGTCGTTGGAGGCCCACTGCCAGATGCCGATGCCCTGGGTGCAGTGCTTCACCGCCTGCTCCATGGTCAGCCACTGGGGCCGGGGATGCTTGGAGGTCACCAGGACGTTGACATAGTTCCGGCTGGAGATGCAGTGGTTGAAGCAGGAGAGCAGGCAGTTGGCATCCGGGGGCAGGTACATCCGCACCACGTCGGCCTTCTTGTTGGCCACATGGTCCAGGAAGCCGGGGTCCTGGTGGGTGAAGCCGTTGTGGTCCTGCTGCCAGACGTTGGAGGAGAGGATATAGTTCTAGGGAGGCGATATCCTGCCGCCAGGGCAGCTCGTTGCAGGTTTTCAGCCACTTGGCGTGCTGGGCGAACATGGAGTCCACAATGCGGATGAAGGCCTCATAGCTGTTGAAGAAGCCGTGGCGGCCGGTGAGGAGGTACCCCCTCCAGCCAGCCCTCGCACATGTGCTCGGAGAGCATGGAGTCCATCACCCGGCCGCTGTGGGCCAGGTACTCGTCCCGTCGGCGCTCTCGGCGTTCCACACCCGGGTGGTGGCCTCGAACATGGGGGTCAGGCGGTTGGACTTGCTCTCGTCGGGGCCGAAGACCCGGAAGTTCTTGGCATCCTCGTTCTCCCGGATCACATCCCGGATAAAGGTGCCCAGTACCAGCATGTCCTGGGCCTCTACGGCGCCGGGGGCGGGCAGGTCGATGCCGTAGTTGCGGAAGTCGGGGAGTTTCAGGTCCCGCAGCAGCTTGCCGCCGTTGGCGTGGGGGTTGGCCCCCATCCGCCGGTCCCCCCTTGGGGGCCAGGGCCTGGAGTTCGGGGCGGAGCTTGCCCTCCTCGGTGAAGAGCTCCTCGGGGTGATAGCTGCGCAGCCAGTCCTCCACCAGCTTCAGGTGGTGGGGCTGGGACATGTCGATGGGCACCTGGTGGGCCCGGAAGGAGCCCTCAATGGTCTGCCCGTCCACCTCCTTGGGGCCGGTCCAGCCCTTTGGGGGTGCGCCGGACGATCATGGGCCAGGCATGGGGCGGCTGTCGTCCCCGGTGGTGCGGGCGTGGGCCTGGATGCGCTGGATCTCCCGAATGGCCCAGTCCAGGGCGGCGGCCATGGTCTGGTGCATCTGCTCCGGGTCGCTGCCCTCCACGAAGCGGGGGTTCCCAGCCGCAGCCCCGGAAGAAGCTCTCCAGCTCGCTGTGGGGGATGCGGGAGAGGATGGTGGGGTTGTGGATCTTAAACCCATTGAGGTGGAGGATGGGGAGCACGGCCCCGTCTCCGATGGGGTTTAAGAACTTGTTGCCCTGCCAGGCGGTGGCCAGGGGGCCGGTTTCGGCTTCCCCTGTCTCCCCACCACGCAGGCGGCGATAAGGTCGGGGTTGTCCAGCACCGCGCCGAAGGCGTGGGCCAGGGAGTAGCCCAGCTCGCCCCCCTCGTGGATGGAGCCGGGGGTCTCCGGGGCCACGTGGCTGGGGGATGCCGCCGGGGGAAGGAGAACTGCTTAAAGAGCTTCTTCAGCCCCGCCTCGTCCTGGCTGATGTTGGGGTAGACCTCGCTGTAGGTCCCTCCAGGTAGGTCTGGGCTACCATAGCGTTGCCCCGTGGCCGGGGCCGGAGAGGTAGATCATGTTCAGGTCGTACCGGTTGATGACGCGGTTGAGGTGTGTATAAATGAAGTTCTGGCCAGGGACGGTACCCCAGTGGCCGACGATTTTCTTTTTTGATGTGGGCCGGTTCCAGAGGCTCCTTGAGCAGGGGGTTGTCCAGCAGGTACAGCTGGCAGGCGGCCAAATAGTTGGAGGCCCGCCAGTAGGCGTCCAGCTTTTTCAGCTGATCGGGGGTCAGGGCAGCTCTCCGGGACATCCGGGCAGCCGTTTTTGCAATGGGTTTGGGTGATCCCTTCGGTCTTCTCGGCATGGAAAAACCTCCTTTTCGTAATCTAAATTCTATTATAAACACTTTTGCAAAATAATCAACATGGGGGAAAGAAAACGCCAGAGAAATCCCCGGGAAGGGGGACGTCCTCTGGCGTTAGGAAACGGATGGGAGGGGAACCCTTAGAACCGGGCGTGGCCGGTCCGCCGGGCCTCGGCGGCCACGGCGTTGGCCACAGCGTCTGCCGCGGCCCGGTTCAGGGGGAGAGGGCAGGATGCAGGTGGGGGAGAGGTCCTCCGGGGCCACCATGTCCGCCAGGGCCTGGGCGGCGGCGTACTTCATGCCCTCGGTGATCTGCACCGCCCCGCAGGACAAGGCACCCTTGAACAGGCCGGGAAAGACCAGCACGTTGTTGATCTGGTTGGGGAAGTCCGACCGGCCGGTGCCCACCACGGCGGCCCCATGGGCCAGGGCCTCGTCGGGCATGATCTCCGGCACCGGGTTGGCCATGGCCAGGATCACGGGGTCCTTGGCCATAGTCTCCACCATGGCCCCGGTGACCAGGCCAGGGCGGGAGACCCCGATGAACACGTCTGCCCCCACCAAAGCCTCGGCCAGGGTGCCGGTGCGTTTTCCGGGTTGGTCCGGGCGGCCAGTCCTCGTGGTGGCTGGGCTGGCCGGGGGGTGCCGGGGACCAGGATGCCGTCCTTGTCGCACAGGGTGAGGTGGCGGTACCCCAGGTCCAGCAACAGCTTGGCGGCGGCCCGCCGGCGGCCCCGATGCCGTTGAGGACGATCTTCACGTCCTCTTTCTTCTTGCCTACCACCTTTAGGGCGTTGGTGAGGGCGGCGGTGATCACCACGGCGGTGCCGTGCTGGTCGTCGTGAAAGACGGGGATGTCGCAGACCTCTTTCAGCCGGCGCTCCACCTCGAAGCACCGGGGGCGGAGATGTCCTCCAGGTTGATGCCCCCGAAGCTTTTGGAGATCCGGGCGATGGTCTCCACCATCTCGTCCACGTTCTGGGTGTCTACGCACAGGGGGAAGGCGTCCACCCCGCCGAAGGACTTGAAGAGCACGCACTTGCCCTCCATCACCGGCATCCCCGCCAGGGGGCCGATGTTCCCCAGGCCCAGCACCGCCGAGCCGTCGGTGATGACAGCCACCAGGTTCTGCCGCCGGGTGAGCTGGAAGGACTTGGCGGGGTCCTTCTGGATCTCCAGGCAGGGGGGCGGCCACCCCGGGGTGTAGGCCAGGAGAGGTCCTTCTGGGTCTGGATGGGATAGCGGGAGACCACCTCCAGCTTTCCCCGGAGCTTGTAGTGCAGGGCCAAAGATTCTTCGCTGATGTCCATGGGAAGTCAGATCCTTTCTGGGTAAAAAGTGAGGGGTGGGTCAGGCCATCTCCTCGGGGTGGAAGGCCGCGTCAAAGGCCTCGGGGGTGAAGAGGCCCAGGGCCACAGCGGCCTCCTTCAGGGAGATGTTCTCCCGGTGGGCCTTCTTGGCGATCTTGGCCCCGTTCTCATACCCCCACGATGGGGGTGAGGGCGGTGACGGTCATCAGGGAGCGATGGAGGTTTTCCGCCATCTTCTCCCGGTTGGGGGGTCAGGCCCTTGAGGCACCGGCGGGTGAAGCTGGCCATGGCGTCGGCCAGCAGCCGCACCGACTGGAGGAAGTTGTGGGCCAGCACGGGCATGTAGACGTTGAGTTCGAAGTTGCCTTGGGAGGCGGCGATGCCTATCACCGTGTCGTTCCCCCATCACCTGGACGGCCACCATGGTGAGGGCCTCGCACTGGGTGGGGTTGACCTTGCCATAAGGCATGATGGAGGAGCCGGGCTCGTTCTCCGGGATGAAGATCTCCCCCAACCCACACCGGGGGCCGGAGGCCAGCCAGCGCACGTCGTTGGCGATCTTCATCAGGTTGGCGGCCAGGGCCTTCAGGGCCCCATGGGTAAAGACCAGGGCGTCCTTGGCGGTGAGGGCGTGGAATTTGTTGGGGGGGCGGTGCGGAAGGGCAGGCCGGTGCGCTGGGCCACCTCCTGGGCAGCCGCTGTGTCAAACCCCGGAGGGGCGTTGAGCCCCGTGCCCACGGCAGTGCCCCCCCAGGGCCAGCTCATAGAGCCCGTCCAGGGAGGCAGTGACCATGTCCCGGCTGTGCTCCAGCATGGAGCGCCAGCCGCTGATCTCCTGGCCGAAGGTGATGGGCACCGCATCCTGGAGATGGGTGCGGCCGGTTTTCACCACGTCCCCGTTGGCGTTCTCCAGGTCTTGAAGGCAGACCAGCATCTCCTCCAAGGCGGGGAAGAGCCGCCGGTGGAGGGCAGTAGCCGCTGCGATGTGCAGGGCAGTGGGGAAGGTGTCGTTGGAGCTCTGGGACAGGTTCACGTGGTCGTTGGGGTGGAGCAGGTCCTCCCCCGCCTGGAGGTTGCCCCCACCGGGCGATGACCTCGTTGCAGTTCATGTTGGTCTGGGTGCCGCTGCCGGTCTGCCAGACAGCCAGGGGAAAGTTCCACGCCAGCTCCCCGGCCAGGATGGCCTTTAGGCAGGCCCCCTGGATCAGGGCGAAGCGCCGGTCGTCCAGCTTGCCCAGCCGGTGGTTGGCGGCGGCGCATGCTTCCTTCAAAATGGCGAAGGCCTGGATGAGGTCGGGGGCATCTTCTCCTCCCCGATGGGGAAGTTTTCCAGGCTTCGCTGGGTCTGGGCGCCCCAGAGCTTGTCCGCCGGGACGGCCACTTGGCCCATGGTGTCGTGTTCCATGCGATATTCCATGGTGGATTCCTCGCTTCTCGCTGAGATTTGTTGGTGGTCCCGTCTGGGACCAGCGCTTAGGGGCCCACTGTCATCGGTAGGTGGCTCCGTTGGAACCATTGCAGGGTGGACCCTGCAACGTGGGTTCCCGCCGACTCCGGCGGGGGAGCCCGGCTTTCTTTGGAAGAAAGCCGGAGGAAAGAACACCAGGGGCAAGCCCCTGGACCCCTGGGCTTTGATAGCCGCTCGTTCCCCCACTCGCTGGTTTTTGCATCAGTTTTCTCTGGTAAGATAGCTAGGCTATTACTTCCGATATGTTAAAACCGATTTGGGACGCATTTTCGAGAAAAAAATATGCTGAAAAGCATTTTTTGCGAAAGAAAGTTCCCAAATCAGGGTACGTAGATGGGTACCGTAATAGCCCATCGACCGGAACAATGTGGCACCCAACCCCAAAACGAGCGAGCGGCAGCAAGCGGGCCATAAAAAAAAGGGGGGCGGGGGCTCTCCCCGCGACTCTTTGCGTCCGGGCTTTCTCCTAGAGAAAGCCTGGATCCCCGCCCGGGACCGGCGGGAACCCACCCCGCAGGTTCTAACCTGCGGCGGTCCTAACGGAACCACCTGCCGACAACAACCAGCGGGACACTCACACCTGGATCTGCTGAAAAATGTCCGTGAAGCTGTGCCCCTCGCACTACGATGCCCGCCCGGGCATCGAAGACCAGGGGGCGGTGTTTACCAGTACCAGCTTGTGGCCCTGGTAAGCCTGCATCAGGTTGGGCACCGGAAACTCCCGGAGGGCGGAACCGTCGATCACCAGCACGTCGGACTGGCGGACGATCTCCAGGGCCTGGGCCAGCAGGTCCAGGTCATAGGGCTCCTCCTTGAGGACAATGGCCGGGCGGACATAGTCCCCGCACATGTCTACGTTGCAGTAGGGGATGTGGGTGGGGCTGTCGGTGATGTAGAAGAAGTCCAGAAACTTCTCGCACTTACCGCACCAGCTGCGCATCACGGAACCCTGGAGTTCCAGGACGTGTTTGCTCCCCTGCCTCCTGGTGGATGCCGTCGATGTTCACTGTGAGGATGGCTTTCAGCTTGCCCGCCTCTTCCAGCCGGGCCAGGGCCTCGTGGGCGGGGCTGGGCCGGGGGAGAGGACGTAGGGCAGGATGCGTTCCCGGTAGTACCGGTAAAAGTAGAAGGGGTTGCGCTGGAGGAAGGTAAAGCAAAGAATTTCATCCGGGGGTATTTGTACCGTTCCAGGTACCCCTCGTCCATGGCGCGGTAGTCGGGAAACCCCGCCTCGGCGGAGAAATCCTTGCCAGTGATAAAGACGATGTTGTCGCTCTCGCGGATCCACTTTTCCAGGATATTTAGCTCAATGTCCAAAGGGGAACCCTCCTTCCCGGGGCCTCAGTCCACGGTGATTTGGGAGAAAACCTCTCCGATGGGGGCGTGGATGGCCAGGTCCGCTCGGCTGTCCATGCCGGTGGCGGACTTGTTGATGAGCACCAGCTTGTGCCCGTTGTAGTAGTTGATGAGCCCCGCGGCAGGGTAGACCACCAGGGAGGTGCCCCCGATGATAAGCATGTCCGCCTGCTGGATGGCGTGGATGGCTCCGGAGAGCACATCGGCGTCCAGCCCCTCCTCGTAGAGGACCACGTCGGGGCGGACGATGCCGCCGCAGACCGGGCAGCGGGGCACGCCGGTAGTGTCCCACAGAAAGTCCACGGGGTACGTTGTCTTGCACTTCATGCAGTAGTTGCGCAGGGTGGAGCCGTGGAGCTCGTAGACGGTCTGGCTGCCGGCGGCCTGGTGCAGGCCGTCAATGTTCTGGGTGACCACGGCGGTGAGCTTGCCGGCCTGCTCCAGCTCCGCCAGCTTCAAGTGGGCGGGGTTGGGCTTGGCCCCCGGATGAGCATCTTCTCCCGGTAGAACCGGTAGAACTCCTCCGGGTTCTGGGCAAAGAAAGAGTGGCTGAGGATGGTTTCGGGGGGGATAGGCGTAGGACTGGTTATACAGCCCATCCACGCTGCGGAAATCTGGGATGCCCGATTCCGTACTGACGCCGGCGCCGCCGAAAAAGACGATGCGCTGGCTCTCATTGATCCATTGCTGTAAGGTTTTGATGTTCTGATCCATGGTAACCTCCTTGCGCCCTGGGGCGCGGCTTCAAGGTGAACTGGGTTCAGCGCCGGTCTCTGGGCCGGCGGGGTTGGGAGTTGTGGTTTTGGGAGGGGGACGGCGGTAGTCGTTGGGGTCCTGGCCGGCCTGGCGGGCCCTGGCTGCTCCCACTCTTCCCGGCGGCGGCGTTCCCGGTCGGCCTGCTCCCAGCGGCGGCGCTCCTGGCGCTGGCGTTCCTCCTGCTCTTGGCGTCGGCGACGGGCCTCAGCCTCCTGCCGGCGGCGGCGCTCCTGGGCCTCTTGGCGGCGGCGTTCCTCCTCCCGGCGGCGGCGTGCTTCCTCCCGCTGGCGGCGTTCCTGCTCCATCTGGCGTTGGCGCTGGGCCCGTTCCTGTTCCAGTTGGCGCTGGCGCTCCTCCCGTTCCCGCTGGCGCTGGGCCCGCTCCTGGGCCAGCCGTTCCTCCCGCTCCTTCTGGCGGGCCTTATTGGCTCGGCTTGGAGTTGGCGGTGCCGCTCCTCCCGCTGCAGGCGCTCCTGCTCCCGTTTGATCTGCCGCTCCTGGGCCTCCTGGGCCCGCTGGGCTTGGCGCTCCTGCTGTTGCTGCTGGCGCAGGAGGAGTTCCTCCTTGCGCTTTTGCTCCCGGGCGGCCTTTTCCTGCTGGGCCAGGGCTTCATCCTGCTGCCGGGCCTCGGCCTCCCCCGCTGGCGGAAGGCCATCTTCTCCTCCAGTTTGGCCCTTTTATGGGGGCGGGCTTTGCGCTCCTCCTTGGTGCGCTCCCGATACCGGCGGAGGAAGCCGATGCCCAGGAGAACCAGGGCCGCCAGCAGCAGCAGACGGACGAAGATGTTCCCCAACACGGTGTTCACACTGGTGACAAAGGCCATGAAGGGGGAGAAGGACACGTCGCTTACCGCCACCATATCGATGGTGCCATACTCCCTGCCCGGCATAGATCACCGTGACGGTGCCCAGGATGTCCCCCTGCCGAGATGGGGGCGGAAGCCACCTCGCTGTTCAGGCGGAGGCGGAGCTCCAGCCGGGTGTCGTCATAGGTGCCGGGGATAGGGCCCGCACCGATTGGGCAGGCCGCAGGACCACGTGGCTGGTGTCGGCAGAGAAGCGCACGGGGATTTCCTGGAGGTAGGTTTCCGAATCCAGCAGGGTGGCGGCGGAGAAGTTGTCCGAGGCCCAGTCCAGCAGCCGGACCGATTCGGAAAACTGCATCCGCTGGACGTTGCCCTGGCTGTCGGTGGGGTTTTCCGCTCCCAGAACCACGGAGATGAGGGTGTGCCCCTTCATCTCCACGGCGGCGGTGAGGCAGTAGCCCGCCTGGCCGGTGCTGCCGGTTTTGATGCCGATGGTACCGCTGTAGGTGTACCCCGGATGGAGGGCGGAGGTAAGCAGGGCGTTGGTGTTATACAGCGTCCGCTCCCCGGGAGAGGTTGGTGGCGGGGACGGTATAGGTCCCGGTGGAGACGATCTCCCGGAAGGTGGCGTGGGTCATGGCCTGCTTGGCCATTTTGAAGATGTCCCGGGCGGTGGTATAGTGGTCATCGCTGTGCAGGCCGTGGGGGTTGACGAAGTGGGTGCCGCTCATCCCCAGTTCTTGGGCCCGCTGGTTCATCTGCTCCACGAAGGCGGGGATGTCCCCGGCCACCGCGATGGCCAGGGCATTGGCTGCTTCGTTGGCCGAAGCCAGCAACAGGCAGTAGAGGAGGTTGCGCACAGTGATCTCCTCCCCGCCTGCAGGCCGGCGGTGGAGGAGTCCGGGGTGAGGTCGGCCAAGGCGGCGGCATCCATGGTGATGACGTCGTTCAGGTCCAACTCCCCCCGGCCCACGGCCTCTAGGGTGAGCAGGGCGGTCATAATCTTGGTGATGCTGGCGGGGTAACGCTGCTCGTCTGCCGCCTGCTCGTAGAGGACCTGCTCGGTGTCCATATCGATGAGCAGGGCGGACTTGGCGTCAATGGACAGGAGGTGACCCCCCTCGTACTCTACGGCGGGCCAGCAACCCGGTGAGCAGTGACAAGGTCACCAGGAAAGAAAACCGCGCGAATCAGCGTTTTTTCATAGGAAACATCCACATCCCGTGTTATAATAGTCATAACTTTCCCCGGGGCAGTACCCATTGGGGGAAAGGAGAAAGCAAATCCATTGGACTAATCATAACAAAGCTGGCCGCCGGACGCAATGGGGGAGGGAAAAAGGGGGAAATTTTGGTGAAATTTCCCCGCCTCTGCCTCCGCCCCCTCTGGGGCGGCCATGGAAGGACCCGCCGCCGCGGCGGAGAAAGGAGGCAGACATGGCACGGATCCTGGTGGTGGACGATGAGAAGGTCATGGTGAAAGGCATCCGCTTCAACCTGGAAAACGAGGGGTACACCGTGGATGTGGGCTACAACGGCCGCCAGGCTGGTGGACCTGGCCCGGGCCAACGACTATGATCTTATCATCCTGGACCTGATGATGCCCGAACTGGACGGGCTGGAAGCCTGCATGGAGATCCGGGCCTTTTCCTCGGTGCCCATCATTATGCTCACCGCCCGGGGAGAGGATACCGACAAACTCCTGGGCTTTGAGTACAGGGGCGGACGATTACATCACAAAGCCCTTCAACATCCTGGAGGTCAAGGCCCGGGTAAAGGCCCTCCTCCGCCGGGCGGGCACAGCCCGCCCGGCAGGCAGAGCGGCAGGACCAGATCTCCCTGGGCGGGCTGACTCTGGACTCTGCCAGCCGCGCCACCTGGAAGGACGGGGCGCCGGTGGAGCTCACCGCCCGGGAATTTGACCTGCTGGAACTGCTCATGCGCCATCCCAACCGGGTCTACAGCCGGGAACAGCTGCTGAACCTGGTGTGGGGCTACGAATACACACCGGGAGTACCGGACGGTGGATGTCCACATCCGCCGCATTCGGGAGAAGGTGGAGGCCGACCCGGCCAACCCCACCCTCCTGTGTACCAAGTGGGGGTGGGGTACTATTTCCACGGGAACTGACCGGAAGGGGCGGCTGGCCAAGCTGGCGGACAAGTGGGGGTTGGACCTGCCCCACCTCCCTCCAGACCAGGCTGGCCCTGGGGTATTTCTGCATCATTGCAGCCCTGCTGGTGCTGATGAATACCTACCCTATGATTATGAACCAAAACCTCCTCTTCCGCTCTAAGCAGACCACCATGGCAAACCAAGCCGCTCTGGTGACCAACACCCTGGTTACCGCCGACGAGCTCACCAGTGAGACGGTGACCCAGGCCATCGCCCAGCTGGAGGACTTGGAGGTTCAGCGCCTTGTCGTCACCGACGAGGCCGGCCTGGTGCTCTACGACACCGGGGAGGATTCTGCCGTAGGAAAGTACCTCTTCCTGGGGGAGATTGTCTCCGCCCTGGAGGGCAACGACGCCTTCTCCAGCCGGTACCAGGACGGGGTGTTCTACAGCCGTTGGGCCACCCCGGTGATGGACCGCAATCAGGTGGTGGGGGCGGTGTACCTCTACGAGGAGGACAGCAGCCAGGGGGCTCTGCTGGTGGAGCTCCAGCGCAACCTCCGGCTGATCTCCGCGGTGGTGTGCTTGGCGGGGCTGGTGCTCTTTGGGGCCTTTTCCGCTTCCCTCTCCCGGCGGGTGCGGGCCCTGCTGGGGGGCATCCGCACCGTGCGGGCAGGGGAGTACACCCACCGCATCTCCCTGCCCGGGCACGACGAGCTGGCCCAGCTGGCCGATGAGTTCAACCAGCTCACCGGCCGCTTGCAGGTCACCGAGGAGGAGCGGCGGCGGTTTGTGTCCGACGCCTCCCACGAGCTCAAGACCCCCTTGGCCTCCATCCGCCTGCTCACCGACTCCATCCTTCAGGATGAGAACATCGACCAGGCCACCACCCGGGAGTTTGTGGCGGACATTGGGAGGCCGCCGACCGCCTGATCCGCATCAGCCAGGAGCTGCTGGAACTCAACCGCCTGGACGAGGGCCGTACCCTCCTCCGGGAGCCGGTGGACCTGAATGCCCAGGTGGAGAAGGCGGTCCGTCTGCTCCAGCCCCTGGCAGAGAGCGCCCAGGTCACCCTGGAAACCGACCTGGGGGAGGACTGCACGGTCCTCTGCAACACGGAGGACGCCATTCAGATCCTCCGCAACCTGATGGAGAATGCCATCAAATACAATGTCCCTCAGGGCAAGGTGTGGGTCACCACCCGCCGGGTGGGGGACCGGGTCCGCCTGGAAGTGGCGGACACCGGCGTGGGCATCCCCAGGAGGACATGCCCAAGATCTTCCAGCGGTTTTACCGGGTGGATAAGGCCCGCTCCCGGGCGGCCGGGGGCACCGGCCTGGGCCTGTCCATCGTCCGGGACGCCGTGCGCCGCCACGGGGGGGAGATCACCGTGGCCCCCAGAACGTCAGCCGGCGTGGTGTTCACCGTGCTGCTTCTGGCGGAGGAAGGGGGGCACCGTCGTGAACTTCGGCCGCAAAGCGGTTTCCGCCCTGCTGCTGGCCCTGCTCACCTTGACTCTCTTGGCCGGGTGCGGCCAAACAGGGGAGGAGAGTGGCTACCTCGTCTACTACCGCAACCAGGCCGCTGTGGACTCTGCCGGGGCGGCGGAGGCCCTGGTGGCGGAGCGCCACACCCTGGACCCGGCGGCAGACCCTGTGGAGGGGCTTCTGGAACTGGTGATGGCCCAGCCCAGGGGGGAAAACCTCACCTCCGCCCTGCCGGAAGGGGTGAGCCTGCGCAGCTGGACCCCTAAACAACGGCTTGCTCACCGTGGACTTTTCCAGCACCTATGGGACGCTGTCGGGGATTGACCTGACGCTGGCGGACTACAGCGTGGTCCTCACCCTCACCCAGCTGGAGGAGGTGGAGACGGTGATGATCACCGTCGGGGGGAGAGATGCTCTCCTACCGGGACCACCAGCGGATGACGGCAGAGGACATTGTCTCCTGAGGGGTCGTATCGTAAGAAAAAAACGCGGCGCTTTCTTGGCCGGCCTGGCCAGGGAAGCGCCGCGTTTGGCGTTGCGTGGGGGCGTGGAAAGGTGTACTTTTTAAAACGCGGGATTTTCTAAGTACTCGCCCCTATCATACCCCAAGGATATTATTTTTTCAACACATTTTCGGAAATTTTCCCAGGAAACGCTTCGTTTTCGAAAGGTACACCTTTTACAATGGCGGAGGTGATAGGGAGCGAAGGACACCCACCCCAGCGCGACCCCATAAAAAAGATAAAAGGAGGAAAACACACGTGAAGAGAAAATTTTTTGCCGTATTTCTGTCGTTGTGTATGGTGATGAGTTTAGTACCGATGGCAGCGTTGGCGGCTCCAGAGGATGGCAACCAGGCAGCGACGAAACTGCCGGAGGCAGTGGATGGCGTGATTACGCTGACTGAGGACGTAACCCTGGAAACAAAAAGAGTCTCCATTGAAACCAGCATAAGCACAATTGATTTAAATGGTCATACATTGACTGCACAGATAAGTGTAGCCGGCAATTTGACGATCAAAGATGAATCGGAAAATGGAAGCGGAAAGATTACCTCAACTGGGAATCCAACGGTGCTGATTACTCATACTGGCAGTCTTGTACTGGATGCAGGAACGATTGAGACAACTGGAACTGAGAAGGGACCTGGGGCCATTCGAAACCAGGGAAGCCTTACTATAAATGGCGGATTGGTAACTGGAACGTATGGAATCAGAAGCGGCGCGCAAACAGCAGAGGGTAAGTTGCTTGATAATAACGTGAGCTTGACCATTAACGGGGGCACAGTTCATGGAGATGAGTACGGCATCTATACTTATGGCCGTGGTATTACTGATGATGACGTTGATTCCGTTAATAATGAACAGGTCACGCTTACTATTACAGGAGGAAAAGTGAAGTGTGGAGACGGCGGCGCTGCCATTGGTACGAATGCATCCAGTGGTAAATACGCTGGCTATACCTTCACAATGACCGACGGCGAAATTAACGGCAGCGACACAGGCACGGGATTGTATCTCCCCGCAATTGGTGTTAACAACATTTCCGGCGGCACCATCACTGGTGCCCAGGCAATCCGCATTGCGGCCGGGGAACTGAACATCACTGGCGGCCAAATTATCAGTACCGGCCAAAAACACAGGTGATATTATCGCTGGCGGCACCGGCGGAGCCAGTGGCGCGCTTGTCATTGGCAAAGCTGGGACGGGCTATGTTGGCAACCTCATTGTCAATGTGTCCGGCAATGCTACTCTGAAAAATGAAACACAAGGCAACTATCCGACGGCTGTTTTTGTCACCGATAAGACGATGAATCATGTCTCTTACGATGATGTTGTCATCGAAGTGAACATTGAGGACATTGAGATTACAGGCGACATTCTTCGGGTGTCTGATCTCACCAATGGTGAGGAGAAAGAACACGCCAAAGGCAGTACGACTTCTTTGAATATTTCAAATGTTACTGTCACTGGCGATGTTGCAAATCAATCCAGTAACGGCAATCTGCTGATTGACAGCAGTACTGTAACTGGCATGGTATCAAACGCCAACGAGGATGCTACGATTTCTATCAACAATTCTGATGTTGGAAGTATTAGTGGCGCTGAGAAGGATAACATCATTTTTGCCGGTGATAGCACGGTTGGCAGGGAGCCTCAGGAGGCAACCGGCGTTGCAATGGTCAACGGTAAAATCTATTCCGATTTGAATGCCGCTATCACCGCTGCTGAAGACGGCGATACCATCACTCTGCTCCAGAATATTGATAAGCCGTCTGAACTGAAGACGGGCACCACCAGCGGCAGCAACATCTCCCTGCTGAGCATCACCAAGAGTGTCACCATCAAAGGCAACGGCTACGGCATTACGATCACCATGCCGGATGCTGCCACAAACCGCTCCCAGGCGATCAGCGTGGGGGAGTGAGACCAACAAGAACATCACCGTCACCCTTGACGATGTGGATCTGACCATCAATGGTAATAGTAGCGACACCGACAAAGGCGATGCCATCGACGTATGGGGGACGCTGAACATCACCAACGGCTCCAATATCACAGTCGAAAAGGCACAGAGCGCCTTCACCATGCAGGGCGGCGAGAGTGCAAAGGTTAACATTGACAAAGCCTCCACCGTTACGGCGAATAATATCCACGGCAACTTCTCCAACGGTGGTGACTGGACACTTGACGATTCTAGTATTACCATCAACGATTGCGACAGCTATGGCCTGTCTGTCACCAACTTAACTACAACTGGAAATTCCAAGCTGGATATTTCTAACACTACATTCAGTGCTATCTATGGTCATCAGTCCCTCAACTTCGGTGGGAACACTGTAGTCAATGTGAGCAATTGTGGGCCCAAAGAACCTGGAAGCGGTACCGAGAAGTATGGATTCCGGGATGCTCCAATTCAG
>VOFI01002962.1_pt1 | contig 33523 bp, 44 predicted proteins | sample 5384131 | NCBI WGS metagenome assembly VOFI01 (sample SAMN12384728, study PRJNA508395) | human gut metagenome | isolation source: healthy gut H | host: Homo sapiens
TGATAGCCGCCATGCTGTCAGCTCCTTTCCTTGGTTTGGTCCTAGTATAACCGAAAGTCCGCGATTTTTCTGTGACGACATCACCCAAAACACGGGATTTTTCCGAAAAAGGGCCGGTTGACAGCAAAGCTCCTGTCAACTATACTGAGAACACGATGAGGAGGGACACAGGAATGACCTTTCAGGACTATTTTCCCATCTGGAACAAAGCTCCAAAACAGACCAGCAGGACCGGATCCGCAGCAATCTGAATTTCCGAACCGTGAAGAAGGGGACGATCCTGCACAATCTGGGGACATGTGGACTGCACCGGACTCCTCCTGGTGAAGGCGGGGGCAGCCTGGGCCTATATCCTCTGGATGAGGGGCGGGAGATCGGGCCATTTACCGCCTGTTCGACCGGGATCTGTGCTCTGTTCTCTGCGTCCTGCACGTGCTCCATCCAGTTTGAGGTCACCATCATCCAGGTGGAGAAGGACACGGACCTCTGGGCCTCCTGCGGAGGTAGACACACCAGCTGCGGGGTTTTGAAACAGCACCATGGTGATTAGCCCCAGACTGTGGATGTGAGCATGACGCCGTAGAAGCCGAAAGCGAACTGGGCCACGCCGGGATGGAAGGGTGCCGTGGTAGGCCCAGTTCAGGGCAGCTTGAAGGTCCACAGCAGGGTGACCGCCTGCCCCCAGATCCTGCACACCCGCGAACACCAAATAGGTGTTCCACAGCATCAGAAAGAAACATGGCGAAGAAAAAAGGCTCAGAAATCCGTATCGGAACGCCTTGCTTTTCATCCATTTGGGATGTCCTTTTTTCCTGAGTGGGACAGCCCGAAACCGGCCGCCCAGCCCCAAACAGTTGGCCCCGGCCGCAGTAGCGGTTGCAGTAGCTCTTGGTCCCTTTGGCGCACTTGCCGCAGCCCACGCATTTGTCCTGCCGGACCTGGGCCATAACGCCCCGCACGACCTCAATGGCCAGGGGACAGACCTTCACAGCAGCAGCCACACAGGCTGACGGGTCCAATTCAATTACGGCTCTTGCGCCGCTTTTTCACGGAATTCATAGCATGCCTCCCTAAATTGAGTGGGTTCATCATACCGCAAATCTATGAATCGCACCGTGATGAAATCACAAATGCCGCAGGCCGAATAGCACGCACGCACCGGCCTAAACGGGATGCGGGGAAGGTGAGGGCACGTCCGGGGCTTGTGCCTTGAGGGACAGCTGTGAGGGAAGGTCATCTGTTTCGCCGATTCTCCCGGTGCCGCCCAGAGCGGGCCGCTGCGGCTCCGGCGGGATATGGGGATATCAGCAAATCCGGCAGGGGGCTTATGGAGCGCTGCCCCGAGCATTGACGGCGGAGCCTTTCGCGCAGACGCGCACGGAAACGAGACAAGGAGGAGCACCATGCGGATTCTGATGCTGGGCAACAGCCTCACCTCTGCCCAAGATATGCCGGACATTCTGGCGGAACTGACCGGGGCGGAAGTGGTCTGCCATACCCGGGGCGGGGCCCGGCTGTCCGAGCATCTGAACCCGAACACCCGGCTGGGCGCCCGAACGCAGGCGGCGCTTGCAAAGGAGCAGTGGGACTATGTGGTGCTGCAGGAAATGAGCCACGGCCCCATCACCGCTCCCGGGAGCTTTTTCGCCAGCGTGGAGCGGCTCTGCCGGCAGATCCGGGAGAACGGGGCCATCCCGGTGCTCTATGCCACCTGGGCCTATCAGAAGGGTGGGGCCCGGCTGTCGGCCAAGGGATGGGACTATGGCGGGATGGCCCGGAACCTGTCCGCGGCGTACCGCAGGGCGGCGGAGGAAAACCGCGCCCTGCTTGCCGACGTGGGGCGGCGGTTTTACCAGCTGCTCGGCACGCAGGACCTCTACGCCGCCGATGGCGTCCACCCCAGCGGGCAGGGGGCCCGCATTGCGGCGGAGACCATAGCGGCGGCGATTCAACGACACAAGGAGGACCCATCATGATTCGGGACATCTGCAAAGACCAGGCATTTCTGGCCCAAAAGGCCGAGCCCGCCGCCCGGAGGATCTGCCGGTGGCGGCGGACCTGCTGGAGACGCTGGAATTCCACAGGGACGGCTGCGTAGGTATGGCGGCCAACATGATCGGCGTGAACAAGCGCATCATCGCCTTCGACAACCAGGGCGGCTATATGGTCATGTTCAATCCGGAGATCGTGAAAAGGGCCGGCCCCTATGAGGCGGAGGAGGGGTGCCTGTCCCTCTCCGGCACCCGCAGAGCCCGGCGGTGGGAGTCCATCAAGGTCCGCTGGCAGAACGAAAAATTCCAGGAGCGGATCAAGACCTTCACCGGCTGGACGGCCCAGATTATCCAGCACGAGATCGACCACTGCGAGGGCATCATCATCTGAGGGGGAGGGGAAACCTATGAAACTTGCCATTCTCTCCGACACCCACGGCCTGCTGCGGCCGGAGGTCACGGGCATCTAAAGACCGCCGACGCCATCCTCCATGGCGGAGATATCAACAGGCAGAGCATCGTGGATGAGCTGCGGCAGTATGCGCCGCTGTACATCGTCCGGGGCAACAACGACAAGGACCGGGCGGAGGCCCTCCCGCACGATCTCACCGTAACCCTGGGCGGCGTGACCTTTTTCATGGTCCACAACAGAAAGGGAGGTCCCGGCGGACCTGGCCGGTGTGGACGCGGTGGTGTTCGGCCACTCCCACAAGTACGTGCAGGAAGAGAAAGACGGTGGCCTCTGGCTCAACCTGGCTCCTGCGGCCTCGGCGGTTCCATCAGGAGATCACCCTTTGGCGGCGCACCGGGGTATGGCGAAACAACAGACTCCGCCGGGCCGGAGTTCCGGAGTGTGCCGCTGCGGAACCCGCCGGGCCGAAACTCTGAGCTGCGGCGTCTGCTTTGCTGAAAGCCGGGGAACCTGCAGCAGTGGTATTCGAATTCTGCAGACCTCACAGCCGCACACAAAGCGATGCGTGGCCTGAAATCGCCTTGATTTCAGGTCGCGCTTTCTCTGTCTCGCGGGGGCCTTCCTCCATACGCCGCCGTGCATACTGTGCAGCCCCGGGCTTCAGCCCACGATGCGCAGGAGCTCATCCAAGTCACGGACGGCGCCGCACATCACCTCTCCGCCGCTGACCGCGGCGCGAAGTGTGCGCGGGCGCACTGGAGTTTCGCCGCCGCCTCCACGCCCTGGGGCTGTGGGCCTTGCCGCTGGTCTCTGCCACGAAATAGACAGGATCCCTGCGCGGTCCCGGAGGGCGATAGACCAGTCGGGCGTGTACCGCCCCACCGGGGTGGGAATGAAAGCAGGACTTGGGGAAGTCGGACGCCTGCTCCACCGTCCGGGGGCGGCCGGCAAGGGACGCCGCCAGCCCCTGCTGCAGGGCCTCTGCGAATCTGCCGAACTCCATATCGGTGATGAGCGTCAGCTTGTTCAGCTCCTGCACCGCCCCGCCCAGGACACTTTCGTCCATGCGTTCGCCCTCCTGATTGACACACAGGCGCAGACCGCGGGAACCGCACAGGTTCATCCAGGCTGAGCAGCCGCTCCTTGTCCCGCATGATCAGGTCATAGGCGTCCGCGTCGGAGGAGGTTCGGCTCTTGTGGTCGATCTTTCCCTCCACAAAGCGGGCCTGGCGGCCCTTCCGCCGGTCTACGGAGAAGTAGCCCTGGTAGGTCTCGCGGGCATCGATGCCGTCCAGATAGGCCCGGTACGCCAGGTCGTCGATCTCGCCGGAACGCCTCCGCCACGGCGACGTACTCCTCCTCAAACATTTTGGCGTACTCGCCGCTGCGGCCGCTGCCGCTGTCCCCGTCGTACAGGCGGTATTTGGACACCTCGTCGATGAAGAAGAGGGACAGCACTTTCACTTCCCTGGAATACAGCTCCCGTTCCCGGCGGAGGTGGGTGCGGATGGTCTCCCGAATCTGCACCCGGCGCTGGAGAGCTGTCCGCTCCTCGCCGCCGCTGAACTGACCGGCATATAGCTTCAGGCCGTTGAGAAAGGTCACCGAGCTGTCCCGACCGTCGATCTCTGCCACCACATAGCGGTCGGCGTATTCGGCCAGGCCGTTGGACGCCGCGAACAGATCCGCCTTCCGGCGCAGCTGTTTCACCACCGTCCGAATGCCGGACGCCCCTTTGACCTCAAAACCGATCCGGGCGGCGGGGGCCCTGTCCCGGCTCAGGTCCACGCCCTCCAGATAGACAAAGCCGCCAGCGGCGGGGAGGATGTGAAGGTCACCCCCCCAGGGCGGCGATCCGTTTCACCAGATGCCGGTTATAGGCGTCCAGGGCGTCCAGACGGTACACCATGTTGTACGCCTCCCGGTGGGTGGCGGAGTAGCGCAGGGTGAACAGGGCGTTGAACTTGCGCAGGCTCTCCCGAGTCTGGCGGCCCCACGCTCTGGGGCTCGTCAATGATGAGAATAGGCCGGGTGGCCGCGATGACGTCGATGGGGCGGCGGCCCCGGAAGCTGTCCGGCCGCTGGTCGATGATCCGCTGGTTCCTGCCCGAGTTGAACGCCTGCATGTTGATAATCATGACCTGAATGGCGCTGTCGGAGGCGAAGCGGTCCACCTGGGCGAGGCGGTCGGAGTTGTAGATGAAAAACCGCAGCCGCCTGCCGTACTCCCCGGCGAAGTGCTCCTGGGTCGTCTGCAGGGAACGGTAGACGCCCTCCCGGACGGCCACCGACGGAACCACGATGATGAACCGGCTCCAGCCGTAGCGGGCGTTTAGCTCGTAGATGGTTTTCACATAGGTATAGGTCTTGCCGGTGCCGGTCTCCATCTCCACGGACAGGTTGATCCCCGGCCCGGCCAGGGCCTTGGACAGAGGCAATCCGACGCGCCGCTGGACCGCGTCAGACCGCTGCGGCCGCCTCCGCCTGAAAGGGCTGGTGCTTGAATTGGAGCTTCATGAGGTCACCTCCTTATGTCCGGTGCGCTGGGGGACACATCCGGGCAAGACGGGGAAAGTTTCTGCGGAATGGAACCAGGCGGACGGTCTGCACTCAGAGTACCTGGACGCGGGTGCCGGGGGACAGGCTTTGAAGATCTCCGTCACGTTGATCTTGGCGGCGTCCGAGGCGAAGGCGCTGTCCCGGAAGACAGCCCACTGGGGGCGGGAAGCAGCTATGTCCCGGATGACCGTGTCCGGAACGCCAGCGTCGAAACAGGCCGCCAGGACGGATGTCAATAGACAGGCTGCCGCACGCGTCGATGTCCCTGGCGTAGGCCAGGACGGACTCCCAGGTTTTGGCCGCGCCTCTGCCGGATATCTGGCGGCCCGTGATATTGGAGACCCACGCGAACTGGTTCAGGTAGTTGCTTTCGCCGAACACCTCGTCGCAGATCTTCTTCAGGTTCGCTGACTCATGGTCGTCGATGGAGATCAGGATGACGCCGTCCGGGGAGAGCAGGCTGCGGGCCAGCAGCAGTCTGGAAAAGAGCGAGCACCAGTCGGCCGTCCGAAAACGTGTTTTTCCGCTGAAAGTTGATCTTCCCCTCCGCGTCCCGGTATCCGCTGGCACCGTGATATGCGCCGCGGTCCATCACAAAGGAATCCGGATAGATGAAATCGCTGCCGGTGTTGTAGGGCGGGTCCAGGTAGATCACCTTCACCGCGCCCAGATAACTCTCCTGGAGGATTTTCAGCACTTCCAGATTGTCTCCCTCGATATAGAGGTTCCGGGTGGTGTCCCAATCCCGGCTGTCCGCCTTCACGGGGCGGAGGGTTCTGGAGGTGGGGCGGGCGGCCTCGGCCATGGCGGCCCGTTTGCCGACCCAGGTGAATTCGTAGCGGTCCTCCCCCTCCGCCACGTCGGGGGCCAGCAGCTGCTTGAGGACCTCGAAGTTGACGGCCTTTTTCACCTTCCCGTCCGCGCCTCGCGTCTCCGTGACGGCGGCGGGAAACAGCGCGGCGATTTTTTCCACATTCCCCGCCGTCAGGCCGGGGGCTTCAAGTCCAGATAGTCCATGTCTGCTTCCCTCGTTTCATGCAGATGCGGGCGCTTCCACCGGATGCAGATGCCGGAGGCGCCCCGGCGCGCTCCGGTATCCATGGCTGCACCCCGTCCGGCGCCGCGATATGTCCAGTTTACCGCACAACCGGCAAAGAGACAAGCTGAAAATCGCCCGGCCCGGCGGGGCATTGTCGCATTTCCCTCCCGGCTGTATGATATCTCTCATAAGACCGGCGGAGAGGAGCATGCACAATGGCCAAGGAAAATGGCGCATATACTTTTTTATAAGTTTTACCTCAGTGGGCGCCCCGGTGTTTTCTGCAAGGGTCCCATTTGTTTCCCAAACGAGACCCTTGCAGGGAGGGAACCTTCCTTGCTCAGGCCAGGGCTTGGATTGCATCGCAGAGCGCTTCATCAGAGACGCTGGTGACCAGCTCCTCATGGACCGCACGGCCCACAGCAGCAAAGACCTATAATCGGGCTCCGTCACGGTTAGCCCGGGAACTTCGGCTTTCATCTTCTCGATATAATAGGCATCCTCATCACGCGTGATCTCGTTGTTCTTTTCCCGGATCTGGTCCATGCACTCCCGCAGAACCGTCTGAAGGTCCTCGGGCAGCTTGGCATAGTTGTCCTCATTATATAGCACGGTAGCGCAGTTTCCGACAGCCTCCGCGATTTCCACGATGTCCAGCCCCGGGATCACGGGGAACTGGGGCTCCATCGTGATAGGACCCCGCCCGGTCTGCAGGTCCGCATAGTTGACCTGACGCCCTCCACCCGGGTGCGCATCTGCGCCTCTCGTACCTTGGCGTGACCTGCTCCCCCGGCGGCGGGTATTACGACCGCTACCTGGAGTACTATCAGGGGCCCGCCATTCTGGTATGCCCCGACCGCCTGCTGCAGCCCCGCGTACCAGTGGGCCTCCATGACCGCCGGGTGCCCATAGTGGCCACGGAGACACAGATCTGGCGGATGCCGTCCTGATTTTTCTTGCGGATTTTCACAAGAGACGGCGCGCTTTGCCAAGAGATGTCTGTCAAACCGTACCAAATCCGCTGTGAGGACAGATTTCCTCACTTGACGTCCTTCGGCGGAGCTGTTATACTCTTCCCATCTTCCAAAATGCGATGAAGGGGAAAAGGCGATCCCACGCCCCGTTTCAGAGAGCCGCCGGTCGGTGCAAGGCGGTACGGAGGGGACCGCGTCACTGGCCCTTGAGCAGCCGCGCTGAGAGGCATCGCCTTTAGGTGCGGACGGCCGCTGTCCGTTATCATGCAGACGCGATTCGCCCCCTCAGGAGGAGCCGATCGTACAGAGTGGCCGGGTCTCCCGGCAATGAGAGTGGTACCGCGGGTACAGCATTTTTGCTCCCGTCTCTCAAAGACTGATGGTCTTTGGAGAGATGGGATTTTTGTTGTCCTTCTTCCAAAGACAAGACCTTGGAAGGAGGACTTTGACATGATGGACGCGACGAAATATCAGATTGGCTACTATCCCCCGCCGGTGGAGCCGGGGCACGTGTACGAGTGGATGCAGAAGGACCATATCGAGACTGCCCCCGCCTGGTGCAGCGTGGACCTGCGGGATGGCAACCAGAGTCTGGTGGTGCCTATGAGCCTGGAGGAGAAGCTGGAGTTCTACGAGATACTGCTGAAGATCGGCTTCAAGGAGATCGAGGTGGGCTTCCCGGCGGCGTCGGAGACGGAGTATGAGTTCCTCCGCAAGCTGATCGACGAGGACCGCATCCCCCAGGACGTGACGATCCAGGTGCTGACCCAGTGCCGGGACCACATCATCCGCCGGACCTTTGAGGCGGTGAAGGGCGCCCCCCGGGCCATCATTCACTTCTACAACTCCACCAGCGAGGCCCAGCGGCGGGAGGTGTTCCACAAGTCCAGGGAGGAGATCAAGCAAATCGCCGTGGACGGTGCCAAGCTCATCAAGGAATTGAGCCGGGAGTACGAGGGCAATTTCCTCTTTGAGTACAGCCCGGAGAGCTTCACCGGCACAGAGCCGGAGTACGCCGTGGAAGTCTGCAACGCAGTGCTGGACGTGATGCAGCCCACGCCGGACCGTCCCATGATTATCAACCTGCCGGTGACGGTGGAGATGAGCATGCCCCACATCTACGCCAACCAGATCGAATGGTGCTCCAAGCATCTGAAGTACCGGGATGCCGTGGTTCTCTCCACCCATCCCCACAACGACCGGGGCTGCGGCGTGGCGGACGCGGAGCTGGCGGTACTGGCCGGTGCCCAGCGGGTGGAGTGCTGCCTCTTCGGCAACGGGGAGCGTACGGGCAACGTGGACGCCATCACCCTGGCCATGAACATGTACAGCCACGGAGTGGACCCGAAGCTGGACTTCTCCGATATGCCCGCTATCTGCGAGGTATACGAGCGGGTGACACGGATGCACGTCTATGAGCGCAGCCCCTACGCCGGCAGCCTGGTGTTCGCCGCCTTCTCCGGCAGCCACCAGGACGCCATCGCCAAGGGCATGACCTACCGGAAGGAGCACCACCAGCACCGGTGGGACTGCCCCTATATCCCCATCGACCCCCACGACATCAGCCGCACCTACGACGCGGACGTCATCCGCATCAACAGCCAGAGCGGCAAGGGAGGCATCGGCTTCCTGCTGCAGCAGAATTACGGCTATAACCCGCCGCCCCACATGCGGGAGCAGCTGGGCTACCGGGTCAAGGAGGTCAGCGACCACGACCACCGGGAACTCTCCGTCCAGGAGGTGCTGGAGGTGTTTGAGGACAACTACGTCAACAACGCGGCCCCGCTGAATGTCACTGCCGCCCACTACACACAGAACCAGGACGGGTCCATCTCCGCCAACCTGACTCTGCGCCGCGGCAGCCGGATGATCCAGTGCGGCGCCGCCGGAAACGGCCGCCTGGACGCGGTGGCCAATGCCATCGAGCAGGCAGCGGGCATGGACTTCACACTGATCCATTACAGCGAGCACGCACTGGACCCTGACACCGACAGCCGGGCCTGCAGCTACGTAGGGCTGAAGTGGCCAGATGGCAGAGAGACCTGGGGCTGCGGCACCCACACGGACATCATCGTGGCAGGCGTCCGGGCGCTGGTCAGTGCCATCAATAACCGGTAAACAGCGGGGGAGACCCCTGGACTTCATCACAGAGAACGGAGGCACAATACCCATGGGAATGACTATGACACAGAAAATCCTGGCTGCCCACTGCGGCCAGGAGCACGTCAAGGCGGGACAGCTGATCGAGGCGAACCTTGATATTGTCCTGGGCAACGACATCACCACTCCGGTGGCCATCAACGAGTTTGAAAAGGCGGGCTTTTGCGATGTTTTCGACAAGACCCGGGTGAACATCGTTCTGGATCACTTCGTCCCCAACAAGGACATCAAGAGCGCCCAGCAGTCCAAGCAGTGCCGGGAGTTCGCCTGCAGACACGGCATCGTCAACTTCTTCGACGTGGGCAAGATGGGCGTGGAGCACGCCCTCCTGCCGGAGCAGGGCATCGTCACCGCCGGAGACTGCATCATCGGCGCCGACAGCCACACCTGCACCTACGGCGCGGTGGGGGCCTTCTCCACCGGCGTGGGCTCCACGGATATGGCCGCCGGCATGGCCACCGGCAAGGCGTGGTTCAAGGTGCCCGCTGCCATCCGCGTGGAGCTGACCGGCAGTCTGCGGCGGCCTGTGTCCGGCAAGGACGTGATCTTGCACCTGATCGGACTCATCGGCGTCTCCGGCGCCCTCTACAAGAGCCTGGAGTTCATCGGCCCCGGCGTGCAGAGCCTGACTATGGAGGACCGGCTGTGCATCTGCAACATGGCTATCGAGGCCGGTGCCAAGAACGGCATCTTCCCGGTGGACGAGACCTGCGAGGCGTACCTGAAGGGCCGCAGCCGGCGGGAATGGAAGAAATACGAGGCAGATCCGGACGCAGAGTACGAGCGGACCATCACCATTGACCTGGACACCCTGGTGCCCACCGTCAGCTGGCCCCACCTGCCGGAGAACACCCACCCGGCCGCCGAGGGCGGGGACATCAAAATCGATCAGGTGGTCATCGGCTCCTGCACCAACGGCCGGATCGAGGACATGGAGGCCGCTTACAACATTTTGAAGGGCCGCCACATCGCCGACGGCGTCCGGGGCATCATCATTCCCGCCACCATGGAGGTGTACAGGACCTGCATCGAGCGGGGCTACACCACCGCCTTTGTCGACGCCGGGTGCATTGTCTCCACCCCCACCTGCGGGCCGTGTCTCGGCGGCTACATGGGCATTCTGGCGGAAGGGGAGCGGTGCGTCTCCACCACCAACCGCAACTTTGTGGGCCGCATGGGCCACGTGAACAGCGAGATTTATCTGGCCAGCCCCGCCACGGCGGCGGCCAGCGCCCTGACGGGCCACATCACCGATCCCAGGGAGGTTTGAACACCATGGAAGCAAGAGGTTCTGTATTCAAATACGGTGACAACATCGACACCGACGTCATCATCCCCGCCCGCTACCTGAACACCCAGAATGCCCGGGAGCTGGCGGACCACTGCATGGAGGACATTGACAAGACCTTCATCACCCGGGTGCAGGCGGGCGACATCATGGTGGGGGGCGAGAACTTCGGCTGCGGCTCCAGCCGGGAGCACGCGCCCCTGGCCATCAAGACCGCCGGCATCGCCTGCGTCATCGCCGCCAGCTTTGCCCGGATTTTCTACCGCAATGCCATCAACATCGGTCTGCCCATCCTGGAGTGCCCGTCAGCCAGCACTGCCATCCGGGAGGGGGACACGGTGTCTGTGAACTTTGACACCGGCGTCATCACCGACGAGACCACAGGCGAGACCTTCCAGGCGGAGCCCTTCCCGCCCTTCATCCAGAAGATCATTCGCTCCGGCGGCCTGATGGCCAGCATCCAGGCGCGGTAAGGAGGCGGCAGTATGGAGAAGAATATCGCGGTGATCTACGGCGACTGCGCCAGCCCGGAGATCGTCACCCAGGCCCTGCGGGTGCTGGACGCGGTGGCTGAGAAATTCGGCCACACCTTTACCTATACAAAAGTCCTGATGGGCGGCGAGGCCATCGACGCCTACGGGGATCCCCTGCCCCAGTCGGAACTGGACAAGTGCCTGCAAAGCGACAGCGTGCTGCTGGGAGCCATCGGCGGCCCCAAGTGGGAGGGCCTGCCCGGTGACAAGCGGGCAGAAAAGGGCCTCCTGCGGCTCCGGGCCGGCATGGGGCTTTACTCCAACAACCGCCCTGCCAAAATCTGGCCCCAGTTGGCGGACGCCTCGCCCCTGAAGCCCGCCATCGTGGAAAAAGGCATTGACTTTATTGTGGTGCGCGAGCTGATCGGCGGCGTCTACTTCGGGGAGCACAGGACCTACGAGGAAAACGGCGAGAAGGTCGCCGTGGACACCATGCCCTATTCCGAGCATGAGATCGAGCGGATCGGCCGCATCGGCTTTGAGACCGCCCGCAAGCGCCAGAAAAAGCTCACCTGCGTGGACAAGGCCAATGTGCTGGACACCAGCCGCCTGTGGCGGGAGGTGATGCACCGCCTGGCGGCGGAGTGCCCGGACGTGGAATACCGGGAGATGTTCGTGGACAACTGCGCCATGCAGATCTGCAAGAACCCCGGCCAGTTTGACGTGATTGTGACCGAGAACATGTTTGGCGACATCCTGTCTGAACGACGGCATCCGCACCGCCGACATCTGGCGGCCCGGATGTGAGAAGGTGGGCTGCGCTGCCATGGGCGATGCCATCCTGGCCCGGCTGTAAGAAAGATGGAATATGCGGACGGCGTCGGGCCCGAAAAAGCCCGGCGCCGCTTTTTCGTGGAGGCTGGAATTTACTTTTGCCCACCGGATATGATATCATCCCATCAAGAGAACCGACCGACGGAGGCTCTGACAGCTGTCCGTCCCATCTTGGAAAAAGGAGTGCTGCATATATGAAGCTGCAATTTCTGGGCCATGCCTGCTTTCTGCTGGATGACGGCGTCCACAAAGTCCTGACGGACCCCTTCCTCACCGGGGCTGGCCGTCCTGAATGGGCAGAGAAGGTGGACCCGGACGTGATTTTGTCACCCACGGCCATGGGGACCACGTAGGGGATGCAGCCGCCATCGCCAGACGTACCGGTGCGCCGGTCTGCTGCACAGCGGATCTGGCGGATGCGGTGTTTGTCCCTGCGGGGGTGGCATGCGTCGCCGGAAATCTGGGCGGCACGGTCCGCCTGTCCTTTGGCTGCGCCAAGTTTTTCCAGGCCCTCCACGGCGGCGGTGCGGCGGGCTGTCCTGCCTGCGGCTTCCTTTTTTTGAGATGGGGGGCAGGAAGATCTATCACGCCGGAGACACGGCCCTGATGACCGATATGACCCTGCTGGCAGACGAGGACATCGACGTGGCGCTGCTGCCCATCGGAGATTTCTACACCATGGGCCCGGCGGATGCCCTCCGGGCAGTGAAGCTGATCCGGCCCCGACTGACGGTCCCCATGCACTACAACACCTTCCAGGCCATCACCCAGGATCCGGAGGCATTCGCCGCCGCCTGCAAAGAGGCGGGATTTGCCGCCAAAGTCCTTCAGCCGGGGAGGAGATGACCCTGTAAGCAGCCTGGGACGGGAGCGGGCGGAGCACCACAGCGGCTGCCCCGGCACGGGCGAATGAATCGCTTCCGTGCGAAGCCAACAGAGAGTTCTTGGGGGGACAGATCTGCCCGATCATGCAGGCGGCCAGTCAGGCGGTGCTGGAAGCATCGGCATTGAAATTGCTGGCGGAGACTTCACAGCGACTCCAAATCTTACAGGGCAATCGAAGCGAAATTTGATATATCCCTTGCTGGTAACCCGTTACGAACAATCCCTGGTATTTTCCGGCTGTAAAAACCTCCTGAAGCATTAGCCCTTCAGGAGGTTTTTACAGCTTGTGTTGACAGAAGAGATGCGGACATTGGAGCTCCGCACAGCAGGACGGTGCGTTTGCGCAGTACAAGCGTTTTGCCGCAGGCGGAACCTTGGCGGAGGCAGAATTCATTTCCGCCGAGCATTTGAATCGCCGAAGGGTTTCGCGGGCCATTGGCCTGCGAAACCCAAAAAGAAAGACACGACGAAAGTCGTGTCTTTCTTTTTGGTGACCCGTCGGGGATTCGAACCCCGGACCCACTGCTTAAAAGGCAGTTGCTCTGCCTGCTGAGCTAACGGATCACATGGTATTCTATTTCGGCCGTCCAATGCGGGCGGGCTGGAAAGTCTTGGCTGGGACGGCTGGACTCGAACCAGCGGATGAGGGAGTCAAAGTCCCTTGCCTTACCACTTGGCGACGCCCCAATGGAAAGGAAAACAGGGGACCGGGGTGACCCCGATCCCCTCTTTTGTGGGGTGGGAGATGGGACTCGAACCCACGACACCCGGAACCACAATCCGGGACTCTAACCAACTGAGCTACACCCACCACATATCGAGATCCTAAACAGGATGCGTGCTGACCGACCGCCCCGGAAGGAGTTGGTACGCCAGAAGGGACTCGAACCCCTGGCCTACTGCTTAGAAGGCAGTTGCTCTATCCAGCTGAGCTACTGGCGCGAATTTGATTGGAGCAGGTGACGAGAATCGAACTCGCATCCCCAGCTTGGAAGGCTGGTGCCCTGACCATTGTGCTACACCTGCGTCTGCCCTCTGTGGAAATCGTCAGCTTAGATATATTACCATGGACAAGCACATCTGTCAAGCGGAAACCCGCAATTTTTTTTCTAAGATTGTCCTGTGCCACCAGCCAGCGCCAGCCAGGCGGTGAAAAGGCACCCTCCATCTGCGGCTCCGGACAGGGATAAGGGGCCGGCCAGCCGCTCCGGGTGCCACTGGACACCCCACACCGGCAGGGACTGGTGGATGACCGCCTCCACCGTGCCGTCTATGGCCCATTGGACCGCCCGCAGTCCCTGCCCCAGCCGGTCTGCCGCCTGATGATGGGCGCTGTTCACCACCAAGGTCTCTCCGAAAAGGTCCTGCAGGGGAGAGGGGCTGTCCGTACCCGGTGGAGCCGGTCCCGACCCGCCGCCTGGCTGTGGCCGGGCAGGTCCTGGATCAGTGTGCCTCCGAAAAACACGTTCAGCACCTGCAGTCCCCGGCAAATTCCCAGAACAGGCTTTTTCTCCATAATGAACTGCTCCAGCAGGAACAGCTCTCCCGCGTCCCGCTCTGGCTCCAGCCCCCGGCTGGCGGTGTTTGCCTGGCCGTAGCGCCGGGGCTCCATATCGCCGCCGCCGGGCAACAACAGGGCGGCACACCGCACCGCATCCCGCAGATCCGAGAGGCCAGGGGCCGTCCACCTGCTATCTCCAGCGCACGCTCGTAATTGATGTACTGGCCCGGCAGGCCCCAGAGAAACACTGTTGGACGCAAGGCGATCCCTCCTGTCAAATGTCTCAGGCCCATTCTATCCGGGCAGCACGTCCAGAGTTCCGCCCGGTGGTTAAAAAGCGGGGCGAAGAGAAACGAACGAAAAGTTAAAAGGTTTTCCTTGAAACTTTCCCCGAAAATATGCCATAATAAAACCGCTTCCCGTCTCGCAGGACGGAACTGTACAGAGTGGCATCGAAGTGGTCACAACGAGCTTGACTTGAAATCGCTACGTCGGCGGGACGTGCTAACAGCCAAAAGGCTATGTCTCCCAAGGGCTTCCGGGCGCGGGTGTGAGCGGCGCTTCGGAAAAACGCTAACAAAATGCTCACAGTTATCCTGATTTGCGTTCTCACAACTAGATATGCAGCGGTATCGAAGTGGTCATAACGGGGCTGACTCGAAATCATGTGATCCATTCATAAAAACTGCATATTTCTACACGGAGTGGTATCGAAGTGGTCGCAACGAGCTTGACTCGAAATTTCGGCAGGACCTGTGATTTTCGTCCCCCGCTTCTCCTTGATGTTCCTCAACACAGAAAATCTCAAAATCGAATATTTTTTGCCGTCTCTCCTGTTTTCTCTCCAACGAATTTTTGAGCAAATTTCTGGAAAGAAAGCCGGACGAAAATAGACACGGAGAGTTGTCCGAGTGGTCGAAGGTGCAGCACTCGAAATGCTGTAGACCGAAAGGTCTCTAGGGTTCGAATCCCTAACTCTCCGCCACAAAAAGCCTGTAAACAAGCCCGTTTACAGGCTTTTTAATTTTTGCCTAAAGGGCAAAGCCCGCACGATTTTCGGTTTTCAGGGGAGAAAATCAGAAGTTCTCCCCGGCACTGATCGAACTCCAGCGGCTGCTGAAGTCGCCGCCCTCCGGCAGGGCAAGCCCTGTCTCCATCGCCTGTGCCGAGGTGATCTTGGACTTGTAATCCAAGTGGGCGTAGATATTCGCCGTGGTGGTAAAGTCGCTATGTCCCAGCCACTCCTGAATGTGCTTGAGGGGGACGCCATTGGCCAGCAGCAAACTGGCGCAGCTGTGACGCAGATCGTGAAAGCGCATCCGGCGCAGGCCGTGGCTCTCCAGAAATTTCGGAAATGCGTTGGTCAGGTACTCCACCCGCATCCGCTCCCCCAGCTCGTCCACGAATACAAAGCCGTCGTATTCATAGTTGTAGCAGTTGCCGCAGACCTGCTTGTTCAGCTCCTGTGCCTCTTTCACCTGCATAAAGTATTCCCGGAAGCTGCCGATGAGCGGCAGTGTGCGCAGGCTGGACTTGGTCTTGGAGGATTGCTGCTCAAACTCCTGATACTTGCCGTCGATGATCGTTGAGGTCACGGTGCGCTTTACGGAAATGGTGCCTTGCTCAAAGTCGATGGCGTCCCATTTCAAGCCCACCACCTCGCCACGGCGAAGGCCGTAAAAGGCGGCCACCAGCACCGGCAGCTCCAGCTTGGTTCCCCGAAGGGCTTCAAACATCTTCTGCATCTCGTCCGCCGAGAGAAAGACCGGCTGAAAGCTGTTCTTTCTGGGCCGGTCCACCTTGTCCGCCACATTCTGGATCAGCATATCGGTCTTGACTGCATATTTCAGTGCCGAGTGAATGACGGCGTGATAATGGATAACGGTATTGGGCGTGACCCGCCTGAGCATTTCAGAATAAAACATCTGCAAATGTCGGGCTTCCAGTTCCCGCAGTGTCAATTTCTTCTTGCGAAAATAAGGGACGATGGTGCTTTTCAGCAGTCCTTGATAGGCACCGTAGGTTGCGTGGGCCAGCCTTCCCTTGGCGATCTCCAGCCATTCCAGCAGATAGTCGGCGAACAGCATATCACTGCTCAGGTCGCCCACTTCTTTGGGCGGCTCAAATTCCGCTCGGAGCCTTGCCAGTTCTGACTCGGCTTTGCGCTTATTTCCCTTTTCGGAAAGCCCCAGCGAGATCCATTTCGTTTTTCGCTGCCCTCCGGCGTTTTTGTAGTTCAACACGGCATAATACTTGCCGTTTTTCAAAGTCAGATGTCCTGCTACCAATTTCATTTCCTCCTGTCCTTTGTATTTGCAGAACAGAACTCCAAACCGACAGCATCAGTATACCATCGGTTTGGGGTTCTCTCTATTCTGCGAATTGTTTTATCGTAGCCGTATCGGTACGAATCAGCGGGCATCCCGGTTCCGTTCTCTCTGCCGCTTCAGCAATTCCAGCCCTTTGATGATGTCTCGGCGCATCTGCTCCTCGGTGTAGCCGGAGGGGAAGTATTTCCGCAGCTCCTCCCGCTTGAATTTGAGCTGCTCTTGCTGGTTGGGCTTCGTCTCCGCCAGCACGGCGTAGACTATCTGGTCATCCAGTAAGCCCTCCTGCGCCAGCTTTTTCAGGCGGATGCTCTGGGCGTGGGACGGGGTGCAATCGTTCAGCGCCATCGCGTCCAGCACCGCCCGCTGCTGATACGAGTCTAAGTAGGAAAGCTCCACCGCCGGATTGAAGGCGATCTTGCCGTCGTCCACCATCGAAAGCAGTTCGGGGATCAGGTAGGTCAGGCGGATATATCGCTGAATCTGCCGTCCGCTGTCTAAGGTTTCATCAGCCATTTTCTCTCTCGACCACTTCTGGCCAACTTGTCCAGAAGTTATACCCTGATGATTCAGTGCATCCAGCTTCATCTTATAGGCGAACGCCTTTTCGCTGGGCAGGATAGTCTCCCGCTGCAAATTGGCGTCCACCATTGCGATCACCGCTTCATCATCAGACAGTTCCCGGACGATGACGGGCATCGTCTCGACGCCCAGCACCTGACACGCCGCCAGTCGCCGGTGGCCGGAGATCAGCTCGTAACCGCCGTCTGGCAGCGGCCTTGCCAGCGCCGGGGTGATGGCTCCCACCTTGCGGATGCTCTCGATCATCCGCTGCATCTCCTCATTGTTCTGCACCTTGAAGGGATGGCTCTTGAACGGGTGCAGCTCGGCCAGTGGAATATTCCGCACCCGCTCCAGTTTGGCATCGTCCCGCTCCGCCTGCGTGGAGAACAGATCGTCCAGTGTCGGTAAAGTAAAATCAGATTTTCTCATTGTGTTGTCCTCACTTTCATAGTTTTTTCTTTCGGGGTCTTAGGGCACGCCCTAACGAGTGTTTTTACGCTCCGGCCCTGCCGGGAGTAAAAGCGCACTGCTCGCTCAGATGACGCAGGCATCGCAAGCGGATACACTGTTTGGCTCCGACAGGAGTAAAAACAGTCTGCTCGCTTAGACTGCGCAGGCGTAATTCTCGCTTACTTTAATTCATTCAAAATTGCTTCCAGCCTGCTCAGAATTTCCTCTTTCTGAAGCTGTGGAAGCTCCGCTTTCAGGCCGTTCAGCATCCGAAACAGGCGGTAATCCCGCTCCGTGATGGCCGCTCTGACCTCTTTTCCAAGCCCCAGCCGCCGCAAGTATTCCGACAGCGACAGAGAACAAAACCGGGCATTTTCCAGCAGCTTCTGCTTCTCCTCCTCGGTCACACGGACATTGATCCCGTAGTTTTTACTGCGCATTTGTTCACCCCCTTTCTTCGGTTTGTGACGGCAATGACGGTTGTGACGGGGATTTTCTTATATAGCGATCCCGGCGTCATTTGCGTCATCGCCGTCACGGCGCAGAAATTTGATGAGCCGACTTTTGCCTGTTCGCTTGGTGCGATACTCGATGCCCAGCGGCTCCAGCACCTCATAGGCGAACTGACCGAGATAATTTGTGACCATATTGGGCGTGACCTCCCGCTCCCTCATTTCGGTCAGCAGCTCCGTGGCCGTGCCTACCCATTCGGTGTGGCACTCCATAAAGTCCACCACCCGAAACAGAAATTTCGGCAGCTCCGCCTTGTGAATATCCTCGCTGTTCTTGCGCTCCACCAGCTCCCCAGACAAGGTCGTTAAACTGCAAGGTCAGTTCCTGATATTCCACATCCCGCCCGCTGACCAGCAGCGTAGCGGCGTTTCCGCTGCGCTTGCGGCGCAGGATGAAGTTGGTGTCCGCAGCGCCGATGATACCGGTGGAGCCGCTGACATCGTTAAAGGGATCGTCGCTGTCTTGCAGCTTTCGCAGGTGATGCACCAGCAAAATGGCGATGTTGAAGCCGTCGGCAATGCGCTTGATGGAGGAAATATCGTCGTAGTCGTTGCCGTACATTCCCGCTTTTCCGGCGCTGCCTTTGGAGTCCCGCACCTTTTGCAGTGTGTCGATGATGACCAGCTTGGTGGCGGGATGCTCGGTCAGGAAATCCGTGATCTGCTCCTCCAGCCCGCCGCCGATCAGCCCGGAGGTCACAGCAAAATACAGGTTGTCCGGGGCACTGTCGGTGAGGTTGTAGAGCCGATCCTTGATGCGGCGCTGGGTGTCCTCAAGGCTCAGATAGAGCACATCGCATTGCAACGTGGGCAAACCCCAAACGGAATTTCCCTGCGCCACTTTGCAGCCCCAGCCACAGCATCAGCCAGCTTTTGCCGATCTTGCTGGCACCGCTGATGACATTGACACCCTGCGAAATAAGGCCGTCTACGATGAACATTGTCTTGCTCATCGGCGTGGACAGCAAGGTCTCTGCGTCCACGGTTTTCAGTTTGTTGTCCATAGAATTCTCCTTTGTAGAATGTTAAAAGTGGATTTTGGCGGGGGCGGATGGAAACGGTCACCCGCCCCCGCTTTCCCCTCAAAAAGCCTTGGAAATCAAGGCTTTTCAGACGCTTAATGTTCGACGCTGCGCCGCCGCCTGGCCGAGTCCGCCTTCTGCTTGCGCCGGATGGAGCGCCCGCATTCCGGGCAGTACTTCTGCCGGTTGCTACTGGGTGCAAAGGGCTTTCCACACCGTTCGCAGGTCCGTGTGCGCTGCCGGTAAATATCGGCGCAGAGTACCTTGTCGGCGGGCAGAACCGCCCGCCGGAAGTACTTGCACAGCAGCGAATAGGAAATCGTCTGCACGCACACGCAGCCTTCGCCATCGTCCAACGGCAGACAGTTACCACCGTCGTAGTTGGCGCACAGCCGCCGGATCAGCCGGTTACAGCGTGCCCTTTGGGCGGGCGTCAGGCGCTTGATCTCATCCAACTTTCTTCACCTCTTTCTCCATCACATAGTTGATGACGCTGATTTTCGGGATCTTCAGCGTCGTGCCGATCTTCACGGCGTGGATGTACCCATAGTCGATCAGCTTGTAGGCCAGCTTGCGGCTGATGCCCAGCATCTCCCGAAGCTCTTTGACGGTCACGATGTCCGGGTATTCCGGAAACATCATCTGATAAAGCTCTCTGAGCTCTCCTTTCTTCATAGGTTTGAACCTCCTTTGTCTGTTCTGAAGCCGCATTTCTGCGGTAATTTTTGCTTGCTGCCGCTCATCTGTATCGTTCCTGCCCCGGAATCTCACCACGGCGTATCGCTTCTTTGGTGCGCTCGTTCCTTTTTCGGGAAGTCGTGGCGTCACTTGCCGGAAGCATATCCTTTGGAGGCGGCGATTCAATTTTCAAGGTACACAGGGAGACAGTCCCCTCAATAGGTAGCCAGCGAGAAGGGCTGTTTTTTAACCCCCTCACTAATCAACTGGGAAAATTTTTTTGATTTGTACGAAGGAATTTTGAAAATCTCCTTTGAAAGCCTCTCTACTAACCAACTGGGAAATTTTTTCGATTTGAACGAAAAAACTTTTGAGAATTTTTCTGCGAACCCTACTACTAATCAACTGGGAACTTTTCGGGCAAATAACAAATGGGTTTTAAAAATTTTTTAAGTGCCCCTCCTACTAACCAATTGGGAAATTTTTGAGATTTTGGCAAAGTAATTTGAAAAATTCTCTCAACTTTTCAAAAGGTCCCTCTACTTACTCTGAATAATGGGTGCCATTTGGCAGGGTGTTTTTCAAAATTCCCCGCAAAAATATTTCTCCCTTCACTTACTCTGAATAAGGGGTGCCTTTTGTGGGGGTGTTTTCGGGAACAATTTGAAATTCTCAGCAAAAAAGGTTTCTCCGCTCAAATCAGTAAACTGAGCAGGGGAAACCTTTCACTTTTAATTATAAGATTTTCTTCTGAATCCATCGTAAATCCGCAATAATCCTTGATAAATTCGCCTTGCTGTGATATGCTTAAATTGTATAAGTGTAGCTATCGAAAACCACCTGAAAGTGAGGATACTCCCATGGAACCGACCATCGAACGCTGGTACTCAATGAAAGAGATTTGCGAATACCTCGGCGTCAGCCGTGATACGGTACTCGCCTGGATAGAGAAAAGAAATATGCCCGCTGCGAAAATAGGCCGCCTTTGGAAATTTAAGATCAGCGAAGTAGACGCCTGGATGAAGTCCGGCGTGGCGGCGGATAAATAATCTGGATTAGGTGATGAGCTATGGGCTTTATAGATTCGTATAAGCATCTCGAAAAGCTGTGTGGAGATATGCTGCAAACTCAGCACGGTGTCTCCGCTTATATAGCTGAGATGGAAAGTACCCCAAATGGTTCATATCGGGTGCAAGGCTGGGTCGAAGATCTCAAGTGCCTTAAGCATTACCGCTGGGTCAGAAACCAAATTGTACACGACCCGAATAGCAGCGAAGAAAATATGTGCGACCTCAGCGACGCACAATGGATTGACAATTTTTATGATAGGATTATGAAGCAAGCTGATCCTCTTGCTATGTATCAAAAGGCGACAAAACCTCGGCCTGTCGCAAAGCCAAAACCGCTCCGCCAAGCGTCGCAGGCACAATATACATATTCCGTACAGCCGGTTTACTCAAAAAAGAAAGCGAAGAAAGCCACTGGATGGGTTGTGTTATTGATTATTACAGTGCTTGTCGGACTGTTTTTTGTGCTTAAATACCTTGTAAATTAATCAGGAGATGCACGATGGCACTGGAAAATAAATTGGGGCTGACAAGCTCCGCCGACCTTGCCCGTGAAGAAGAACGCCTCAGCAAGAAAAAGGCGGTAGAACTGTTCGAAAACGGCGTGCTTGACACCCCCTTGCCGGCAGGCAAATTCACGACCTTGCAGACGATTCACAAATATCTGTTTGAAGATATTTATGACTTTGCCGGTAAACTGCGCACGGTGAATCTGGCAAAGGGTAATTTCCGCTTTGCGCCGCTGATGTATCTGGAAGCAGCGTTGGCCAACATCGACAAGATGCCGCAGTCCACTTTTGACGAGATCATCGAAAATATGTGGAAATGAATATTGCCCACCCCTTCCGGGAGGGCAATGGGCGCAGCACCCGCATCTGGCTTGACCATATTCTGAAAACCGAAATCGGCAGGGTCGTGGACTGGAGCAAGGTGGATAAAGAGGATTATCTCCTTGCAATGGAGCGCAGCCCCATCAAGGATGTGGAGATCAAGGTGCTGCTGAAGGCGGCGCTGTCCGACGAGATAAACAGCCGGGAAGTCTATTTGAGTGGCATCGACCAAAGCTATTATTACGAGAGTCTTTCGGCTTTCCGGGCGGGAAATTTGTAAAGCCTAAAAGTATCAGTTTTGGGCTTCCAAAGTGCCAACACGGCGGTTCCAAAGTGCCAAATTGGCACTTTGGAATGCTTGTTGACGGAACGAGCCTATTGGATCTAATTGTTCCCGATTGCCAAGCAGCAAGAACTGATTTGAAATGTGGGAGAATTCAGTTATGGAGCTTATAAATAATACAACAAAGACTCTTAAAGACGATTTGTCTGTAGAGATCAAGCAAGGCAGCAAAGTGTCCATTGCGGCGGCTTGCTTCTCTATCTATGCCTTTCAGGAGCTGAAAGAGCAACTTTCGCAGATTGAGCAACTCCGCTTTATTTTTACCTCTCCGACTTTCGTAACCGAAAAGGCCAAAAGGAACGGCGTGAGTTCTACATTCCTCGCATGACCCGTGAAAGAAGCCTTTACGGAACAGAGTTTGAAATCAAGCTCAGGAATGAGCTGACCCAAAAAGCCATTGCACGAGAGTGTGCAGAGTGGATCAGACAGAAAGTCACTTTCAAATCAAATATCAGCGACAAATCCATTCAGGGGCAAATCGTAGTTGACGGTGTCGGCTATACACCTATCAATAACTTCACTACGGTTGAGCTTGGCTGCGAGAAAGGCAATGTAATCAGCACAACAATCGTGAAAGATGAGTCCCTTGCCCGTACTTTGCTTGCCGACTTTAATGAGATATGGAATGACAGCAAGGTGCTTCAAGTCGTTACTGATGAAGTAATTGACAGCATTACCGCCGCATATAACGAAAACTCTCCCCGATTTTATCTACTTTGTGACGCTATATAACATCTTCAATGAGTTTTTGGAAGATGTGTCCGAAGATGTTTTGCCCAACGAAGCGACCGGTTTTAAGGAAAGCAAGATTTGGGGGATGCTCTATAACTTCCAGCGAGATGCCGCTCTTGCTATCATAAACAAACTCGAGAAGTTCAACGGCTGTATCCTTGCAGACAGTGTTGGTCTTGGTAAAACCTTTACCGCCCTTGCCGTTATTAAATACTACGAAAACCGCAACAAGTCCGTTCTTGTGCTTTGCCCCAAGAAACTGACGAACAACTGGAATACCTATAAGGATAACTATGTCAACAACCCCATTGCTGCCGACCGGCTTCGGTACGATGTGCTTTATCATACCGACTTAAACCGCACCACGGCACATCCAACGGACTTGACCTTGACAGACTGAATTGGGGCAATTATGACCTTGTGGTAATTGATGAGTCCCACAACTTCCGTAATGGCGGCAAATTAGGTTGAGAACCCGGACGAGGACACCAAGGATAACCGCTATGTTACCTTGATGAAGAAGGTCATTAGAGCCGGAGTGAAGACGAAGGTGCTGATGCTTTCTGCAACGCCGGTTAACAACCGCTTCAATGATCTGAAAAATCAGCTTGCACTTGCGTATGAAGGGCATACGGATTACATAGACGAAAAAGCTCAACACTACCCGTTCCATCGACGAAATTTTCAGGAACGCACAGCGGGCGTTTAACACTTGGAGCAAGTGGGAACCGTGCGACCGCACGACTGAAAACCTTCTCAAAATGCTGGACTTTGATTTCTTTGAGTGCTGGATAGTGTGACCATTGCCCGCTCAAGAAAGCATATTGAAAAATATTACGATATGGCAGACATCGGCACCTTCCCGAGCAAGGCTAAAGCCGATCTCGCTTCGTCCACTCTTACTGACCTGAAGGAAGCAATCAGCTATAACGAGATTTTTGAGCAGCTTATGCTCCTGACACTGACAATCTATACGCCGACGCACTACATTCTGCCAAGTAAGATGGAGAAGTATGCTGAGCTGTACGGAGATAACAAAGGTCAATGTCGGCTTTACGCAGGCGAACCGTGAGCAGGGCATCCGCCGCTTAACTGCCATCAACCTGATGAAGCGTATGGAAAGCTCCGTCTATTCGTTCAATCTTACGCTGACCCGCATCAAGGATTTGATAAACAGCACGATAGAAACGATTGACCGCTTTGATAAACACTCCGGTACGACCCTTGATCTGACGGATATTTCCGATATGGACGAGTTTGATGCCGAGGATCAGAACTCGGATGAGCTGTTTCTTTCGGACGGAAAGTCAGAATCGACCTTGCCGATATGGACTATGTATCCTGGCGGGACAGCTTGGCGAAAGATGCCGATGTGCTTGAACTGCTGACCTTGCTGGTTGGAGATATTACACCGGAACACGACTCAAAGCTGCAAGAGCTGTTTCCGGGGGATTAATAACAAAATCGCTCACCCCATCAATAAGGGCAAATAAAAAGCTGATTATCTTCACCGCTTTTGCGGATACCGCCGGTTATCTCTATGATAATGTCAGTCGCTATGTCAAGGATAGGTATGGACTGAACACCGCAATGGTATCCGGTTCTGTTGAGGGACGGACGACTTGCCCCAAGCTCCGTGCCGACCTGAACACGGTGCTGACCTGCTTCTCGCCTATCTCGAAGGACAAGGAACTGCTGATGCCGGGGGATAAGACGAAATTGATGTGCTGATCGCCACCGACTGTATTTCCGAAGGTCAGAACTTGCAGGACTGCGACTATCTGATCAACTACGACATCCATTGGAACCCTGTCCGTATTATCCAGCGTTTCGGGCGCATTGACCGTATCGGAAGCTGCAACAAGGTCATTCAACTTGTGAACTTCTGGCCTGATGTGACCCTTGACGATTACATCAATCTGAAAGCCAAAGTTGAAACCCGTATGAAAATCGTGGATATGACCGCTACGGGCGATGATAATCTGCTCAGTGACGAGGAAAAAGACAGACCTTGAGTACCGAAAGGCGCAGCTCAAGCGCTTGCAGGATGAGGTCGTAGACATTGAGGATATGACAACGGGCATCTCCATTATGGACTTGGGGTTAAACGAGTTCCGGCTCGACCTGCTTGACTATATCAAGCACCACCCCGACATAGATAAAACGCCCTTCGGCTTGCACTCGGTTGTTCCTGCAAGTGAGGATACGCCTGCCGGTGTGATCTATGTCCTGAAAAATCGCTCCAACAGCGTGAACATCGATAATCAGAACCGGCTGCACCCATTCTATATGGTGTATATCGGCAATGACAGGGGGAGGTCATCTGCGACCACCTTTCTCCGAAACAGATGCTTGATAAAAATGCGTTTCCTCTGCAAAGGAAAGACGGAACCGATTCCCTGAAGCCTACAAGCCGTTCAACAAAGAGACCCGTGACGGCAAGGATATGTCCAGATTTTCCAAACTGCTGGGCGATGCCATCGCTTCCATCATTGAAGTCAAGGACGAGAGTGACATTGACAACTTTTTAGGCGGCGGTCAGGTCAGCTTCCTGTCAAACGAGATCAAAGGACTGGACGATTTTGAACTGATATGCTTCTTAGTCGTGCGATGAGGTGAGAGTATGCTCGGACTTCCGAAGTCAACCGAAATGAGCAAGCAGCTTCCGAAGAAGGCTGTCTATGCGAAGTTCCAAATGAACACGGCGGCAAAGGAGAAAATCGACGCCGATATATCGAGGATCACCATCGTCAATGAGATCACACCGGCGAAAATCAACATTCCTGCCGGAGAGGAAGTCGGGAGCTTCTTTGTCCTGCTTGTGGCGCTGAAGAAAAAGGACTTTGATGAGAAAACGGTTGCCACGCTGTCAAAACTCATTCCGCAGAACATTCTGTTTGTGCTTGAATTTGAGGGGCAAAGCAAGCTGGCGATCTACCATACCAAGCTGATGCAGACGGATTGGAAGCCCACCGAAAGCTGTATCATTGAACTGCGGGGCTTGAATCTCGATAAAGTATGGGAAAACATCGTGGTGGACATCGGCGGCGTGAGCATCGCAGACGGCAATACCCTTGATGAGCAGATCGCCGCCGATGAGCGCCGACAGAAAATCGAAAAAGAGATCGCCAAACTGGAAAAGCAGGCACGGGCTGAAAAACAGCCGAAAAAGAAGTTTGAGCTTGTGCAGAGGATAAAAATTTAAAAGAGCAGCTATGCGCTGACAGGGAGGAGCTAAAATGAGCATTGTAAATTTGATAGCAATAGTCGTCATACCTATTGTTGCCGTTATCATTGGCCAGATGCTGCAAAATAGGGTGCAAAAAGAAACGACAAAATTCAGATATTCAAAATTTTAATGACGAGCCGAGTATATGGATGGACAAACGAGAGTGTTCAAGCTTTGAACTTGCTTGAGATAGTCTTTGCTGATGATAAGGCTGTATGTAAACAATGGAAAGTCTACTATGACAAATTGTGTGTAGAAAATCCCACCGATACGGAACTGTCAAAAAATAAAGAAAGAAAAAGATAGGCTCTTAGAAATTATGGCAAAATCACTGGGATATAAAATATTACTTTGGAATCAATACAGAATCCTTATATTCCTAAAGGGATGACTGATTTAATAACACAACAGCAAAAATATCAAACTACCCAATCAGTCGTTCTGGAACAGATGAAAAATATGTTGCAATCTGGCGGAAAGGATCAAAACAATGGATAAACTGAGAATGCAGACAGCAAACAAGGCTGATGAAAATTTCAGAAAGCTGGCGGCGATGTTTCCCAACGCCGTGACGGAAACAATTACTGGATACGATGCAAACGGCAAGGCCATTGTAGATCGAGCCATTGACAAAGATGTGCTGATGCAGGAGATTTCCTGCACCGTGGTGGACGGAAACGAGGAGCGCTATCAGTTCACTTGGCCGGACAAGAAGAAGTCCGTTCTTCTTGCCAATGCCCCGATCAATAAGACGCTGCGCCCCTGCCGGGAGGAAAGCGTGGACTTTGACACCACCGAAAACCTCTAATCGAGGGCGACAACCTCGAAGTGCTGAAGCTGTTGCAGGAAACCTATCTCGGCAAAATCAAGATGATCTACATCGATCCGCCCTATAACACCGGAAACGACTTTGTTTATGAGGACGATTTTGCCCAAAGCACGGATGAATACCTTGCTAACAGTGGGCAGTTTGATGAAAACGGTAACAGACTTGTTCCTAATACAGAAAGCAATGGAAGCTTCCATACCGATTGGCTCAACATGATTTATCCGAGATTGAAGTTGGCAAAGGATTTGCTTTTCGGATGATGGATTTATCTTCATAAGTATCGGAGAAGAAGAACTTGAAAATTTATATAAAGTTTGCGATGAAATCTTTGGAGAGCAACTTCATTTGGTACTTTCATATGGAAGCGCCGTCAAATGGTGGATAGCCGTTCAAAAACAGGGGTTTCTGAAGATCACGAATATTTAGTTTGCTTTGCTAAGCAGCCGGGGCAAAAGAATTCGTGGCCAACAAACTGATATGAGCAAATACTCAAACCCGGACAACGATCCTCGTGGGAATTGGATGAGCGCTGATATGACAGGGCTAGCTACTGCTTCACAGCGCCCTAATCTTCACTATGACTTAGTAAATCCTGTGAATGGCATTGTTTATAAATGTCCGCCAACTGGCTGGAGATATGAGCGCAAACGAATGCAGCAGTTGATTGATAACAATGAAGTCATTTTTCCTACCAAAGCTGATGGGCGCCCAAGGAGGAAGAAATTTGCAAAGGATTTACAAAGTGAATATGCTGGGATGAGTACCACGCTAACTACGGTATACAACACACAAGCAACTCGTGAACTTAAAACGCTATTTGATGGAGAAGATTATTTCGATTTTCCAAAACCTGTAGATTATATAAAACTAATTATTGAACAAGGGGCAGCAGATGGAGGAATTGTCCTAGACTTCTTCTCCGGCTCTGCTACAACCGCCCACGCCGTTATGCAACTTAACGCAGAAGATAAAGGACACCGCAAGTTCATTATGGTTCAGCTTCCCGAAACAACCGACGAAAAGAGCGAAGCCCACAAAGCGGGATACAAAACCATCTGTGAAATCGGCAAGGAACGCATCCGCCGTGCGGGAAAGAAAATTCAAGAAGAAAGGCTTGAAGCAATCGCACTCTCTAAACACGAGTGGGATCAAACCTGCTTCTATGTGGAACATAAAAGAAGAATGTGACAGGCTTGGGCATCTTCCTGATGAATACTTTGCAAAAGAGCACCCTCCTATTGATACCGGTTTCCGTGTTCTGAAGTGCGATACCTCTAATATGAAAGAGGTCTACTATAACCCTGCGGAGTATGAAGCCAGTCTATTCTCCCGCCTTGAGGACAACATCAAAGAGGACAGAACGCCGGAGGATCTGCTGTTCCAAGTGATGCTGGATTTGGGTGTGCTGCTCTCCAGCAAAATCGAGGAAACCACCATTGCCGGCAAGAAGGTATTCAATGTGGAGGACAACTATCTGATCGCCTGCTTCGACAGCGATGTGACCGAGGAAACCATCAAAGCCATTGCCAAGCAGAAGCCTTACTATTTTGTGATGCGTGACAGCTCTATGGCAAGCGACAGCGTGGCAACCAACTTCGATCAGATCTTCGCCACCTACAGCCCCGACACCGTAAGGAAGGTGCTGTAATATGGATATAGCTGTTTTAATCGTTAATTCACTCGCAGTTCTTGCTGCTGTTGTTGGCTTGATTATTACAAGTGTGCAGTTCAAAAGACTATGGAAGCACAGAACCGTGCTATCAGCGTGTCCCTATTTGAACTGCGGACAGAGATTTTAGCAAGTGTTGAAAGTGGAAAATTTGCTTTTAATCGAACTAAAGCTCAATTTCTTTTCAAGCGAAGTATTAGTGATAAGAAGAGTATGACACCGCCATAAGAGAGTGCAAAAGATATAAAAACTTGAAGGATGAGTTCGTAAGTTTAATCCAATCTCAAAGAGCGGATGATACCTATGAGGAAGCAACAAACTTTTTAGAGGCACTCCAAAACTATGACGCTGCTGATCCAGATAGTCCCTATTATCAACAATTGCAAGAGGCTATTCGCAGAAGCTATACTAGGAAATGGATGAATGGTGCGTCGCCGTTTGAGGTAGAAACTGTAGATTATGTTGATGTGTCAGAAAAGGAAATAGCTTTCTCCAACAAGGCCGAAGGCTTGCGCAAAGAAATCATAGAAGAAATGAGAGAATTTATTGAAACATCAATTCGATAATGCGGAGTTGGTCCTATGAAGTTTAATTTCAAAATACAACAATACCAAACCGATGCGGTGGATGCCGTTGTGCGTATCTTTCAAGGGCAGGGCTTTCACGATAAGATCAGCTATATCCGTGACCGGGGCAAGGTCAAAGCGGAGCCGTATCAGATGACCCTTGGTATGTCCGATGAGGAACTTGAAGTCATTGACCCGCTGAACGATACCGGCTACAAGAATGAAGCGGTAGAGATTTCCGACGAGCAGCTTCTGCACAACATTCAGACCTTGCAGAGTCAGAACAACATCAAGCTCTCTGCTTCCCTTGTCAAAGACTTGGGGCGTTGCAGCCTTGATATTGAAATGGAAACCGGCACGGGCAAAACCTATGTCTATATCAAGACGATGTTTGAGCTGAACAAGAAGTACGGCTGGAGCAAGTTTATTGTGGTCGTTCCTTCTATTGCGATCCGTGAGGGCGTGAAGAAGTCCTTTGAAATCACCGCAGACCACTTTATGGAGCATTACGGCAAGAAAGCCCGTTTCTTCATCTACAACAGCTCCAACCTGAACCAGTTGGATAACTTTTCGAGCAGCTCCGGCATCAATGTGATGATTATCAACACACAGGCCTTTGCCTCCTCGCTGAAAGAGGACGGCAAGAGCAAGGAAGCCCGTATCATCTACTCCAAGCGGGATGAGTTCGGCTCCCGCCGCCCAATCGATGTTATCAAGGCAAACCGTCCGATCATTATTTTGGACGAGCCGCAGAAGATGGGCGGCGATGTGACGCAGAAGGCTCTGAAAAACTTCAATCCGCTGTTCTCCCTCAATTACTCGGCTACCCACGCCAAGCAGCACAACCTTGTTTATGTGTTGGATGCACTGGATGCCTTCAACAAGCGGTTGGTCAAGAAGATCGAGGTCAAGGGCTTTGAGGTCAAGAACTTCCGTGGTACGGACAGCTACCTCTACCTTGAGCAGATCATTCTTTCCAGCAAGAAGCCGCCGATGGCAAAAATTGAGCTGGAGATTGGTTACGACAAATCACCCAGCCGGAAAATCCGTACTCTCGGTGTAGGTGACAACCTCTACTTTGTTTCTCAAGAAATGGAGCAGTACAAGGGATACACCATCTCCGAAATTGACCCGCTGCGTGGCACCGTGACCTTTACCAACGGCGAAGTCATCAAAGCGGGTAATGTGGTGGGCGATGTGTCCGAAAAGGATATGCGCCGCATTCAGATTCGTGAAACCATCCTCTCCCACTTTGAGAAAGAGGAAAATCTCTTTCATATGGGCATCAAGTGCCTGTCCCTGTTCTTCATCGACGAAGTGGCAAAGTACCGCCAGTACGACGAAAACGGCAACGAGGTGCTCGGCGAATACGGCGTGATGTTTGAGCAGGAGTATCTTGCCATTCTGAACGAGTACATTACGATGTTTGACTCGCCGTATCAGAAGTATCTCAAATCCACTTGCAGCGATGTAAGCCGGGTACATAAAGGCTATTTCAGCATCGATAAGAAAACCGGGCGCAGCGTGGACAGCAAGGCTAATAAAGAGGGTTTTGATGAAAAAAAGATGTTTCAGCCTATGACCTGATCTTGAAAAACAAGGAACGGCTGCTGTCTTTTAACGAACCGACACGGTTTATCTTCTCCCACTCCGCACTGCGTGAAGGATGGGATAACCCGAATGTGTTCCAAATCTGTACTCTGAAGCACTCCGACAGCAACACGACGAAGCGGCAGGAAGTCGGTCGTGGTCTGCGCCTTTGTGTCAATCAGGATGGCAACCGTATGGATGTGCAGAGCTGCGGCGACAGCGTTCACGAGATCAACACGCTGACGGTGATCGCCAGCGAAAGCTATAAGACCTTTGTGACGGATTTGCAGTCGGATATTAAGACCGTGGTTTATGACAGACCCACGGTGGCGACAAGCGAATACTTCAAGGGCAAATATGTCAAGGTAGACGATGTACCGACGCTTATCGACGATGAGAAAGCCAATGCCATCGAGTTCTACCTCATTCAGAACGGCTATGTGGATATGAAGCGCAAGGTGACGGACAAGTACCGTCAGGATGTTAAGAACGGAACCGTTGCGGAGCTGCCGGAGGAACTGGGGCCGATGACAGACGGCATCCACACGCTCATTCAGGCAGTCTATGACGATAGTGTCCTCAAGGATATGTTCACCGACGGTCACGAAACCAAGGTCAAAGAGAACCCTCTCAACGAGAACTTCGCCAAGCGAGAGTTTCAGGCGTTGTGGCGTGAGATCAACCACAAGTACGCCTACACCGTCGATTTTGACAGCGCCGAGCTGATTCGCAACGCCATTGCCCATATTGACGAAAAGCTCTTTGTTTCCGAGCTGCAATACACGACCACCATCGGGCGGCAGAAAACGGAGATGAATGAGTACGAGATCGAGCGTGGAGCATCCTTCACCGGCGAAAAGACCCGGACGCAGACACTCAAAACACGCCGAAACCAGTCAGATCAAGTATGACCTCATCGGAAAAATCGCAGAGGGTACTGTTCTGACACGGCGCACGGTTTCTGCTATCCTGCAAGGCATCCGTGTGGATAAGCTCTATATGTTCAAGAACAACCCGGAGGAGTTCATCACAAAGGTCATCCGGCTCATCAACGAACAGAAAGCCACAATGATTGTAGAGCATATTTCCTACGATACCATTGAGGGCGAATATGACAGCTCCATCTTCACAGCTGAAAAGGCAACACAGAGTTTTGATAAGGCGTTCCTTGCAAAGAAAGCCATTCAGGACTATGTGTTCACAGACGGCTCAGCTGACAAAGAGCATCGAGAGAAAGTTTTATGAGGGCAAGGTCAAGCATATTTTTCTTCATAGCCGAAACGAAAGGCACAATGGAAAGTCTTGAGCTGCGTCCTATTGAGCAGGCGAAAATCTCTTGCGCCAAGAAGCTGTTCAATGAGATGTCCACAAGTAATGTCGTATACCACGATGTAGACAGCTACCAGAGTTTGCTGAACATCATGAATTCGTTATAAAAGGCAGGGACACACAAACAAAGGTGTGCCCCTGTCTTCAATTCTCATCCGACTGCCACTTCAACCTTTTTACCGCTGAAGGCCACGCCGTATTTATAAATCGTCCTGACCCCGGCGGTCGTCAGCTCGGTTTCGTATTTCTTATCGTTGATCTGCTGTAAGGCTGTCTCGGACAGCTTTTTCAGCTTTTCGTCGCTGCAATTCTTCTCCGCTTTCAGTTCGATCAGGATGCCCGGAAGTCCCTTTTGCGTGGGCTTCAGCTGAATGTCATAGCGCCCGTCGCCGGATTCCCGGTTGGAGGTCACGAAAGCGCCGCCCAGCAGGGGCGCACAGACCCAGCATAAAGCCGTGGTAGAAATTCTCCCCGGCCGTGTCGAAGGAGCTGACCGACTGGGTCAGCAGCGTCTGGATCTGCGCTTTCAGCCGTGCGTTATCGCCGGAGAAGATGGCCTCCCTGAACGGAAATCGCCGTGGACGGCGGAATCAGATTCTCCAGCCGCTGCAAAATCTCCTTGTTATACACCAGAGAGATCTCCCGGTTGGGCAGGGGAGACCTCGCACATAAAATCGCCGCTGAAGGAGGGCGTGGTTTTCAGTGCCTTCAGATAGCCGGTCACCAGTAGGAAGCTGTAAATGGTGGAGGGATTGCTCTTGATCTGCGGATAGATCACGCCGGTGTCGATGAAGGTGGTGAAGGTCTCGCCGTTGACCAGGGAGGTCAGACGGTTATAAATCTCCTCGTCCGCCTGGGCAAGCACTTCCCCGATAATATCGTTGCTGCCGGTGGAGACCCAGAAGGGCCTCGGCTCACACTCGTTACTGAAGTAGTTGACTACAGACCACGGGTTGAAAATCTCCGTCTTGCCGAAGCGGTAGCCGTCGTACCACTGGCAAATCTCGTCGTACTTATCGGCAGCACCGTAGTATTCCGCCATCTCCATCACCTCATCGGCGGTGAAACCGAAGTAGGCGCTGTACTTGTTGTCCAGCACGGAGTTGATGGACAGGTTATTCATCCCGCTGAAGATGCTCTCCTTGGCCACCCGCAGAATGCCGGTGAGGAAGCCGAAGGACAGGTGCTGATTATCCTTGAACCCGCCGGAAAACAGGTTTCGCATAAACCGGATGACCTTGTCGTAATAGTCCTTCTGATAGCCCTGCTGGATGGGGGTGTCGTACTCATCGATGATGATAATGGGCGCAACGGCATAGTGCTTGTGCAGCATAGCGGACAGGTCCAGCAGTGCAGAAGCCAACTCTACCTCGCTGACCTTGCCGTCTGCCAGCTTTTCATAGGTCTTTTTGCTGTACTCGTCGCACTTATCGCTGGTCAGCAGCTCTTTGTGCCGCCGGGTCTCCTTTGCGAAAAATGTCCCGGATGGCTGCAAAGGTCTCCTCCCAAGTGTCGAACTTCACATCCTTGAAGGTCAGGAAAATCACAGGGTACTTGCCCTGATAATCCCGGTACTTCTGGCCGCAGGCCCAGATCTTCTTATCCCGGAAGTAGACGGAGGTATCCTTGTCGCTCTTTTTCAAAATAAGTGCGCAGCATATCCATATTCA
>VOFI01001703.1_pt1 | contig 33426 bp, 62 predicted proteins | sample 5384131 | NCBI WGS metagenome assembly VOFI01 (sample SAMN12384728, study PRJNA508395) | human gut metagenome | isolation source: healthy gut H | host: Homo sapiens
AACTGAAATTACAGTAAATGCTGTTGAATAAAAAGAACGAATTCAAAAAATCCCTCTCCATATCATTTCATTTTCAAGCACTCTCTTCTATATGCATCCAATGTCCAGTCTTTAAAATTGAAACTGATTCCCTGGCTGTTCAATACATTCGGATCCATAAAAAGAAGCAACCACAACATAGACCAGCGGAATGAGTATCGCAAGTACAAAAAATCCCCAGAACCGCATAGCCAAACCCTAAAAGCACTTTATCCGAAGTGCTAAGTTTCATTTTTCTTCTTGTTTCCATCTTCGTACCTCCTAAAGACCTTCCCTGTCATTGAGTTTCTTTACAATCCAGTTTACTGCGATTAGAAGGATTACATTAATAATCGAATTGAACAATCCCACTTTGCTGTCGAATATCCATAATCTCCATTTAACAGACCGATTCGATATACATAAGTAGAGAGGATCTCAGATGCTGGAAGATTCATATCTGTCTGCAACGCAAATGCCTTTTCAAATCCAATGCTCATAATATTTCCTGCCTGCAAAATAAACTGGATGACAATAATATTTTTGATTGCCGGAAGTTCTACATACCAAATCTGCTGTAAAATATTTGCACCATCTACAATTGCTGCCTCTTCCAGATCTTTGCTCGCATTTGACAGCGCTGCAGTATACATGATCGATGCCCATCCTGCTGTCTGCCAGATTCCGCTGGCGATATAGATTGTACGAAACGATTCCGGCATTGTCATCCAATTGGTATCAATCCCCAACACCTGATTGATTGGTCCTACCGGAGAAAGAAACATACGGATCATACCACAGAGAACGATTACGGAAATAAAATTCGGTGCATAGATCAGTAACTGAATCTTCTTTCGAATTCCTGCTTTTCTAATGCGGTTTAAAAAGTAATGCAAGAATAATCGGTACCGTGGAAAGCCCCATAGTAATCCATATGCACTCAGCTTCAACGTGTTCATCAGATAATTCATAAAATCTGGTGATGACAAAAACGCTGAAAATATTCCAACCCTACCCATTCACTTCCAAACACACCGTCAATCACATTATAATCCTCAAATGCGATCAGCACTCCACTCATTGGAATGTACTTGAAAATAATCGTCAAAAAGAAGTGCCGGCATTAGAAAGAATAAGTATAACTGCCAGTTTTTTCTGACATACTGTAGCTTTTGTTTTGCTGTCTGCTTCACCGGAACCGCTTTCTTGTTTGTAAATGTCCCTCATTTCTTTTTTTTTCCTCCTTCTTTTTAATAAACCGGTTATGCAACCGGTAAAGTAACTTTCAGTTACTTTTAATTCGATATTACACCAGATTCTCTAACATGTCAACATATTTTCATAAATACACGTTCTCTGTTCACCAAATTTTAGTCTTATTGCATAACCGGTTCCGTAACCAGTTATTTCTTAATTGCTTTTTTTCTGCTGTTCTTGCTATACTGAAAGTAATTTACAGAAAACAGGAGTTGTTATATTATGGGCAAAAGAAAGTAACCTTTGCAGATATTGCAAAATATACGAACTTTTCCAAAACTACGATTTCAAGATATTTTAATAGTCCAGATTCTCTTACTTTAGAAAATCAGGAAAAAAATCATAAAGGCTCTGGATGATCTTGGATATCAGGGAAAATAAGCTTGCTAAAGTTCTGGCAAATGGGAAAAGCGAATTTATAGGAATCATTATTCCCAATCTATATCTGCACTACTATTCTGAGATGTTGAATCAGCTTTTTGTCCAGCTACAGTGACTACCACTACAAATTCCTTGTATTCGTAAGCAGTGACAAAAAGGAACTGGAACAACAGTACCTGGATGAATTGATGGCTTATAAAATTGAAGGTCTGATTATATTGAGCCATACTTTTTCTTCCGAGGAGCTTGCTTCCTATCACATTCCAATCGTCGCAATTGAACGGGAAGCTGAGCATATCTGTAGCGTAGACACAGACAACTATATGGGAGCTGTACAGGCAACCAATCTGCTGATTCGCAATCAATGTGATGTACTGATTCATGTAAATGTTCCTGTACCTGAACACGTGCCTGCCTATAACCGTATCCGAGGATTTGAAGATACTTGTAAGGAACATCACATTCCATATGAACTAATGCTTCAGGATGCTTGGCTATACTTATGAAACTACTTATGTAGCGATCGGACAGGTTTTTCAAAAAAATAGACAGCACCTATTCTGGAAAGAAAAAAGGAGTCTTTCTTTCAAATGATACTTACGCAAATATATTTTTTGAACCTGCTTTTCCAAAAAAATATGGAAAATTACCGGAAGATTACCAAATCGTAGGCTTTGATAATTCTCCAATTGCCAACGAAGCAATTCTCCCAATTACTACGATTGGCCAACAGATTGATAAAATCGCAAAAACCGCAATGGAGCTTTTGATTTTGCAAATGGATGAGATGAAAAAAAAAGACCTACTCCTTTAGAACATCCCATTCACAAACAAATCACTCCCTGTTCTGATTCGCCGTGAGACTACAGATTCCTGATATTTATACCTGATCGGAGGAAGTCCGCCCGCTAAAGGCATAAGTTACGGGATACCCGAATAGGTAAAAACCATCAGTAAAAAGACAGAGCCTGGAATCACACCCTACTCTGTCCTTCATATATTTTATATCCGTTTTTCTGTTCTCTTTTTACTTCATAAAGTGCCTCATCTGCTTTTTCAAAACTCTCTGTTTCCGCCTGTCCAAGTGCGATTCCTATTGAGGCACTGATCTGAATCCTTTGTCCGTCCTTTTCATAAGTATTGCATAGAGATTCATTCAACTTCTTTTGCCATCCGATGAACCGCTTCTATCCGGTCAATCCTTCGAATCAGCAGCACAAATTCATCTCCGCCAAGACGTCCTACAATATCTTCTTTTCGAAAACATTGATCAAGAATCTTTGCGGTGTTTTGCAATACCTGATCCCTGTTCCATGCCCCAGAAAATCATTGATTTCCTTAAAATGATCCAGATCCAGAATGAAAAATGCGTCCACTCCCTGTTTATTTTTATCTTCTTTCAGTGCTTTTCAATATTCTGTATCAAGCCTTCCCGATTGTACACTCCTGTCAGAAAGTCTCTTTGCGATGCCTTTTGGATTTTATTGATATTTTTAAGTGATGTTCTATTTCCGCCTCTTTTTCCTTTTGTTCATCGTAATTTTCCAGTACACCGATAATCTTTTTTTTTTTTTTCCTTTCCATTTATAATTGTTCTGCTACGGATCCATCTCTTTTTCCACCATATTGGACCGGCAATACTACAGGCTCACATTCCTTTTCTTACATAATGCTAAAATACAGCTTTTTCGTATTGTGTCAGCCCTTCTTCACAAATATAACCCGCTTTGACCATTTCACTCGGATGAATCCGATCAAGAGAATAATGTTTTTCACACTCGTTTTCCATATCCCCATACAGTAAAATTCGTTTTCTGTTTCATATCCACAAATTCCTGCTGAAACATATGATACACCTGAGCTGAAACCAGATAAAACGCAATCATGTTCAGACTCACTGTCAGAATCATGATAAAAAATCACTGTAAAAAGCAGTTCCCTCCTCTGTCCCTTTAACATCCCTTTTTTTCATTCTCATTTCTCCTTCTGAAAATTGCTGTCCATGATTCCTAAAACACATGAAACATAATATTATATTCCTGATTCCTCCCGATAATGACAAGCTCTCATCTATTTTCTTCTTTTTATCATTCTTGCTTTTTTTATTTGTTTTGTATATGATAGAGATAACTTTTATTGGACTGATTTAAATTTATTTTCACAAAAGGAGACATGTATGGCAACCGACATTATCCGATCGATTCAGAAGATCTTTAAAATCTGAATGCCAAATTACTTTCCATTGCTTTCTCCAAGACGAAGGTGACTGGAAAAGTATTATGCATACACATCATTTTACGGAACTCTTATTTGTAGTCAGTGGAGAGGCAGCTTTTCTTTTAACCAGGAGCAATCCGCCTCTACGCCGGGGAGATCGGTCATCATCCGCCTTACACAGAACATACCGAACGTTCCTCTCAAAATCATCCGCTGGAATATTATGTGCTCGGGATTGATGGAATTTCATTCCTGTCAAAAAAGACAGAGAAGAATGCGCACAGGTATTCTGCAATTTTTGAGCATGATCCCAGTATTCATGAACTGTTCCGCCAGATGGCTCTGAAATCCGGACCGCACAATACGGTTCTCAGACCATCTGCCAGCATCTGCTTGAGATTCTGATTCTGAAGATCATACGATCCCAACAGCTCATTCCCGTATCGATCAACTCGATCCGAATGACAAAGGAATGTGCCCAGATCGAAATACCTGGACTCAAACTATGCGGGAACACATTACGCTGGACACGCTGACCGGTTTGACACATAACAGACAAATATTTATATGGTGCACTCTTTTTACAAAATATGCCGGACTCTCCCCAATTCAATATAAGATCAGATCTGAAGCGTGCACAACATTTGCTGAAAAAAATACCAACTATTCGATTTTCTGATATTGCGTCCTCCACCGGATTTTCTTCCCAGTCCTATTTTACACAGATTTTCCGGAAGAATTTTTAATATGACACCGGTGAAATACCGGCAGGAACATGCAAAGAATTAAATTTTTACCTGAATACCCGGATAGGTACACAAAAAAGGAACAACTCTCACAGAACTTTCTATGATCGCGTTCCTTTTTCTTTATCAATCTCTAAATCTCATACCACTTAATTTCATTTGCTTCCATATCCAGATCAAAGCAACTTCCGTCTCCGCGGTAGACAGTTGTTCTCTGTGGCTCATAAGTGTTATTCACTACACAGTATTTTCCGTTCTTCACGTAAGCGTGCACCTCTACATTGTAGTTAGTGCTGAACCACTTATGCAGATCTTCTTCATCATGAGAAGACCAGATGATGGAACGATATAACAGTCTGCTGTTTTCGAAACTATATGGAAGTCCGCTGATGTAAACGCAGCGTCCCTGTCCAAACTCATTGACTGCAAGCTGTACTTCTTTGTCAATCTGTTTGACGATCGTTGTACCGTCCAGTGCAAAGATGCTCTTTTTTTGCCTTCTCCGAAGTCGATCTCTCCCTGGCAGTCCTCGGTGATGAAATGGTCGTGCTCTTCCCAGTTATATTTATCCACATTCAGGGTAAATCCGTTCTCCTCTTCCACGCCCATCACGGTAGCCAGCTGGAAGAAATGACCTTCATACTGATGAGCAGCCGGCTCTCCGACACCGATAAATCCACCGCCGTTGTATACAAATTTCGACGCTGTGACGATCGTCTCATCAGATCCAGTTGTCTCCGCCTGTGTATGCAGTATCTGCATCGCCACCAATATTCATCCACATCAATGTCATCTAAAATTGCCGGATTCTCACGGATATCATCAAAAGCTGATAAATCTGACATCAAACGGAGCACCGCTGAGCGCCTTCGATTATTCCTGATAAGAGTAGTTCTGTTTGTAGTAGACGCATGATGCACCATATGATTTCCCCATGCACGCATCTTGCCCCAGCAGTTTAATACTGCGACCTTCTTGATGCAGTATGGCGTCGTTCCTTTGATATTTGTATACAGAGTACGGAATTCGTTGCAGACACTCTTTACATAATCGATAAATTCCGGGAACTCCATCGCCAGTTTTAAGTATCCGCCGTATCCGATACGGTCAATCGGTTTTCTTAAAATCGCACGTCTTGCTGTTACCCAGTTCACTTTTTGCCTCCTTTACAGGATCGCCGCCTTCATGGAACGTATCCGGGAAAAAGTATGGCAAGAATCTTCCTTCTGTATATTTCACCCCGTCAATATCACTCGATCAGACGCAGCGTCGCACCGTTTCCAACACTTCCTACGACTGCATCCAGACCGATGGTCTTGAACTCATCCATAAACGGTTCCATTCCAATCCAGTGATCTCCCATGAACATCATGGCCTCTTTTCCGTATTCATGTACGATATCTACCATCTCTTTGGCAAGTTTCGCAACTTCACGTCTCTGAAATGCCTGGAAATCTTTAAATTCTTTGGATGGAATCCGATACGTATTGTTCATATATCCCTGATCGATAATAAATTCCGGACGGAACTTATATCCGACCTCCTGCTCAAACTGCTCCAGAATATATGGACTTACCGATGCAGAATATCCATACCAGTCTACATAACGCTCTCTCGCCAGTTCATCAAAAATCAGTGTAAACTGATGGAAAAATGTCGTATAACGGATCACGTCGATATGTGGATTGTCCTGAATATATTTTCTGAGACGCTCCATGGAATATTTGTGTGTCTTTGGCTGACGCACATCAAAAGTGATCTGCTTTTCAAAGTCTGTCCATCCGTTTGTCACCGCATTGTACATATGTACCGGATCCCACATAATATAGGCAAGAAAAACTTACTGTATAATCATGAAATGCCTTTGCACTGTGGATTGTCACATCCCGGTTGCCTCGCTGTCATAAGCTCCACTGCTCTGTCGGAACGACTTCGCCTGTGGTACGGTCAATGACTTCCCACCATCTGGTGATATCATCATGGTCATTGACCTTCAGCATATCCGGATACAGATGGTTCATCAGATGAATGGATAACTCCTCTTCCACTGCTGTATAAAAGGAGTCATAATATACATCTGCTGGATTTCTTCCGGATTTGCCCTTTGCCCATGCGTTGTCTTTTCTGGTTGTATAATAAGTAGAATATACTTTTGCATCTACATTCTTTAATTCTTCCGGATAATCGGTTCCGTCACAGTCACGGATCGCATCTGCCCCCCCAGCGCTTTACCAAATCCAGTGTTTCCGGCACAACGTCCACATCTGTAGGGATCGTAACCCTTCCGCTCGTACACTCTTTCAAAATGATTCTCCTCTCTCTTCTCTGTTATAGTCTACTTTTGTATAAATCAAGAATAGAAGAAAACCCTGCTTTCGTCAATTTGCTTCTTGCTTTCATTTTTAGCATTCTTGCTGTTGTACTTTTTCGTGTTGAAACTGATAATTTTATTCGAATTTTACATCCTCCTGCTCCAGAGAAATATAAATTTTCGTTCCCACTCCGACACGGGATTCCGCCCGGATGCTGTGTCCTAATTTCTGTAATGATCGTCTTGCACAGGTACAGACCGATTCCCGTAGATTTCTGGTGCTCTCTTCCGTTATATCCGGTAAATCCACGCTCAAAAAATACGCGGAAGATCTTCCGGGGCGATTCCAATTCCAGTATCCTCCACCACCAGTTCCGTGCCTTTTTTATATAAAGGGAAATGCTCCCTGCCTCGGCGGGCGGACTTCGTCCGATGATGTGTATTTCAGGGCATTGGACAGTATCTGCTCGATCACGAACAGCAGCCACTTTTCATCGGTGAGCACCATCTGCCTGCTGTCCTGAAAATTCAAATGGATCTTTTTTCAAAATGAAGATCTGGGAATATTTGCGAACTGCCTGCCGCATAATATCACCGATCGGATACCACTGGAATTTCAGGTCATTCCCCATATCCTCCATCCGCAGATAAGACAGTACCATTCCCACATATTCTTCCGTCTGAAAAATCTTCATTTTCATCTCATTTAGGAAATCCAGTGTCTCCTCTGCATGTTCCTCAAATTCCATTGCCTGTTCTTCAAAAGACTGGATCAGAAGATGCATAGCGGAAATCGGTGTCTTGATCTGATGCACCCACAGACTGTAATAGTCAGATGCATCCTTTTTGCTAAGGAGTACTTCGTTTTCCAGCATCTCTCTCCATGCAAAAATTGTCTCCGTGATTTCCTGATATTCTGCTTCAATCCGGCTCTTTGGATCCGGAAACTCTTTCAATTCATGCGGAAGTGCCGCAGACAGATCCAGCAGACTTTGATACCGCTTCCGATAAAACCAGAAATTCCAGCGCTCCCCACAAATAAAAGCCAGATTGCAGAGAGCTCTGCTCCATACTCGATCACATCAAAGGGAACTTCATTTTTAACCAGAATAATATACAGAAAATCACAAGCATTACGGCATATACTCCGACAACCGGAATTTTTTTCTTTCAAATAAGAAATCAACAATCTCATTCTATCACGTACCCGATTCCTTTCTTTGTAGCAATAAAATCACAGATTCCAATACTTTCCAGTTTCTTTCTGAGTCTGGTCATATTTACAGTCAGTGTGTTGTCATCAATAAACTCATCACTCTCCCAGAGACGTTCCATGATCCGATCCCTTTTACGATCTTTCCGCATTCTCCATCAGGATCTGCAGGATTTTGAAATCATTTTTCGTCAGCTCCATACGCTCTCCGTGAAATGTCACTGCCGCATCGTTCAGATTTAAGATCACATCCCGATACTCCAACACATTTAACTGCCCGGTAAAAAGAATACGCTCTCCTTAATAATGCCTGGATTTTTGCCGTCAGGACATTCAGATCAAATGGTTTTTCTACAAAATCATCCCCACCCATGTTCATTGCCATCACGATATTCATATTATCATTTTGCTGAAGATAAAAACAGAATCGGTACACTGGAAATCTGTCGGAATCTGGGTACACCAGTGAAATCCATTATAAAACGGCAAAATAATATCCATGATCACAAGCTGCGGATCAAACGCTGTATACTCCTCCTGTACGCGTTTGAAATCCTGCACATGCCACCTCATAATCCCACTTTTCCAGATGTTCCTTCATTTTATCCGCGATGACACGGTCATCTTCCACAATCAGTATTTTATACATCGTCTTCCCCTTTCACGCTCTTATATATAGAAATAATATCCTTGCTTTTTGCTCACTGTCAACGACAAGAATGCTCACCTTTAGAAAGTCTTTAGAATTCTTAAGTTTATATATATTGACCGTATATATTATATTTTCTATAATATGCTCAAAAGATAGATATACGGTTTTCTTACCTATCAAAATATACGAAAGGAAGGGATTGATTTTATGACATTTACACTCAACACACCCATGTTTGATTTTCTTGTTCTTTCTATTATCGCCGAGGGTGATGCCTATGGATATCAGATCAGCCAGATCATCAAACGAGTATCTGATACCAAAGATTCTGCCCTGTATCCGATTTTAAAGAAATTACAGGAAAACGGCTATGTAGAGACCTATGACCAGCAGTTTCAGGGACGGAACCGCAAATATTATAAGATTACACAAAGCGGAAAGATCCGGCAGGAACACCTAAAAAGGAATGGAAAGAGTACATTACGATCATTGACGATATTGTAAATGGAGGAATGGGAAATGACTAAGAAAGAGTATATGAAAAACTTGCATACCAGCTTCGTCGTCTTCCTAAAGAGGATTTCGATAAAGCAATGGACTACTTTGAAGAATATTTTTGAAGATGCAGGCATCGAAAATGAGCAAAAAGCCATCGAGGACCTAGGCGCTCCGGAAGAAGCCGCTTCCGCACTGATTCTGGATCTGGCACAGGAAAATGCTGTCAAACCGCCAAAAACAATGAAACGGCGCTTTTCCGCTTTATGGATCGCTATTCTGGCACTTTTTGCTGCCCCGATCGCCCTGCCTCTGGCACTTGGGATTCTGGCCGTGATCGGAGCTGTCATTCTGGGAATCCTGGCAGTCGTTGGCGGTATCTTAATTTCCGCACTTGCCGCAATAGCAGGAAGCGTACTCGGCATTATCGGAGGGATTGCAATTATCCCTCAGACCTTTGGCGGAGGACTGGTCACCATCGGTCTCTCTGATGCTGATCGGATGCGGCATTCTGGTGACATATTTCACCATATTACTGGCTCGCTGGGCAATCATCAAACTTGCCGGACTGCTCGGCAGACTTGTCAAAAAGGAGGACGAAGACATGAAGAAAAGTAAAAAAATCATTCTGACAATTTCCGCAGTCACACTGACTGCCGGAGTCCTTTTAACTGGAATCGGATATATGAAGGGCGGTCGGTTTGGATTCGTCTTCTCTGACGGCAAATTTATCTCTGCTGACAGTATAGAAGAGGAGAAACAACCATTTATTCTGGAAAAAAAAGCTGGATTCTGTAAAAGACATTGACATTAACATTTTGTCCTATGCCGACATCCGGATTCTGCCGTCTGCAGACAACTCCTTTTACCTGGAGTATAATCTGCCCGGTGAATACCCAAAGCCGTCTTTCTCCTGTACAGACGGCAAGCTCACCCCTGACTCAGGAGAACCGGGAGCCCATTGCCATCATAGGATTTGGTTTTCACGATTCCCAAAGCTCCGAACGCGAAGTGACACTGTACGTTCCCTCAAAAGCGGAATTAAACAGCTGCAATCTCTACAGTGACTCCGGAAATATCCAGGCATCGGATCTTACTGCCTCCGTTTTGGCATCGGATGTGACTATGGAGATGTCACACTTAAGAATATCAAAAGCAAGGGAACAGCTTGCTCTGAATTTAAGTGCCGGACAGCTAAATGCTGATACACTCTCCGGAAAGACAGTCACGATTTACAATGACAGCGGGAACATTTCTCTGGATTCCTGCACTTCGGATGATCTTCATCTCGAAACGGACTACGGAGATATCCAGCTTGATAACGCTGCTGTGAAAAAATGCATCCGACATGACTTTAGACTCCGGAACCCTCACGATCAAAAAACAGTGCTCTGGGCGCCGCCAGAATCGCCAATGATAGTGGAACTATTTCTCTGGCTCAAGTAACCGGAAAATCCCTGGAGGCAACTTCGGAATATGGGGATATTTCCCCTGACAGATACCCAGCTTTCTGATAACGCTGTTTTAACTCTGGATTCCGGTAATCTTTCGGCGGATACCAGCAGCGTAAAAAAGATTTCTGTAAAAAATGACAGCGGCAGTATTTCTCTGAATCAATTTTCCAGTGAAAATGCGGACTTTATGTTATCCTATGGTGATCTGGATCGTCGCAACAAAACTTGGCTCTCTTAGCTGCAAGAGCGAAAACGGAGATGTTGCCATACAACTGCCGGACAAATTTGATTCCTACGGATTTTAATCTTCTTACAGAATACGGAGATATCTCACTCCCTTCCGGCAAGGCTGACGGCATTGTTTCTGATGAAGACGACTCCTCTGAGGTTTCCTACAGTGCAAATCCAGAGGCAAAAAATAAAATTCAGGTAGAATGTGAAAGCGGAAATATCCAGATCCGTTAGCAGGAAAGACGACTGACTCCACTTTCTGAAAAAGTGGAGCCGCCGTCTTTTTTATTCCTTTGAAACCACATATAAGGAATAGAAAAATCCTTTCTTTTGCATCAACTCCTGAAATGTTCCCTTTTCGACAATTTCTCCTGCATGCATAACCAAAATCTCATCATACTGATACAACAGCTTTTCCTCTAGCCGGTGCGTTACAATAATCTCCGTCATTTCTTTCATTGATAAAACAGCATCAATCACTGCGTACGATGTTTGATTGTCCAATGCTGCGGTTGCTTCATCCAGTAATAACACCTGACTTCCTCTCAGCAATGCCCTTGCTATTGCAATGCGCTGTCTTTCCCCACCTGACAGCTTGTTCCCATTTTCTCCACAACTGTCATTTAATCCGCGTTTGTCTATCAATTCTCGCAAACCAGCCTGATCTGCTGCTTTTTTTCACTTTTTCCTCATCAAATTCTTTGAATAATGTGATATTATTTCGGATCGTATCATTGAAATACAAATACCGATTGCTGCACTGGTGAAAATCCATCCATAATTGTATTGATCAGTGTTGATTTTCCTGCTCCGGAACTTCCCACAACTGCATACTTTTTTTTCCAATTTCAAACTCAAAGTTTAAATGATGAAGAACATTCTTGTTGCCGATACTGACACTGACATCCTTCAACGAAATTCCTTTTTTCAGCATTCCTATTTTGTTTTCCTTCATTTGCTCCTGATTGATCTGCACACTTACCAGCATTTTTTCAATCAACCCAATCGCGGCTTTTCGCTTTGCCAAAATAGACGGTATCCTCTCGATCGGGGGAAATCACATAATTCATTAATTGAAGAAATACCAACACAATCCCCGGTGTAACACCATATCCTGAAACTGACATCCAGGCTCCGATCAGAAAAATTCCCAATCGCATCATTACACTTGCTGCTGTTCCCCACAAATTGATGCTTTCTTCTATGTAACAACTTTGATACTTCAGATGTTCCATTCTTTCATTTTTCCCTGAAAAATTCTTCTTCATTTCTTTTTCTGCCTGAAAGCTTTTGATAACAGGAAATCCCTGAAGAATGTCTCTTACAATACTCACAAACTCACCGTTTCCATCAGAAACTTTCCTTTCAGCCTCCGCCATTCTATTTGCAATCGGAAACGATGCTGCAATCGGCAGAACAGACAGTATCAACCCAAATACCGTCAGTATCGGACTATACCATAACATCAGCAGCAATGCTCCCACAAAACTGACCGTCAGATCAATCATTTCAGAACACTGTCAAAATAATACATTTCTATCATTTTTTGCATCATTTGTATACATGGAAAGATACTGGCTGGTATTTTCTTTGCGAAAAGGACGAAAGATTTTTATCAATCATTTTACAAAATATCTTTTGTTTATAACACAACATCGCCTGATATAAATATTTTGGTCGTGCCACTCGATAAATCACGTACGCCGCTATAAATATCAAAAAGTTATCATTGCAATTATACCAACCTGCAAAATCGTCATTGAGCTGTCTCCTGATACAATGTCAATGATCGTCTGCAGCAGCCATGAAATCACAATATTATAAATACTTAAAATCAACATCGCAATTCCTGCCATCACAAGCCATTTTCTGCTTTGACAAACAATTTCTTTCAAATACCGTTTACGTATTCTCTGAATCTCAATTTCTTTTTTCATTCTCTGCTCCTTCTATTTGCACTGTCTTTGTCGCCACAGCCTCCCGAAATGCCTGATCATGCTCGACCAGAAGCATCGTCGGGGAGAATTCCCAGATCAGCTGTTCAATCTGCATCCTGGAATACAGATCCACAAAATTCAGCGGTTCATCCCACACATATAAGTGTGCCTGTTCGCAGAGACTTTTGCGATCAGCACCTTTTTTCTTCTGACCACCGGAAAAAAATCCTGTATTTCCTTTTCAAACTGAATCCTCTCAAAATCCAGTTTCCGCAGGATTGCTTTGAATAAAGCTTCCTCGATCTGGTTCTTTTTCGCAAAATCAGAAAGTGTCCCCTGCAAATGTGACGCATCCTGTGGTACATAAGAAATGACAAGTCCAGATCCCATCGTGATCGTCCCTGTATGCTCCAAAGCTTCTCCCACCACGAATTTGAGCAGACTGCTTTTTGCCGCTTCCATTGCTTCCTTCTAATACCACCCGCTCTCCACGACGGATGAAAAGGACACCGGACAGCTTACCGGATTTTCTCATAACAGACTGACACCTCTGAAAAAAGTAACCAGAGTATCCGAACGATATTGCAAAGGGCAGCAGCTTTAACTCTTCTGCCCTTTCCTGGTTTTTCAAAAGACCTGACTTCTGCTCGATTGCCTTTTTGTTGTCTCGCTTCGATCGATTTGGCCCGTTTCATCATCTTCGCAGACTTATGCCCGATATACCCTTTATCCGCAGCCCCGGTTTTGGAGGCTTCCACTCGGTCTGACCATCCTTGTGTACGTTTTGCTGACTGCGAAAGCCTTCGGATATCCTTTTTCAAAGACGCATTCTGCGCTTCTTCCAACCGCTGCTGTTGTTCAAAATTTTGAAGAAACGCAGAAAAAGTCCCGCTCTGTACTTCAATATTACTTCGATTCAAGGATAAAATATGATCCACACACCCATCCAGGAAACACCTGTCATGGGACACCAGAATAAATCCCTTCCTTTTTTCTCAAATACTCCGATACAATCTGTCTGCCATGTGTATCCAGATGATTGGTCGGCTCATCGATCAACAGAAAATGTCCTTCATTCAAAAACAGTGCTGCAAGAAGGACTTTCGTCTGTTCTCCGTTGGAAAGCGTCTCAAAAGGACGCCAAAGCACTTCTTCATCCACTTCCAAAGCGTAAAGTTCCTTCCGTATCTGCCACTCTTCTGCCTGCGGACACACCTCATTCAGTACTTCCATCGTCCACTTTTTTGTATCTTTTTACCAAATACGGAAAATAATCAAACCGGACTGATTTTATAATTTTCCCCCGATACTCATACTGATCCATCAAAAGATTTAAAAACGTCGTCTTTCCTCTGCCATTTCTCCCCACAAATCCCAGTTTCCATTCTGTATCAATCTGAAAACTCACATTTTCAAAAAAAACAGGATCAAAACTTGAAGGATATGAAAACGTAAGATTTTCTACTTTTATCATCGACATTGCTCCCTGCCTCCTAACGTCAAAAAAAACTGCAAGAAAGTCAATTCCTGCAGCTTCTCATAGCACAAACCATCCCCATATCAGACGTATGCGGCCAATGATCCATATCTGTGAACAAGACTCTTAACTTTCCTGCAAAAGGCGCAATCATTGCGTATCTGCACAATCACTGCTGTTTTCCATTCTACTTGCAAGAAAAATTAATCATCCTTCCACCTCTTTCATTTCAAATCTGTTTCTAACATATCACAAGATGAAAAAACAGGCAAAGCCTTTTTTTGCCTGCCTGTCAGAACTCTTTGTTTCGATTACAGCTCTTCTTCCCACTGTGCTTCTTTAAACCCAACAAGAACGCTCTCTTTTTGTCACAACAATCGGACGCTTTACGAGCATTCCGTCTGAAGCAAGCAGTGCCAGCTGTTCGTCCTCGCTCATTTCCGGAAGTTTATCTTTTAGCTTCATCTCTTTGTAAAGCATCCCGCTTGTATTAAAGAAGCGCTTAAGAGGAAGCCCGCTTCTCTGATACCATTCTTTTAACTCTTCCAGTGACGGGTTATTCTCTTTGATATCTCGTTCTTCATAAGAAATCTGATGCTCATCCAGCCACTTTTGGCACGTTTGCATGTGGTACATTTCGGATAGTGTACAAATAACATCGGTCTGTCTTCCTTTCTTTTCGTATTAGATTTCGTTTGTATTCTATATCGTTTTTTCAAACTTTTGCAATTACTTATTTCTGGGATTCTTTCGCAATCCGCAGTCTTACCCATGCTCCTTTCATCCTCGTAGAGTTGGCCAATGTAAGACTTCCTCCGTTTTCTTTTTTGCAAATTGCTCTGCCAGATACAATCCCATCCCGTAATGTTTTCCTGGAATGTCTGCTTTTGTCTCCCTGATAAAACAGGTTTTTCGCAGACTGCGATCTTCCGCCGAAAATCCGCTCCCCTCATCCTCTACGGAAATTTCCAGTTGTTCCTTTCCCTCAGATATACAGATTCGTATCATTCCTCCCTGTGGCGTATATTCGATTGCGTTATATACCAGATTTTCCCAGGACCGTATCAACAGTTTCTCATTGACACAAATCCACTTTGGAAGATTTTCACATTCAAACTGAATCGTTTGCTTCTTCCCGGCAGCCGCCGCTTCGATCCGCTCTCTGAATTGTCCTGTCAGTTCTCGTATGTCCACCTGCTCTTTTTTGTACATCTGATAACCTCCTGTGGAGATCATCTCCTGCAAAATCTGCAAATATTCTTCGATTCCCTGAATTTCCTGTTCCAATGCAAGGCTGTACTTTTGTGCTTCTTCCAGACTCTCTGCCTCTCCCATCAGCTGTACGTTCCCCGGATCACAGTCAAAAGGCGTCTTCAGATCATGTGCCAGCGCTCCCATCTGCTCTTTTCTGGCTGATTCAAGCTCCCCACTGCTTCATCAGAGACTCTTTCAGTGTATCCCGCATTCTTCCGAACGTCTCCAGGATTTTTTTGATTTCAAGAACCTGAGAATCCGGACATGGAAATTCCAGATCCTGATGCTCAATTTTTTCTGTCATCCATTCAATTTTTTTGAAGTTCTTGTTTAATCTTCCGGCTGAAATATCGGATCAAAACATCACTTCCGCACAAAAATCAAAAGCGCTGCCAGCAAAAGTAATTCCAGAACATGCGGAAACCGTTCTCTGAGTGCCGGATTTCCAAATTGAACACGAAGCTGATAGGATACCAGACAGATTTCCTCTTCTCTCTGGAATCGTTTCAGATATCCACTTCTGATTTCATTTTTCTCTTCCAAAAACAGCTTTCCATACTTCTTCTCTTTCTGATTCTGTAAATGTTCCGTAAAGCCACCTGCCTGAATTATCAAACACTCCAAACCTGGTTCCGTATGGGAGCATTCTTTCTTCCACTTTTTCTGCTTCCTGGATTTCTTCCCTTTTTTTTGCTCCAACTGCTGTTCATCATAATTAGCGGGATGTATCACCGCCTTTATGGTCAAAATCTGGACAATCACTCCCAAAACCAGTATAGTTGCTGCTCCTGCAAAGTAAAAAACTAAACAGAAAACGTCTGAAAATCCCTGAAATATTCTTTTTGCCCTTACTCCCACGTACCCAATCCCCCCACTGTCTGTATATTCTTCTTCCCATATCTGGCAAATTTTGCCCGAATATTTTTCACATGCTCTGTAATTGCGGGCTGTCACTCTCTCATATCAAATACACTCTCAAAAATTTTCTCTTTAGAAAAACCTGTCCATGGTTCAATGCCAGAAGCTCACTGATCTCATATTCACTTTTCGTCAGAGGAATTTTCTCTTCCCCACCTGAACACTCTTTCCCGCCAGATCAAAAAACGTACTCCTGAAATTTCCACTGCATGTGTTTTTTTCTCTGGCTTCTCTTCTAAATGTGCCGCAACCCTTGCCCGGAGTTCTCCGATTCCAAACGGCTTTACAGATATAATCATCTCCACCGGAACCAAGCCCTTCCATGATACTTTTTTCCTCCGCTTTTGCTGTCAGAAATAAAATCCGGGCAGTCCACATACCGTCTGATCTTTTTTGCACCAGGTGATGCCGTCTGTTCCCGGCATCATGATATCCAGTAAAATCAGATCATAGTGAATCAAATCCTTTTTCCTTTATCACCTCTGTATTTTTACATACACTCACCCGATGTCCATCTTTTTCCAATGCATTCTGAATCAGATTCCGAATCCCTTCTTCATCATCTACCGCCAATATCCATGCCATTTTGACTCCTCTTTCCTGTCATTGTGAAATGCTTTTCTGTCGTGATGCTGTATCCAGATACACCAGAGGATCGGCCCTGTTATCGTCATTCCCACCATTGAGAGAACGCCCGTCCTGATCTGTTCTTTCAGCATTTCTCCCGCCATTTTAAACACTTCGCTCTCTGTTTTCCATTTTACATAATACAACAGCAGATGTCCCTCCATCCACATGGAAACCACATCCAGAGTCCGTCTCTAATCCAGTAAAAAACAATGCCGCAATCAGACTCTGCGTCACCCCCTTGCCAGACAGGCTCCACTTCGAAACGCATTGCCAGAAAAAAGTGCAGAAGATAGATTCCTGCCTGCGTTATCCACAAAGATCAGCCCGCATATAAGATATTCTTTTTTACCGACAGATTCCACGCAGCTTTCGTTCCCCAGACGCCCATTCCAAAGAGTAAAAAAGCAAGCAGTGATGCCGCCAATCCGAGAATCCAAAGTGTGAGTATCTTTTCAACACTGCGCTCCAGCGCAATGTTGACACACACAGCAGATTTTGAAAATTTCCCGCCTTTAATTCCTGCATCACAGACTGCATACAGATGATCGCAGAAACAGACGGGTACACGATCGCGAGTGTTTCTGCATAAAATTCCAGTACACTCTGCCATTCTCTTTTTGCAGCCACTCCATACAATAAAAACAATCCCGCGCCTGCAACAGGAACTCCCAAATGGATCCAGAAAATCCAGGTTCCTTTCAATTTTTAGAATTCACTTCCACCAGTTTTTTATTTTTCCCATCCGACTTCCATCCTCCTCTGATACCATCTTGCTGTCATAGCTGTCAACAGGGCAAATAATCCCATACTGAGTAAGATTCCGGAACGATCGCACTCTTTTTCAGTACCTGCGGCGTAAACATGACACTTTCCGGCACTGCCGGAGAATCCGTTTGGCAGTATTTGAAGAACCGGACACATCAGCCTTGGCAAATTGCAAACGGATTCATCCACCATCTGGATCCTATTTGTCCAAACAGTCGAAAGAATCGAATTCGCTCCCATCCCAAGTAAAAAGGTCAGGACCATCCCGTCTTTTGATAACAAAAAAACATCCACAAAGGAATCTGCCAGCATATCGCGCAGACTAACAGTCCCATGCTGCTGCCACGGTAATCGGGGGAAAACAGATTTCCTCCTGTAAAATAATTGTTTCAAAACCAAAGCTGATTCCGGCCACCGCCGCTGCGATCGTTCCTGTACAATGATCGCCCAATGCAGCTGACAACCTTTGCTATCCAGATCTTCCTGCTGATACAGGAAGCATCTGCACTGCTCTGTACTTCAGACGTTTCTCCTCCGGATAAAAATAAAAATACTGCCTGCGATTACCTGGATTGGAAGGAAACACATATACCACCAGTTATACTGATTCATCTGATAATATGCTGCATTTCCAAACGAAAAATATACGGAACATAAAATCGATATTGTAGGAAAAATAACCATCAGTCTTGCCCATTCGGAATGTCTGTTTTTTTCAGAGCTCTTGCCTTGATATATGCCCTCATATCCGTTCACCCCCTGTTTCTGCTCACAATTTCCGTGAACAATTCTTCCAGATTTTCCTGCTGTCCACCCTGATATCCCAATACTCCATTTGCCAGGATTCAATGTAGTCTGCCGTTTGCTGGATTTCACCTAAAATATGGCTGGAGACAAAGTACTGTCATCCCACTTTCTGCAAAAAAGAAACCAGCATTTCCCGAAGCTGACGGATTCCAAACGGATCCAGTCCGTTCGCCGGTTCGTCCAGGATCAGAAAAATCCGGATCATTTAACAATGCCACCGCAATTCCCAGCCGCTGCTTCATTCCCATGGAAAACTTTCCCACCTGCTTTTTTCCCCGTATTTTTCAGATGCACAATATCAAGTACCTCCAGGATCCGGGCATCTGAAATCCCAAGCGTCCATGTCCGCACTTTTCAGATTATCCACTGCACTTAAATTTTCATAAAACAGGAGGCAGCTCGATCAAAGCCCCAATCCGTTCTATGCACTTTCGACTCCATATTTTTCCGTCAAAAAAATACTTCCCCGGCATCTGCCCGCGTCATCCCGCACAATATTTTCATCAATGTCGATTTTCCTGCGCCATTTGCTCCCAAAGCCCGTATACACACCCTTTTCGGAATTCTCATATTGATATTTTTTCAGCACAGTCTGTTTGTGATACTGCTTGCATAGTTCTTTTGTTTCCAAAATTATTTCTTCCATAAAATGATTCTCCCTTCTCTTTGTACAGCTTTACTTTAAGAGCGAATTCTAAGGATTTTATAAGGAACTGTCATTTTTTTTGCACAAAACCCATACCCGCCTTGCGAATTTATCTCAATATGTTAAAATATAGACGTTAATATGTGAACTTCTATAGATTGACAGAATCATAGTGAAAATAAAGGAGGAACTTTAACATGCATTGTGTCAGAAAAGTAACCGAAGATTTATACTGGGTCAGGAAGCTTAATGACAGAAGACTGGAATTATTTGAAAACATTTTTCCGATTCAGAAAGGAGTTTCCTACAACTCTTATTTGCTGCTGGATGAAAAGACAGTCCTTTTTTCGATACGGTAGACAACGCTGTAGGCAGACAGTTTCTGGAAAATATCGCGGCTGTTTTGAACGGGCGTACTCTGGATTACCTTGTGATCAATCACATGGAACCGGATCGTTGCGCTTTGATCGAGGATCTGCACCTGCGTTATCCGGATATGAAGCTGATCGGAAACGCCAAAACATTTCCGATGATCGATCAGTTCTACGGCATGGATCTTGAGATAAAAGATCATCATCAAAGAAGGCGAGACATTCTCCTGCGGAAAACACACACTTCACTTTGTATTATGGCGCCAACGGTTCACTGGCCGGAAGCAATGATGACTTACGATGAGACCGATAAAGTTTTGTTCTCTGCCGATGCATTCGGTACTTTCATGCACTGGACGCAAGAGTGATCCAACGATGAGATGGATTTCGACCGTGATTATCTGGACGAAGCCCGCCGCTATTACAAATATTGTCGGAAAATATGGGATTCAGGTACAGAATGTCCTGAAAAAAGCAGCTGCATTGGATATTCAGATGATGCGCCCTCTCCACGGACCTGTATGGAGAAGTAACCTCTCCTATATTCTGGAAAAATACGATATCTGGAGCAAATATGAAGCAGAGACAAAGGGTGTTATGATTGCCTATGCTTCCATGTATGGCAATACAGAAAATATGGTCAATGTTCTGGCTGCCATGCTCGCTGATGCCGGAATCACAAATATCAAGATCCACAATATTTCCAAAACACATGTATCTGAACTGATTTCCGACAGCTTCAAATACAGCCACATTGTACTTGCCTCCCCAACATATAATAACGGCATTTATCCTCTGATGGACAATTATTTGGAAGACATGAAAGCTTTGATGGTACAGGGGCGCACCGTAGCTGTTTTAGGGAAACGGAAGCTGGGCTCCGCAGTCCGCAAAACTGATGGAAGCAAAAGCTTGCAGAACTGAAAAACATGACACTTCTGACAGAAAACTTCGCTGTAAAAATCAGCACTGCATGATTCTCAAATGGAACAACTGCAGGAACTGTGCACAAAATCACAGATTCTGTCAACGCATAAATTCTGACAAATACAAAGGAGGAGTTCTTATGAAGTTAGTAATCACCATGAGCCGTCGTTTCGGAACCGGTGCAAGTATCATTGCAGATGAACTTTCCAAAAGACTGGACATACCTGTCTATGACCGTGCCTATATTGAACACAGGTCAATGACCGCATGTACTCCGAGGCAGAAGCCATCCGTAATCTTGCCGAAAAACCATGTATCATTCTCGGACGGTGCGCTTCTGATATTTTTAAAAGACCGCATGAATGTTCTGAATATTTTCGTATGTGCTGATAAAGAAGACCGTATCAAACGCATTATGAAGCTGGAAGACCTTTCCTACGAGGATGCAAAGAGAAAATCGATAAGACTGATGAACAGCGTGCTTCTTATTATTATGAACATACAGGAAAAACCTGGGGGGTGATGTAAATGACTATCATATGATTCTGGATACCTCCGCACTGGGGAGTCGAAAATTGTCCGGATATTTTAATGCACTATTTCGAAAAACTGGAATACATTTAAATCGAATGTAAAAATAAAAATCTTCCATAGAATTCCGTGTTTCCCGACACATGATCTTCTATGGAAGATTTTTACATCACTCTCTGAATCCATACGAATGACAAGTCAGAAGTGTAATCATTTTCTCGCCCGAACAGATTTTTGTATCATCTCTGCAATCTTCCTCTGCAATCTTCTTTCCCTCTGCCCTCTTCCCAGGACGCTTCCTGCTCCTGCCGCATATGCTTTTCCTCATCATATTCATAAATACTCACTTGTTTTCGCCTCCGCTCTGTTTTGTTTCAAAAACTCTGAAAGAATCCCTTCCTGAATACACTCACTGATTGCCTGTTCCACTGCTTCTTCCACCGGCTTTACCTGGGCGTACTCCCGCACTCTTTCAGTATATTCTGAGTAATCCTTCAGAGATTTGCACATTTCCTTTAACTTCTCATTATGCCCGCGGTTAATGTTCAGCATCACCGCAGTCAGCTCCAATGCCGGATGTTCTTCTTTGACGCAATACGCATCAGACAATCTTAAAATTTTTCGATCCGGCTGTTCCTGACTTCCATTGTAAAAAATCACAAACTGCGGGGTCGGGATCTGAATCCTTTTCGTACCATACAGGTGCTGTTTTAGATTGAAATCAAAGCATAGAGATCTTCCGATATGCTATAAGAATAAAAGATGCGGTATCGTTCCGCTTAGAAAACCAGAATTTTATGCTTTTCTGCATTATAGCACGATTGACCAAAAAAAGAACAAGCTACTGTAAAATCCATACATAACGGATTTACAGCAACTTGTTTTTTATTTTACGATCTTATAATATTCTCTTGACGTGATTGCAAAGACTATCACATAGAATACTGCAAAGACTGCTGATACTCCAATTGTGCACATCATGGATAAATGTGTATCTGACAGATTAAACACAAGAAGGAGCTTTGTAATCGGTTTAAATGCCACTGTCACATGCAGGATCGCCATAAGAAGCGGAGTGTCATTTCCCTTCATATCAAAAATTCAACAGATACTGCATCGTGATCGAATTTTGGTCCGGACCATAGAGCTGTATCACATGCTCTACAGCTGCATCATCCGCCATTACCAGATAAATATTCTTTGTCATCTGCCTCTTTTTCTTTTCTGCAGATTGGATTCCTTCAAGTTTTCTTTTACATGATAAGTCTCTTTACCTAACACGATTTCTCCGCTGTCAAACTCTTCATCCGGGAAATAGGTCAGCACTTCATCCGAGCAAGTGAAATATCGGTTCCTTCCAGTGCATTATAATCTGCCAATGGAATCACATACAAGCCTCGCATCGCATCTGCATCATATCCACTTCCTGAATCCGTATCAAACTTGAGCTGATTGTCATATTTCATGGCGCTCAGCGGCACATACCGGTATTTTTGTTCATGAATAATCTCCAGCCCCCGGCTTTGCGTCTCTTCCTGCACGATCCGCTCCATCGCTTGTATATTTTCGGAGTTGTTTCATCAGATGTTGCGGAAAATTCAGTCTTAAAACGTGTATTCATTATATTTTCCTGCCCGATATACAAGGATGCTGTCGCAGAAATCAATACCAGTACAATGGTACTCATAATACAGATATTTGCCAGTCCTACTGCATTTTTGTTTCATTCGATAGATCAGACCTGACACTGAAACAAAATGTTTTGTCTTATAATAATAGGCTTTATTTTTCTTCAATAATTTTAACAGCGCTACACTTCCCGCTGTAAACAGAGCGTAGGTTCCGAAAATAACCAGAATTACTGCAATAAAAATTTTGTGATCGCACTAAGCGGTGACTCTGTCGTCTGTGCAATATAATATCCGCTTCCCAACAAAAAGAATTCCGATCACTGCGATCAGCCAGTTTGCTTTTTGGTTCTTTTTTCTCCTTTTTTTTCCCTCCCTGCAGAAGTTCCACCGGATTGACTCTCTGCACCTGGAAAATGTTCCAGATCAGAATCACAAGAAAGATAGCTCCAAATAGACCGGCACTGATCAAAATAGCCTCCGGTTCCACAGAAAACTGAAATGCAACATCAAACCGGATCAATTTCAGGAGAACCAGAAAGATGAGGCGTCCGAATACGATTCCTGCCAGGATTCCTCCAAGGATACCTGCGCCCGCAGTATAGATGCTCTCCCAGACCATCATCTTTGTCAGGTTCGTCTTATCCATTCAAGCACCTGATACAATCCCATCTCTTTTTTTTCTCTGACGAACCAGAAAACTGTTCGTATAAAAGAGAAAAGATTGCCGAAAAACCACCTGTGATCGTAACTGCAAAATTCAGGATCAGACGCAGCTGGGATGCACCGGGCATGGTATCCAGCGCCGAATTGGTGGAGACTAACAAGAGATCATAAAACATCATGACAGTCAAAATGCAGGTCAGAAGATACGGAAAATACGTCTTTCCGTTTTTTCTTAATGTTGGTCGCAGCCAGCTTTGGATACAATACATTACGCATTGTCCTCACCTCCCGTTGTCAGCGCAGTCGGTGTTGCCCGGATATTTTTCATACAATTCTTCATTGCTCATATTGCCGCGGTAGAGCTGATGGAACACCTCCCCATCCTTGATGAACAGAACTCTGTTTGCCGTACTCGCTGCCTTCACACTGTGCGTCACCATCAGGATGGTCTGTCCCTGCTGATTGATCTCCTTAAACAAGCGAAGCAGTTCATCTGCAGCCCGCGAATCCAACGCTCCTGTCGGCTCATCTGCAAGGATCAGCTTGGGCTGCGTGATCAGGGCTCTGGCCACTGCCGCCCTCTGTTTCTGACCGCCGGATACTTCATACGGAAACTTCTTCAAAAGTTGAGTGATTCCAAGCTGCTGTGCAATTGGTTTGAGTTTCTGACTCATCTCCGGATACTTTTTGCCGGAAAGTACCATCGGAAGATAGATATTGTCCTCCAGAGAAAATGTATCCAGAAGATTGAAATCCTGAAATACAAATCCCAGATTCTGCCGGCGAAATGCTGCCATTTCTTTATTGCGGATCTCTCCCAGATCTCTTCCTTTCAGGTACACCTTCCCGGATGTTGGTTTATCCAGGGCTGCCAGAATATTCAGAAGTGTTGTTTTTCCGGATCCGGACTCTCCCATGATCGCCACATATTCTTTCTCCTCCACCGAAAAGTTCACATTGGAAAGCGCCTGTACCTGATTTCCTCCAAATCGTGTGGTATATATTTTTTCAGATTCTTTACTTCCAGTAATGTCATCGTCATTCCTTCCTTTCATTTCTCCCTTTTTTCTTACTTCTCGTTTATTATAACTGGAACACAGAAGCTTTTTTCCATTGATTCACATTACAAATCACAACTGTTGTCTTACGTTTTTTGTAAGGTTTGGCTTTCCGGCAGATAAAACATTGCCACATCTCATCCGCAATGTTACAATAAGTGTCAGTTTGAATACAAAGGAGTTTTCAGATATGAAACAAGAACGATGGAAATCTATTTTAAAACCACTGACCATTCTTCCGGTCATTGTCATGCTCTGTACCATCTTTGGATTTTCCAATCAGAACGGAACAACTTCCGGGGGATTGAGCCAAAAAGTAAGCAGGCAGATCGTCACCGTCTGTGATACCCTCTTTCATCAGGATTGGGAGGAAGAAACTATCGAACACTATACTGAAAAAATCGAATATCCCATCCGCAAAGCAGCCCACGTCACGGAATATCTGATCCTGACTCTGCTGGCTGCCCTGCCGCTTTATACCTATGGTCTTCGTGGAAAGAAACTGCTTTTCGCTTTATTTTTTATTCTGTGTCATCTCCGCATCCGGGGACGAATTCCACCAGTCCTTTATTCCCGGCAGGTCTCCCCAGATTACAGATGTATTTTGTAGACAGCATCGGAATCCTGACAGGATGCGGCATCACATCTCTTGTATTACGTAATCGCCCGTCCGATACGGCTTCTTCGAAGAAGCGTAATACACAGAAAGGATAGACCTCCGATTCCGGCAATCAGGACCGGCACTGCAATCCACGCAGATACAGCAGCCGGTTCTGCATATTTTTATATCCATCCAGAAAAAGAATGTGGATCGAGATAGATCCCAAACGAACATCCGCAACCGATATCAAAGAAGTCTTCTTGTCCTTTCTTTCAGACGGATCTCACAGTCCTGCCAGCGAATAAGAATCATAAAAAATGCAGCGCCTGCAAGTACGATGAGCGGACATCCGTATTCCAGAACCCGTTCATAATGCTCCCCTGACCGCTGTGTGATAAAGACTGTCAGAGCAAACACGCCGGTCATACAGCCGATAAAAATTGCAGCTGCCCATTTCTGACTGATTCGGATATATCTCCGGTACTTATAAATAAAATACCCGATAAAAATATAAAGCATATACACCTTGTCTCCGATCAGCGGCAAATCATAATACGCTTCCCCATTTTGCAGGAAACCACATAGTTAAAGACTACGGAAGCGCTGCAGACAACAAGCAGAGCTCTCTCTCAGTTTTCCGCTCATTCCTTTGCACATGACCTGAAAAACGGCAATACCATATAAATTGGGATCGTCGCATAAAGATACCACAAATGAGGTTCTGTCGGTACATACAGAATCTCTTTCAGATCATATTCTGTCTTCATAAAAAAGCACGATTCAGATATAGTACACTACACTCCATACTACCAGTGCGATCAAAAAAAACGAAGCAGTCTCTCCCCGTGTGTTTTTTTCAACGGTTCTTCTCTTCCCAGAAGCAATGCTCCGGAGATCGTAAAAAAACAGGGAACACTTACTCTCGCCAGTGTATCCAGTAAAAGTGCAAACAAATACTCACTCTGTGTAATTTCTCCATATGCCCTGCAAAAATAATTGGTCACATGGATCGCAATCACAAAAAATGCAGGGAAATCATCCGTATGATCTCCAGATTATAATTTCGTCTCATTTATCTTCTCTTTTCGTCTTTCTCTTTTTGTATCCGGTTCTTTTTTCATCTTCTCCCGTGCGGATGCCATATTTTTTGGCAAAAGTGGATTTTGCGAGAACAACACCGTGCCGGGATGTCTGATCCCCGCCGATAATTGCCGGATCTCCCGAATATCCACTTTCGCCCCGTTTTTTAATTGTTCTACAGCCGTCCAGCTCAAATAAGCTGAGTTTACATCAATATGAAAGATTATCGGTGTCACTTGCGCCATCCTTTCACACACCGGCTTCATGCAGACTCTTTTCTTCTCGCTTTTTTGCATATCTTACTTATGCTTCCTGTCTTTCCAAGCTGTTTACCCGCTTCACATCTGCTTTCAGTTTGCCGTCTTTCGCATCGATCAGTATCGTGTCTTCTCTTCCGACATTTCCGGCAAGAATCAACCGTGCAGCCAGTGTCTCTACGTTTTTCTGCAGATATCTCTTTAACGGTCTTGCTCCGTACATCGGATCATATCCGCCTTCTACGATACAGTCTTTCGCCGCTTCCGTCAGTTCGATCGTCAGTTCTTTTTCCTCCAGCCGTCTGTTTACATCTGCCACTAACAAGTCAATAATGGCACGAATATTTTCTTTCGTCAATGGTTTAAACATAATGATCTCGTCAAGACGGTTCAAAAATTCCGGTCTGAAGTGAGCTCTTAAATCATTCATCGCCATATCCTGCGCCTCTTTCGAGATCGAACCGTCTTCTTTTATACCGTCTAAAAGATAACCTGCTCCGATATTGGACGTCATGATCAGAATCGTATTTTTGAAATCAACGGTACGGCCCTGAGAATCTGTAATCCTTCCATCGTCAAGCACTTGCAAAAGCACGTTAAATACATCCGGATGCGCCTTCTCTACTTCGTCAAATAATACGACTGAATACGGTTTTCTTCTGACTGCCTCTGTCAGTTGACCGCCTTCGTCATATCCTACATATCCCGGAGGCGCTCCGATCAGTCTCGACACGGAATATTTCTCCATGTATTCGCTCATATCAATCCGCACCATATTATTCTCATCGTCAAACAGGCTCTGCGCCAACGCCTTCGCAAGTTCTGTTTTTCCCACGCCTGTAGGTCCGAGGAAGAGGAACGATCCGATCGGCTTGCTCGGGTCTTTGATTCCGGCTTTGGAACGGATGATCGCCTCTGTTACAAGTTCGACTCCTTCATCCTGACCTATGACTCTTTTATGAAGTTCATCAGCAAGATGAAGTGTTTTGTTTCTTTCGCTTTCATTTAATTTCGCTACGGGAATTCCCGTCCATCTTGAAACAATCCTTGCGATTTCTTCGTCTGTTACCGCTTCATGAACAAGAGACAATTCTTTTTCTCTTACTTTCTCTTCCTCTTCTTCAAGCTGTTTCTGCAGCTGAGGCAGTTCACCATACTGCAGCTGCGCGGCTTTATTCAGATCATACTCTCTTTGCGCTTTGCTGATCTCCTTATTCACATGTTCGATCTCTTCACGAATTTTCTGTACCCGCTCAACAGAATGCTTTTCATTCTCCCACTGTACCTTTTCACCGGCATATTCTTCTTTCAGACCCGCCAGTTCTTCCTGTAAATGTTCCAGACGTTCACGGCTTAATCTGTCTTCTTCTTTTTTCAGCGCCTCTTCTTCAATCTCAAGCTGCATAATCCTTCTTCTTAATTCGTCCAACTCTGTCGGCATCGAATCAAGTTCTGTCTTAATGAGCGCACAAGCTTCATCTACAAGGTCTATCGCTTTGTCCGGCAAAAAACGATCCGAAATATATCTGTTCGACAACATTGCCGCTGCGACAAGAGCGCTGTCTGTAATCTTCACTCCATGAAATACTTCATAACGTTCTTTCAGACCACGCAGAATCGAAATGGCGTCTTCTACTGTAGGCTCGTCAACTAAAACCGGCTGGAAACGGCGTTCCAAAGCCGCATCTTTCTCAATATATTGACGATACTCATCAAGCGTCGTTGCGCCGATACAGTGAAGTTCACCTCTTGCAAGCATCGGTTTCAGCATATTTCCGGCATCCATAGCGCCGTCCGACTTTCCTGCTCCGACGATCGTATGCAGCTCATCGATAAACAGAATAATCTTTCCGTCACTGTTTTTCACTTCTTCAAGAACTGCTTTCAGTCGTTCCTCAAACTCGCCCCGATACTTTGCTCCTGCAACGAGCGCTCCCATATCAAGCGAAAAGATCGTCTTATCTTTCAGTCCTTCGGGGCCATCACCGTTGACGATCCGCTGGGCAAGTCCTTCTACAACCGCTGTTTTTCCGACTCCCGGCTCTCCGATAAGCACCGGATTATTTTTCGTCTTACGGGAAAGAATCCGGATCACATTTCTGATTTCCTCGTCACGGCCGATCACCGGATCAAGTTTTTGATCCCGCGCCCGCTCTACCAGATCCTGTCCGTACTTGTTCAGCGTATCATACGTTGCTTCCGGATGATCGCTTGTCACTCTCTGATTGCCTCTGACAGTAGACAGCGCATGCAAAAATCCTTCCCGGCTGATGCCGAATTCACGATAAATCTGTTTCATCTCTTTACTTGCATATTTTAACAGGGAAAGGAAAAGGTGCTCTACGGAAACATATTCGTCTCCCATCTGTTTCGCCTCGTCCTCGGCATGGATCAACACATTGTTCAGATCCTGCCCTACGAAAAGCTGACCGCCCTGAACTTTCGGACGCTTTCCGATCGCCTGATCTACCCGGTTTATCAAAAGCTGACCTTGTATATTCATCTTTTCAAACAATTTTAAGATCAGACTGTCATCTTCTGAATAAAACACAGCGATGAACACATCCGGTGCAAAATGGGAGGCTCGAAGACCAATTCCAAAAGTCATCATAAATGCCATGATCAAAAATGACTTCTTATCAAAAAAATGCCAGAAAAACTGAAGCTCATCTTCGTAGTTTTGAATTCTGTCGGTATGTCTGATCACCAGTTTATAAAATACCATCGACCAGAATACAGCAAAACCAGCGCTGAGAGCTAAAAAATATTCACAACTGTCACATGCCACGTATAGCTGAGTATTCCAATTCGAATAATATTGAACCCCGCAATCAGCCAGACAATGCTGGCCAGTAGCAGTAATGTTCTTTTTTACTTTCATTTTGTTCTCCTCTCCAATATGAACATTGTTCATATTTATGTTTAAAATTTCCCACTTTTTAAAAAGTGGGATTCATAGATACTGTGTGCGATCATCGTTAAAAGTGGTTCGCAGCTTTTCTGCTTTTTCCAGAAGAATGGACATCAGAAGTGTAAACACATACTCCACAAAAATTTCCGGAGTCAGCTCATTTTCAAATGCATTCTCACGCACATTCTGGTCCTCTGTCAATATCTGAACCAGATTTTTCTTCAAATGCATCAGGGAAATCTCCATCATTTTCCTTCCCTCATTTTTATCTTTTTGCTGCAAAACTCATGGAATGCAGATTAAAAACTCCGGATACTTCTGACTGCTTTTATACACCGTATCAAACAACCAGGCAATACATGCTGTAAAGCTTTCAAATACAAGTACCTGTCCATTCATATGAAAGATATCCATCCATACACTTTCAATCGTCGCAAGTAAAAGTTCCGATTTGGATGGAAAATAATTATACACGGATCCTAATGCAATGTTGCACCGGGAAGCCACAAGCCTCATGTTTACGGACGAAAGCCCTTCTTCTGCCACAATCTCTCTGCACACTGCAAGTATTTCCTCTCTTGATGTAACTGCCATATTCAAATCTGCACCTCCATTCTGAACAACGTTCATTATAGAATTTCCCAGCTTTGATTGTCAAGTTACTTTTCTGATTTTTTTTTTCCATTTCTGCCTTTTTCTTTCTTCCTCTCAGGAATTATAATAAACACAGATCATTATAACAAAACAGGAGAGATTTATTTATGAGAGCTTATGAACGACTTTTTTAAAATACGTAACTGTACGCACCCCAAGTGATGAGACAAGCACTACCGTACCGTCTTCTGCCTGCCAGTTTGACCTGGCACAGGATCCGATCCGGAGTTCATCAATTTGGGACTACCAAAGGCACGGACGGATGAAAAAATGCTATGTCTACGCACAGATTCCTGCCACGCCGGGATATGAAAATTGTCCGAAGATCGGATTTATTGCACATCTGGATACTGTTTCTGACTTCTGTGACAAGAAGATCGTTCCGGTTGTAACTGAAAACTATGACGGACGCGACCTTCCTCTTGGCGGTTCTGACGGACGGGTTCTTTCTGTCTCCATGTTCCCGCATTTAAAAGGATCTCAAAGGTCGTACTTTGATCACCAGCAACGGAGATACCATCCTCGGTGCAGACGACAAGGCCGGAGTTGCAGAGATCATGACCATGGCAGAACGGGTTTTGACTGAAAATATCCCACATGGTCAGATTTCGATCGGATTTACTCCGGATGAGGAAGTTGGCAGAGGAGCGGATCATTTTGATGTCGAAAAAATTTGATGCGGATTTTGCCTACACCATGGACGGAGACACCGAAGGTGAGATTCAGTATGAGAACTTCAATGCCGCAGATGCGATCTTTGAGATCAAAGGCGTGAATGTACACCCGGGATCTGCAAAAGATGTGATGGTCAATGCCGCCCTGGTGGCAATGGAGATCAACGCTGCCCTCCCTGAGGGAGAAACTCCAGCGGATACCGAGGACTATGAGGGGATTCTATCATCTTGTAAGCATGTCCGGCGATGTAGCCTGCGCAAAACTGCATTACATTGTCCGAGATCACGATACCGACAAGTTTGCCGCACGTCTGGAAACCTTAAAAAGAAATTTCCAAACAGATGAATCTGAAATGGGGATTGGGCACCGTAAAACTGACCATTGATGAACAGTACCGCAATATGGCAGAATCATAAAAGATGGAAACATGCATCTGATCGAAAATGCGAAAAAAGCCTGCCTTGCAGCAGATGTCACACCTCTGATCCTTCCGATCCGCGGCGGTACAGATGGCGCTCGCTTAAGCTTTATGGGGCTGCCTTGTCCAAACCTTGGAACCGGTGGACATGGATATCACGGACCATTTGAGCACATTACCGCTGAGGGCATGGATAAATCCGTAGAGGTGATGATCGAACTGGTCAAACTGTATGCGGAAATGAAATGATAAAAAGAATATCCAGACAAAAGGCACAGACGGGATGTTTCCCGCTGTGCCACTTTTTATCCGCAATCTTTTTCTTACAATCTCTCACCGTTTTCATGCATAAATTTGTATTCTGCAACAGAACGGTCAAATGTCTTAATGTGGTTGTACAGCCATTCCACCACATTTTTATTCACTGCTTCTACAAATGCAGCAGACGGCCCTTCTTCCTCTTCCAGCATATTGTAGAGATCTCTTACGACCTGTCTTAATTTTTCATGCTCTTCTTTGTGCTTTTTCCACCCCCGGATATGTAATCTCTTCCTGCAGTTTTCTTCTTCTCCGAAATGAAAATCCGTATAATCTGCAAGATAATCCAGTGTTTTTACAGACACCACCTTATCTTTACTTGTCTCACAGCTGTCCAGTAATTTGTTAATCTTATCAATCAGTTCCTTGTGCTGGGGAATCAATCATTTCGTTTCCTGTTACCAGTGTCTCATCAAATTCTGCTCTCATTGTGCTACCTCCTAAACTTCACCTTGTTTAAATTTTACGATCATTTCATTGGTTAAACTGTCTCTGGACGGCTCTACCGGAATCTCGTCTCTTTCAAACCATTCCGCCAGTGCCAGTTCCTCTTCATCCAGTGTCACTTCACCGTCACCGTCCAGATCGCAGTAAAATCCCATCAACAGGGTATCACTAAATGCCCATGGCTGACTTTTATAGTATCGGATATTCTTTACCTTCAATCCGACTTCTTCCATCACTTCTCGCGCCACTGTTTCTTCCACGGTTTCTCCGATTTCTGTAAATCCGGCAAGAAGTGCATATTTTTTATAACTTCGCCCTGCATACTTGGACATCAGGATCCGGTTACCGTCTGTCACTCCAACAATGACAGCCGGACATCTTCGGAAATTCCATATTTCTGCAGTGTTCACAGAAAAGCATCCTCTCTTTTTGTATCATGACGCATCTTATGTCCACAGCGTCCACAATATCTGCGTGTCTGATACCATCGATACAGCTGATATCCCGTGATCCCCGCAAATGCGCTGTACTGAGGATCTGCTGTCCTGAAAATCTCCGTATTCTCCATTGTAAACTCAGAGTGCGGCTCCCGGTTCAGATTATCAACCAGATAATACTGCTTCTCATCAATTGTAAACAGATAAATACTGTTCTCATAAATCTCTTCGTTCAACCGTTCCAGTTCTCCAAATGTTGGAAACTCTATTCCCGTCTGTGTCCGCCTCATCAATGCTGTGTGTTCTTCATAATACAATGCAATGTTGTCCTTTGCGGCGAAACCGGCCTGTATTCGTTCTTAAACTGATGCGGTGCTATGTCCTGGATCATTTTACTCACTTCCTTTCCTGAAATTATGCAAAAATTCACTGAGTAAAAAATCAGAATACTTCCTGCCGCAAGAAAAAATCTCCCAGATTGTATGTGATCTTTTGTCAGCTTCTCGTCAGATGTCTGAAACCCGATATAATCCACCACATATCCCCGCATCCAGCGATCCAGTGTGTTGCTCCACGCACCTGCCACACCAAGTGAAAGCCCTGCTTTTTTCAAATAACTGCCTTTTTTTCGCAGACACAAGATATCCCAGACGGTCAGAATTGCAGCCATAACAAGAGATGTGTACTTTACAAACTGAGGATACTCTTTCAAAAAAGACTCATACACATCCCCTTATTATGCACTTTTCTAAGGACGATCTTTTTGCTGTCCGCAAACGGTTTTTCTCCCTCGTCCGGCCACTTTTCCACTTCTGATTTGACTGCCATATCCAGACACGTCAGAAATGCCGTTGCCCCTGCTCCAAACAGATTTTTCATATTCTGCCTCTATTCTTCTGTAAATTCTTTTAATTTTTTCTGCTGCGTCCTCTGCTTTTTCCTTCACTGCCTCTGAAAGGTCTTTGACATGCTCACAGGCAGCCTCTGCTGCGTCCTCTGTTTTTTTCCATAACTACCTCTGCTGCATCTTCTGTCTTC
>VOFI01003620.1_pt1 | contig 33390 bp, 58 predicted proteins | sample 5384131 | NCBI WGS metagenome assembly VOFI01 (sample SAMN12384728, study PRJNA508395) | human gut metagenome | isolation source: healthy gut H | host: Homo sapiens
ATGGACGATCCACGGCAAGTACCGGATAGCCATGCTCATCACGGAGAACGATCGTACCGATCATCCGCTCATATGCCCATGGATCACAGAACTTCATCTGTTCGTAAATAATACCGTCTGCGCCGTATTCTTTTGCAAGATCTGCAACGTAATCGCGTCTGCCTGTCATCTTTGCCATATCCCAGTAACGTGGACACTGTGCTCTGCCCTCGCACCTGACGACAGACCTGTTTTTACAACATCTTCCTCGTCATTTAAGATAATCTCATCACGTCCCGGCAAAGATCCGTAGCAAAAACGGTCTGCACAGACATAAGCACCGGATTCCTCTACTAACCTGATCACATCCACATCGTCCACCTCGGAGCCGACAAAAACGACACGGGCACGATACTTGTCTGCCGCATCCGGCTCTCTCGTCTTGATCTCCTCTAATGTCTCACGGAGTTTATCTACGATCAGATGCTTTGGTGCCACATAACTTACCAGGGTAAGGATATGGAACTCATAGCCCGTTACGCGTGGATTCGCTTCTTTACGAAAATCACCGATCGCACGGATCAGGCGGCACACTTCGTTGTGCTGTTCTACGGCTGCACGGATAGCCTCATCCGATGTGTCGATCCCATATTTTTCTGCTAAAGGCTTTAAGATGTGGTTGCGGCACTGCAAAGTGTACATTTCTAATGCATTGTCATCATTCTTCTGTGGGATCTCCATATATTCCCAGAAAAATCCATCTTTTCCCTCTCCCATGGTTTTAAGCAGTTCCATATTCTCCACACAGCGGTTCATCATCGTACATCCGTCCGGTGTTACGATACCGTCCACAAAATTGTAACCGCCTTCAATGGCTCTTTCTAAAAGTGCTCTACTGTACTCACACAAAAAAACTTGTCATGTAATAAGTAGCCATCTCCATAGAGCCTGTACGCGGTGCACGCAGTCTGACGGAAAATATTCCCGGAAGATTTAAAAAGTGGTTCCGGTACATTTTCGCAAGTCGTTGCGATACACTTAAGCCCCTCACTTTGTGCCTGACGCACAAGTTCGTTATTCGCATCTTCTAACAACTTTTCAAAATAATATAAGTGCTTTAAGTCTTTCACGCTTTCCCTCCTTTACGCTTCTAAAATTCCTATACCGATCAGGGCTTCTTTTGCTCCTCTGACGATCGCCGCATCATCATCTAAATAAAATACACTCTCTCCCTTGATGTCGAACTCTGCTAACGAGGCATCCGATAATATGTAGGAAAGTACCGGAATATCACCCACATCCATGTACTGTTTGACATCTAAATTGGGAAGTCGGTTTGCGATCACACCGACCTTATCGTACATCACAAGTTCATCTGCTACCTGTTTGATTGTCTGAACGACACGCGTTCCTTTCTTAGAAGAGTCCGTGATCAGCATGAGGTGTGTCACTTTTTCCATCACACGTCGGTTGATCTGCTCAATTCCAGCCTCTCCGTCAATTACGATATAATCATAATTCTCTGCCAAAAGACCGATCACTTCTTTCAGATAACTGTTGATCTTGCAATAGCAGCCTGCTGCCTCCGGTCTTCCGATCGCAATAAAAAAGAAAAGCCATCCATCTCGACAAGTGCGTCAAAAATACGATATCTGGCTTCTCCTAACAATTCAATTGCCGCCTTAGCGTTGCCGTCCTCTGCGTTTGCCACAACCTCTTTGCGAATATCGTCTACCGTGAGTTTCACGTCCACACCGAGTGCAGTAGACAATCCCACAGCCGGGTCTGCATCGATTGCAAGTATCCGCTTGTCGGGGTACGCTGCTACCAGAAGTTTGACCATAACTGCCGCAAGCGAAGTCTTACCAACGCCACCCTTGCACGCAACTGCAAGGATTTTTGGCATCAATCTTGTCTTTATTCATTTGCCGTCTCCCTTACTTATAAACATCTTTTTACATTCGTTTATAAAATGTTTATATAAATTTTATCACATGTACATACTTTTTTCGACACAAAATGCCACGATCATATAAAAATGTCATGTTATACAAATATGGCATACAAACTTCATACACTATTACTACTTGACCCTTATCTTTCGTGCAGTGGTTCTAAAATAAACAGCAGTGGTATTTTATTACTCCTACTCTTTTCCGTTTGCAATGACCGGTGTCGGTCTTCTTGTATCAAACACTTCTGCCGGCCGGATCATCTGGTCTAAGACCGTTGTCCGTCCCCTGCGTTGCGGTATAGAGCAGATAGCCGTCCATATCAATCCGTCCCTGACGCACATTGTCTGCATTGATCTGTACCCAGTGTGGTTTCGAGCGGTCTACATTACAGAAAAAGTTATAACCGGCACTCTTATAATAGGCATACAGCGGATTGTCATTCGTATAAGGCTGCGGCCCTCCGATGTCATTTCCATGTGCAAAGATCAACGTGTCCACCGCTCCTACAATATTCTGTACATTCGCAACCCACTTCTCATTATCTGTCTTTAAACGTTCCACGGTCTTTCCCGTAACACTCAGATGTCCCCAGGTGTGGCTTGCAAACTCCCAGCCTTCCGCTTTTAGTGCATCAGCAATTTTTTTGCTTTTTTTCAATCTCTTTTTTCCCGGTTGTAATCAGGGTGTTCGTTCAGCCATGCAAGCTGATCCGGTTTTAAATGTTCTCTGACCTCGTAATCCGAATCTGTACGATAACCAAACACACCATTATATCCGGTCATGGCGATCATACCTCTTGCCCCTTTGTAGGCACCATCCGGGTGTTTCTTTAAGAATGTATTCAAACGTGGAACCACATCGTAATCTCCGATATGCTTCTTACCATCTGCTGTCTTATAAAGACACTTTACATCATTGTTGTCATCTAGGACCAGTCTTTCCGGAAATCCGGCGGGCTTATAGGAATGGTAATAACTCAGATCATCCACGGACAGAACGACCGCTTTTTTATCCGGTGGCAGCATCAGATTCGTGTTTGGTGCAAAAGTTACGTTGCCATTTTCATCCTTTGTCTCAACTACCAGATCACGCAGTCTTACAAATACATATCCATTGTCATACATCTGCTGGGTAATGCGGTCAAATTCTTCCACGGTTGTCATCCACGCGTTCATGCCGTCCACTGCATTTTTTTCCCAATACGGATACGTTAAATGCACGATCCGTATCATTGATCAGGGAATGATAGAAAATGTGTGGCACTGCATTGACATCCACCGGAACACATGCTGCCTTTTTGTTCTTCAAACTTTTTGATCAGTTTTGTGATCTTCGTATTTTCTTTATAATTTTTTACGGACTTTAAGAGATTGATCGCTCCGTCGTAATCATATCCCATCGCCAGCAGTTTTGCCTGCTCTATGTTCTTGTCCTTTTTCTTCGTTTTTTCTCTGATGCTTCCTGTGACTGTTCTGTCTTTGTATTTTCTTGAGAATTTCTAATGCTCTGTGGTATAACCTTTACAATGATCACGATCAGAACCAGTATTGAAATTCCAAGTACCATGGAAAGCATCGCCTTTTTTTCTTCCCATATCTTCCTCCGTTAGCATATATTTTTGTTGTTCTTATCAAGCCGCACCCTCTGCTGCCATATCTTCCATCAAATCTGTGATCGGATCACCCTTTGACTGGAATTCACAGGCATTAAATGGAATGCCCCCGGCTGCCTGCGGCCAGATTCCCAACGTATGATCTACATAATATTTGTCAAAACCGGATGCTTTAAGCTCCTCCGGTGATAAATCTCTTGTCAGCTGATGCACGATCGTAGAAACCATCTCTAAATGTGCCAGCTCCTCGGTACCGATATCATTCAAAATTCACGCAACCTCACGATAAGGCATCGTATAACGCTGTGAAATGTATCGCATGGAAGCTCCAAGCTCTCCATCCGGTCCACCGTACTGCGACATGATGACCTGTGCGATCTTCGGATTGGTCTGTTTGATATTTACCGGATATTGTAATCTCTTTTCATAATTCCACATAACTTAACACATGCCTCCTTCCCACGGCCAAGGCTGGGTTGCCCAGTCCCAGTGATCTCCTACTTTTGCACTGTCGATCGTAAAGAGGACCATACTGGTCTGCATAGGCACGAAGTCCCTGTTTGCGTAGTTCTTTGTAGTGTTTTAAATAATTTAATGCTTCTTCGTCGTCAGGATGCGTATCCAGATAAAGGGTAATGTCATTGACGGCAAAGCTTACCATATTGATCCACTGTAACAACTGTTTCTGGCTCATCTGCTGATTCATCATCCCCGCATCCCCTTTCTTCCGTAAAACGGTTTATTTAATTCCGGAAAAATGGTTCCGACCTGAAGAGCACGGTCCGGCTCATAGACATGCTCAAAATGCTGCCATGGTACATATGCCATTGCCAATGCAAAATCCTGACATGAGGACATATCGTAACGCTCACCGCATTCCCGTTGTCCCATATTGCTTCTATTGCAATTTCCCATAATGTTATTTCTCCTTATCTCTTTACTTACAAAATATGCATATTTTATTTTTTTCGTGCATAAGAGAAATAACCCGTTTTGCAAAACACACTTTAAGACTGGCTGCTTAAACTGTCAATGGAATCAATGATCTCTTTTAACTCCGGGACCATCTGCTTCTGACTTGCCGCGATCTCTTCTACCTCTTTTCGCATATTCAGGATATTTTTTCGTATTATACTCTATGCGTTCTCGGAGTTTCTGTCTCCTTGCGATCAGATTATGCTGTACCTCGACCATTTCCTTGTCATTATAAATCGCTTCCGGATTGCCGGTCCATACCTTTGCATCATAGAGCTGATAATCTTTCAGTCTGCGTACCAAGCGGGAGTTATAGTAATCTAGTTCTTCGTTTGTCTGAAGATATTTTTCCTTTTCCCGCACTGCATCCTGATACTGCTCCCAGATATAGGTCAGTTCCTTCGAATTGTGTACATGGTATTTTTCACAGGCATAGTCGACTGCGTTCTTCGTATTGACATATTTAAACTTGATCTTATTCAAAGGATGATCGCTCCGTTAATGTTTGCCTCGCAGCGTTTTAACTGATCGATATCCCGCTGCTGACGGAAATAGAGGAAAAATCCACCGATTGCTGCCGCGGATACCAGCAGCGTAAACATCAGCTTTGTGTCCACGTTTTTCACTCCCTGCAGGACTAAGATCAGCGCCATCAGTACAATAAATACGCCAAACAATACATAGGAAAAAATCTAAGATAATGCATCTCTTCCTTTACTTCTTCCATGCAGTACACCCACGCCTGTTTTTCTCCCTCTAAATAATTCATATCCCGGCGGATGGCTGCCTCATAGGCTTCATTTGCCTCTAATCTGCGGATGGCATCCGGTATCTCATCCTCTTCTGCTGCATCTGAACGAACTGTGCGTCGGAAATCTTCTGGGCCGTATTTAAATACTGATCCCTTGCCTTATTGAGTTTGGCAACATTTCTGCAACCTCATGCAGATCCTCCTGTGTTTCTTTTGGAATATTGCGGATTTTCTGGATATCATTCAGATAGTCCGTGACAATGCGGTACTCAGACTTCGCCTCTTCTAACTCCCGGATCGCCTCAATGATCTCCTCACAGCGTCCGAGCATCTCATGCTCTGCTGCCTCTTATATTCCGCACTGTCCGTATATGCACCCCGCGTATTCAAATGCTCTAACACATCTTCAATATTCTGTTTTGCTTCCGGCTGTTCTTTTTGCTTTCTTTCTTCTTTTCCAAAATCTCATTGTTTCTTACACGCCATACTTCTCATATTCCTGACGCCATTTATGGACGATCCCGTAAATTTCTGATTTTGTCTCTGCTTTTATTTCTTCCTTTGTTCCTTTTTCATAAGCCTCATATAGGTTCCGGATCTTTTTACATTTTCATCCAAAGGAAGCTGCTCTTTTATCGCTTCTAATTCTCTTTCATACTCTTTGAGTTGTTCTGTACCGATCCCGTATTCTTTCGCCCGTTCGCTTTGTTTTTCTTTCTTATCTGCTAAGAACAGACAAAATAATTCTGACTTTTTTGGAACTTGGGTTTGTATTCTTCTCATAAGCTGTTTTGTAACAATCTGCCGCCTGGGAAAACAGAAACAGATTTGCATAGGCGGTTCCTAAATTGTGGCTCACATCTCCTAAGAACGCCTCCTGTGTCTCTTCTGTCTGATTCTGTAAGATCCAACGATATTCCTCCATGGCGCAATGATATTTTTCACGCCGCAACAGACGGTCTGCACGCAGCTTATGCCTTGAAAGCTCGTCCTTTTCCTCTAACTGTCTGAAGATCTCCATGGCAGCTCTGCTGTTCCGCCTCGGTCGCATAGCCGGTCTCCTCTAAAAGAATCCTTGCAAATTCATAAGAAGGCACCCCCTGTTCTAATGCCTCTTCTAATTTGCAAGCAAGTCCTTCCTCTTTGATCTCCGTTCTTACCCAGTCGCAGAATGTCCTTCCGACAAAGTCCATCTCCACAAATTCTGCATTGTGGATCAGATAATAGCTCATCTCCTCTAAGGAATATATATTTAAGGAAGCACTCTCTATATCATATGGTTTTTGGCTAAAGCATGACTACAAAATAGTAATTGTCCCATCGGCTTCCTCCTCTAAAATTCCATCGTATACTTCCACACCTTTTCACTGGATGGAAATAACTCTCCAAATCCAAGGTCCTCTATCTCAATCTCCGCTTTTGTATCTCCTAACAGATGTACCGTGATCCTGATCCTTGTGGTCCGTGCCGGTCTTTTAGGCAGATCCGCAAGCTCTAAACTCTCTATTTTTGCCTCCCCGCCATATGGATGCTGTAACCACAGTTCCACGGTATCCGTACCGTCTAAGATCACCTCACAGCTATGCTCCTTTAAATACCAGTTCTCTCCGGCAGTTACAAGCGAATAGAATTCCAACTCCCGCTTCTTTCTTACCTTCAGACTGATGTTCATCTTGAACTCACTGTCTCCTAAATACACATATTCCCGCTCTGTCTCTTTTTTTGGAATGCCACAAAACATGCACCCAGAGAATATAGATTCTTCCCTAAAATGCCCGTCGTCCACGGCAGATATATTTTAAAGATTCCCGCATCCATCCACCGTCAAACGCACTTCCGACAAAATAGACCGTAGACACAAGCTGCTTGTCGAATGCCCTGCTGTGCCATTGCTAAAAACCCTGCATCTTTGTCATCTGTCAGTATGCCCAGTTTCTGTTCTTTTATCGTAACCACACAGGGCTTCGTTCGTTTCTTTTTTCCAGACTATAATACACGATTTTCTCACTGCTGCCATCAAATAATCCTGCCTGATGATTCTGAAGTTTTTCCTCCTGATTGCAATGATAAAAAAACAAAAACACTCTTTATAATCCACAACCTCAAACTGTTCTTCGGACAATTCTAATTCTGCCGCACCCGGTCTAACAGGCGGACACATTCTTCCGTGACGGTCTGCACCGCAAAGACCAGACGTTCTAGTTTCCGTTCCCTGTCGAGTTTATTCGGGATGGATAAGATTTTTTTATAAATAAAAGGAACAGATCCTCCGCCGGATACTCTCTGCCCTCTACCGTTATCCTGTTTTTATTTAGTGCCTGCCGGAACAGATTCTCTGCTTTCGTTCCCTGTCCCGCCTCTGCTAAACGCTCTGCATCTTTACCGTAAACCCATTGTCCGATACCATGGCGTTTTGCAACCACCAGTGGCAGACTGTATTCAGAGCTTCTGCTACAAAACTGACCGTTGCGGGACGTTCCATACCCGGATGAAAGTAACTGAGCATTGCCGACTCTTCTTTCAGATCAATACCAATATATAATTTGTCCAAAAGTCTCTCACTCATAACTTTCTCCTTTATAGAACCTCAAAGAGTCTCTTACAGAGCTGTTGCTGCTCTTCGTATTCTATCATCATTTCTTTTTGTCTTTTTGATATCCTCTTCGAGAATGGTCTGTGTGATCAGCTGATTTAAAAGCGTATACCGACTCTTGTCCTGTTCTTCACATACCATGCTTCCCGTAATCTGATTGCTTTCTAATATCTGTTCTTTTTCTTCCCGCATCTGACTGACGTAATATTGGATATTTTCACCAAAAAACAGTAAGAAATCACTGATAAAAATCCCACCATAGGCTTCTTTCATTTCCATGGTACGGTATTCATCATGTTCCCCCGCTCCGATAGTGCAAAAAGACACGGTTTCCTCTCCGATTCTGATACTCTATAAATACCTTATCATAAAAACCATATTTTGCTGTAAAAAGACAGGAAATCTTCGATAAAACGAAAAATAAATCTTTTCTGCCGTAAAATCTGCCAGATAGGTATCTAACAGTTCCATGTATTCTTCCTGCTTATCTTTATGGGATGCAAGATATTTTAAAATTGCCAAACGGCACACCGGTATCTGTTTTTCTTCCGGTCGTTCCACCAGATGCCTGAAGAATCGTTCACTGATCACCATATGTTCTACAAAGTATGCTGCGAAAAATAGTTCAGATAGGCATCTTTTATGATCTCTTTTCCACCATTTCTACAATAGCTTTCAAAAATTTCTTCCGTATATTCCATATACTCCGTAGAATACAGCAGCTGGATCAAAATATGTTCTTCTAAACCATAAGTCTCAATCCCAAACTGTTTTGCTGCACGCCAGATCTCTCTAGCCGTTTTGTCGAACCATCATAATTCTCACACAGATATTTCAGGATAGCTTCGTCATATTTTCCACCAAAAAGGCTTCTGCACAAAGATATACCAGGAATTCTTCGTCTGCATACTCCTCTTTTCCTGCCATGCTTCCGGCAACTGCGGCTAACCGCACGGCATCAATTTCTTCAATACCATATCGCTGCAGCCATGCATATGCCTCCCGATAAGCATGTCTGTCGACTAAAAGCTCTACCATATATTTTCTCGCACTCTGATTCAGCATTGACGGATTGATCCGTTTTAAATACTCTCTGATATCTAAATTTACCTGATTGACCTGATGCAGCCTTATGATCTCCGGGAACAGATAGGTTCTGTATTCCTCACTGACCGAATCCATGCGTAAGAATCTGCGCAGAAGTTCTAACTCCTTTTCATCTAATTCCTCATGGAATGGTTTTTGTCTAACTGATAAATAAAAAACGATTCACACTCCGGTGCCTGCTCCATGCATTTTTTATAAATCTGCCGGGACGCATCAATTTTTCTAACTGATACTCCATACCGGAGGCATAACGGTTTCCTTTCCGGTCCTCTAAAAGAATGACATAATCGGAAGAATAGATGGGAAAATATGCAGTTCCGTTCTGGATCGATACCGAAAAGCCATCTTTTAACTGTCTGTGCACTACATAAAGACGAACGGCATCTTTATCAAAGCAAGTCAGCTTATGATAAAACAACAACTGCCCTAATGCCTTTGCCGTCTCGTTTTGTATCATATTTTCCGTTAAAAACGTATCATAGATAACCGCAAGATTATCATCCATATGCCGCTCTAATATCTGTTAAGGCAAAACGCTCCATGGTTCTTTCATAACTTGCGTAGACAGACGGCTGACTTTCTTTATTTGCAATAATATTGACATAGAGTGCCGCTTTTTGTGCATACGGAAGACTGCTGTGATAACGGAAATACATCTGTACCATCTTAGGTACCTGACGCACTTCCCTTGCATCCATCGAATAGACAAAGGCTTCATATAAACCCCGCTAAACGCAGATCTGCGGTAATTCCCTCTTCATACCAGTGATGATATAGCGTATCGTATTTCTGTCCCTTGATCAGATAGGCACAGATCACGGTCAGCAGTTCCTCTTGCGGATAGATCTCATAGCAGCCGCAAAGAATCTTATAGACCCGCTCCTCATAGGTACGCAGATCTCCCGCTAAATGGGTCACCTGTATGGCAAGCTCTTTTGTGATTGCATGCTTCCCGCATGCCCAGAGCAGCAGACGGCATTCAAACTCGCCCATCTCCGTCATAATATACGGTTCTTTTTCAAGCAGCAGATATGCCTCTAAATAAAAATACGGACTGGTGCATCCGCCCATGACCTGTTCTCTTATGGCATAGTATTTTAATGCTGCATTCTTTGCATAATCTCCCCGTAAAAATAATAAGATCCACACCAGACGCATATCTTTTGTTATGCACCCCGCAGATGTCTTCTACGTTCTTTAACACCTTATCTGCATAACTGTCCTCGCGGATCAAAAAGGGTGGTCAGATAGAGGTAATATGCCCACGCTACGCTCTTTGTGTCCGTGATCGTTTTCTTCTTTTCATCTAATATCCACTCGGCTTCCTGTCTCTGCCGGTTGATAAGTAGCACTTTCTGCGCCTTCATCAGGCCATACCAATGTTCACTCGGAAAAGCAGCAATGAAATGGTCGAGGATTTCATTCGATCCCATTACCCACTCTCCTAATGTCATCTGTTTTAACCGGAAACGGATATAGCTTTCCGTCAGTCTGCACTTCATTTTGGAAAGTTCCGTATGTTCTTCCCGCTTTTCCGGCACAGCTTCCCTCTGTTCTTTCTGATATACACAGACTGTATGCTCCAGTGTCTGATAAGGGCTTTTTAACGTCAGCTTTCCATAGTTTTTTCCTGCATGAAGCTTTTTCCTTTTTCAATCAGATACTCCACCTGAAGCATACTCCCGATAAAGTCAGCGGTTGTCATCTGCTTTTTCACAGGATGTAAAAAGGAGGCATCACTTGTAATCTCAAGTTCTAAATATCCCCACTCTTTTTCTTAAAACAAGTGTCTCTTTTTTCTGCTCTGTGTTATATCACAATACTCTTTGCTCTTTTCATCCATGGTCAGTAAGACCGTTTCCTTCTGTTTGCATGCGATCAGAAACTCCTCCATATCTGCATGCCCTGCTCCCGGACGGCAAAGTCCCTCGTAGAGCATTCTTTCACGAACTTCCTCTTCTTTTATCAGATTTACAAACATTGGGGATGTAAAGATCTCATAGGCTTCATTTTTGTCTTTTTGCCGCTAATTTTGCAAATTCATAAATAGAACGGATCGTTCCGATGGAAGTCTTTGGATATAATTTGGAAATATTTACAACAAAAGAAAGGTTATATTCATTCTGGTTACAGATTATGTAAAACTCACCCTTTTGAATATTCCCTTCCATCAGACCTTCACTATGAAATTCAAATTGAATATGAACCTCTTCTCCCTCAAACTGCGGATTCATACACTCCATCCGTACATCGGAGGTATAGATCACACCACGCAGAGGAAGCCCGTTACCGCTTCTTATCGTAAAGCTTCCTTTATAGTTCTGCCCCTCTACTACTTTTAATTCCAGCCGGTCTGTTGAGAGCAGCAATTCCGGTTTCTCATATTCAAATTTACCATTTGCCAGATTATAAATCCGTCTACGCAAAATGTCACTGCTTATCTGGTTTTTATTGCTTTTTTCGCACAAGTCGATTATAATAGATTATAAACTATTTCACAGGTTCGTGCAACTGCTCTTTCTGCCCTGTCAGCATTTGGAGGTATATCATATGTTACAGCATCAGGATCATTTTCATGGAAGTGATTTAGAAAAAATAGAAAAAAATTTACGGCATCAGAAAAGAAGAGATCATCAGCTTCAGTGCCAACGTCAATCCGCTTGGGATCTCCCCCCTTTTACGCAGGACTCTGACCGAACATATCGATGCCATTACCGCCTATCCGGACAGAGAATACACTTCTTTTAAGACAGTGTATCGCCGGCTATTGCGGCTGTGAGGCAGAACATGTCATTGTCGGTAACGGTTCTACAGAGCTGATCTCTCTTTTTATCCAGATCGAACATCCGAAAAAGCGATGATCATCGGTCCTACTTATTCCGAATATGAGCGTGAGATTTCTTTAGGCGGTGGTACCACCCTGTACTATCCGCTGCGTGAAGACAATGACTTTCATTTAAACGTTGCGGACTTTACCGCACACCTCAATGAAAATATTGATCTTTTGGTACTCTGCAATCCGAATAACCCGACTTCTACTGCGATCACCAGAAAAGACATGCGTCTGATCTTAGATGTCTGCAAACAGCATGATATTTTTGTGATGGTAGATGAAACCTATGTGGAATTTGCCGAAAATATGGACGAGATCACTGCTGTTCCACTGACAAACTTTTACAACAATATCATTATATTAAGAGGAACTTCTAAATTCTTTGCAGCTCCGGGACTCCGTCTGGGCTATGCCATTACCGGAAATCCGGATCTGATTAAAGCTATTAATACACGAAAAATCCGTGGACGATCAATTCCCTTGCCGTAATTGCCGGAGAATTGATGTTTACCGACACCGATTATATTGAAAAAAACGAAATCCCTGATCTCAAAAGAGCGTTCAAGGATCTATGAAGCATTTGCTTCCCACCCGGATTTCAAAGCCTATGTACCAAAGGCAAACTTTATGTTACTCCGCCACGCTTCGGGAGGATATGAATGCTGATGAAATGTTCGACCGCACGATCCGGGAACGTATGATGATCCGCAACTGCTCTACGTTTCCATTCTTAGACAATAAATATATCCGTTTCTGTTTTATGGAACCGGAGGACAATACCCGTCTGATGGAATGTCTGATGAGAAAATAATAAAAACTTTGCTTTTTGAATATTTCTTGACAAATATTCCCATTTGCATTATTGTATTATTTGACTAATACATATATCAGAAACGAGGTGGGTGTATGCCATGGAATCTCAATTCCGACCGTCCGATTTTTTTACAGATCGTAGAACGCATTGAAATGGATATCATTTCGGGTGTTTATCAGCCCGGACAACGGCTCCCCTTGCTGTCAGAGAGCTTGCCTCCTGTGCAGCCGTCAATCCGAACACTATGCAAAGAGCCCTTTCCGAACTCGAAAGAACCGGCTTAGTCTACAGTCAGCGGACGAGCGGACGTTTTATCACGGAGGATACTGCTATGATCGAAGGATTAAAACAACAGATTGCCGAAGAAAAGATCCATGATTTTTTTTTTGAAGCTATGAAACATCTTGGAATTTCCAAAGAGGAAACACTCCAACTGATCCAACAACACACTACCATTTAAGGGAGAAGGAAAAAATGAGTTTAGTTACATGTAAAGACCTGAGTAAAACTTATGGTTCTACAACCGCTCTTTCCCATATCAATTTGGATATTGAGGAAGGACACATTATCGGACTGTTAGGTCCGAACGGAAGTGGTAAGACCACACTGATCAAAATTTTAAACGGTTTACTGACTCCGTCAGCCGGCGAAGTCTATATCAAGGAGGCTCCGGTGGGTACGGAATCGAAAAAAAGTGATCTCCTATCTGCCTGACCACACCTATCTTGGCGGCGGTATGCGGGTAAATGAGATCATCGACTTTTTAAAGATTTTTATGAGGACTTTGAGCCGGAACGTGCCTATGATATGTTAGAAAAGCTGCAGATCGATCCAAAGCAGAAATTAAAGACGATGTCCAAAGGTACCAAGGAAAAGGTTCAGCTCATTTTAGTAATGTCACGCCGTGCAGACCTCTACATCTTAGATGAACCGATTGCCGGCGTAGATCCCGCGGCAAGGGATTATATTTTAAACACCATCATCACGAACTATGATGAGCATGCAAGTATTCTGATCTCCACACACCTGATCGCCGATATTGAAAATATTTTAGATCAGGTTATCTTTATTAAAAACGGACAAATTGTAAAGGACGCTTCCGTTGAATCCATTCGCGAAGAGGAAGGCATGTCCATTGACGCACTGTTCAGGGAGGTATTCAGATGTTAGGAAAATTAATGAAACATGAATTTAAAACAACTTCAAAGGTCATCCTGCCACTCTATCTGATTCTTGTGGTTTTGACCATTTTTGCAAGAATATTTGCACAGTCACTTTTTACGGCAGAGAATTCTAACATCGACTCCATCGGCTTTGGACTCTTTGGCGGACTGAGTGTAATCCTCTACATCTTAGGATTGTTTGCTGTCAGCATTGCATCCTTTATCTATCTGTTGGTACGTTTTTATAAGAACCTGTTTGGTGATGAAGGCTATCTGATGCATACACTTCCGGTAACTTCCTGGGAGCTGTTAAGCAGTAAGCTGCTCGTCGCATTTATCTGGAACCTTGTGGAATCGCTGTTGATTGCTTTCAGTATCTTTTGTATTTTTTGCAAATCACTATGTCTTTGATGCAATAAGCAATTACTTTGCATCTTTTGGCGGTTTTGATGGAATGGTCTATTACTATACCGGCATGCATACAGGTACTTTCTGGCTTTCCCTGATCGCCTTTATACTGGTTTCCTCGTTTTACGGTCTCCCTGCTTCCATATGCAAGTATCTGTATCGGACAGCTTTGGCAGAAACATCGGTTAGCCGGCTCTTTTTAACTTATTTTCTGATCAATATCCTAACCCAGATCATCCGCACTATTTATGTCGGACTGACCGGAAATGAAGATGCGATCACACATGCACAGAATTATATTCCGACAGCAACCTATGGCTTTATTATGGTATTAAATCTGGTGCTTAGTGTTGTCTTTTTCTTCTTGTGTGGGTATATTATGAAGAAGAAGGTGAATTTGGAATAGATTCTGTTTTTCATAGCTCACTGTTCCGCGAACAGGAACAAGAGGTTCTATATTTTGCGATTCAGGTAATGACAACGGACGAAACCGACGCTGATTCGTCTTCCTGACTCAGCAGCATCTTTTGCAGGCATCCGTGCCCGCAAATTTTTGTTTTTGTACGCAAAATAAGAACCTCTACGTTCCTGTCGCAGTCACAGTTCGCTATGGAAACAGTGGAATTGCAAGCTATGAGAAATAATAGAATTCTAAATGCTTATTTTCCTAGTTCATCTGATTTATCTTCCCCGGTAACTCATCGAAAAGCCGAAAGTTCTTATTCCTCTGGAAAGTATAGAAGTTAATTAAAATGTCGTGTTTTTCCGCAAGCTCATGACAAACTCTAAGTTTTTCTAGCTATACATGCATTATCTCACCTCATAATATATTATTTCTTATTTAATCTTTCCGAGATAATTTTGCAATATTCAGCATTTACTTCAATACCAATATATTCTCTATTTAAATTTTGTGCAGCTACCAATGTTGAACCACAACCACAAAAAGGATCTAAAACCACCTGTCCTTCCAATGTTGTCAAATTAATCAGAAATTCCATAAGTGCCACTGGCTTTTGAGCCGGATGAAGTCCTCTATCATTTCGAGAGGATTTACATTTAATAATATTAGAACATACTTCTATTCCCGTGTTATTTAACGGATTTTGCTTAAAATATTCCTCATTGTATCCACCTACATCATATAACATAATATTATCCGTTAATGTTCCACCAATAGGATACGGCTTCATAAACCATAATATAGGTTCAAATAAAGGACGTAAATTTCCTAATTTCCATCCAGTCCATTTATCAGCATTTTCACTATCCCCACGTCTTTCAAAAACAACTTTTTACATTTTGAGCCCTATGAGCTGCTGAATCCTTCTCCCATGCAATCATATCTTTAAAGATAAACCCCGCATCTTCCATAGCACAAATACACCTATGTGAAAATCTCCTGCCTGCAAAAACAAAACAACTAGCTCCCGGTTTTAAAACTCTTAGCCATTCTTTTGACCAAGATGAACACCAATTATAATATTCTATAGGCATATTTTTATCAGCTTCTGACCATCCATTTAAAAGGCTTACCTCTTTTTTAAAAACTGACGATTGTTTTTGTGCTGGACTCATACCTAAAAGTGATGAATTAGTATTATTATGCAAAATATCCCAAGTATCTAAGGATATTCCATAGGGTATATCCGAAAGAATCAAATGCACTGAATTGCTATCTATATTTTTTAATTTCTTCTATAGAATTACCACAAATTATGGAGTTTGTTTTCATATTATAACCTCTACTTTTATAAAGAACTCTTATAAGATAAAATAGCTGATATTTTTTCGTTAAGTTTCCTTGACTTGATTAATTCTTTAATTGCTTGTTCTTTTTGTATACTCTTCTATCTTTTGTATTTCTGCATTTAATACTGCTATTTCATCATTACTTCGTTCAAAAATATATAACTTACATATATTCAATTGTTCCTCAAAATCTTTAAGACTAATTGGTATCCTATCACATACCATTTTATTGATATAAGGAAATAAGCAATTCATTCTATCTGCATAAGCAATCTTACTATCTCTTTCTATCCTAGTTGGTGCATTCCATATTTGTTCCAAACTTAACGAAACATCTTCAACAACCTGCTGATTTAAGAGAAATAATATATGTTCCCATGACAACAAACAGACTTTATCTGATAAAGAAGATGCATAAATTTGACTACTTGTATTAGGATATTGAAAATATGGTGCTACTAAAACTGCAAAATCATGTTCCATTCCTCTCCATCTACTTAAAGTAGATATTTTAAAATCTTTCTGATTTTTTGCCGTTCTGCTTAATCTAAAAGTTTTCGCATCCGCAACTAAGGTATATCCATGATGACTTTCTGCAACAATGTCGGCACTATTACCTCGTTCAGATAAAGCCTTTGCTTTTAATCCTATTTCAGAAAAACACCTTGCTAATACAATATCTGAAGCCTTAGAATAAAGCTTTTTTCTTCAGTGGAGCTAGCTTCTATAACCTCTGGTATTGTACCAATTTCTTTAACAATTTCTATAAAATCATCTTTTGATAAAGACTGTATATATGACTCAATATCATTTCCCGACAGCTTAAAATTCTTTTTTTCCTTTGTTAACGAAAATAATAATTTCAGAAAATCTGAGTATTGTTCTTTCATCTCTTTTTATTCCTCTCATATAACACTACTTTGTATATTATAACATTCTAATTTATCATCGTCATCTAATTTAAAAATTTATCATACTAATGAATTGCAATTGTGTATATCTGAACTCCTCCTTAATATTATTTTAGCATTTCTAGTAACTCATCGAAAAGCCGAAAGTTCTTATCTCTCTGGAAATCATAGAAGTTAATTAGCATGTGGATGCGGAAACCGGCGAAGATAATCAGACGGAATAGAAAACAAACTATTATTTATTATTTATTGTTTCCCTATACCTTTAGACAGATTTCCTCCTGTTCTTCTATTACTTTTAATATTTGTGGATCTTTTTTTGAATACTTTAGATTTACTCTTAGATTGTTAATAAAATAACACTTGATTTTTGACTTACTGTCATCCTTGAAATAGTTAGATTATACTGACTTTTGAATAAGAAAATACATTCTGACAATGTCATTCCTATATTTTTGTAAAGGAACTCCTCTATTGAGTCCGCCTTTGCTGCTGCCTTGAGCCACTCGTTCAAGCTCTCAGGATTCTTTTTCATTTAGAATCTTTTCTTTGATCTCATCCGGAACTGTACCTAAATCCTCTAAAAGTTCCATGACACTCTGTGCTTTTCCGGTAACGACACCTTCTGCTAACCACTTTTTTCTCTTTTTCTTTTGAGCATTTATTCTACTGTCATGTACCTTCCCTCCAGTTCACGCCATTGTTTTAATTCCCTGACTCTGTCATGTACTTATTATATCCTGTCACTGTGAAAATGACAAGAAAAAGAAGCCGATATCTTATTGTTTTCTAATAAAAATATCGGCTTCCTTGTAAATATCACTATATCGATATGAACTCTCTTAATGTTCACTTCGTTGTACTTCTGACAGTCTTATTTCCGGCTCAGGTACTCATCAATGCCCTTTGCAGCAGCTTTTCCCGCTCCCATGGCAAGGATTACGGTTGCGGCTCCGGTTACAGCATCTCCACCGGCATATACACCCCTCTTTGGTGGTCTTACCGTTGTTTTCATCTGCAACGATACACTGCCATTTGTTTACATCTAATCCTTCTGTTGTAGAAGAGATCAATGGGTTTGGTGAAGTACCAAGTGACATGATCACCGTATCTAATTCTAAATCAAATTCAGAACCTTTGATCTCTACCGGTCTTCTTCTACCGGAAGCATCCGGTTCTCCTAATTCCATCTTCACACAGGTCATTCCTTTTTACCCAGCCGTTTTCATCCACTAAGATTTCCTTTGGATTTGTCAGCGAGGTCAAAAAATGATGCCCTCTTCTTTTGCATGATGGACTTCTTCCACTCTGGCGGAAGCTCTTCTTCACTTCTGCGGTATACGATATGTACCTCTGCGCCAAGTCTTAATGCAGTTCTTGCAGCATCCATCGCAACATTACCGCCGCCGACTACGGCAACCTTTTTGCCTTTCATGATCGGTGTATCATACTCATCTTTGAAAGCCTTCATCAGGTTATTTCTCGTTAAAAATTCATTTGCGGAAAAGACACCGTTTGCTGCTCGCCAGGAATGCCCATGAATTTCGGAAGTCCAGCACCAGAACCGATAAATACCGCTTCAAAACCTTCTTCGTCCATCAGTTCATCGATTGTTGTAGACTTACCGATTACGACATTGGTCTCAATCTTAACGCCAAGTGATTTGACGTTTTCAATCTCCTTTGCCACAACTGCACTCTTCGGCAGACGGAATTCAGGAATTCCATATGTAAGCACGCCGCCTGGCTCATGAAGGGCCTCGAAGATGGTTACTTCGTAACCCATCTTTGCAAGATCTCCTGCGCAGGTAAGTCCGGAAGGACCGGAACCGATCACTGCTACCTTGTGGTTTTTTTTTCTTTTTTGCCGGCTCAGGTTTTACATTATTTTCTCTTGCCCAGTCAGCTACAAAACGCTCTAATTTTCCAATGGAAATCGGCTCACCCTTTGATACCACGGACACATTTACCCTCACACTGGGATTCCTGTGGACATACACGACCACAGATTGCCGGAAGTGCGGAGGATTCACTGATCACTTTGTAAGCCTCTTCAAATTTTCCTTCTTTTACTTCTGCAATAAATCCCGGAATATTAATGGATACCGGACAGCCTTCGATACATTTTGCTTTCTTACAGCCGATGCAGCGGGAAGCCTCTTCTACAGCCTCGTCCTTGTTATATCCTAAACATACTTCGTCAAAGTTGGTTGCTCTTACCTTTGGTTCTGCTCTCTGACAGGTACTTTATTTAATACATCCATTATTTGTCACCTCCACAATGTCCGCATCCGCCATGATGTGTATCGCCTTCCTGTAATTTCAGCATGGCTCTTCCTTCTTCCGTCTTATACATCTGCTGTCTCTTCATTGCCTGATCAAAATCAACCAGATGTCCGTCGAACTCCGGTCCGTCTACACATGCAAATTTTACCTCATCGCCTACAACCAGACGGCAGGCACCACACATACCGGTTCCGTCCACCATGATAGGGTTCATGGAAACAATGGTTGGAATCTCTAATTTCTTTGTTAAAAGACAGACAAATTTCATCATGATCATTGGTCCGATTGCAACACAGACATCATAAGTATTGCCGTCTTTTTACTAAATCTTCAATTACGGTCGTAACCATTCCGGAACGTCCGTAACTTCCATCATCCGTTGTTACATAGAGATTTCCGGCAACTGCCTCCATCTCTTTTTTCTAAAATCAACATATCTTTGGTCTTAGAACCAACGATCACGTCTACATCTATTCCATTTTCGTGCATCCACTTCACCTGTGGATAAACCGGTGCTGCTCCTACACCACCAGCCACGAATAAAATCTTTTCTTCTTTAAATCTTCGATCTCTTCTGAACAGAACTCAGAAGCACATCCGAGCGGTCCCTACGAAATCACGGAAAGAATCTCCAACCTCTAATCCGGTCATACGCTGTGTAGAAGCTCCAACCACCTGGAATACAATGGTAATTGTTCCTGCTTCCCTGTCATAATCGCAGATTGTCAGCGGGATACGCTCGCCTTCTTCGTCTATTTTACAATTATAAACTGTCCCGGCATACAGGTCTTTTTGCCACTCTTTCGGCTTTGACATCCATAAGAAAAATCTTATCTGCCAGTTGTTCCTTTTTTTACTATTGGATACATCGTTATCCTCCCATCTCATTGTTTTTTGCTGCTCGCTAAGCATACCTACCTGTTAATGATACTAAATTTTCAATTATTTCGCAATATCTCTGCAAAAAAGTCTAAAAACATCCTATGTACTCTGATTTTTTAGTCAAAAACACCCTTCGCTTTTAACTCTGCATAATCCATCCCCAGTTGTTCTATCACTTCTTTGGTATGATAGCCGGTCGGATAACCGGCAAACTTATATTCACATGGACATTCACTAAGTTTGACTGCCGTTGCAAGCTGTTTGACACGTCTTCATGAAGCGGCAGTTTTACATCCACTACCATCTCACGTTCTTTTTACCTGCTCATCCTCTAAAAGTGCTTCTTTTAAATTCAAAACCGGCTGTACGGGCATCATAATGAGAGAATACTTCTACCCATTCATCTCTTGTCTTTGTCTTTAAAATGCCACGGATCTCTGCTTTTACTTCATCGATATTTGGCGGATATACCGTTCCTTCTATTAAGTCCTCACGTCCGATCGCCGTGCAGAATCTGCTCCAAAATTGTGATTCTAAGGAACCGACGCTTAGATATTCACCGTCTTTTGTCTCATAAAAATCATAGATGCAGCCACCATTGAGACGTTCTCCCTCACGCTTTGGTTCTTTCCCGGAAACTAAAAATCCGGCACCGTCTAAGCTGTTAAACGGCACACAGCCGTCCATCATTGCCACATCTATGTATTGTCCTTTTTTCCTGTATTTTTCCGATAATTGACCGCTGCTAAAATACCGATCACGGAATTCATAGAACCGACTGCAATATCTGCAATCTGAAAATTCATCAGGAAGGTCCTGATTCCCTGCGCCCTGCCTGTGAAATAATGCCGCTTCTTGACATATAGTTGATATCATGTCCTGCCGCATCCCGCAGTGGTCCTGTCTGTCCGTATCCGGTCAGTGAGCAGTAGATCAGTTTCGGATTGACTGCTTTTAAATCCTCGTAGCCGAGTCCTAATTTTTCCATAACACCGGGGCGAAACTGCTCTAGCACAATGTCATATTCTTTGACAAGTTCTTTTTACAACCGCCTTTCCCTCCCCGGTTTTTAAGTTCAAAAACATGGTCTTTTTATTTCTTCCAAGCCATGCCTGTGATGCAGACACTCGGTATCCCCGATAAACGGCGGATAGTCCAATACGATATCCGGTCTGCTCGCAGAGCTGATCTTCAACACCTCTGCCCCCATATCCGCTAACATCAATGTTGCGTATGGTCCCAGTAATAAGGTAGAAAAATCCAAAATTTTCAAATCATCCAGTGAACCCATTGTTTATTCCCTCTCGTTCTCTTTTTCTAATTACCACATTCAATACTGATCCGGTTAAATGTTTCTAAGATGTCATCGACTTTCATCTTTGCTTTTTTTCTTCGCTTTTTCGCCTTATCGATAATGGCATTTCCCTGATGCATCATGATCAGACGGTCTCCATATTCTACGGCATAACGCAGATTTGTGTGTGATCCCTTGTTATCGGCTATGGACATATTCTCAAGGATGGTCATGCTTGGGCAGGTTCCTTTGGATGGATCCTGATACACTCTTCCGATCCTTCTGTGACGGATATAGTCTTTCTGATTGACGATGTCTGTTCCACTGACTAAGATCGAACCGGAATCCACCGGGATCGTTCCGCAAATGATATTGAGCATAGAGGTCTTACCGGAGCCGTTACTTCCGACGACTGATAGAAATTCACCATCCTGTATGGTCAGATTGAAATTTTCAAACAGGCAGAGTTCGTTGACAGTGCCCGGATTATAGTTTTTATTGATATTTTTTAACTCAAGCATTGTTCTTCACCTTCTTCTTTCTGTCCATGCTGACTACTAAAATGATTAAAAACAGGACTGCTGTGACCAGTTTTAAGTCTGTGGACTGTAAACCAAAAGCTGATCGCCAATGCCACACATGCTTTATAGATAATGGAACCGATCACAACACTGGTGGTCACCCGGAAAAATGTCACTTTTTTAAAGAGACTTGTTCCGATGATCACGCTTGCCAAACCAATGACAACGGTTCCTGTTCCCATGGAAACATCGAAATATCTCTGCTGCTGGGTATAAATACATCCGCTTAAGGTTACCAATCCGTTAGAAATTGCAAGTCCATGCAATTTTTACCAAGCCCTTATCGACTCCCATGGATGTTACAATGGTGTCATTATCTCCTACTGCCCTTAGTAAAAATCCGGCTTTTTGTACTCATATACCAGTCCAGTAAATATTTCATCACTAAGGTAATGATAAGAATAATGACAACGGTTGAAAACTGTGCTGCGTTTCCTTTAAAAATGCTGTTGACCAGATCGTTATCAAATATTGTTTTTCTGTATAGATCGGCGGGTTTGCACGTCCCGCTATCCTTAAATTGACGGTATACAATGCGGTCATCATAATGATTCCCGACAATAAATCCCGCACCTTTAATTTGACATGGATGACTCCGGTCAGAACTCCTACGACTGCTCCGCTGCAAAGGACACCACCAATGTGATCAGTGGATGAACTCCTTTGGTGATCATAACAGCCGTAATGGCAGCTCCCAGTGGGAAGCTGCCGTCTACGGTCAAGTCCGGAAAATCCAGAATTTTATATGTGATATATACTCCTAATGCCATGATCGCATAGATCATGCCCTGTTCTAATACACTCAATACCAGTGCCACGTTGTTACCTCCAAGTTTTCCGTCTGTATTTTTTTTTATTCTACGGTAATCTCCGTAAATGTTTCTGCTGCATCAGCAATGTAATCTTTGTCTAACTCCATACCAATTTTATCTGCTGCTTCTGTGTTGACATAGAGTGCGGAATCTGCTGTTTTGATGTATTCTGTGTCTTTTGCAGTTGCTTCACCTTTTAAGATCTTTGCTGCCATAGCACCTGTATTTTTTCCAAGTTCAAAATAGTCAATTCCCATTGCTGCCACACATCCGGCTTTTACCTGCTCAATCTCACTTCCGAATACCGGAATTTTCTTGCTGTTGGCTTTTTTCAATCACGGTCTGAAGTGCCTGTACTACGGTGTTGTCTGTCAGGTTGCAGATACAGTCCACTTTTCCTACCAAATCCGCTGCTGCCATATCTACATCTGCAAGGGTGTTGATTCCTGTGTCTACGATTTCAAATCCGTATTTATCTGATACTTTTTTGTACTCTTTGATGGTGCTGACGGAGTTTGCTTCGCTGGTAGTGTAAAGGATTCCGATCTTCTTTGCATCAGGGAGCATCTTATGGATCATTTTTAACTGCTCATCTACCGGAAGAAGGTCACAGGAACCTGTGATGTTGCTGCGTTGCTGCCATCCTCTTTGCAAGTCCTGCGCCGACCGGATCGGATACTGCGGTATATACGACCGGAATGTCTGCACTCATTGCCGCATTATAAGCACTCATGGCACTTGGTGTTGCGATCGCGCAGATCAGATCTACTTTCTTTGACACATAGCTGTCTGCAATGGTTCCGACTGTTCCTGTATCTGCCTGTGCATTGTCCTAATTCACTTTTAAGTTCTTTCCTTCTTCTATACCTGCTTCTTTTAAGCCCTCTAAGAATCCTTCACGGCAGTTATCTAAGGAGCCATGCTCTGCAAACTGGGAAATTCCGATGGTATAGGAATCTTTGCTTTCTGTTTCTGTACTCTTTGTGTCTTTTGTGGATGTCTCTTTTGTGCTGCTTCCGCATCCGCTAACATTCCTGTTACAAATACCATACTCATTACGACTGCTAATAATTTTTTCTTCTTTTTTCTTACCTCTTTCTTTCTGCCTTCTGGCTGTTGTTAGATCCAGAACAAACGCAGATACAAGTTCGCCGATTTTTATGGGTTTTGATTTTACGGATTCCGCTTTCACATAGGGATGTTATCCTGTCATTACAAAAAATCCGATGATTGCTTACGCACTTCCTTTCAGAAGCAGAAGGATGCTGCAGATAAATCTGCCCATCTTTCCGCTTCTGAAAGAACCTTCGGTATCGGATTTTTGCAATTTCTAAGATACAAAAAAACCGCCTCAAGCATTTGCTTGAGACGGTAATATTATCATATTATCGCGGTACCACTCAAATTGACGAATTGTCCTCTCTTTCACATACTATCATACATGCCTCATTGATAACGGGTTTGGTTCCCGGCTCACCCTACTATGTATTACGCTTCAGGCTGCCCTCAAAGTCCATTCAACGAATACCGCCATACTGCAATCCCACCACCTGCAGCTCTCTGTGACTTTGGTCTAACGTCTACTACTTTTTTTCAACGGTTTGTTCTATCTGATGTCTAGATTAATACTTTATGAGGCATTTGTCAACCGCTTTTTTGATTTTTACTTCTTACTTTTTACACCTGAAAATGCTTCATGCTTCCCTCTAACTCATCCGCAATATTTTTTAAGCCTTCCATACTGCCGGATACTATATCAAAATTCTCTGTTACGGTATTGGCTGCCGTACATACTTCTGCGTAGTGGCTGCATTCTGTTTTGCAATTTCTGAAAGTTCTGACACGGTCTCTACGATTTCTTTTTCTTGCCCCATCTAAATACTCTACGCTGTCTGCGATTACCTGCATTCCTTCTATGGATTCTAAAATTCTCTTCATAACCGCTTCTGTCATTGTCTCGGTCTCTTTGATATGTTCGGTCTGTGCCTCTATCGTCGTTGTAACTTTTCCCATGGTCTCTACTGCACGATCAGAGTTCTCCGTAAGCTGCTGTAAAATATCAGAGATATTCTGACTCGACTCATTGGACTTGCTTGCTAACTGCTGGATTTCTGTAGCAACGACCGCAAAGCCTTTTCCACTTTCTCCTGCTCTTGCAGCTTCAATGCTCGCATTGAGACTTAACAGGTTTGTCTGTGAAGCAATGGATGCAATGATTTCCGTTGCTTCTTTGATCTGTACTACCGATTCATTTGTCTTTGCTGTCTGTGCTTCGATCTCCTGTATCAGTTCACGCACTTCTTTATTGCTTTCAAGCAGTTCCCGGATGGTTTCCACATTCTGTTTCTCTGCACAGGACATGGCATCTGCATTCTGCTGCATCTGTTCCATCTCCTCTGTGGTCCGCTCAATTTTTTTCACCCATACTATGTACATTCTTTGCCGCTTTGTCGGAAATCTCTGCTGCGTTGCCGCACTTTGCATGATGCTGTCAATCGCTCCCCTACCGCCGCATAGAAGTTGTGGTCTCTCTTGCCGTCTCGCCCAGTTCGCCGGATGCCATCAGCACCGCCTCTGCATTTCCTGCAATATTCGCAATACTTTTGATCATTTCCTCCTGCAGGCTGCTGATCGCCTTTGATAAGTCTCCGAGTTCATCCGCCTTTTTATCAACTTTGTATCCATTTCATTTTTCAGATTACCGGAGGACACGGACTGTACCATATTGATTCCTTTTTTCAATGCTCCTGAAAAATTAAAAGCAAACACTGCTGCCACTGCGATACAGAGCAACATTACAATCAGTACCACTAAGATCACGGTATTGATAATCTTATTGATCGCGGAATCCTTCTGTGCCTTATTTGCTCCCACAAAGATCATGCCGACCGGTTTTTTGCTGTCTCCCTGATAAACCGGAACATAGTAACCATAGTGAAGTGTGCCGTCTATGGACACGGAGTCACTGAAGTATTCTTTTCCCTTTTCTAAGACTTCTTTTTGGATGGTCTCTCCCGCCGGAGAACCTAAGATACGGTCTCCGTTTTTATCCTTTGCAGAAGTCATGATCCTGTCTTTTCCATAGAAAAAAGTCACTTCTAATCCTGTCTTTTCTTTGATACTGTCCACAAGACTTTCCGACTTGGAAATATTGTAACTTCCTTTCCATATTTCTCCATTTTCCGTCTTAATATAATCCCCCTGAATTCTGGTCATACGCTGCAAACGTAGATGTTGCCGCACTCTGCAATGCATCTTTAATCTCTTTTAGCAAAGAATCCCTGACAATGGTCTGTGCTATAAAGATAACCATCAGTCCCAATACTAAGACCGGAAGAACCCCAAGCATTAAAATCTTCTTTTTTAAGTCAAATCTTATCTGTCTTTTATTTGTCTCTTCCATCCGTATCTCTCCTACTCTACAATCTTCACGTTTTTATAGTACCAATTGATACCTCCCGTGATGGTATCATCGTCTAGTCTTACCTTTCTTTCTTATCCCCCTGTATTGGTTTCAATTTCCTATCAGAGTTGTATCCGATTCCATAGACTCCTCGCATCCTGTGCCGTTGTCTGTGGATACGGTGTATCGCAATGCTGTGCCATAACATCACAGCGCATATCTAAAAGCTGCAGGGATGCCGCTTTTTCTGCCTCCGGTGCATACCAGCTATGTGTGATCTTTACATATACTTCTGCATCCGGGTTTACCGATGCGACTCCCATTGCAAAGGCATCAATCCCTCCTGTCACTTCTGAATTCGAGGAATCCTGTGCCGCCACATAACCGATCTTATTGGTCTTTGTATTCATTCCGGCGACAATCCCGCTTAAGTATCTTGCCTGATAGATGCGTCCGAAATAGTTCGTAAAATTTTTCCGTTGCTCTTATAACCGGTTCCATGGCAAAAATAAATGTCCGGATACTCTTCTGCCATCTGTTCCATCACATCCATGTAGCCCCCGCCTGTACCGAAGATAATATTGCGGCCTTCGTCTATGCACTCCTGTATTGCCTTTTGTTTGCCAGCGCATCAGTATCATCTACATTGTTCTTTCTTACGATCTGTTCATCTGATAATCCGAGATTCTTCTGCATTCCCTGGATTCCCAGTTCATGTGTATAAGTGTAACCGCTGCGCTCTGCCGGGTCGGACAAATGGACTACACCTACTTTAATCTTGTCCTTTGCTATCCCTTCTGATGTCTTTTTCGCACTGTCTGTCTTTTCACTCTTCACATTATTGGTTGCATAATCATCCGGTTCTTTTTTTTCGACTGTCCGCATCCGGCTAACATAGCCACCATACATACGAACAGAATCATGATAAATTTACTTTTTCTTCTCATCAGTACCTCCTTTTTTCTAATCCTATAAATCCAATCTCATAGCCACGTTCTACCGCCCGCTGCCGGTTTTGTACCTTGAGCTTTTTAAAAATGTTTGCCGTATGAAATTTTACGGTTCCCACTTTCTTGTCTAATTCCTCTGCGATCATATCATTGCTCATGCCTCTTGCCATCAGGCGTAAGACCTCTGCTTCTCTCTCCGTTAAAGCACCGTAATGCTCTCCCGGTGACTTTAAGTAATCCGGAAAATGACTTGCTACACTGCACGCAAGGTCGAGCACGTTTTCCGTAAAGCTGTCTGCCCCTGCCTCTTTATGATAAATTTTTAACATTTCTACCATACAGGCTCCCTCGTCTGCTAACAGGCGGTAATATCCATACTGTTTTGCAAGGTCTAATGCCTTTTGCAGCTCCTCGCACAGACGCTTGTTATCTTTTGCCTTATAACATGCCATGGCTGATAACATATAGCACTCACACAGATCCATATACCTGTTGACCGGCTCGATCAAATTGATCAGACGTTTTGCTAATACGATTGCCATCATATGCTTTCCATTTAAGAGATAACAGCGGATCTTGATCAGATAAGCATACATATCCATCATATAAAGTTCTTTATTTTCATCCGGTGCCTGATATTCTAACCACGCCTCGATACGCTCCATATTTCCGCCATATAAGGCTGCTCGGCATTCTAATGCATCCAGACTTGACTCTAACTCATCCCGTCCGCCTCTTTGGATGCGTTCCCGGATTTTTTTGATGTACGTCTCTGCCATCTTGGTCTGTCCGTTGACAAGAAGTATCCGAAACTGCAACGCCATCGCCACAAACAGGCACTGTACATCCTGCTCGGACTCTAACAACGGAATTGTTCCGGTGACTAAAACTAATGCATCAAAACATTTGTTGTTCTGGTAATTCCATTCCGCTAAAGCCACTTCATAGACCCCTTTTCCACTATTGCCATATAATGTCTGCACGGATTTCGTAATCTCATCTTTATAGCTGACTAAATATTTTCCATAGGGTGTGAAATCCCTAAATCCATCCAGAATGCTTGGTCTGCATGCAGAAAGTATCAGACTTTGAATCGGCTTCGTATGAATCCGTTCCAGAAAACATACAATCTGAAAAAAACGTTTGTCCGTGGTATCGGGAAGCACCATTTCTAAAATCAGACGAAAAAAATTTCTCACGCGTCAGTTCCTCTTCCTCCGGCGCTGGTGCTTCACACCACATATCCGCATAACAGCGTGCCTCTTTTTAACTTTCCTTCCATTGTTGCCAGTAACGCTCTGATGGAAAGCGGGACTGTGTCACCCTCATAACCGTTCTCATCTTCCATATGAAAATAACTTCTGCACTCCCAGATGCCGGTCATAGACACCGGCTTTTTAAATGCCTCTACCATGACTGCCCGAAGCTGTCCCTGCTCTTTCGCCTCTTCCATAATCTGACACAGCTCTTTGACATGTCTTGGGTAATGCACCTCTTCTTTACTCTTTTCTTACCGTTCTCACTGTTCTTGCCACCACTTCCTCATTTATATAAACTTCTCCGTTCTTTTCCCTTTTTTTTTACCTCATTTATTATAGCGTATACGGTCCTTCCATGTAAACTAAACCAAAACGAAACTTTTTACCAAACTTCCTTATGATAATAAGAGGACCGATGACAGATTTTTCCCCGCCCGGCCCTCTCCATATAATATTATGGATACCGTTTTTCCGGTTCTTGCTATTTTTTACGCTTTTTATTTTACGCTTTTTTAATCATCATCTTAGAAGTAAATCCAGTGTTTTTGTTAAATAATTTCTTATATTCCTTTACTTTGTTCTTCGGTACTTTGATCGTTGCTTCTTTATGGATGTTCTTAACGGCATTCTTACCTACACTTTCGATATTTTTTCGATTCAATGGTAATGGTCTTTAACTTCTTATAACCTTTGAATGCGTCGTCTCCGATTGCTGTAACCTTGAAGGTCTTACCACCGATTTTTACGGTATCAGCTATTTTACAGGAGGTAAACTTCTTATCGGATTTTGACTTTTTGGTTGCAGCAAGGGTAACGGTTCCTTTTCCGTTTGTGGATGCTTTTGTCATCTTGTATTTAAAGTTTCCTGCCGTATAGGTTTTTCCTTTTTGCTACGGTAATCTGGAAGGTCTTTTTGATGCTTCCTTCGTATTTGCCTTTCCCTTTGATGGTCACGGTCGCTTTTCCGATATTCTTATTATTTTTATAGGATACGGCATAATCGGTTCCCTGTTTTAATGTCTTTTTGCCCAGTTTGACCTTAATTGACTGCTTTGGGATTTTCCATTGTAATTTTATTGGAAATACCACTTACCGATGCCTTTTTGATGCTGGTCTTTGTCTGGATATTTTCCTGTGGTTTTACCCGCTTTGCAATGGTTTCCGTCTGTGTCTGTGTACTAAATGCCGCATTTTTAAAGGCTGCCGTATAAGTACGGACTCCTGTCTTTTCATACGTCGGCTGCGTGGTCACTGCAGAGGTTACGGTTGCTTTTTTCTGTCTCTACATGTGTCTTATCTTTCTGACAGATCCGGCTTGCCGTACAGGTACTCTTATCCGCACTCCAGCTATAGGTCGGGGCTGCATATTTGTGTCTTTTTTTTCGCTACTGCTTCTGTCTGCGTCTGTGTGGCAAATGCCGCATTCTTAAATTCTGCTTTGTATGCACGCTCTCCGGCTGTTGTACAGGTTGGCCGTTTTGTAATAACAGAAGTTGCAGTCGCTGTCTCTGTCTCTATATGTGTCTTATCTTTCTGACAGATCCGGCTTGCCGTACAGGTACTCTTATCTGCACTCCAGCTATAATCTGCTGCTCCATAATCATGGTTTGTCATTGCCACAGAAAAATCCTCATCCGCATCGGCGGTGTCTTTACACTGCAACTATCTAAAACATACTCTCCATCAATCTTAGCAAATGTTCCTTCTTCCACCTCCAGTGTTCCACCCGCAACTGTATATTTGTCCACAACCCTTTCTTTATGAATCTCAATGTTATTGTAGTTTCCTCCCCGGATGATCAGATGTGCCACTTTTGAGGTAATCTTATTGTCTGTTACTGCTTCTCCCTGTTTAAATTCTGACCCCTCACGCACCCTAGGATATGAAATTTCTGTTCCATCAAATGTTCCTTCTTTAAGTATTACTGTTCCGGTTCCCTCAAAAACTGCGGGGATGTCATTTATACATTTATACTCCCTACTTTCCTCATCGTAATATCCCGCTCCCCCATTGTGCTTTATTATTTACATCCTGTTCTAATTTAATCTTGGCTCCATCTTTTACTTCTTTGATAGTCATTGTTCCATCCACCCGGAACAATCCACGATAAAATTCATGCGTTGTGTTACCTTCATAGTTTTTATCCGATACAGAATTGTGAATTTTTACCGTATCGTCTACATAAAGATTTGCCGTTCCCTGTATCACAAACGGAGTCAGACTCTTGCCACTCCAATAGCCACTGTTCCAAACATATGCTCCATCATCATTCTGAATAGAAAAATCTTCTGCTAAAATCAGATTTACGGTTACTCCCTCCGGCACCTGTATCTGAGTATCTACCCAAGTGTCATTCATGTAATTCTGTCCCATTAAAATATAGGTTCCATCGTGATCTAATGTAAGGATCACGCAGTCCTCATCAATCTTATCTTCCTGTTTTCCAAGATCAATCTTCGTCACATTCTCTTTGCTGATGCTGAGTGTCTCTGCCGCCTGTACCACGGATACATTTCCGGTTCCGGTCAAATAAGACGCTAATCCGGTAACTGCCGGACATGGATTTACTGCCATCCCCGCTGTTAAGGTTGTTGCTAACAGAAGTCCCGCTTTTTGCCTTTCTACGCTGATTTTTTCATTCTTTTTTTCGTAACTGTGTCTGGTTGGTTTATACATATGTTCCTCCTTGTGATTTCATTTCGTCACTTTTGTCTGAAACCATTTATGCCTTTATGTGTATGTGTGTTTGATATGTGAGTTGATGCAGTATGATCTACGCCAAACACGAAGCTCCACATATAGGCATAAAATGGTTTCAACACAAAATTCATACCTATATTATATGAATTATAATACATTCGTCTTATTATCAAAAATATCCGGCAATACGTCAATGCTATCTGCCTGATTGTCAAAAAAAAAAATGCCTATTTGTCATTCGTGGCTATCCATTTTTTTTGTGATTATGCTATAATTTATAAAAATTTTTTGTGATTTATTTTTATGTTTTACTGATATGGATTGTGATAGAAAAGGGGGTTGCCTGTTATGCTGATCTACATTTGTGATGATTCAAAAAGTGATTGTCTACGCCTGATGCACCATCTTTCTGCTTATGAAAATGAGATTGGTGCAGATTTTTCTACGGTTGCTTTTTCAAGCGGTGATGAGATGTTTTCGTATCTGAAGAAACACCGGAAATCCCGGATCTGTTTTTCTTAGATATTTATATGGAGGGAAAAGACGGCATGGAAGTCGCCAGGGAGCTTCGCAGGCAGCAGGTGACAAGCGGCATTATCTTTACTACCTCTTCTACCGAGCATGCCATGGACAGCTATGAGGTACATGCGCTTTATTATCTGCAAAAACCTTTTACCCATGAACATTTTCTGATGGCGATGCAAAGATGTGAGGCTTTGATCCAACGGCTCAAAAAGCTCTCTGTCTCTGTGAAGGGCAAAAGAGCTTTTTAATCGCATTTTCTGATATTTTATACTTAGAGACCGGACGGCATACCGTGATCTTCCATACACGCAAGGAGACCTTTTCCGTACCGGGAAGCCTAAGCCGTTTTGCGGACGCTTTCGCTGATACGAAAAACTTTCTTTCCTGCGGTCGCAGTTATTTAGTCAATTTGATTTCGTGGAAGGATTCTTAAATCAGGATTTAATTATGTCGGACAATTCCCTGATCCCTGTTCCGATCCGTAAGCAATCCGAAACTGCCCGTATTGTTGAGGAATACAAAAATTCTTTGGCGAAACCTACGGTTACTTTCTGACCGTGCCTTTTGAGGATGGCTTTTTGCTCATCTCTTTCCGGTTTAGGACAATACCGTCTGTATAAGTCGCACAATACGCTCCCATTCCCCGCATGGCTTCTGGTAAAAGTTCTTCAACCTGTCTGCTGTTTCCCCGCTTTGCAGTCTCTTCTAATTCTTCAAACAGATTTCCAAGCCGTTCCGCTCCGATGCCACGGACTTCTCCCTTGATCCCATGTACCTGTGCTATAAAATATTCATCAATATCAGTGGTATGTATTTTTCTCTTTTTTTCTTCGTATTCTTTGATGAACATTTCTAACAGATTCCGGTAAAATTCCACATCTCCATCCGCAAACTGCAGACCGTTCGTTACATTGATCTCACCCTGTTCTAAGACATGGAAAATCCCTTCAGGAACTGTCTTTGCTTCCCGCTCATCAGACTCCCAGCCTAAATATCTGCCTAACAGTCGTTCTAATTCTTTGGGCTTTATGGGCTTTGTGATATAATCGGCAAATCCTTCTTTTAAATACATCTGCTTTGCTCCCGGCAGTGCGTTTGCCGTCAGTACGATCACGGTCGTATAGCGGTTCCCGCCCGCTGTATCCTCCCTGTATCTGATGCAGTGTCGCTATGCCGTCCGGCTGTGGCATTAAGTGATCTAAGAAAATTAAATCATAATTTCTTTTTTCTGCATGCTTCTATAGCGGCTTCTCCACCGATAACGGTTTCTAAATGTACATTTGTCTTTTTCAAAAGATGTTTTAATACCTTTAGATTGGTTGCGTTATCGTCTGCGGCAAGTATCCACTTATCGGTTAAGTCGCTTATTTGTTTTGTTCTGTCTGTATTTGCCGTTGTATCTATATCGGCTGTCACATCGGCTCTTCTGCCATTTGGGTTATCCGAGTGTGCAGAAATTTCTTCGCCTGTCGCTTTTTCAGCTTCATAGATTGCCTTTTCGATCAGTGCAAGCATCTGTTCTCCTCGCTTTTTGCTGTCTCTTTGGCATACTCTTAACACCTCGCTCCTCTTTTGCTTTCCTCCCGCAATATCATTTCATTCATTCCAAGCATTGCGTTCATCGGTGTACGGAGCTTGTGGCTGATCTGTATCAGGATATTCTGTTTGATCTCGTTGGCTGTCCGAGTTCCTCCATCTGCTTTAACTGCTGTGTCTGATTGATGAACCAGAGCATCATGCCGCTTTTTTTTCTCCGTGCTCTATGATACTTTCGGTTCTAAGCTCATAGATTTCTTCGCCCCACTCTAACATATGGTCTTCTTTTTTCAACACTTCTATGATGTCC
>VOFI01002584.1_pt1 | contig 33382 bp, 52 predicted proteins | sample 5384131 | NCBI WGS metagenome assembly VOFI01 (sample SAMN12384728, study PRJNA508395) | human gut metagenome | isolation source: healthy gut H | host: Homo sapiens
AGCGGGATGTTTGGATTATCAACACCGTCCCCTTCAAAGGCGGTCACTATGCCGCATACCCGCCTAAACTGGTTGAAACCTGTCTGCTTGCCGGATGCCCGAAAGACGGCGTTGTTCTTGATCCCTTCATGGGAAGCGGCACAACCGGCATGGTCGCAAAGCAGCTTGACCGTCACTATGTCGGGATCGAGTTAAACCCTGAATACAAAAGGAACTTGCCGAGGCGCGGATTGGAGGTGAAATCTGATGCCGCATGATGAATTGAAGCCCAAAGACCGGGTTGTCCTGCGGATGACCAGAGACGGGGCTGTGGAGGAAAACCTTACGGAAGGCACTTCGGAAAAGGTGTCTATGTGCCTTGAGGACGCGCAACTTGTTGCGCCCCACGACACGGAAACCGGCGATATTGCCGAAGAGGTCAAGAAGCGGCGACAGCTCCGCCCGGATGAGCTGGAAGACGCAGAGGGTCAGGCTCAGTCCGAAACACAGTCCGCAGATGCGGCGCAAGAGTACAAGCCGGGTGATCTGCCCGTCAGCGATGATCCCACATCTCACACTCTGTACTCTGAGACATACCGCGCCCATTCCGTTGACTACGGAAAAGCATTTGCCGATACCGCTGTCACCGGCAAGGTCAGCAGACCTCGTGCCGAACGGCAGATTGACGGCGAAGCCGTTTTGGAAAGAGCGGCTGAAACCTCCGCAGAGATACCGGATCTTGGCAGCGATGCCCCAGCTCCCAGACGGATTGAGCGTTTGGAGCGCATATCCCAGAAGGCGCATGAGCGTCTGGATGCCGCCCGTGAGAAACTGCCCACCAAAAAGGTTCTGAAAAAAGAGCGCGTCTTTGACGAGGAAACGGGCAAAGGCAAAACCCGCCTCTACTTTGAAGACGAGCTGAAAGTTTCCAAGGACAGAGCAAATTGCAGTTTGAGGCAGACAAGACCGTCCGCAAGGTCGGCGATACTCTTGCCTCTGGCATCCACGGCAAAATCCATGAGGTAGAGCAGGAAAACTCCGGCGTAGAAGCTGCCCACAAGACAGAGATTGCCGCAGAGTCCGTTGTCCGCCACTACCAGCATCATACAGAGCGCAGTGCAAACAAGCCTTTCGAGAAGGTGTCCAAGCTGGAACAGAAGGCCGAGGCCGCTGATCGGAAGCTCCATTTTGAGAAGACGGTTGCCGAAAATCCTGAGATGAAGGCTTCCCGAGCCAATATGAATAAGCACTACCAGAAGCAGCACATCAAGAAGGAATACGCTGCGGCTCGCAAGGCCGGGGCGCAAACGGCCTCCACCGCCACCAAGTCCACCGCTAAAACCGTCCGAGAGAAAGCGTCGGATAAGGTCAAGGACATTATCTCCAAGAACAAAAAAGTCTTTGCGTGGCTGGGAGCTGGCTTGATGATTCTGATCCTGCTGTCCGCCGGGATTAGCTCCTGCACGGCAATGTTCACCTCTACTACCTCGTCTGTCATCGCCACTTCCTACCTCAGTGAGGACGATGCCATGACCGGCGCGGAGGCGCAGTATTGTCAGATGGAGGCGGAGCTGCAATCGTATCTGGATAACTACGAGAGCACACACGACTACGACGAGTACCATTTTGACCTTGACGAGATTGAGCACGATCCCTATGTGCTGATCTCCATTCTATCCGCTTTCAATGAGGGAGAGTTCACACTGGACGAAGTTCAGGGGCTTCTTCAAACGCTCTTTGACCGGCAATACATCCTCACCGAAGATGTGGAGGTTGAGGTACGCTACCGGACAGAGACCCGTACCGGGACAACGACTGTCACCGATCCCGAAACCGGTGAAGACCAGCACAGAAACTTATACCTATGAGGTCGAAGTGCCATATAACTACTACATCTGTACTGTCACGCTGGAAAACTTTGACCTCTCCCATTTGCCGGTCTACATCATGAATGAAGACCAGCTCTCCATGTACTCAGCCTATATGTCAACGCTGGGCAACCGCGAGGATTTGTTCCCCGGCTCCGGCTATGTGGACAAGTACATTGAAAACCCACCCGATGACTACACGGTCAATGCGGCGTATCTGACAGACGAGAAGTTCGCCACCCTCATCGCAGAGGCAGAAAAATATCTCGGCTACCCGTATGTTTGGGGCGGTTCAAACCCGTCCACTTCCTTTGACTGTTCGGGATTCGTCAGCTATGTCCTCACAAACAGCGGACTTATCAACACCGGGCGGCTGGGTGCGCAGGGACTTTACAATGTCTGTTCGCCTGTTTCCAGCGCCGATGTGAAGCCGGGGGATCTCGTCTTCTTTGTCGGCACATATGACACACCGGGCGTGTCCCATGTGGGCATCTATGTGGGCGACAATGTGATGTTGCACTGCGGCGATCCCATCCAGTACACATCCATCAACACTTCCTACTGGCAGTCTCACTTTTATGCCTTTGGAAGACCCAACTACTAACCGAAAGGAGCGTTTTTATGAACCCGAAATATCAGAAGGTTTGCGCGGAAATCGCCAAAACCGAAAAGAAGGTCGAGGACCTGCAGGGGCAGCTCAAGGAGCTGTACGACAAGAAAACCGAATTGGAAAACCTTGAAATCGTCAACACCGTCCGTGCGATGGTCATGGACAAGGATCAGATTATGGCGTTCCTTGCCGCGATGAAGGACGGCAAGGCGGAAAAGCCTACCACTACCCAGCAGGAGGTGACGGACAATGACTAAGAGAAAAGGAATCCTCCTTCTGGCGACACTTACACTGTGCTTCACGCTTTGTATCTCGTTCACTGTACCCGCATTCGCCTATGCGGATGATACCGAGCAGGAGCGTCCGGTCACGGAGGCGACCCAGCCCGAAGCAACACCGGAAACCACAGCACCCGAAGAGCCTGAACCGTATGAGGGCGAGCCGATTGAAGGTGAAGGCAACGCTTATACCCGCGATCTGCTCTATGACAAGGCGACGAATAAGCAGTTCATCACAGTACAGACCAAGACCGGCAACACCTTCTATGTTGTGATCGATTATGATGCGCCCATCAACGAGGAAGAGGAACAGTACCAGACCTATTTTCTCAACATGGTGGACGAAGCCGATCTGCTTGCCCTGTTGGATGAGGAAACGGCATCTTCGCTTACTACCTGTAACTGTGATACCCGCTGTGAGGCCGGAGCTGTCAATACGGAATGCCCTGTCTGCAAAACAAACATGAGCGAGTGTACCGGCGCTGTAACTGAGCCGGAAGAGCCGGTCGAGGGCGAGGAAACCGAGGTGCCCGAAGAGCCGGAAAACGCTTCCCCGAACATTGTCCTGATCATCGGTATCGTTGCTCTGGTCGGCATCGGCGGTGGTGCATATTACTACATCAAGTTCGTTCGCGGCAAGAAGCAGAAGGACGAGGATCTGGATTTCTTCGATGACGAGGGTTATGAGGAAGAGCCTTATATCAACGAGGACGAAGAGCCTGCCATTGCAGACGATGCGGATGATGACGCCGAAACGACAGAAACGGAGGAAACGATTTGATCTTAGTGATTGCGGAAAAACCAAGTGTTGGAGCCGCCATCGGGAAGGTGCTGGGTGCTTCCTCCCGTAAGGACGGCTATCTCGAAGGAAACAACTACATCGTCTCATGGTGCGTCGGTCATCTTGTGGGGCTTGCGGACGCGAGCTCCTACGATGAACGCTTTGCCAAGTGGCGGTACAGCGATCTCCCCATTGTCCCGGAGGAATGGCTGTTTGAAGTCCCGAAGGAGCTGATTTTCCGGTTGGTCTACAAGAAAGCCGGTTGCGCGAAGCCCCGTTTAAGCGCCTGTGGATCAGCTCGCTGGAAGACAGCGCGATCCGGGAGGGCTTTGCCCATCTGCGAAGCAGCGGCGAGTATGACCGGCTCTACGAAGCCGCGCTTGCCCGTTCCAAGGCAGATTGGATTGTCGGCATCAACGGCACAAGGCTGTTCTCAACACTCTATCATAAGAAGCTGGTGGTCGGGCGCGTCCAAACGCCTACGCTGGCAATGCTGGTGGAGCGTGAAGGCAAAATCTCAACCTTCCATAAGGAGAAATACTTCAATGTCCATATCAGCAAAGACAACCTGACGGCGGACCTGGAAAAGGTCAAAACCGAAGAGGAGGCGAAGGCGATTGCGGCGGCTTGCAATAAAAAGCAAGCCGTCGTTTCTTCTCTCAAAAAAGAGACGAAGACGGTCAACCCGCCGAGGCTCTATGATCTGACCACCTTTCAGCGGGAATCCAACCGCTACTATGGCTTTACCGCCCAGCAGACGCTCGATCTGGTGCAGTCCCTCTATGAGAAAAAAAGCTGCTCAGCTATCCCCGAACGGACAGTCAGTTCATCACTGAGGATATGGAGAGCACCGCCCGTCAGGTGATCGGCATTGTCTCCCGCAAGCTGCCGCTCTTTGAAGGCATCAACCATAAGCCGGACATCGGTCGCATTACCAACAACGCCAAGGTCACTGACCATCATGCCATTATTCCCACTGTCCAGCTTGAAAATCAGGACCTCGCCGAGCTGCCGGAGTCGGAGCAGAAAATCATCCAGCTTATCGCCATGCGCCTTCTGAGCGCTACTGGTGAGAAGCACATCTATGACGAAACTTCGGTCACGCTCACTTGTGAGGGTTACGAGTTCAAGGCAAAAGGCAAAACGGTCGTGCAGGATGGGTGGAAGGCGATTGAGCGCTGCTTCAAGGAAACGCTCAAGAGCAAGGAAAAGGACGAGCCGGATCACTCGCTGCCTTCTCTGAACGAGAAGGATATTCTCTCATCTGTCGATTCAAGCGTCACCGAACATTACACATCCCCACCGAAGCCCTACACCGAAGACTCCCTTCTGTCGGCTATGGAGACTGCGGGGAATGCTGAGTTCGACGATGATACCGAAAAGAAAGGGCTTGGCACTCCCGCCACCCGCGCCGGTATCATCGAAAAGCTGGTCAAAGGCGGCTTCGTTGAGCGCAAGGGCAAATCTCTCGTGCCTACAAAGGACGGCAACAACCTTGTATGCGTCCTGCCTGAACAAATTACTTCTCCCTCCATGACGGCGGAATGGGAAAATACCCTGATGCAGATCGAGCGTGGCAATGCGGATGCGGACAAGTTCCTTTCCGGCATTGTGGGGATGACCTCCGATCTGGTCAAATCCTATCCCTTCCTCTCTGACGCCGAGGCAAACCGCTTTGATACCGGCAGAGAGTCCATCGGCAAATGTCCGCGCTGCGGCTCGCCGGTCTATGTGGGCAAGGGAAATTACTACTGCTCGAACAAGGAATGCTCTTTCTGTATGTGGGAGGACAACAAGTTTTTCTCGTACAAGAAAAAGAAGCTAACCAAGAAAATCGCCGCCGAACTGCTGGACAAGGGCTGGTGCAGAGTGAACGGGCTTTATACGCCGAAACGCCCGCAGCTCTATGACGCGGTGATCCGCCTGGATGACACCGGCGGCAAGTATGTCAGCTTCAAGATGGAGTTTGACCGATGACGCGCCCGCGATACATTGCCTCATGCAGCGGAGGCAAGGACAGCGTAGCAACCATTCTCCTTGCTGCGGAGAAAAACGAGCCGTTGGATGAGGTCATTTACAGTGAGGTGATGTTCGATCAGGAGATCAGTGGAGAAGTCCCGGAGCATCGGGACTTTATCCACCAAAAGCTCAAACCGTTCGTTGAAAATGAACTCGGATGCAAATTCACGGTTCTGCGAAGTGACAAAACTTACGATGATGTGTTCCATCACATTATCACAAGAGGACCTTATGAAGGGCTGCTCCGAGGTTTTGTCTGGCCGGGAAAGTGCGCGGTAAATCGGGACTGTAAAATGCCTCCACTCCGCAAGTACCACAAGGCTCAACCTGATGACACCCGCAGCTATGTAGGTATTGCATTGGACGAGCCAAAGCGTCTTGCCAGACTGAATAAGGAGAAGGACATCAGCCTTCTTGCAAAGTATGGCATGACGGAAGCGGATGCTTGGCGGCTGTGCGAGAAATACGATATGCTCGCCCTGTTATCAACATTCCAAACGCAACGGTTGTTGGATCTGCCCGAACGCATCAACTTCTGAGCTTTCCCACATGGTCAACCGTCACCCAGATTTATTTGAGAAGTTGATTGAATGGGAACATACAGATAATTTGTATCATCGCAGATTGACCAGAACGGAAACTCCGTCTGAGATCAAAGCCCGTCTTTCGGGCAAATCTCAGCCGGAGTTTTCTATTTCAAATCAGTAAGATTGGAGGTTAGAAATGGCTGAAAACAGAAACGCCCAGCAAGTCCGGGAAATTACCGATAAGCTGGAACAGGGACTCAAGGAACTGTTTGAATCCGAACGCTTCAAAGAGTACCTGAAAACGATGTCCAAGTTCTACAACTACTCGTTTAACAATACGCTTCTCATCGCCATGCAGAAGCCAGATGCGACGCTGATCGCCGGTTACACGGCATGGCAGCGCAACTTCGACCGCCATGTGATGAAGGGCGAAAAGGGCATCAAAATTCTTGCTCCTGCGCCCTACAAGGTGCAGGAAGAGCGGGAAAAACTCGACCCAGCAACGCAGAAGCCCGTTCTCGACAAGGACGGCAAGCCGGTCACTGAGACGGTTGAAGTGACCCGCCCCGCCTTCAAGGTGGTGAGCGTCTTCGATGTGTCCCAGACGGACGGCAAAGAGCTTCCCGATATTGCCGTAGACGAGCTGACAGGCAGCGTGGAAAACTACGCCGCCTTTTTTGATGCTCTCAAAGAGCTGTCTCCGGTCTCCATTGCCTTTGAAAACATCACCGATGGCGCAAAAGGCTACTTCTCTCATGTAGAAAATCGCATTGCCATTCAGGAGGGCATGAGCGAAATCCAGACCATCAAGACGGCGATCCATGAGATTGCCCATGCCAAGCTTCATGCCGTCACTCCCGGGCGAGAAGGTCGCTCCCGAAGACAAGAAAGACCGGCGCACTAAGGAGGTCGAGGCAGAAAGCGTCGCCTATACCGTCTGCCAGCGGTACGGCATTGAAACCTCTGATTATTCTTTCGGCTATATCGCCGGTTGGTCCTCCGACAAAGGAGACAAAGGAGCTGAAAGGCTCGCTGGAAACCATCCGCAAAACGGCGGCTGAGATGATCACCGGTATTGATGAAAAGCTCAAAGAGCGGCTTGCCGTGAAGGAACAGGAAGCCCCTACGCCGCTGCGGGATGCGGCGATTCCGGTTTATCGGGAAGCTGCGATGTATGCCTTTGAAGCAGGTGAGCTGAGTGCTTACCGCACTTCGATGCAAGCGAACATGGACTGTAAAGAGGCGATTGAGCAGACCATCAACGACTACTACGGCAACAACCGACTTGCGACGGAGTCCGCCGTTAAGAGCATCCTTGAGAAATTCTCGCCTGAGCGCGTCGCCTATGTCCTCGCGCAAACCATCCAGCAGAAAGGCCATGACGGGCGTATCTCCCGTGATTGCAAGGAATGGGCAAAGGGCATGGATGCCAGCCCGGATCATGCTGCTCATCTCATATTGACAGCGTAAATCCGGGGCTTGTCAGCCTTTTCACCGAAGAGTTCGTCCGGCAGACCGCCATCAGTAGAACGCAGGAGCAGGCACCGGCTGAGCAGAGCAAACCGGCTGTGCCGGAGAAGGCTCCCAAAGAGCCGGAACAGGCGGTACCGGTGAAGCATCGCCTCACACCGGAGGAAAAGAAAATCAAGGAAGCCGTCATGGACACGCTCAAAGCGCAAATCGCCAGTCGCAACGACGGGATGCTGTCTACCTACCATTCGTCCAATCAGTCCTTCAAGGTGATGATGGAGTACAAGGTCAGGATTGAGGGCAACACCGTTACCCGGGATGGCGAGCCGATGTTCGCCATTCACCGCCGCCATTCTGCGAAGAAGGTACAAGGCTGCTATCGAGAGCTGACACCGACGCTTGAATATATCGGCAAAGAGAAGACTCAGGAAGCAGCGCGGGAAAAGCCTTCTATCCGGGAACAGCTCCGTGCTGCGGCAAAGAACCAGCCTGAACGGAAAGCGCCGGTCAAGCAGAAGTCCCACGATGTCGGTTTGGAGTGATGCCTATGAAGTTTGAAAACATCGATCTTGTGGATGCCCTTCGCCGGATTATGGACATCCACACCCAAAACTACACCGAGGACTTTGAGCTGGACGCTGGGTTGCTTCACAGTCTTGCCGGTTCCCAATCTCCCGAGGACAAGCACCTTCTATGGATGTCCCGTCCGAACGGCACTTACCTCCTGCCTGAGCGTGAAGTCTATGTGGAGGATTCCTACGAAAACAAAGTGTGGGAGTTCTACCATGAACAAACCCGCGATCCCATCCTTGCCTACGCGGTTGAGATCAAAGAGCGTAGAGGGAGATACCGTCAGAGGCGACCTCATTGAGCTGGACTATGCCGCCCATGTGGAGCGGATGCAAAAAGCTCACCGTTCCGGTTGAGACAGTGGCAGTCACCTTTAAGGACGATGCCACCATTTATCTGCCTTTCCGCAGCTACCGGCGCGAAGCGATCCCGTTGGAAGAAAAGCATGGCGAGGTCGTGTCGGTGAGCTATCTGCCTGAGAATGCGGTTGAGCTTGAAATGATTCTCCGCCGTGAGCGCTTCAAAACGAGCTACCATGCGAAAACCGGCAGTATTGAGGATCATATTCATAAGCTTGCCGTTCTGCATGGCGTGATCGAAAAGCTGGGCATATTGCCTCTTGAAGCGCAGACCGCCTACAATGCCGTCAAGGAAGCCCATCCCGAAGCGATTGTCTGCTTTTGCCCAGAACGGCTACTTCGAGATTTACGGTGAAGATGCGAAGAAGGCAGCGCCCGCGCTCGGCACAAAGCTCCTGATGAAAGAGCTGGAAGGCGGCGGGCAGGTCGCCGTGACCGGTTTTCGGGAAGATCAGTGGGTCGCCAAGGCAAAAGCTCTGTGGGGACAAGGCAACGATGTCCTTGTCACGCAATCCGGTGAAGACGGTAGACAGGAAACCGTCAAGCACCTTCTCGCTGAGGACTATATCCCTGTTGGCATGGTGATGGATATGGACGGCAAAACCGTTCGCGTTGACAAAGTGGATTTTCCAAATGAAGAAGTCAGCCTGACGGACATTACGGACAGGAAAAATCCCGTTCCATTCCGTGAGCGGTTGTCTATTGTCCGTTCCTATGTGGAGGACGCTCCGGCTGAAAGCCTCTGGAAAGCAATGGATCGCAGAGAGCATCCCTCTCAGAAGAAGACTTCTGTCCTCGCAAAGCTCAAAGAACACGCCCAGACTGCGCCGGACAAAGGCGCTAAAAAAGCCTGAGCATACAAAGAAACCGAAATCAAAAGGAAATGGAGATGTGATTATGTTTTTACCGTTGAAGAGACAAATCTGATGTGTTGCTTCGACACTTCCAGTCGCAAGAGGCTGATTGCAGAGATGAAGTCGCTGCCCATCAATGAGCTGGACGATGAGATGGCGGAGCTGCTTTTTCATACCGCTCGGAAGCTTGAGGGTATCACCGACGAGGCGTTTGCCCAGCTCTACATCGCGCCGGACAGTATGATGGACGATTGAAAGGAGGATGCCTATGCCCGTGTTGGATGGCAGTTTTGAAGCCTTCGTGACCAATCTCGGCAAGTACAACGAAGGCGAGCTTGTCGGTGAGTGGGTTCATTTTCCGACCACCGAAGAGGAAATGAATGAGGTCTTCGAGCGGATCGGCATCGGCTCAAAGGGCGAGTTTGGTCAGGTTTATGAGGATGGTTTATCACGGATTATGACTGCTCCATTCATGGAGTCAGCAATCTCCTTGGCGAATATGAAAACCTCGATAAGATTAACTACCTCGCCGCCCGATTGGATGAGATGTCCCGCTCTGAGCTTGAGCATTTCGTGGCAATCATGGATAGCGGCTGCGATGAAGTAAATGACCTCGACGATCTGATCAACCTGACCTACAATCTCGACAACTATGATTTTATCCCCGACATCAAGGACTATGACGATCTCGGCCGATACTACTTCTTTGAGGGTGGCTACAACATTGACAACAAGTTCGGCAGCTTTGTGGACTACATCGACTTTGAGCGGTACGGTGAAGACTGCGCAATCAATGAAGGCGGCACGCTGACCGATGCCGGGTACATCCGTCCTACCGGCGATAGCTGGAACCGCTACTTTGACGGGACGCTTGAGGATATTCCCGATGAGTACCGCGTCACCGGAAGCGGCGAGGAATTGGAGCAGCCGAGCACGATCACTGTGTTGGTGGTTGAGCCGGACAAGAAGCCCTATGTAAAGAAATCCCTTCCAGCCTCGAGTCCTTACAACATGAGGTTGGCGGGGACATTGAGGCGGTCTATCCCTTTGAAGAGCCGGTTGCCATTGTCTGCAACGAAGAAGGCAAGATGAACGGGCTGCCTCTCAACCGCGCTCTGCGGGATGACAGCGGTGAAATCTATGATATTGTTGCCGGTACCTTCCTCGTCACGGGACTGACGGATGACAGCTTCGGCTCGCTTTCGCCGGATCTGTTGCGGCAGTTTATGACGGAGTTCAAAATGCCGGAGCAGTTTGCCAAAATCGGCGACAGGATCGTTGCTATCCCGATGATCTCCGAAGAACAGCAGAAACAGACTGTTCTTGAAGAGAAAAGCTCCATTGTCAACGAGAACACCTCCGGCATGGCGGTGGATGGTCATATCGGCACATGGCACACGATTGACCATAAGGAGATCGACGGTCACACCTTTTGGCTGATGGAGCATGATACCTTCGGGGACGATGCCTCCTGCATCATTGTCGATGAGCGCGGCGAGCTGGTGCTGTCCCATATCTATGACGGCTTCGACGAAACCGCAGTCAATCTGCTCCGTCAGGAGGTCATGCCGGTCGAGAAGATGCCGGATGACAGCATCAGCATCGAGGAAATGAAGCAGTACGGCTACAAATGGGGCGGGATGCTGCCCATGCGGGAAGAGGCTGCGGCTGAGGTCATGAAGTCGTGCCAGATTTACCGACTGTACAGCGACGATACCGAGGGGCTGGTTCTGGACGCTAAGGAGATCAAGGGAACACGCCGCCAAAGGCGGTATCTTCGGTGTGGAGAAAGCGGATTGGGTGGCCGAGCTGGAAAAGCAGAATCCGCTCAAAGCCGCTGAAATGTCGCTTGAGGATGACTATGGCATGATTGACGGGATCATCAACAACGGCCCGAAGGAAGACAAAACGAGCGAGAAGGGCGGTAAAGTCTCTATCATGGATCGGCTGAAATCCGCCAAAACCGCCCAGCAGACGGATAAGCCTTCTCCCCACAAGGAGAAGAAGAGCGAGCGTGAGTTATGAGCCGGAGTAAGAAATGGAAGCTCGAATGGAGCTTCTTTTTAGGCAGCGACGGTCGGCGCAAATACAATGACCTGTGCCGCCGCTGCATTCATCCTTGTAAGCAGAGCTTCCGCGCCGTTATCATCGCTTGTCCGCATTACTTTTCTAAGCGCTCGGGACAAAGCCAAAATCTGTCGGGATAAAGGTTGAAAATCGCTGATTTTCTGCTCTCTGAGCAGAGATGACGCATTGCCTCTGTATGTTTTCCTGTCTAAGTCCAAATGCCTGAAATGTCAGAATAAAGGTCGATTATCTATCAAAAGCGAAGAGCCTCGGTCTTGTTTTATTCTTTATGGGGAGGGAGTCCCATACAATGTCGTGATATTTGGCAGGAGGGTCATCTCGAAGTCGTGGGTCAATGATACAGACGATTCCTGTATCGCTAAAATTTCGGATCAGTCTGCCTATCCCTTGTTTGAGTTTAATTATCATTTCAGGAACGCGGACATCCATCAAAGCGTCCTTAGCAATGGATGCTTTGTATTCTATGATCGGATCAGGTACAGGAAATGGAAGGCGGAAAATCACGACATTAGAGAGACTTTTGCCTTCAATGCTTATGCCTTCCCAGTAAGCACCTGTAATTGAGCAGAACGGAGTTGGTATCTTCTCTAAATTCATTAAGAATTTTATCCTGTGATGAACCGGGTTGCTGCATTAGGATCTTGTAAGGCAAGTTTAGTTTACTGAGAATGGTATAAACTTCCTCCATATCTGTTTTCGCAGTAAAAAAAAACAAGAGCCTTCCCACCTGAAATTTTCGAGAACTTCAAGCAAGCGTTGTACGCCTTGTTCGATAAAAGCTTCATGTTCCTGAGTGGGATGGGGCAGATCGTCACAATAATAAATCATGGAATGCTCATCGTATGGATAGGGAGAAGGCTTTGGGGATAAGCAACCGTGTTCATCCGTCGGCCCTGTATTACCGATAAAATAGGAGTATTGATTAATTCTCCATTACTTGCATTAGCCATAGTTGCGGAGGTCAGAGATTACTCTTTCTTTCCCGCTGAAATACAGTCGATTGGTAATTTGGCTGGTATTCTTTGGGCAGTAAACAAGCTCTGCATTATTCCCTTTGCGCTCAATCCAGAGGAGGTTGCTATCAATTTGTTCGATCATTTCTGCAAGGCTTTCGCTTAGGCTGTCCAATTCGTCCGATGCAGCAGTTGTTCGACTGCTGTAATCAAAGCTGGTGTAAATCTGAATGCTGAGAGCAACACTTTTAATGCTTTCTATCATCGCTTTAAGAAGGGTTATGGAGTCTTCGCCACCGTCAAAGAAAAGCCGATCTGCATATCTCATATCTTGCTGCGAATGATTGATCTGTTCCTGCATCTGTGCTTTAAGGCGGTCAAAAAACACGCTAATTGACTTCTTCGCGTCCTCGACATCTCCATAGATGTTCTGCCTATCAGCCGCCTTGACTTCATTGGTTGCGCTTTTAATAAGTCCTAATAGCATTCCTTGATTGATGCGTTTTGTGGTGGCACTTCGCACTTTATCATCTAAGTTGTGTGCTTCATCCACAACAATAAGATCGGCCTCACGGTTAATAAAGGCCATCCTGCCAGCCTCGTATTTGTTGAAGATGTGCAGTCAGGAAGTCCTGGTTGCACAGGATAATTCCATCGGTATATTTTATTTTCGAGCGAATGGCATGATAAAGGCATTTCTTTTCACAGCCACTACAATTTCGCATACTGAACCGTTGTACATTGACTTTATCCCAGATATTCTGCGGTAAAGTTTGTGAAAACCGCTTTCTTTCCTATGGTATCACGCTGATTCAAATTTTTGCATCGGAAATAATGATCCAGCGCATCACCATACTGTTCTTTCCGCAGTTCCCGGATAAACTCAGCCAGATAATCGCTGATGAAACCATAGTCATTCGTAAAATGTTCGGGTCGAAATTTCGGGATCTCCCAGCCGGGCAAATAGCAATGGATACGATCCAGAAATGCAGTGTCCGTTCCCATTTCGGGAGGGAATGGGTCAAACAAGCTGGAGGTTTTCAGTAGCACATCCACGCTCTGGTTGATATTTCCTACAAAGACCATCGAGGCCGAGGCTGCCTTTTCCTCTTTACCACGGGCAAAGGACCCGGATGCCATATAGTCCTTCATGATCTGGATGCCGTCTTTATCCTTGAACTTGATTCCGGCAACCTCATCAAAAGCCACACAGTCCCAAAGACCAACCAAGCCAACCGATTTGCGCCCCATATTGTCAGGCACATTTGCGCCTTCCTTGATTTTCTTTGTCAAATCTTTGCGGACAATCTTCCCATCGAAATTTTGCCGCAATTTCGATTTGATGACAGCTCTTCTATCCTCATTTTCTGTCATATCAACCATTTGAATCGCCTCCTGTCACTTAGGGTCCCCTTTAAAAGCCGAAGCCATAGTCATCGGCAAATGCCATGTCCATGATGACAGGATGCCGGAACACCTCAAGCCCTGTTGCGTCATCGTACACAACGAAGAAATACTGCTTGTCTTTGCCGTACTTTTTGTCTTTCAACTGGAATTTCATACGGAAGATGCGTTTGGCAGCATCTTGTTCCCGGCTGTCCGCGATGCAGCTATTCTCATTGGAAATCCGCTCGTTATCATCGGAGATAAAGAACAACCGATAAGAAGCAGCCTTGACCACATCGCTGACCGGCTGAGACTGAATGAAATCCAGTATGGTGATCTTATTGGTGATTTTTCGCACCATGCTTACCAGCGCAATTCCCGCGCTCCGCGTCTCCATGTGACCTCGTTCCATCTTGAGGTCGAGGACAGGCACAAGCATTTCCTGCGGGGATGAGCCGCCATGTACATAGTTCTGCCCGCCGCCAGCCACCTTGAATACATCGTCGCTGATGGGATAGGACACCCATTTGGTGTCATCATTGCGAAGGACTTTGCTCATCTCCATGCTGGCGATACCATCTTTTGAAACGGGTTCCTGTGCGACCACAAAACGCCGGTTGATAAAGGAAGTTTTTCCCTTAATTCCCTCAATCTTGTCGCTCTCCGCGATTTTATCCCGTTTGTAGATGAAGCCATGATCAGCCGTTACGATAAACCGGTATGTATTCGCGCTGGTGGAGATGCGCCGAATCAGGTCGATGATTTCCGTAATCGCTTCCTGACAGGCAACGAAAACTTCGTCCTCGGTATTGGGCTTGTCCCCACGGGCATCGATCTGGTTGTGGTACACATACACGACCTGTTTGCCGGTGAAGATGCTGCGCAGCTCGACGACCTTGAGCGATTTGATGTTGTCAAACTGGACACAAAGTGCTGTCCTTGCTGTACTTATGCAAAACTGCTTCACGCTCGGCAAGATTGTCGCAAGGCATACCATCAATCAGCACCTTGAGATCGTCCATCATCGTCAGCTCTGCGTTTGGAAGCAACGCTGCCATGCCGAGACGGGTATAGGATGGCAAAACACTGAGTTGGACTTCCAGCTTCGCTGTACATTTTGGGTCATCCTGCATCCGGCGGAACAGTTCCTTGCCCACCTCATAGCGCATGGCATCCGAGATAATGACCACCGTGCGTTCCTTGGCGTTCTTCAAATTGCGAGCATAGAAGTCCCTCTGCAAGGGCAGTGCCATAAATGCGTCCGGCTCCTGAATGGCGGCATTCCACTTGGGAAGCAGCATTTCCAGATACTCGTTGGTGTAGATGTTTTCTACCAAATCGCGCAGCGGCTCGAAAGCTGCCGTTTCTTCGAGCTGATCGTAAGCAGAATAGAACCGGCGATATTCGTAGTCCAGCCGGAAGTCTTCCTCCTGATACTGGCGCAGAATCTCTTTGAAGCTGTCCGGGCAACGGTAATTCCCCGCCTGAATGATCTGGTAGGCGCTGTCAAGCATCTGATAGCAGCCCCCGGTCTTTTTCCCCAAAGTGCATTTTGCTCCGCTTCTCGCAGATTTGCGGGATGGTCAGGCTATCCAGTGTCGCCCCTACATCCTCAGCCAAAAGCCGCTCCACAATCCATTTTATGAGGATTTGGTCAACGGCAAGGAAGGTATCGCAGTTCACTAAGTCATCCGGCGAATAATCAGAGAAAGCCTTCTGGACATTCAAGCCGGAGGCAACATGAGCGGAAAGCTCATCATAGCGCCCACGGTAAAGGATATTGTTCATCAGGTTATCCATAAAGGCAATGATATTCCCGGCCTTATAGGAGAGGAACACCTTCCACGGCTTCGGAAGCTCGCCTCCTATATATTTAGCTGTGTAGGTGACAAACATGGTCACTACCAGCTTTTCCAGCGTCGGCTTGACATCGGTATAGCCGAAATGCTGCTCGCAGAGCTTCCAGAAATCGTTCAGAAGACCGTATTTCTCTACCTCGGACAGGAACTTGTTATCTGCAAGCTCGCCGTCTGTCAGCATGACCCGGATCACTTCTTCAAAGGAACAAGTACGGGTGCGACAAATGGCAGAGAGAAGCCCCGTGATGATGTTCTCTTCGTTGAAGTTCTCTATCTCAAGGTCATAAAATCGCTGCGTCCGTTCTTTGTTGGCAAAAAGAACTTGATGTGCTTTTCAATGATGGGCTTGTATTTCTCGTCAATGCCTAAATCCACGGAAAGCAGCGAAGCGCGGTCGGCAAAGAAACGCTTGAGTAGAGCAGCGTGTCCTCCAGATGGTTGTCCCGCACATCCGGCTTCGGAAAGGGGGCATAGATAAGGTAGTTGGTCGTGGTGTCCTGCCGCTCCAGAAAGAGCTTGGTGGCAAACTGATTGTCCGGCTGCAAAAAGTAGACCTTGGCGTTGTCCAGCGTCACAGTCTGCATATCTTCCACGAACTCGCCGTTGTCATCGTACCAAAAGACGAGTTTACGGGTGTCGCCGGTAAACTCCGCATTGAGACGGTCTATAATTTGTTTGATGTTCATTTCTGCCATGCTGCTTTACTCCTTCTGGCCTATGACTACCCATGACCCGCTCCGGTTGGAGCCTTTGCGTTTGATTTTGCCAGCTTTTTGAAGGCTGTTCATGAGCCTCTTCACAGTGGCGAGAGAAACACCCAGCATCTCTACAACATCCTTCTGCGTCGCTTTCGGATTGGATTGGAGGATGCGCAGAATCGCTTCTTCATTGGTATCATTGGGGTCAACTTTGGTGTCATTGGTATCATCGGTGTCACGCTCTTTGGGGTCAATGACACCATTCTGATCGGTAGCCGCGTCTTTCCGATAAAGGTTGATGCGGAAATCGCTGCCCATGTCGATCAGTTCCGGCTCACGAAGGCCATATTCCTTTGCTTCCCGGAACATTTTCGGGATACCGCTGCCCCATGCCTCCACGATGTTCATGTAGGAAAAGGCGGCTGCAATGCCACGGTTGCGGATCTTCGAGAGGCCGGATTTCATCTTTTCAATGGTAATTTCACTGTCCAGCATCCCGGGGAGGTGACCTCCAGCCGGTCATCAAAGAGCGCCACTTGAATTTTGCCCGGTGTCAGGTAGCTCCGATGGCAGACGGCATTGGAGATCATCTCACGGATTGTTTTGACGGGCAGTTCATAATAATCCTGCCTTCCAATTCCTTCAATGCGGGAACCAAGGTCGATGTGCTGCAACACGAAGTTGTAGGCATCCTCAATCTGCTCGTATATCGGCCCGGTAAACTCTTTGCGGGTGATGAAGATATCCCGAACAGTACCTTTGAATACCGCACATTGAATGGCTGCATCCGGGAACTCTGCCGTGTCTCCACTCAGAGCAGATACCCATTGGTGGGGTGGTAGGCTCCGTCGCGCTCCACCAGCAGCTTCCATGAGAGCAACTGATTTTTGCCCACTTTTTGAATCTGCTCCCGCGCCGTGTCTGTCTCGCCCAGCTTGAGGGCGTGTTGATACATCTTCTCGCAGAAGACCGCGATCTCTTCCTCAGATACCGTCTGCTCCCGTTCCATTTGGTCAAAAGAGCGGTTCGTGCCCTCCATGATAAGCTCCTGCACACGGTAGCGCTCCGCATGGCGGGTCGTACCGGCAACGCGGATGTAGGTGCCGTCCATGATGCCCTGACTCTTGATATAGTAAGGGCGCTGCATACCCGGAATGATCTCTACCACGATGATCGCTTTCCCGTCAATTTCCTGCACTGCGATGTTTGGGGTGATCTTGGGTTCGCAGCTATCGAAAATAGCGTTGGTAATCGCGTCCATTTTCTGAAAGACTTCCTCTTTGGAAAAGCCGGTGACAGTCCATGTGCCGTTCTCCACACCGAAGACCAGCTTGCCGCCCTTGCCGTTAGCAAAGGCAACCACCGTCCTCATATACTTTTCGCTTTTGGCTGGAATTTCGCTCTTGAACTCCACATTTTCGGATTCCCCGGCGAAAATCTCTTCTGCGGTCATCTCGACCACCTCCTTCATCCGAGTCTTATGTCAATATCTGCGGCGATTTATTTGCGCCGTCATGTTCCCAATACTGGCAATGGCTTCCGTCTGGTGTTTGTCATAAGCCACTTTGTCATAGTACGCATTTGTTCCGCAGGATGGGCAACAATATGTTCCTACACCAGTTTTTTGCCCCTGTACCAATATTTTTTTGTGTCCCAGCAACATGAGCAATAAATGTGCCTATCAGGGTCATCAGCCAGCGTGATATAGGCATCTTCATGCCGCTCAATCTTTCCGGCAATGTCCGTTGTTTCCTGCATTTCTCTGATTTGCTCTCTAAGCTTCTGATTCTCATTTACCAGATCAAGAATTTGCTGTCGATCATGTCCTGCATACGGCCAATCTCCGACTCATAGACCCGCTGCATCTTGTGGAGATAGTCCACACGGAGGTTGCCAATAGTGTCCGGCGTGTAGCGGTGGAGGTAGATCAATGCCTTGAAGCCGTTCTGCTTGCCGCTGTCAAACAGCCAGTAGATAGGCCGCTTCTGAACCAGTGATAGGTCTTGCAGTGGTCTTTGAAGAAGTCCTTGAGGAAATAATTACGGATGATCTCCCGGCTGCTGTTGCCCTTGCCGCTCAGCGCCCCGGCGATGAAGTCCAGATTTTCTTCCAGCGTGTCCGAGCCATAGACGGCTTTCAGCCAATCACATAGGCGGGAGACAATATCGTCTTCCAAATACTCTTCATCGGTGATAGGGATAACGCCATCTGCATCCGGGAAGAAAAGCGAGGTCGCATCTTCCCAATTTTCTGCATTATGGAATCTGGGGTAGTGATAATTCGCCAGTGAAATTCCAGCATACCCGCCTTCAATCGGATCACCCTGTTCATTAAGAGCTGCTTGTCCTTTGAATTTCCAATATACAGAATCAAAATCTCCTCCGGCAAAAAATAAGCCCCTGTCTATCCAGCGAGTACCGCCCGAACATACAGCCCACGGCGTAGGAGATCAGCGATACAATCTCGTCCCGCTTGGTGCGGACATAGTTGCTTCCCTGCATGGATTCTGGCACATCGTCCTTGGTGTCAAAGACGCGATGGACTGTCACATCCTTGTCTACCACTCCGGGGTCAGCTCGTCCTGCAAGCCATAGATGTCGATGAAGATGCGATTCAGTTCTTCTTCGTTGGCTTTCGCTTTTTTCAAACCGATATTCGCAAGCCTTTTTCCAATCAAAACATCTGGTAAGTGTAAGAAATCGAAGTGTTTTGAAAAGCTACTCTATCAGGTACATCTCCCCCATACTGGCTCGGGAAGTCTTCCAAGGACCAGGGGATGCCACCTTAAAGTCCCATGAGGTTTCGTAGGAATCCCAGTCAGATGTGGACAAATCAATGCATTCTTGAGTTTTTCGGTTAATTTTATTCATATAGTCTTGCTTATAGCAACAACGGAAGGTTTGCAATATCCCCTGCATTGTAGTTCAACGTTGGGCTTATTGCAGATAATATTTTTTTTGCGACAAGAGAATTTATAAAGGCAAGAATGAACAGTAATTTCTCCTGAGTTCATCTTTGAAATATTGCCATGCCCGCATTAGAGAAAATGTAGCCTTCACCAAAATAGCGAACAGATATATCACTACTTGTTATTGCGTTCCATGTAATCCCACTTTTAAAATAGTCTTTTTCATTTCTCACATACGCTTTAGGAAAAGACTTTATTTCGCTTCCATTATCTTCCCAATTTACAACATCTGTATTGAAGCCATACCAGCGTCTATAACCGCCGCCATTATTGTAAATGGAAACCACTTCACTCCATTAAAACCATTTAATGCAATCTTAGAATATTGGGTTCATACCATTTTTTACGAATCGAGCATTGTCCGCAGTAGCCATTCCTTGTTTTGGAGATGCTTTTTTCGCCAAAAAGAAACCAATCTATTAAAATCTTCTTCAATGTTTTTGCAGAACCCAATACGCCACCGGCAAACCGGGGATTTTTGGATCAAGTTGGATTGCTGGGCGATGTGCGCCATGTTGACAGTATCTTTCAATTGGAGTTTCGACCGCAGCTTCTCAAAGCTTGACAGGAACATCCAAGCGTGTTGAGTTAATCATCGCCTGATAGCAGTTTTTGCCAGTCATCTGCCCGCACCGTTCAATGAACACGGCAAACAGGTCGCTCTTGCTGTCCGGGTAATGCTTTTTCACGAACTCGCTTTGAGCTGTGCATCCATGTTGCCGCTGCCCATATACGGCGGATTCGTCGTCACCACCACATCGCTACTGCTGTGCCAGCACCTCTGCCACGCGGATTCAGCGGCAGGATGCTATTCAGAGCGGATTCCCGATACAGGCTGATGTCATTCTGTACCTCGTCCATGCGAGCATACAGGGCGGCAAAGTCCACCGGGGCAACCGTCAGGATGGAGCCGTACTCCTTCGCATCGCGCAGGTCGTTCATGACGCTGTCCAGCGCGGCTTTCAGCTTCGGGTCGTTGTTCGCAAAGTAGTCCACGTGTGCAAAGTGTGATGTCGTTGCTCTCTGCAATCGCATAGATATGGGGCTGGATGCCGCGGGAGAAGATGCGCCGGTCATACTGTCGCGCTTTCATCATGATCGCAAAATAGGCAAGCTGCGCCGCCCGTTCGTCAATGTCCAGCCCGAACAGGTTGTGCTCGAGGATGCACTGTGCCGCGTCGCGCTGGCTGTACCCGTCGTTTTCGTACATCTGCATCAGCACATCGAAAGGCGTACACCAAGATATGGCCGCTGCCCATGCAGGGGTCAATGACCTTGATGTCTCGGACATCCTTGTATTCGCTCTGCTTCTGGATTTCGTCGAGCTGCTGGCGCACTTCCTTGGTCTGCGCAGCTTCCGGCAGATAATTTCCAGCCCATCTGACCGGCGATTTCTTCTTCATTGGAAATGCGCTTTCCTCAACCTCATCCCAGCTCATTTCCTCCAAGCCACGACCGTCAGCATAAACGCCCTGTTCTTTCCGCTTGTCGATGAAGATGCGGCCAAGGCTGTTTTCGACCATATAGCGGACGATCCAGTCCGGGTGAAGAGCTGGGTGACGGCGGGGATTTCCTCTTTGGTGATTTTGCCGTTTTTGGCAAAGGCGGCGTTTTTCGGCTCGGTGTTGTAATACTGGTACAGCCAGCCGATGATCTCTACCTGACCAGTCGGATTTCCGTCCTCATCGATGGGTGATGTCAAATCCTGTTCCGGGATGTCGTGGGTCAGATGGTACACGACACCTTCCTGATCCACCACAGAGAGGTTCAGCAGCAGCTCGGTGTAGTCGCTGGTCTTTCTCAAACAGTGCGGGCAGGATTTCATTCAGGGCGTTGCACTGCTTGACGAACAGTAGCCGGAACAGCTCGTCCAGCTTATTCTCGGTTTTCAGGCGCAGGACGGTCTCTTCCTCAGCGTGGGTGAAGGCCAGCTCCGCGTCAAAGGGCGTTGTCACCAAATCCGGTTCGATTTTGCCGCTCTCGGAGGACAGGACGCGGATGCGGGAAGGCAGATAGTCGTTGACCTCCATGAAACGGATGGCGATCAGCCGGTTGAACCAAGTGTAGGCAACCTCTTCCAAGATGTACTTGTAGGCCGTGGCGTAGCTGCTGTCGTTTTCTTTCTTGCGGATCACCTCCACCAGCTTTCTTGCGCTGCGGGATCGCATCGCCGCTGATGGCATACGGCTCAGATGTCCCGATGTCGTAGAACTCCATCGTTCCGGTAGACTGCGGCAGTGGGCATTTTGATACCGTCCGCTGTGATCCCCATCAATCCGGCGCGGTACTGAATATCCGCAATGAGCTTATTCCGCGCCCAGATTGCAAAGTTTTTTATGGCTGTTTTGTTCATGGCGATTCTCCCTATTGCATTAAGCCGTCGATGAACATTTAAGGCTTGCTGAATCAATGTTGTCCAGTCTCTCCGGTGATGGCACTTGTTGCTAGATGAAACAGATGCTTTAGATAAAACCTCACTGGAAAATTTCTTTATTCACTGCCAAAGTTTTGCATCCGGCCTTTTTCGGGGCAGGAGAATAGATTTGTTCTTGCAAGGATTCCAATCATCGTAGCCCTTGCCAACCTTCGGCGGCAAAGCTTATTCCCATCATCGGGAAGTGACTGAAATCATTTCTTTTCGATGAGGGTTTAAGTCCGTTGTGGATAAACGCCGTTTTCACACAAACGCTGAAATGCAACAACAAGATCTGGAACCGAAGTTAACCGACCATTGACAGGTTCGTGATGTTTTCATCTTTGCTAACAACTTCCAAGGCTTTTCGGACTACTTCCAGATTATTGATTTTCGCCTTAACTTTATCGATGGTATTGAAGAATGTTAATTTTGCAGAGTTTGACCACAGCAAGGACAAAAAAATGCAGATCCAATATACTGCATAACGCGCACCACATTTTTCCATTGGATTTTCATTCCATCTCTAAAACATGCGCTGGCCGGAAGATTGATAAAAGATGTACGCCCATGAAAATTTCATAACATTTTGATGAAACTTTTCGAGGCTGTGAGCGATTGAACTCTCTGGCATCAGCCCATTCAGAGGCTTGATTTTTGCAAACAAGCCTGCTTGTTCAATCTGCTCTGTTGTCCACCAACTTCTAGGAAGGAGCTGAATGACCACAAAATGGGCAGAAACCGCATCATCAGAGAACAAGTTCTTCCAGTCTTCTGCATTTACTTTGAATTTAGACAGACATTTTTCATTTGGACACTCTTTGTCATAGTATCCATCCTCATCAGGAAGCACATCCATTTTATAAGTCATTGTCCCATTTAGCTGTTCCAGCATTCTGAGCGTATTTCTAAACATAGCAGATCTCCTTAGAACTCCACATTCACAATCGTATCCTCGTCCAGCTGTGCCTCCAGAGTCTCGCGCAGTCCAGCGATGTACTTGTCGATGTCCGCCTTGCTCTCCAGACGCCAAGAGGAAGTCCCGGTCATCATCTTGATGGAGACATTCTTGGTCTTGCGGATCTTCACAGGAGCAGGGGCAATCTCCACCTCAGCGGCGGGAGTGCCGTTTTGCTTGGCTTCCTCAGCCTTGCGGCGAGCCTCTTCCGCTGCCCGCTGCTGCGCCAGCTTGTTGTCCAACGCATCCATCTCATTGAGCAGCCGGAGCTTGAGGGCATCCGCCTTGTCTGCATAGCTGCGGAGAGAGGACACATTGTTGCAATGCTCGGCACCATCTCGAATCTCTCGGAACAGGGTAAAGTAGGTGTTCCGCTTCTGTTCGTTGTATTCCTTGGTGGAGAGGACTTCCAGTACCCGCGCCCTTGCCTGATCGATGGAATCCAGCACAGGGGCGGACTCCTGCTGCAAAATCTTCACATAGCAGGACATGAACTTCTCCCGCAGTTCCGGCAGCTTGGGAATGTTGGCATAGGGCTTTTCCTGACCAACGATGGAGCGCATCTGCGCCACAATATCCTCCAGCTCGGCGTTCACAATGTAGGTCTTGCTGTCATCGTAGATCGCCAGCATATCCAGAGCGCGGGTGAAGATGGTCAGCTGCTCTCCGGCGAAGAATGCCTTGATGGGTTCATAGTCCTCGGCAAAATCGTAGAAGTCATCTCGCTTCTTGGAAACCGTCGTAAAGAAGTCCATCGCAGACTGAATCTGCACAACGGCCAGCATCAGGTTCTTGCCGGTTTCCAGCACCTTCTTGCCGGGATAGCGGTGTTCCTTGTAGTAAACCTCCAGCCGCTCTATCTCGTAGATGGTATTCTGCGCATACCGCTGGAAGTTCTTCATGATGGTGTCCTCGTCCTCCGCCGAAGTGGTGGTCTGGAACACTTCTTTCATCACATCCCGGACAGCCTTTTTATCCTTATCCGGGACGCGGGTACGCTCTTCCATCAGCAGCTTCTCCACAAACGCCTTCTTGGTGATGAAGCCGATGATCTCTTCCTCGGTCTTGTTGTTCAGACTTACAGATGCTCCATTGACGGTGAAGGTCAGGTCTCCGCGCTTGAACAGACGGGCAACCAGCCAAAACACATCATCCTCCACAAATCCATAGGGAGCTTTCATAAAGCGATCCTTCACGCTCTTCATGGAGGTCTTCATGTGATTGCGGGTGTTGAGAGAGATAAAGCCCTGCACATCGTCCAGCGCGTGAGCATTGCTCTCTGTGCCGCCTTCCAGCCCAAGAGAAAGCTGGTTGCTGTTGTGGAGCATCTTGCGGATCTCCGCCTCGCCCATCGGGGTGTCGATGTAGGACAGCTTGTGGTAGACCGTCTGCACCAGACGACCAATGGCCTCATTGATCCGGGTGGCGACTTCCTTGCCGTTTACACGGGCAATATCGCCGTTCACATAGATGGTCGCCTCTTTCAGTGCCTCGGTCAGATAGAGCTTTGCGTTGGCGTTGCGCTCCCGCATCTCCACACGCTTTGCTTCCTTGATGGTCTCATACTTCGCCAGCTGGGTAGAGGTGTTCTTACGCAGGAAGCCTTCGATCTTCAAGTAGGATTGGATTTCTTTCAGGAACTCCGCGTCGCCGGGAAGAACAACCAGAACCTCCTTGCCCTGACCGGACATCATGCGAAGGGTGGCATCATCGGTGCTGCCGTCGTACCAAGGAGTCAGAATGCGCAGCCCCACATCGTAGTTCTGGTTTGCCTTATAGGGGCGGTCATCCACAGCCTGATTGAAGAAGAACGCATAGCGGCCATTGAAGGCGGGATAGGTGTATTTCTTGCCGGGGAAAATGTCCTCAAAAATCATCTCCGAAACCTTGGTGATGATCTCCGGGGTCTCCACATTTTCCTTTTCAATCTCGTTGTTGACTTCCTGTTCCTCATCGGTCAGGAAGACATAGATGCTGCCGTTTTTTTGCACGAGCATCTGCCGCATCAGGACCTTCAGCGCTTCCTCCACGCGGCCTTTCAGCTCAATCCGGTCATCGTCAATGTTCTCAATCATCAGGCTGGTGATGTTGTCGATGTTCGATTCAATCTCCAGCACATACTTGATCATGAAGAGGGTTTTCAGGACATTGATGGCAAAGACATCCTGTCCTTCTTCTCCGGGTTGATGTAGCTGTTGTCATAGGCCCGGATGATCACACCGCTATGACTGTGATCCAAGAAATTTTCCAGCGCATCATAGAAGCGGTGGAAGGGTACGATCACGCCCATCTCTTCGTTCATGACATTGACGGCGGACTCCTTGAAGAGCGCCAGCATGGAGCGCTCACCGCCGGAAAGATGCTTGCCGGATGCTCCGTGGGTACGAATAGAAGTCAATACGCTGGAAAGCAAGTTGAACTGATACGGCACAAAGGGATAGACCTCTGCAAAATCGGTTTCGCTGGCATACAGCTTTTTCTCTGCCGTGTCGTTGAAGATGATTAGGTTCTTGATGATGGTCGCCTTCTGCTCATAAAGCAGCCGGAGAGACTGCGCCGCCGCGTCCGTCTTTTCGAGGATTCTCTTTCTTGATAACCGCATCCACATTGGCAGAAGAGAGGGAGAGACGGGTGTCAAAGCGTCCCTGAATTTTGGAGAAGTCGTTGCCCTTGACCTTGGTGATGGAGTCGATGTCCTGCTGGCTGGTCACGATGACCCATGCCTTGCCCATACATTCCTTGCCCAGCTCTTCGGTCACGGTCTGGAGGTTGAGCATGAGCTTGGAATCCTCTCCGATGTACTGGCCAATCTCATCCACGAGGAAGACAACATGGTGGTTGTTTCCCTTGCGGTCAATGTAGGATTTGACGCGCCTTGCGAAGTCTTCAATGCTGATAGTATACGGCTCCACGGCCTTTTCGCACCAGTTCCGCGCAGCAGCCTCGCTCATGAAATCCATCGAAACAAGCGCGTCTACCACGCTGTCCTGAATAAAGTCGAAGTCCTGTCGTGATGTTTCCCACGGCTCGCCGTATTCTTCCTCAAAAGCGGATTTGAACTCATCGTAGCGGCCTTCCTCGGAAAGACGGCGTTCCAGATCGGCAACATGAGGGATGGAGCCGCAGAAGCCCTGCATCTGGTTGAATACCTTGAGGAACACATTGACGATGGCATCCTTGTTCTGCTTTCCCGTAGATTCGCTCTTGGAATCAATGTTGAACAGAATAACATCGGTTGGGGTCTCGGCAGCCAGCTTCATATCTGCCAGCACCATCGGGTCGATAATCTTTTTATCGTCGATGAAGTAGTCCAGCGCCTTTTTGCCGCTCACCTGACGGTTCTCCAGAAGATAAGAGAGGATTTTCAGAAAGTGAGATTTACCGCTTCCAAAGAAACCGGAAATCCAAACGCCCATCTTCGGGGTAGTCCCCACAATGCCCTTCTTATAGGAAGCGTAGAAGTCGGCAAAATGCTTTTGCAGCTCGCGGGTTACAACATATTCTTCAAGCTCCTGTGAGACATTGGAGTCCTCACCCTGTCCGACTATGATAACGCCTTGAATCTCTCTGTCGATCTTCTTGGCGAACATTTCTTTGATCTGCATTGCGCTACCTCCATCACTTTACAAGCCGGAAGGCTCTATAATAGTTATCATCTTTGATCTCGTTGAAGAGAATCAGTTCTTGCTCGTTGTATGTGCCGGGGAAAAACATGACCACCGGAGCGCGGAGATAGGACTGATGAAGATTGTTCAGCACATTGTGGGAGCGCAGGAGAGGATAGCTTTTGCCCACTCCGGTCAGGAAGACGATGGCGTTTTCCGGTGTGTTTTCCTGAATATACTGGACGATCAGGCTGTCACTTTCGCTTACCTTCATGGAGTTGCTGACCGCCTTTACGATCCGCCCGAAGCCCCGCTTCTTCTCGAAGTCACAGCACTTGTCTACAAAATTCTTGCGCTCCAAAAAGTCAATGATAATGTCATAGAGGTCGAAAACAACCAGTTGATATTCGTCGTTGCCTTTCAGATTTTTGTTCTTCATATACTCAATCCGCTCACGGACTTCCAATTCTTTCTCTGGCGGATAATCAAAAATCCAGTAGTTGACCTCATTAGCCTTTCCGCTGCTTTGCCGGAAGGAAGGCTTCTTAATTGCCGCCTCCATCGCGTCCAGCCGTGCTGTTAAATCCATTACTTCACCCCCGTCAATGCCTTCTCGTAGATTGCCATGTCATTTTGCTCCAACCAACGGGATAGTTCCGGGTCGAAGATTGGTTTCAATATAGTTCTGACCGTTTTCGATTTATCAATGACCCCGGCTTCGTAGAGCATCGTTTTGTAACAACAACCCAAGCGAACCAAGGTTGCGTCCGTCCATCCGGCCACTTTTAAAAACAAAACCCGAGCGCCTTTCAGAGACTCAGGTCAGACCATTGGGGGTGGATAAGCCGATCCCTTTTGAATACAGCCTTTGTGTAAAAGTCGAGGGACATGACCATATCAAAGCCCTTAATGTGGATCAAAGAAGGAGATGTCATCCGACATCTCAATATTCTTTTTTCTTTCCATCCCTGCATTGCGCCGCAATCAAAATAGTACAGAAATGTGGCCAGATGTCCCATTATCGGGATATCCAGCTCATAGTCATTGGAAATTTCTATGGCTGTTTTGATGAAGGTTTTCGCCATTTTCTCGCAACACCGGCAAGACATTTGTAAGTTACATTGCTATAAATCTTTTTCATGATTTCATGGAACGAAGGTAGCTGATCCCGAAGGCTTCTAAGAACTTCTTTCCCTTCATTTCGCGGTCAATGGTTTCTTAAAAGTGTTTCTCATAGATTATTCTCCCATCGTTCTCTCTCCTAAATTGATTATTGTCAGCCCTTTTTTCTGGGCGCTGTTTGAGAAAATTTTGCGCAGCGCCTCCCCAGCCGTGGTCACATAGCACGAAGGCGTATGCAGCGTTATCGACAAACCCCGGTTTTTGCTGGGATCGCAGCCTAAAATGATACTTGCCTTCTGGATAGATAATGTCATCGAAGTATTTTGGAGACAAGTTGAGGTGAGGTAGGGGATGACATTTGCCCGGATGGGATAGATCTGTTTTGCCTGTTTTTGACAACCCTTGCGCACATCCAATCAAACCCGCCCATGCCGCCATTTGAACAGTAAAGGCGATAAGCTTTTCTCTTCTCGCAGTGACATTGAGGCTGGACACCGTAGCATTCTTTCCCCTGAATGGCAAGGTCGCTGTCGCTTCGTTTTCCCATCTCAAGATACACCTCTTCAAAATAAAAGGATAGCACAACTCCACGAACAATCAACGCTATTAGGTTTGAGCCGTTGGCGGCTTCCATATAGAATGTGTATAGTGATAGCTGCGTCACCTATACTATTAGTGTGTATTCCACGCTGATAGGAGGTGCTGTGATGAGCTTGAGTCCCGGTAAAATCATCCGCAAATACCGCCTGATGAATATCCTCGTCTTTAGCCTTGCGGAAAAAAGCCGACCAGCATACCGGAGAAGGCGCAATAGGTGAGGCTGATGGTACGGGCCTTCTCTTGGTTATGGATTTCGCCCAACGCTCGTAGCGTTTCAGCGGATTTCCTGGATGTCCTTGATGCATTGGGATGTCGATAATGAGGGAGATGCCTTTTCTCTCTGTCTGCATCCGCTGCTTACGGGGATTGCGTCCAGCGATGCGTTCCTTGAGCCGTTCTTCGGTATAGTTTTCTCCGATTGTTTTTGCGCGGGTAAACCGTTCTTGTCCCTCAGCGCGGTGAAATATATTTGCCCGGTTTCTTTTGCTTATTCGAGTTCTCCCTGCGGGTTTTCGGCAATGACCTTTGTCGATGTGGGTGGCAATCACATACTCATACTTGCCCTTGAGCCATTCATCGGCAAACTGTTTGCCTATCTCATGTGCCTGTTCCGGCGACACCTCATCGATGTCGAAGGACTGGATCAGATGCCGCGCTATCACCTTCGGAATCTGCTTCCCGTGCTGAGCGGCAAGGTTCCTTGTCCACTCAAATTCCTTTGCCGCCGCATCGCTGGCCGCACAACCAAACGAAGAAACCAACAGCGCGTCATCGGTTTTCTGCGGGTCAACGATATAGGCAATCGCTTTGTTTACAGTTCCTCGGATTGGCTTGATTTTAGTAATTGCCATATTTCTTTCTGCCTCTCTTTCAGCTCGGCAACATCATCCTCGTAGAAATGTCCCGTCGAGTTGATGCGTCGGCAAATCTGATTGATATTAGAAGCTGCACGGCTGACAGCGGCGGCAAGCCTTTTCTGCTGGGTGTAGTCCACCTTGATGATGTAACCGTCAATCAGCATCTTCCTTGCATACGCGCCAAAATTCTCCGTACCTATCTGCTGCATCTTGTTTTCAATGAGGCGTTTTTCATTTTCCGACCGTGACAGCAAGCCGGAGGATGATGGGTCTGGTTCTGTTCGCCATAGATGTTCCGGGATCATCTGCTTCACCCGGTCGCTGCTGTAAAACCGGCTGGCGTTCTCCATTCCGTCCGTGGTGATGATAAACAGCGTATGCTCCGGGACATCCTCCGGTCTGGCATACTTATGGATATTCCCGATGTGATGAATTGCGTCTCCGATGGCATCCAGAAGAGCAGTGCAGCCGCGAACGGTATAGTCCTTGTCGGTCATCGGTTGAATATCCCGGATATTCACGCGGTCATGAATGACCTCGCTCACATTGTCAAAGAGGACAGTGGAGACGAGCGCTTCGCCGTCCTGCTTCTTTGCTTGGCGATCATTGAGCGATGGTGTCGGCTTCCAGCCCGCTCATGGAGCCGCTGCGGTCAAGAATAAAAACGATCTCGGTTAAGTTCTTTTTCATGATAATTCCTCCCATATAGAAAAACTGTGACTGCTTTTGCTTACAGTCACAGTATAGGAGAAATAGCCTTTGGTTTGGTCGCATGGAAAGCGACATTCAAAACAGATCGCGGAACAGCTCACTTTCAATGTCGGCGACATCATCCAGCGGGATTTTCGTCCGTCTGTGAGCATCATCCGGCGCTCAAACCCGTCTATCTTTTTGAGGTTTCCATCCTTTGTCACATACGCTCCGCCGGACTTCTTTGCATCCGGGACGAAGTAGGCTACGGTCAGAGCGGGATGGTCGCCAAGTCTTTCCATGAGGATCTGTTGCTTCCTATCCAGCGCCTCTTTTTCCTCTTCGCTGAGGTCGATCTTTTCATCTGTCAGCCGTCCTGTTTCATGAATTGCGTCATCGTACCCGGTGAGAGCGGCGAAAGGAGAGAACTGCGCGGCTCTGTCCAGCATCGGCATCTGCGGTCTTTTTGATGAGACATGGTGAGGGAGATTGATGATGTCCTTGTAATCATCGCTCATGCCTTGTGCCCTCCGATTTGTGCGTTCCGGTCCTTCGCTGTTGCTCCTTCCTCAAGGTTCATCCCCTTGAGAATGGCGTTCTTCCCAAACTTCTTTTTAATGGTGAGCATGGCTTGCTGCACCCGCTTTTCTTTTGCAAGCTCTTCATCTTCCTGCTTCCGTTTGGCATCCAGCGCTGCATAATCGGTGAAAAGGTCAAGCTGCTCAAAATCTCCGTTTGCTGAGGGTGCAGAGGCTTCGTCAATTACATGAGTTGCCGTGACATTCAACCGTCGGATGAGCAGATTCTTGTCTGTGATCCGGTCAAAGAGTTCACCAGCGGCATCCATAATCCGCTTTGTGGAAGATGTGTACCGCCCCAGATTGATTGTGCCGTGGGAATGCTTCGGTATCTGCCGTCCGTAATGGTCTTTTACTATATCGCCGTGATACTTTTTCCGGCGCTCCGGGTCGGTCAGGTTCTCAATGTCATAGCCTATCGTGACAACGAGCTGGTCGGTGACAAAGCCCTTGCTCACTAAATCCATTGAAAGGTTGTCCGCCATTTCCCGGAGGACGAGACGTGCTTTATACGCTTCATAGGGCTGGTGTAGTACCTGTCCCGATCCCAAACTGTTGCTTTCTGGTGTACGCCTTGACTGCCTCAACCGTGCAAGGCTCCCAGCCCCAAGCATGGTCAATCAGCAGTTCCGCGTTCTTGCCGAAGAGCTTGTAAAGCAAGTCTTCATCTGTGACGGAGCGGCGGGCAACATCGCCCATTGTGAACATCCCGTTTTCCTCAAGTTTCTTGGCGTACCCTTTGCCTACCCGCCAGAAGTCGGTGAGGGGCTGGTGTGACCAAAGCGTCTTGCGATAACTCATCTCATCCAACTCAGCAATGCGGACTCCATTCTTGTCTGCCGGTATGTGCTTGGCGACAATATCCATCGCCACTTTGCAGAGATAGAGGTTCGTGCCGATCCCGGCGGTCGCCGTGATGCCGGTTGTCGAGAGAACATCCAGAATGATTTTCATGGCAAGGTCATGAGCCGACAGCTTGTAGGTGTTCAGGTAATCTGTCACATCCATGAACACTTCGTCGATGGATAGACGATGATGTCCTCCGGCGCAACATACTTCATGTAAACCTGATAGATGCGGGTGCTGTACTCCATGTAGTACGCCATGCGGGGCGGCGCGATGATGAAGCCAATGGCAAGGGACGGGTTCTCTTGCAGCTCGGAGAAGAGATACGACGAGCCTTCCAGCTTTCGTCCCGGCGCGTCATGCTGCCGTCCAGCGTTTGCTTCTTTGACGCGCTGCTTGACTTCAAAACAGCCTCCCACGCCCGGAGATACCGTAGCTCTTGAGAGAAGGTGTGACCGCAAGGCAGATGGTCTTGTCGGTGCGGCTCTCATCCGCAACGACGAGGTTTGTGTCCAGCGGGTCTAAGTTTTCTCGCGGCATTCAACCGAAGCATAAAAGCTTTTTAGGTCGATTGCGATATAGGTGCGCTGCTTCATGCTTCGGATGCCTCCTTTCTTGATACGGTTTTGTCCGCTTTTCAGGTGTGCCTTGATGCTTTCGATTGTTTCAGGAACAGTCTGATTAGTTGTATCAATTACATTTGCTTCGTATTTCCCTAAATCGCAGAACTGTTCCCACATGACTTCTACTAACTCGGTGTTAGTTTTTCAAATCCAGCTTCGACCGTTCCACTGCCCGTCTCAGTGTTATTTCTCTGGAAGCTCGCAGCACAATGTAATGCACATCATATCCTTCGCGTGCTGCCCCCAGCCACGGCTCTAAAAACCACGGACCGACAATCCCATCTACATACACATCGTAGCCGCCTCTGACAAATCGTTTTGCAGTCTCCAAAAACGCTTCAATCACCACACCGTTTTGTGCGTTTGACTCCGGTAAATATGGGGGGATTGCACCTTTTTTGAGATAGTGAAAGAAATCATCTGTTCTGATACAAACGGACTTATCCATATCCGATTCCATAGCGGCTTTATCAGCCACAGTGCTTTTTTACCTGTCCCGGGTGAACCGGTTATAATAGTGATTCTTCCGTGTGTCATCTAATCAGCATCCTTATGTTCTTGTTTATTCAATATCGTTCTTATTATAAATAAAGGCTTATTTCTTGTTCGGGTTGATTTTCCCTTTGGTAAGTACGGTAACAGCAGTGCCGCCCACCATTACGACAACGCCCAGCGCCGCTTTTCCAGCTCTTTTTTATTTGCTGCGCCCGCTCGCTACGACAGTGCTCGCAGTATTTATATTTGTACCCTTCCGGTAGCGGACGCTGACACTTTTATTTTTACAAAGTTTCTGGCTCATCTTTCGGTTCCTCAAACGCAGTGTAGGGCTGTCGCTCGGCAGCGCCAAGATTCGATTCTCTATCTCAGGCAGCTTTTTGCGTCCAATAGTTTTCCGGTGACGGATCGATCATGTCCAGCCTCTCAACGAAGCCCTTTGTTTCAAGGTAGGTTCTCTGAATGAACTTTGCGTAATACTCCAAACTCACTTTTGCCGCTTCGGTTTCTCCCATTTCCTGATATGCAATGGCTTCGGCAAAGAGACACCATGTTTACAGCGCATAAGCTTTCTCGCAGTTCATTCATTCGCGCATTTATCTTTTCGGGCGTTGCGCCGGATAAAATCTTGCCCCCATGTAGATTCCGGCTGATTTTTAATAAACGCAGCATTCGCGCTCTGGCTCTGCATCAACAGATTGCGGCTGTTTTCGGCATCTGACACGAGCTGCATGAGAGCCATTTCCTTCAACCGCGGATTCTGAATGGCGGCAGCTTGGATTAGCTTTTGCTGGCAGCTATACGCGGTCGCAAAGCCGATCATACTCCTGACCTTGCCGGACTTCTTCAACTGCGACTTGAACAAATTGAATTTGCTCCGCGATTTGAGCCATCTGCATTTGTGTGACGTAATTCGTCATTGCCTGTGAAAGCTCAGGAGACAGCTTGACCTTGCCGAGCGAAACGGTCGAAACAATTTTCTTCGTTTCGGGGTTGATGAGGTTTGCCATAAGCAGGCCATCTTTTTTCGTCATGAGGTTTCAGTGCGCCGCTCGCTATTTTGCTTTTTTGCTCATCCGTGAGGATCACCTGATAAGCTTCCTCGGGAATTACAGCCTTGACAGCACCACAAACGCCGGAGCAGAATAAAGCATCTTCTCAATACGGTTGAGCAGCCTTCCCTGCGCTTCAATCAACGGCTTTGCGACCTCGGGAACGCTATCAAAGCACTCCACCACGCTTTCTGTGTATTCGGTTAAGTTTCCGGTTTCGCTTTGTTCTTCCGGTACATGAATGATTTCTTCCATTTATGTTTCCCCCTTGTTTCT
>VOFI01002762.1_pt1 | contig 33352 bp, 49 predicted proteins | sample 5384131 | NCBI WGS metagenome assembly VOFI01 (sample SAMN12384728, study PRJNA508395) | human gut metagenome | isolation source: healthy gut H | host: Homo sapiens
AGCGCCACGCAGAAGAAGGTCATGCGCCAGCCGAGCACGAGCCCGATCGCGCGTCCGAGGGGAAGCCCGCATACCATGGCGACCGATGAGCCCGTGACGATGACCCCCACGGCCACGTCGCTGTAGCGCTGCCCTACCACGCGTACGGCAAGCGGCGTGGCTATCGACCAGAAGACGGCGTGCGGCGGCGACCATGATGCGTGCGCCGATGAGCAGGGCGAACGACGGGCGAGCGCCGAGGCGGTCTGTCCTGCGGCGAACAGGGGCGATGCAGCCGACGAGCACGGTCTTCAGCCTGAACCGCGAAGCGAGGACCATGAGGGGAACGGAGAGAAGCGCTACCGCCCAGGCGTAAACGGAGACGATGTAGCCCGCCTCGGCCTCGGTCATGGAGAAGCCGGCGGCTATGTCCACGAGCAATCCGATGGGCATGAACTCGGACGTGTTCATGTGATGAACGCGGAGAACGCGAGTCCGATCAAAGCAATCCAGTGCCTGCGCGACATGGGTGTCGGCGCTCCTTTCCTCGGGGTTTTCACACGGGCCGCTTTCAACACGGCGGGCGCGATTCTAGCAAAGCGCCGTAAACCGTTTGTTAAACGGACGTTCGCGTTTTGAATATTCAGGAAATCGACGGCTCGAGGCTCGTTCGCCCCTGCCCGTGCGCCGTCCGTCGCCGCATCGGCCTTCGACCCCTGTCCAATCGGGGCGAACGCCGATTTAGGGCTGCGTTATAATAGCTGCGAATATGGGATGTATTCAGGGGTATGTATGACGGAAGCAAATCATATGCCGAAGGCGGCGCGCGGCAACTTCGCACGCTCAACGACGAAGTTCTCGACGGATTCACCATCGAGGGCTGAAATGCGGTCTTGCAGCGGTTATGGAAACTGCGGGTACAAGAGCATGTATCTCAACCCAGCAGGTGGCGTGGTGTCGATCTGCATGAACAGGCGCGATCAGCTGCGCAAGCAGCGCGATGGGGTCGAGTAGGGCGAAGCGCCCATCTCGTCGGCGAGGCTGCCGAGCGGCGAACGCGTGCCCGCGCGGCACGGACTCCCGCGCTCACCCGCGTTAAAGTCGAATAATGCGACGAGAAGCGAAGGCCCCCGACGAGGGGCCTTCGTCCGTACGAGGGTTCCCGGGCGGACATGACCTCGGTTCAATCCTCCTTCCCCTTCGCCCGGGTTCTGCGGGCATGAAAAAAAGCCCCATCGCTGGGGCTTGGGGTAACCTGGCGGAGGAAGTAGGATTCCCGCGCCCGCCTTCGGCGAGCGCTCTTGGCCCTTGGCGCAAGCGCCTGCGGGCATGCGCCTGGGAACATGCCCGCAGGCATGTTCCCCGGCGGCGCATGACCTCGGTTCGAATCCTCCTTCCCCGTCGTCCGGGCTCTCCCGGGCATGAAAAAGCCCCATCGCTGGGGCTTGGGGTAACCTGGCGGAGGAAGTAGGATTCGAACCCACGGAACCTTGCGGCTCAACAGTTTTCAAGACTGCCGCCTTCAACCACTCGGCCATTCCTCCGTAAGCACCATGCAGAATATCATATTTCTTCGATAGCGATATCGTGAACATAATAAGGGGACGCGTGCGCAGAGCCTCTTGCCGTCGCCGGGCGATTGCCCCCTCGATATAATGCATTCTATGGACAATTCGGAGAACATCGAGCAGCGTGTTTCGGGCGTTGCGCCGTGCTCTGCGCGACAGGCGCACGCTGCGGCATCGTCGTCGGGTGGTGCGGGACTGTCGGCCGCGACCGTGCCGGCGCGCATTGCGGAGAGATCGACGCGCGCATCGTCGCCCTCGCCGGAGGACGAACGGTACATGCGCCTCGCCATCGAGCAGGCGCGCGCGCTGCGGCGGAGATCGGCGAGGTCCCCATCGGGGCGGTGGTGGTGTACGCGCCCATCGATCGCGCCACGCGTCGCCCGACCGCCGAACCGCGCGTCATCGCGCAGGCGTGCAATCGCCGCGAGGTCGACAGGGACCCCGCGGGTCACGCCGAGTTCATAGCGATGAAGAAAGCCGCCGAGGTTCTTGACGCCTGGCGCCTGACCGACTGCACCGTCTACGTCACGCTCGAGCCGTGCATCATGTGCGCGGGGCTTATGCACCAGGCGCGCGTCACGCGCTGCGTGTACGGCGCGCGCGACAAAAGGCGGGCGCTCTCGGTACGTTGTACGCGGTGCACGCCGACGAGCGGCTCAACCACCGTTTCGAGGTTGTGCCGGGCGTGCTCGAGGAGGAGTGCGCGGGGCTTTTGAAGAGCTTCTTCGCCGCCCGTAGAAAAAGCAAGGCCGCGTCGAAGGGCGCGGAGTCAAACGATAGCGAGGAATAAATGAGCGAAGGGAAGATCCGCAAGGTCGACATGCTGGCGGCGGCGCGCGAGGCGCAGTGGTCGGCGGATACGTTTTTGGGACCCGGCGCGACGAAGGTCGTGGCGCCTGCGAAGGTGAACCTGGTCTTGGGCGTCGGCGATCGCCGAGACGATGGGTTCCATGAAGTTGCGAACGTGATGCACGCGGTGTCGCTCCATGACGTTCTCTACGTCAGGACCGAACCCCTTGCCGCGTCCCCGCTCGATGCGTATCGGACTGAAGACGGAACGCTCGACCTGCCCGATCATCTCGCGGTCGTCGGCCCGGAGGACAACATCCTCGTAAGCGTCGACTGCTCGGATAAGACGGCGCTCGACGCCGATCACGCGCTCAACGTGCCCGCGCGCGACAACATCGTGTGCAGGGCGGTTGACGGGGCTCGCTTGCTCGCTCGGGCGCGCCGGGTTCGAGCGCGTGCTCATTCGCATCGAGAAGAACATTCCCCATCAGGGAGGACTTGGCGGGGGATCGTCGGATGCGGCGGCGGTGCTAACCGCGCTCGCGTCGCGTTGGCAGCTTGACGCGCGCGATTCTCGTGTGGCGGAGGTCGCCTGCACGCTCGGCAGCGACGTGGCGTTCTTCTTGGAGGGCGGATGCGCTCTCTTCGGCGGTGCGGGAGAATGCTTCGTCCGCTCTCTCGAACCCATGAAGCTCCCGATTGTGCTGGTGAAGCCCTTCGTCGGCGTCTCCACGCCTGCTGCATACCGCGCCTTCGACGAGGCGCCCGTGCGGTGCCCGCCGATGTACTGGCTGCCGCTTCTTGCGCCGCCTGCGCCGAGGATGTGCCGCTGTTCAACAATCTCGCCCCCGCCGCCGAGGGTCTTGGCGGGTTTTGGTCGAGGTTCGTGAATGGCTCGCCGCGCAAACAGGCGTCGCGCCGGAGAAGGTGCTGCTGTGCGGAAGCGGCGCGACCACCTTCGCCGTGACGGACAGCTTCAGCACGGCGTGCGACATCGCCGCATCTGCGCAATCGCGCGGGTGGTGGGCTCGCGCGTGCACGTTCTCGTCGCTGCGCGCCGCGGCGGTGCCTCGCCGCTGAGATATCGCGGCGGCGATCCTCGCTGCTCCGCGGCGGCGTCGAGCCCGCTGCCCTGCACCCGCTTCGCCTTCGCCTCAGCACGCTCGCTAAGACCTTGCGGTGCGCAAACTTGTCGCAGCGTGCTTGCCGGCCTTGCTCTCGGTTGCGCCCATTGTGCGAAGCGAGATCGGGATGAGCGACCTCGTGGTAATATTGGGCGCGTGTTCGCGGCGGAGCCGCCGCAGCGCACTTTGATTCGTGCATTCGCCTGGCAAATTGCGAGAGGAGGCCGAAATGGGTTTGCTCGCACGTTTGAGTCGTATCGTGCCGCTTTTGCTGATCATGGCGGTCGTTGCGATCATCATCTATCTTGTGGTCACGTACCGCCATTCTCCGACGCGGGCTAAAGAGGTTCTCATCAAGGTCTTCACCTGGCTCAACGTCGTTATCATCGCGTTTTTCGGATTGGCGTCGCTTTACGCGCTGTTCGAGCGCCATGCGGGCGTGCTCGATCTTGCGCTCAGCTTCGCGATCGTCGGACTTGTCTGCCTGGGCATCACGCGCTGGTGCAACCATGTGTCCCTCAAGCACAATCCTCATTATCGCGATAAGCGCCAGGCCGCGCGGGTGATCCGCCGTTTCCCCTGGAAGAAGGGGTAGCGGCGCAGGGGCTCTCTTTTCGGGCGTCCCTGCGCTTATGCTCTTTCGCTTGCAACCATCATCTGGGCTGCCGTCGCATCGGCGCTAGGTTGCGCTTGCCCTCGCTTCTGCTTCCTCATATGCAGCTTCCACGCCCTCGTCAGAGCGCGCGATGATGCTTGCGCGCTCTTCCAGCCGTCGAGATTCCCGTTTTTTGCACGATTTGTATCAACGTGAGCTCTCCGAGGGCTAAGGTCGGTTCTGCCGAGAAGCTGTGAACTGGGAAAACGCAGGGGAATTCGCCCGCGCTGCACCGGCTTTGGAGGGCAGCGGGCGGGATTCTGCGTTACGCTGATACAAGTCGTTGATTTAAGGGAATCCCGAAACCCGATTTCATGCATGCTTGCATCGTGGAGGTAGCTTAGGCCTCAAAAAGTGGGTCTGGCCAGAGGCCCGGCTTCCATATGCCAACCGAATGCCGGCAGTGAATAATCGGAGCGGGCACATTCTGACCTATAGCCCCGCATTTCGCCCTATAGCCCCTCGGAGCAGGCGCGTATCCTGTATCCCAGCTTCTCCTGAAATGAAAAGACCCCCTGCGTTCGATAGCGCAGGGGGTCTGTGCTTCAGTCAGGTGGCGGAGAAGCAGGGATTCGAACCCTGGATGCCCTTTTTGGGGCATACTCACTTAGCAGGCGAGCACCTTCGGCCTCTCGGTCACTTCTCCGTCAGCAAGAATGAATCTTACCCGACTTGACTCGGGCCTGTCAACGAGAATTCATCAGGTCAACACGTCATCGCTTCGCGAGGCCTGCCTGCGGCGCATGTCGGCGATGGCGCGAGGCGGAACGGCGAGGCGCGTCTGCGCCGGGTGGCGGGGGTGGTCTGTTCAGGGCGCGTGGCAAAAGCTGCGCGCAGCGAGGACGGCGCGCAGCGGGTGCCTCGACTACGCGCGGCGAACAGCGCGGCTAGCTCGGCATGGTGCTTTATAATGTTGCGAAGTTTTTCACTGGAGAAACGGGAGAGCGCGGCCACTGCGCGAGAAGTGGTTGGAGCGACTAGCGAGGGGAGACGCGCATGCTCGCAACGGGCGCCGACGCGCACAGGAACGGTCTTGAAGGGTCGAAGCATTGCGGGAGGCTGAAGGCGCCGCAGCGGACGCCGACGTGCGGGCGGGCTTCGGAAGGCTCGCGGCGGGGGTCGGTACGCGGGCGAGCTTCGGAAGGTTCTCGTCGCCGCGCGCGTCAGAAAACGCCGCCGCAGCCGCGTTCGTGCGCCCGGATGGCGCGTCCGACCCCGTCGCGCTTTGCGATGCCGGTCCTCCGCGCCGCCCTCGCGCTCATCACCCTCGCTTTCGCCATCGCCGTTTTCCCGAACCCGGCGCTTGCCGCCGAGGTCTTGTGCCCGCAGACGGACATCGTGGCGCAGGCGCAAACGGACGGCTCTCTCCACGTGACGGAGCAGCGCGTATTCACGACCGACGACAGCTCCGTACGGTTGAAGTGGAGCTTCGCCGGCGTGTCGGCGGGGTCCGAGGCCGAGATATCCTCCATGCGCGCCGCCGCCGTCGACGAGGAGGGCAATGTCGTCGGAGAATGGGAGAACCTTTCCCGGGCCCCTTTCCAAACAAGCTGGCGTGAGTCGGGCGGCCCCGATCACAGCGCATGGTCACTCGATCGCTTGGAGAGCATGGTGTATGTGTTCCTCGAGGATATGGGAGATCGAGTGGTGCTCGAAATGGATTACGTCGTCGCTGACGGCGTGACGCCCTACGATGATGTCGCGGAAATATACTGGCGTTACGTTCCCGAGGGCTGGGCGATCGCATCCGAGAGCGTCACGCTGACCATCGAGCTTCCCGTACCTTCGGCGACGCAGGTCGTGCCCGGCGAGAACGTCTATGCATGGGGCCATGGACCTGCCGATGGCGAGGCGTTGGTTCAGGAGGATGGAACCGTCGTCTACCATGTCGCCCTGGTCGAAGCGGGTCGGTATGCGGAAGCGCACGTGGCTTTTTCCCGTGGGGTGGCTCACGAATCTCGACAGGAAGGTCCGGCTCGCGAATCAGGGGACCACGCAGCTCGGGACGATTTTCAGCGAAGAGGCCAGTTGGACCGATCATGATAGCAACCGCCGCGTCATCGACTACGCCCTTGCTGCCGGCTCGATCGCCGTGTGCGCGCTCGTTCTCGTCGCTGTGGTGATCTTGTATCTGTGCTTTGGCCGAGAGCACAAGCCTCGCTTCACCGGCGCGTATCTGCGTCGCGACCCCGCCCGCGACCTGCATCCCGCTCTCGTTGGAAGGCTTTGGCGTTGGAGCAGGGAATCGGGCGACGATTTCACGGTTTCGGTCATGAACCTCGCCCGCCAGGGCGCGGTGAAGCTGGCGCGTGGTTCGTATCCCGATGGAGCGGGGCGCCGATGGACGATTTTCGCCTGACGCGTGACGACGCGAAGGCTGCGGAGCTTTCCGATCCCATCGATCAGGTGACGATGGAGGTGCTCTTCGACGAGTTCGCGAAGGGGACCGGCGCGCTTTGGTTTGCCGCGATCCGCAAATTCGGCGAAGACGAGCCGTCGTCTTTCGTCGCCGCGATGGGACGCTGGCAGCATCGTCTCACCGAGGAGGTCGCCAGGCGGGACTTCTTCGATAGGCGCAGCATGAAGCTTCGCACGGCGGTGTTCGTCGTGGCTCTCGTGCTCGCGATCGCCGCAGCGGCGAATTTCCTCACGTCGGGGGCCTTGTCAGCACGGTCGCCTTCGCCGTGACAGCTGCGGTGTTGGTCGTGATGGGCAACGCCATGCCGCGCCGCACCGTCGCGGGCAACGAGGTGGCGGCGCGGTGTAAAGCCGCGCGCAACTACGTTCGTGATCTGGCGGCGTTCGGCGGGGAGCCTGCTTCGGCCGGCGATGAGCCTTCCGCAGCGCACGCGGGCGACGGCGCGCTCTCCCGCACGCGGGCCGCTGCGGCTCTGCGGGCTGATGCCGCCATGCGAGCTGACGAAGGCTGCGCAGGCGCCGATACCTGCGCAATCGCCGACGACGAGGGCCGGCTCTGCTTTTATATGCGTACCTGTTCGGCGTCTCTCGGGAGGATATCGAGGCCGCAGCCGAGCGCTTGCTCGTCGATGGCTCGTCGAAGCCGGATCCTCTCGCCGCATGGTTCGTGCGAGGAGAGCCTTCTGCGGCAACGGAGCATGAGGCCACCGAGGCGGCGGTGCTCGAGCCCACCGCTTGCGCGGCTCTTTTCGGCGACGATGGCGCAGACGCTGTCGTCCGCTCGCACGTCGATATCCGAGGCGAATGCCAGGTTGAGCGGAGCCGGGCGCTTCTCGTGGAAGATGAGGCGCGCCCGCGGTTAAAGCGAGCGGATTGTCGGTTATAATGTCGCGCCGTGGTTAAACTCGACAACATACCGACATTTGTTTACAAGCTTCTCATCGTGGTCGCCACCATCATCTGGGGCTTCAGCTTCGTCGTCATGAAGGACGTCGTGGAGGTTCTGCCTCCCGCGTGGCTTCTCGGCATTCGCTTCCTCATGGCGGGGGCCATTCTGCTCGCCGTTCTTTGGAAGCACGTGCGGCGCATGTTCACGCGCGAGGCGCTTGCGGCGGGCATCGTCCTCGGCGCCCCTCGACTTCGCCGCGTTCTGGAGCCAGACGGTCGGCCTCCAGCATACGACGCCCGGCATCAACGCGTTTCTGACCGCGACGTACTGCGTGATCGTTCCCTTCCTGTGGTGGATCATCGCGCGTAAGCGTCCCACGGTTTTCAACATCGGCGCTGCGGTGCTGGCGGTGGTCGGCATCTGGCTGGTGTCGGTGACGTCCTCGGATAGCTCGCTTTCCATGGGCTACGGCGAAGCCATGACGCTTCTGTGCGCGCTGCTGTTCGGCCTGCACATGGTTTACGTGTCGAAGTTCTCGCGCAAAAAAAACGACGTGCTGGTTCTCACGGTGTTCCAATTCGTCGCCGAGGGAACGCTCGGCTGCGTCTTCGGCGCGGCGACCGAGACCCCTGCCCGCCCTGTCGGCCATCACGCCGTCCATCGTCGCGAGCATGGTCTTCTTGGCGGTGTTCGCCTCCGTCATCGCGTTCGGCATCCAAAACGTCGCGCTGGCCTACATCCCCTGCTCAGGGTGCGTTGCTTCTCTCCCTTGAGTCGGTTTTCGGCGTGGTGTTCTCGGTTTCTGCTGTACGGCGAGGTGGTGACCGGAAGGCTGCTGCTCGGCTTCGCCCTCATCTTCGCCGCCATTGTGATAAGCGAGACGTTCCCCTTGAAGCGGAAGGGGTAGAGGAAGCGCGCCGCTGGCGATGACGGGCTGCGCGTCGCCGAAACCGACCCCGACCCTGCCGGTGTTGAAAAAGCGTCGGCGTAGTTCGCGTCGAACGGTCGGCGGATGCCGTATCCGTTTGCGGCAAGTTGCTTGCGCGTCCGCGCCCGTTGCAGTAATCTCTCGCGTGTTCAAGGACAGACCGTCGTCAGGAGTAGAAGATGAAGGAAAAATGCGACGAGCCGGGACGCGATAACATCATCCTCATCGGCATGCCCGGTGCGGGGAAATCGACGTTGGGCATCGTCCTCGCCAAGATCATGAACTACGACTTCGTGGACGCCGACTTGCTCATTCAGCAGCAAAGCGACAAGACGCTCGAGCGCATTATCGACGCGCTCGGGCCGGAGGGCTTCATCCAGGTGGAGAACCAGGTCCTTACCCAGATCGAGTACGAGCGCACCATCGTCGCGACGGGCGGTTCCGCCATCTACTCCGAGGAGGCCATGGCGCACCTCGCCTCGATCGGCCGTGTGGTGTATCTGCAGATCTGAAAGGGACTATCCGAGCGCGGCGTGGTCATGAAGGGCGGCATCGGCGAGTCTGCGCGATCTCTTGAAGCGACCTGTCCATCACCGCCGCCGCGCGAAGGTTGCCGACGCGCTGCGCTAGACGGACGTACGATAAACGGCGATCGCAGGATCGGGCTGCGAGCGGGCTTCAGCGGCCTTCTCGGCTGCGCAAGCCGCCGTACGATAAACGGCGACCGTCGATCTTTGCGACGACCCGTCTCGTCTGCGCGATCAGGCGCCGCCGCCCGGCGCGACCGTCGATCTTTGGTGAATATATAGTAAGAAAACTTACTAATTAATATGCTCGAGTGCTAAGCTTCTTCGGGAAAGAAAAAGCAAGCACTTGAAAGTGTTGGTGTTAGTTTGAAGAAAGAAACAACCTTGTCCGTCGAAGGCTCCGGGTCGTCTCGTGCGACGCAGCACCTGAATTCGCAAGAATCGCAGCTTCAGGAGGCGCAGGGGCATCAGCAACCGGCATCGCAGCCCCAGGATCCGCGGTCCCGGCAGCCTCGTTCCTCCCGCCGGGGAAGGCGAGCCCCGATCGCATGGGGACCGAGCGGATCGGCAAGCTGCTGCTCGAGTTCTCCGTCCCCGCCATCATATCGATGGTGTTCAACACGCTCTATAACGTGGTGGACACGGCGGTGCTCGGCTGGTTCGTCGGCGAGGTGGGCGTCGCGGTCACCACGCTCGCGCTGCCCGTCATGACCATTCTCATGGGCTTCTCCATGCTCGCGGGGCAAGGCGGCAACGCCCTCGCCGCCATCCAACTCGGCGAGGGCAAGGTCAGGCTGGTTGAGAAGACCATGGGAAACTCGGCGGTGCTCTTGTTCGTCATGTCGCCGTCGTCGCTCTTTGCCGCTTTCGTGTTCATCGACCCGGTGCTCGCGCTCATCGGCACCACGCCCGATCTCTATGAGCCGACGAAGCAGTTCATCAGATCATCTGCGTTTTCTTCGGCTTCCAGTCGCTTGGCATGGGCATGAACAACTTCCTGCGCACGGCGGGTACGCCCACGCTTGCGCTGGTCACCATGATGCTCGGCACGATTATGTGCGTCGTGTTCAACCTGCTGTTCGTCGCAGTGCTCGGATGGGGCGTCGCGGGCAGCGCGTGGGCCACCGTCGCAGGTCAAGCGTGCGGCATGGTTCCCGTGATGTGGTATTTCATCTTCGCGAAAAGCGCTCCGTTCCGTTTGAAGCTGTCTTGTTGCAAGCCCGACTTTCGCCTGATGCTCAACATCATGACGCTCGGCATCGCGTCTTTCGTCATGCAGGTGGCGTCGACGGTGGTGTCGGTGGTGTTCAACCAAGTGGTGACGAAGTACGGCGCGATGGATCCGCTCGGCGCAGCAGGCGCCCTTGCGGCCATCGGCGTCGCGCAGAAAGCCACCATGTTCGCCATCACCCCGATGGTCGGCCTGGTGATGGGCGCGCAACCGCTTATCGGCTACAACTACGGCGCCCGCAATTGGGATCGCGTCTTGAAGGCGCTCAAGTGGGCGGAGATCTGGGGATCGGTTTCGACACGGTGTTTTTTTGCTGCTGTCTCACCTTATCCCCTATCAACTCGTCACCCTGTTCGGCGTGACCGGTGACCTCGAGCGATTCGCCGTGCAGGCGCTGCAGATCTACACCATCCTGTATCCCCTGGTCGGCTTCCAGATCATCGGGTCGAGCTACTTCCAGTCGAGCGGCCAGCCCATGAAGGCGGCGGTGCTTGAGCTGACGCGTCAGGTGATCTTCCTGATTCCGCTGTATCTCGTCATGCCGTATTTTGCGGGTGCCTTCGGCATGTCGCCGCTTGCCATGGTCATCGTGGCGGTGCCGGTATCCGATGCTCTCTCGGTTTGCGTGACGTCGATATTCGTGTTCCGTGAGGTTCGCAAGCTCGGTCGTCTTCGTGATTCTGAACCTGCGATCGCTTCCGCGTGATAGGTGGGGAATATGAAAGCGAAGAGCACGGCGCAGGTGAGCAGCGAGTCTCCTGCGAACGACGCGGGGAGTCGGACCGGCTGCGAAAACGATCGCGTCGGGTGCGCCATCGAAGGGCTTTCGAATGCCGCGTCCGTCGCCGCTGCTCCTGCCGCGCGACTGACCGCCGAGGATATGAGCCCCGACACGATATTGCGCGAGCTGGGGCATCTGGCCTCGGTGATTCGCCGCGCGGTGAGGCCTCTCGACGGGACGAACCGCACCATGCAGGTCCTCGTGAGGCTCGCGATGCACGAGGAGGCCATGGCCGACGGGTTCGCGAAGAGGCGCCTGTCTCAGGCGGATCTCGCCTCGACTATCGGTATCAGGCCTCAATCGGTGGGTCCTGTGCTGGTGCAGCTGGTCGACGAGGGGCTCATCGTGCGCGAGCCGAGCGACGATGACCGCGCACGATTCTCCTCTCGCTCACCGATCTAGGGCGCGATCGCGCGGAAGACGGTCGTCGCATGCAGCGCGAGTTCGCGGAGGAGACTTTTTCGGCGCTCACCGACGAGGAGCGCGTTCAGTTCGCGAACGCCATTTTGAAGCTCAACGATGATCTGCGCCCGGCGCAAACTCTGCCCCTAGCTGCGGGCCCGGCCTCCAAGGTGCCGGCGCAAGCTTCGTCTCGGGGCGTTGAACGCCGGCTGGGTTTCGCCCCCCTCCCAGCCGCACGCCCGATCCCGTCTCGGGTCAGCAGGCGCAGGGCCGCTGGCTCGGACCTCGGCCCTCTCGAGACGCGGATCCGCGTCTCGCTTTCAGCCGCAAGCGGCGCTTCTCGCCGGCTTTTCAACGTGCGCTAGCGTCGTTCGTTCCGGTACGAATGCTGTTTGTTACCTGCGAGACAAAAAAAGAATCTTATCTGTTGAAAAAGCGTATATACTGTCGGCATACTTGCCCTATTTGGGAACAATGGATTAACGCACCAGAAAAGGACTCGAAGTTGACCCGGATAGCTCATCGTGAGGCTTCCCGCGAGAAGCTCGGTTCCCCCGTGTTCGCGACGGGGAAGCTGCTTGCGTAAACGCGCGGGGTGGATGCGTCTGCGCTCAGACTAACGGACGCTCCTTTGCACATGTTTGGATTCTCGCAGCGGTTGCATTCCTCCTCGGCGTTTTGTCTTCGCATCTCTTGCGCTTCCCCAGCAGGTTCTTGCAGCCGATGAACCGCAGACTGACATCACCCTTTCGCAGGGCGTTGAATCCGCGAACGCGCCCCTTCTCCGTCTCGGGCATGCTTCCGGACGATGCCGAAACTCAAGGTGTCGAGGTCGACGTCAGCCACAAGGCCTCGGTCGACGTCCAGTTCGAAGTCGAGCGCGTCGAGAACCGCGCGGGCGATGCGGCCCGGTTGTCCGACGTGCTGCATCTGCGCGTCGTCGATCGCGTAACGGGAGCGATCGTTCTCGAGGGCTCGGCGTCCGAGCTCGTCGGCAAGCTGGTTTCCGTCCCCGTTGAAGGGCAGGAGGTATCGCGTCTTTCCTGGACGGTGGAGGCCTCTCTTCCCACGCAGATAGGCAACGAGTATCAGGATACGTCCTGCGTCGTCGATCTTCATTGGTTCGTGGGCGAAGACGAAGCGGGTAATTTGTCCCCGCTGGCTCCGACGGGCGATAGGACGATATGGTTGACGCTTCTGGTGGTCGTTGCGCTTATCGCCGTATTGGCGGCGGTCGCCTACGCCCAGTCGAGAAGGGAAGCTCGCGGAGGCTTCCCATGGTGGTGCGCATGTCGCCTCTTCGGCGGGGGTTTCGGCGGGGAGGCGTCCGACGGGCGTCAGCCTCTTGATTCTCAGACGAAGAAGAGAATAGCCGTTTCGGCGTTTGCGGCTCTTGCCTTGGTGTTGGCGGCGGCGGGCGTGGCCATCGCCATGTTCTGGGCGCACGAGCGTTTGCCCGAGAACCGCTTCGCCACCGGCACGGTGTCGATCGCGCTTGAGGGTAGCTTCGGCGAGGCCAACATCGAGCTTGGTCACACGGTGATCGAGAACTTCGCCGTCACCAACAAGGGCGGCGCCGATGCCTATTGGCGCATGAGCTTCGAGAATCTCCAGGGGCCGTTGGCTGATGCGCTTGACGTTACCGTCATCGATGACGCCGGGTGCAGGTGTACCACGGCTCGGCGGTCGATTTGGACGCCAGCATGGCGTACGCGCAGGGCTCGCGATCGCTTGCCCCGGGCAGACGGCGACGTTTACGGTGCGAGTTCACATGAGCGAGTCGGCGGGTAACGGGTATCAGGGCGCGGACGTCACGTTCGACGTGAAGGTCGACGCCGTTCAGTCGAAGAACAACGCGGGCGGTGAGTTCTGATGAAGCATCTCGTTCGCAATGATATCTCCCGCAATTTCGAGCTTCGCGGGAAGGTGGCCTGCGCCGCGCATGCCGATCGTCGCTTGACGACGCGACGTGGCGAAACCGCATGGTTTTGCTCGTGTGCTTGATCGCGCTGGCGGCCTCCTGTGCCCTGTTCGTGGGCGTCTCTCATTCGTGGTTCACGCAATCGACGTTGAACAGCGGAAACAAGATTTCCGTCGTAGAGGCTTCGGGTGCGTCGGATTCGCAGCCGGCGTCCGCACCGGATGCGCAGGACGTGGACTCGCAGAAGCCGGGCGATGCGTCTTCCGGATCTTCGGCCTCGATCGATGCCGAAGGCTCCGACGGCGGGTCGTCTGCGGATGGCGTCGACTCGAGGTGACGCTTCGGGCGCGGGGTCGTAACTGAGAGCGCGGGCGGGACTCCACCGCTGATGACAGCCGGGTCGCAGGAGCTTCGGTGTCCGGCGCGTTTAGGGCGCGCCGCAGCTCGACGGTTCTGCAGCAGTCGGGGTGCGGGCGGGGAGATGGCAACAGCACGGGAATCCCCTGTGATAGCGAAGGAAGTTCGCAAAGCTGTCGCGGAGCGTGGTTTTGCGGAGGACGTGCGGGACGCGTTCGTAGCGGGAAGGGAAGGTAAGATGCAGAAGGCAAACAGCAGAGCTGCCGCGAGCGTTGCCTGCCGCGGCCTCCGTCGCGCTCTTGCTCTTACGTTCGCGTGGTTCACCGACAGCGTGAAGAACGAGGGCAACAGGATCCAGGCGGGCACGCTCGGGATCGAGCTTTTCCACCACGGGCGACGGCGGCGTGATCCTCGCCAGCGACGGGCGGTGGGAGCCCGCTACTCCGAGAAGGCCGACGCCACGGTGTCCAACACCGCAGCCTGTGGCTGAAGTACGCCATCTCCGTCGACAACCTGCAGAACGCGGGCGGCGTCAACCTCCGACGTCCTCGACGTGGCGTGGTCGCCGACGGCGCGACGAGCCCGAGGGCGCCACCCTGTGCTCGGCAATCTGACGGACCTCTCCACCGGCGACGCCGAGCTCGCCGCCGAGGGCGTGCTCGCCCCGAAGGATTACACGGGCTCCGACGGCTCCTCGTCGAAGACGCTGAACCTCGTGGTGAAGATGCGCGAGAGCGCGGGCAACGAGTACCAGGGCGCGAGCGTCGCCTTCGACATCGTGGTGAAGGCCACCCAGGCCGCCAAGGAGCAGGACGGCTTCGGCAACGACCGGTACGATGCGAACGCCACGCTGCCCGTCACCTCTACGGCGGATCTTAAAACCGCACTCTCACCCAGGGCGGCTCCGTGTCGCTGGGATCCGACATGATCATCGACCCCTGAGTTCCCCGCCGACGTCGATCCTGATGGCGCTTTTGCTCAGATGAGCGTGAGCGCTGATACGACGCTCGATCTTTCCGGCAAGACCATCGGCCTCGATCCCTCGGTTGCGAGCGAAGAACTGCCCACCACGTCCATCCTCATCGACGTGCGGAGCGGCACGACGACGCTTGATGGCGACGGCGTGGTGTCTGCCGAGGCTGGCTACAACAACAGCTATGCGATTCAGGTGAACGGCGGCAGCCTCGTCATCAACTCCGGTTCGTATTACGGCGCCATGTCCGCCGTTCAGGTTGCGAAGGGCTCCTGCATCATCAACGGTGGTTTCTTCGATTTGGCTCCCCACCATCAAGAGCGCGGCTCCGAGCTTCTCAAGCTATCTCATCAACTGCATTGACTCTGCGTACGCGGATGGCACTGCCACGGTTGAGATCAAAGGCGGCACGTTCGTTAACTTCGATCCGTCGAAGGGTCCCTGAAGTCGGCTCGCCCCTTTCGTTGCCGACGGCTACAAGGTGGTTTCCGAGACCCAATCCAACGGCGAGGTTTGGTGCACCGTCGTTCCCCGAATAGTCGTTGATAACTTATGATTTGAGTATCTCGCTTGCGCGGGGTTAATGCCGAGGGCGCGCCCGATGGATGAGCGCCCCTCGGTTTTCGTGTCGGCCGCGATCCGAAGAGGACGCATGAATCAGTACAACAACATGAGGTCGGGCAGGGGTTCGAATCCGCAGGCGCGGAACCCGCAGGCTGCGGCGTATTCGCCGGGTTCGCCGCGTCCTGCGCGGATGCCGCAACCCGCGTAGGCGTCATACCCTGCTGGAGCGCAGTTTCCCGGATGGAGCGCCTCACTCGACGGGGATGCCGAACCCCGCAAGATCGCCGTATTTCGCGCAGCAGGACGCTTTTTCCCGAGGCCGATTCGCAGCCTGCGCAGGTCGAGCCGCTCGAACCCAGCCGAGGGAAGAAGGCGCTCAACCGTGTTATCAGCATCCTGACCACCGTCATTTTCGTCGTGGCGCTGGCCTTCACGCTGGTCGTTGTGGCAACCACGCTTTCATCGCGCGGGGGCGAGGCGACGTTTTTCGGTTGGAAGCCCCTACATCGTGCTTTCCGACTCCATGCAGACCGAGTTCCAGGCTGGCGATATCGCGGTGTCGCGCGCCGTCGACACGTCGACGCTCGCCGAGGGCGACATCATCACCTTCGAGTCCATCGATCCGACAATTACGGTGAGATCTACACGCACAAGATCCGCGAGCGCACAACCTACGAGGGGCAATCCGCCTTCGTCACCTACGGCACCACCACCGGTGACGACGATTTGTGCCCCGCGCTCGAGAGCAAGGTGGTGGGCGAATATGTGTTCGCCATACCGAAGGCGGGTTACGTGTTCGATTTCTTCAAGTCGCCGGCCGGGTACGTCGTTTTGGTTCTCATCCCGTTTTCCATCCTCATCGGATTGCAGGTTCGCAATATCGTGCGGTTGGTGAAGGATGGGCGCGCGAGCCAGTCGGCGGCGCTTGCCGCCGAGCAGCAGCGCGTGCGCGAGATGCAGGAGGAGATCGATCGCCTGCGTTCGGGAGCCGAGGCTCCCGTGAGCGGTCAGGCTTCGCGCGGTGCGAGCGGGTCCGCCGCGTTCTCCGGAGATGCGATGCGCGAGCCTCGTGCGAGGGCGGCTGCAGCCGGGCTCCTGTCGCCAGGACGCCTTCGCACTTGGCGACAGCGGGGGCTGTGGCACCTGCGCGTGGTGCGAATGACCCTCGTGCCGCACGTCGCGTGGCCCCTTCGGCGCGTTCGCATCGAGCGGCTGCGCTGGTTGACGCTCAACGGGCGGCTGATCCGGCTGTCACGCAACGGGGGGCGTCACTCCGACGAAGCTCGTGCGGTGCGAGGCTCGGGTGAGGAGGTGAGGCTAAGGGCGCCTCTTCCACCGCAGCGCCTCGCGAGAGGGCGGCGTCTGCCTCACATGCGTCCCGCGCGACGCCTCTGCGAGATGTTCCGCCGCGTCGTTCGGATGTGGTCGCGAGACACGGTGGGACGCTGCAGCAGACTCGCCTCGCCGAGACGCTTCGGCTCGCGCGTCTCACGCAAGCGGGGAGATGCCGGCGGAGCGTCGCTCGTCGCGAGGGCGGCACGCGCGTCCGTAGAAGTTGCGTCGTCGCCTCGGCTCGGCGCGTTTTCGTCCGCCCCGTGGAGAACTCGCGCTCTGCGTGACCTCACGTCCGAAAGGCGACGGTGATGCTACAATACCAACCACGCCCCTGTAGCTCAGCGGATAGAGCGTCGGTTTCCTAAACCGTGCGTCGGAGGTTCGAGTCCCTCAGGGGCGCCAGTTGAAATTCGTCCGAACCCGCGAGAGGTTTAGCCTCGCGGGTTCGTTTTTTGACCATAGGGCCCAGATCACGCAGCTGCGAAATCATGCACGGATATGGACTTGACTCTTTATCTGAGCTGAGCTTCAAAAAGTGCTCAGGGGTACCGCTCATCGCCCCTAGTCTGTGGGCATGTGGAACTCGTTTCGGTTGGTTCTCGATCCGAATTCGCCAGGTGCGCCGTCGGCTTTCTCCGTGCTTTGGTTTGGAGCGCGAGAGTTCGGTCGAGAATGGGCGTTGTGAGTTTTGCCGTGGGCTCAGAGAGGTCGCTGTGCGCGATCTCGCGTTAAAACGGCCGCGCAAGTGGCCCCGTGGAGGCTCATATCGCTGGTTTTCGACCAAAACCGCTTGGCAAGCAGGGGGAAGGCTCATATCGCTGCATCTTGACCATACGCCCGGCTCTGCGACCAAAGATGAGGGGACCGATGAACGAGGGACGAGGTAAGCGCGCATTCGCCACGGGGCGGCGCGTCGGAGCCGCGGTTGCGACGCGCCCCTGCACTCTGCGATGGGTTTCGAGCTGTTGCGTGCTTCTGGTGTGCGCTGCTCCCGTTGGCGGGGGATGCTGCACGTGCGTCTGCGGTCGTCAGCCCCTGGAATCGTTGTCCCCTTCGACAGCGTTTGCGTATTAAGCCGCGTTCTGCCGGGAAGAGGAGGGCCGGCGAGGGGGGTACCTCGCCGGCCCTGAGGAGGGGGATGATGCGGCGATCGTGCGCCGCAATACTGCTTTTTGGGGTTTAAAGCAGAGCAACTACTTCGTGGAGGGGAACCACTTCGTTGCTGATTCGTATTATAGGTTGTCGCGAAAATCCCACGGGTTCGGTTGCGTCTTTGACATTGGAGCGGTTGAGATTTGGCGGTGAGTTGACGATTGACTTCAAACGTGCTCCGCTCGCCGCTTGCGACCTTCCGCTCGCCCTGCGACGAATACCAGGTATCATGGGAATCAAGTTTTCGAGATAACGAAGGGGTGCTTCTCCATGCCCGATATCGCATTGCGTTTCCATAAAGACATGCTCGTTTTTGTCTGCGCCGGTTCTGCCGGCGCTTGAGCGCTTGGGGGTCGATGTAGACCGCGACGCCGAGCTGACCCTGCTGCTCGAGCCTGACACGTTCGAGGAGTTCTATAAAATGGAAGCCATCGCCGGTGCTCAGTGCATCGTGGCGGGCACGGGCGCCTCTGACGCCTGCTCGCCTGACGCAAGCTCGCATGGAGGATCGTGGCGCCGAAGCTCGTTCGTCTCGCCCTCCGCGCGGTCTCCGCCGCGCGTCCGCAGCACGTCCTGGTGGAAATCGGGCCATGCGGTCTGCCTCTTGACGCCTCGTCGAAGGCGTCGTTGGTCGAAAACCGCGACCAATACGCACGTGCGGGACGGCTGCTCGAAGGTGCGGAGTTCGACGCGTTCTTCCTCGAAGGTTTCGAGGATGCGGTGGACTTGAAGTGCGCGCTCATGGGGTTGCGGAAGGTGAGCGACAAGCCCATCGTCGTTTCAGTGAACGTTGAGGCTGACGGTGCGCTTTGCTCGGATCGCGGCACGCTTGAGGATGCGCTCGCGGTGGCGGGGGAGTTCGGGGCGTCGGTCGCGGGCTTCTCCACGTCTGCGGGTCAAGATGAGGCCGTGGGGCTGACCCGCCGTGCGTGCGGCGGCGACGACGAACCTGCCTGTGCTTGTGGAGCTTCAGGTGGGCGTGCGCGATTCTCGCCAGCAGGGCCCGACTCCTGAGAACCCGTACTATTCGCCCGACATGATGGTTCCCGCCGCCGATGCCCTCCGTGCTGCGGGGGCTCAGTTTCTGCGTGCGGTCGGCAATGCCACGCCAGCCTACACGGGCGCTCTTGCCGCGACCACGCTCGGTCTCGACGCGCGGCCGCGCAAGGCGGCTCCGTCTCCTGTTGACGAGTTGCCGTATTCGGCGGGGCATCTGGGGCGGGCGAGCCTTCGGATGGGGAAGGTTTGCCCGACGAGCTTGCCGATTTGGTGGCTAAAACCCGCCGCCGCGTGACGGAGGCGCTTGCGGGCAACCTGAAGATGGAGATGGAGGAGGCGCCTTCGCTTCTCGGCGTCGACGAGGTCGCGTTTGCCTCCGACGCGGAGCGCGGACGCGAGCCGGGGATGGGTCGCGCACCTGCGCCGACGCAGGGTCTTCCGAACGATAGCGGGACGAGCATGTCGGCACCACGAAGCAGAACCAACATAGATCGCAGCGAATATTACGGCGCGATGCAGCGCATCGTTGACGCTTTTGTTCTACGAGGAGGAGCAGAGGACGGTTGCTATGCGCGCCGAAGCCGCGCCCGCCGGGTTCGGTCGAGTTTCCCCGGACGCGCCTGATGCGGCGGTAGCTGAAGCGGAGAGGGTGGTCGCGGATGTCGCGATCGATGCCGAATCGGCGTCGTCGGTTTCTTCCGCTGCGCACGCCGCAGCTGTGTTCGGCGTGTCCGAGAGAACGGCGTCGCTTCTCGGCCTTGCCGCTCTCGCGGGGATGGAGGCGCGGCCTTCGTCTTCCTTTGCGGCGGGCGCAGCGGTTGCGAGCGTCCCGGTCGGGGACGCGCCTTCGGCGACGGGTTCATCCGTGGAGGAAGAGAAGCCCTTCACGGTGCGTCGACTCGATGTGGTCATCGCCGCTGAGACGGCGGACCTCCCCGAGGAACTCATGCGCATCGTCAACCTGCTTCCGCCGGGGACTATACGCGGCAGCGACTCTGCGATCAGATCAACTCTGCCATAACAGGGCATGCTTGGGGGACAGGTCTACGGCACGGTGAGCTGACGGCTTCGTCTCCGGTTCGCGTTGCGCGCGATCGGTCGCCTCGCGGCTGGGTTGCGCTGAACTTGCATGTAGCTTGCGGCATTCTGCCGGCACCCCGCACGTAACCGGTCGAAGCTCGCGGGTCGCTTGTCGGCGCCCTGGCACGGAGCAGCCGAAGCTTGCGGCATTCTGCCGGCACCCTGGCACGTATCGTAATGAAACCGCACCTCAGCCTGTTCGCCTTCGCGCGCAAACAAAGCGAAGCGTTGCGTTTGGCTATCGTCACGCTGACGAAAACTTTGACCGACGTTGTGGGCTTTTGGTTTCGTTCGCTTGAATTCGCGAAAGCCCGCTTGAAAATAACCAACCTCGAATGTACTATATATTCCCGTTGAGAAAACTGGCATACACAATATATTGTGTATAAGTTAGTTTAAACCTTGTGGAAAGACTGTTGAAGAAACAAGTGAAACCACAGGTCGCAATGAAAAAGGCGCGACTGTTTGAATAACGTGGAAAACGCTCGTTCGACACCATGTCTTGTGGATTGAGGAACCCGTCGCATCGTTCGATGCGACGTGGCGGTGAGATATGCGCGCATACGGCGGCGCCGTATGCGACGGAAAGAAATTGCGAAAGGGAGAGACGGATCATGGTACGCACCATCATCAAACGCGACGGACGCACTGCTGAATTCCATCAGGAGAAGATCGCATCCGCCGTCGAAGCGTTCGCCGCTTGCGCTGCAATGCAGGATCGAGCGGTTGCCGATGAGATCGCCGCGAAGGTCGTCGCGAAGATCGACGAGGGCGCCATCGAGGGCACGCCGACGGTCGAGGGCGTTCAGCAAAAGGACATCACGTTCTCCAAGGCGTCCGAATCCGACGTGAAGCGCGAGAACGCGAACATCGACGGCGATACCGCGATGGGCACCATGCTCAAGTACGGCAGCGAATCGGCCAAGCAGTTCTACGAGATGTGCGTGATCGAGCCGAAGTATGCCCGCGCCCACCGGGAAGGCGACATCCACATCCACGACATGGACTTCTACACGCTCACCACCACGTGTTGCCAGATCGACCTGCGCAAGCTGTTCCGCGGCGGATTTTCCACCGGCCACGGCGTGTTGCGCGAGCCGAGCGACATCGCCAGCTACTCCGCGTTTGCCTGCATTGCCATCCAGAGTAACCAAAACGATCAGCACGGCGGCCAGTCGGTGTGCGATTTCGACTACGGCCTGGCCGAGGGAGTGCGCAAGACGTACCGCCGTCTGTTCAAAAGCACATCGCCGAGGCGTGTGATCTGCTCACCGACATCGAGGACGATCGCGGTTTCACCGAGGGGCCTGCTTGAGCGCATCGAGGGTGAGACGGGCAAGATCGCCACGCTCGAGATGGATCCTGCGTTCCGCGAGGCCCTCGTCGCGGGTATGCGCGAGGCGGGTCTCGACGATCAGCTGATCGAGCGCATCATCGGCTACGCTGAGAAGAACGCATCGCGTGACACCGATCGCTCCACCTTCCAGGCCATGGAAGCGCTCGTCCACAACCTCAACACCATGCACTCCCGCGCCCGGGGCGCGCAGACGCCGTTCAGCTCGGTCAACTACGGCATGGACACCAGCCCCGAGGGCCGCATGGTCATCAAGAACATGCTGCTTGCCACGGAGGCCGGCTTGGGCTCGGGCGAAACGCCCATCTTCCGGTGCAGATCTTCCGCGTGAAGGAGGGCGTGAACTACAATCCGGGCGATCCGAACTACGACCTGTTCAAGCTCGCCATGCACTGCTCGGCGAAGAGGCTGTTCCCCAACTTCAGCTTCCTCGACGCGCCCTTCAACCTCCAGTACTACAAAGGGCACGCCGGAAACCGAGATCGCCTACATGGGATGCCGCACGCGCGTCATGGGCAACGTGTTCGACCCGAGCGCGAGGTCACGCCCGGCCGTGGCAACCTGTCGTTCACCTCGATCAACCTGCCGCGTCTGGCCATTCGCGCCAAAGGGCGATCTGGATCTGTTCTTCGACCTGCTCGACTCCAAGCTTCAGCTGGTCACCGCCAGCTCGACGAGCGCTTCGAGATCCAGGCGCGCAAGCACGTCTACAACGCGCCGTTCCTCATGGGCCAGGGCGTGTGGATCGACTCCGAAAAGCTCAAGCCCACCGACGAGCAGCGCGAGGTTCTGAAGCACGGAACGCTCACGACCGGCTTCATCGGCCTGGCGGAGTGTTTGGTGGCGCTGACCGCAAGCATCACGGCGAGAGCCCTGAGTCGCAGCGTCTGGGTTTGAGATCATCGGCCCACATGCGCTCGTACTGCGACCGCATCTCGCGTGAGCGCGGCATGAACTACACGCTCATCGCCACGCCGGCCGAGGGTCTGTCGGGTCGTTTCGTCCGCATCGACCGCGAGCGCTACGGCGTCATCCCGGCGTCACGGATCGTGACTACTATACCAACGGCTTCCACGTGCCGGTGTACTTCGATATCTCCGCCTTCGACAAGATTGCCCTGGAAGCGCCCTACCACGCGCTCACCAACGGCGGCCACATCAGCTACATCGAGCTTGACGGCGATCCGTCCGATAACCTGGAGGCCTTCGAGACGGTCATCCGCTACATGAAGGAGTGCGGCATGGGCTACGGTTCGGTGAACCATCCGGTCGACCGCGACCCCATCTGCGGTTACAACGGCATCATCGAGGACGTGTGCCCGAAGTGCGGCCGCACCGAGGACGAGCACAGCCAGCCCTTCGAGCGCATTCGCCGCATCACGGGTTACCTGGTGGGCACGCTCGACCGCTTCAACGACGCGAAGCGTGCCGAGGAGCATGATCGCGTGAAGCACTCCGTGCCGAACCAACACTCAAACGCCGCCGAGCGTTGACGATCGTCCCGACGGGGGCGCTGCGGGTTTCGACTCCGCAGCGCCCCCGTTTTGCGTCATGGGGTCTGCTCGGGGCGCGTTCGAGAGGGGTGATCGCGGGTTGTGTGTTCTCGCATGATGGGTCTTCTCGTGTGATGGAGCCCGTCGCGCGGTTGGGCTCCCCGCATGGCGGAATCTCTCGCATGATGGATCTGCTCGCGCGAGTCGGTGCTCCCCCGACGCTTGCGCGAACTTTGCAGCGGAGCGCCTCGCATGGCCGGGTCTCTCGCGTGGTGGTTTCGTCTCGAATGATCGACGTGCGGTGCGGCCCGGCCCTCTCATATAATGACGGGCATGAATACTTTCAACGAACATCAGACTCTACGGCGCCGAGCCCGACTCCATCGTCGATGGGCCGGGCTTGCGCTATGCCATCTTCGTCCAGGGTTGCACGCACGGTTGCCCCGGTTGCCACAACCCCGATAGTCAGCCGCACGAAGGCGGCGCCGCGACCACCGTCGACGCTCTGTTCGACGACATTAGAGCGAACGGCCTCGTTCACGATGTGACGTTCTCGGGCGGCGAGCCGTTCGAGCAGGCGGCGGCGTGCGCCGAACTGGCACGGCGGCTGAAGGATCTCGGGTACGGAATTTGGACGTACACGGGCTACCGCTACGAGGATCTCTCGCGCATCGCCGCCGCGGCGGAGCAAGCGGCTGCCGCCGATCGGGCCGGGCGAAGCGGACGGCGCGGGTGCGGCGAAGCGGTCTGGCGAAGCGGACGGCGCGGGTGCTGCGGGGCAGTCTCTCGAAACGAACGGCGTCGAGCGGTCCGCCGCAGCGGGCGACGAAAGCGCGCCCGCGTGTGCGGATTGCTCACGCACTTTCTTCAAACTCGACGCGCGGCGTGCGCGATCTGCTCGATTGCACCGACGTGTTGGTGGACGGGCCTTCGTCGCGTCTCTCAAGTCCCTCGGGCTCAAGTGGTGCGGGTCCTCCAACCAGCGCCTCGTCGATGTGCCGGCGACGCGTACGGCGGGCGAGATCGTCACCTGGCAGCCGCCGACGTTCGTTCCCGAGAAGCCGGCGTCTTGGTAAGGTAGGGACACGTCGTGGATCTTGAGCGGATGGTGGTAGAGCTGCGCGACTTCCTCGACAGGGTCGTGCAAGTGGAATGGTTGAGCGTCGCGTTGACCGCGGCGGCGGTGTTCATCGTCACGTTCGTCGTTGCGCGATTCGCCGTCAAGTTCTTGCGTCATGTGCTGAGTCGCGACAGCTCGCCTTTTTGCCCTCATCGAGCATCTTCGTCAACATCGTTCGCGTGGTCATCTGGCTGATCGGCGCATCTGTCGTGCTGTCCACCTGCTTCGGCATCGACGTGAGCGCCGCCATCACCGCGCTGGGCATCGGCGGTATCGCCATCTCGCTCGGTTTTCAGGACACGCTCTCAAACCTCATCGGCGGTATGCAGGTGAGCTTGACCGGTTTGGTGGAACCCGGCGACAACATCGAGGTCGGCGGCGAGCGTGGCATCGTGCAGGACGTGACCTGGCGCCATACCACCATCGAGAATTCGGTGGGCGAGCGCGTCGTCATCCCCAACTCGATCATCAACAAGACGGCGTTGGTGAAGCTTCGTCCGTTGAGCGTGGTGACGATACCGGTGGTGGTGACCGTCGACGGCGGCAAGCTCACCGAGACGGCGGAGAGCATGCGCGCTGCCGCCGATAAGGCCGCATCCGGCGTGTGCGCGCTCGAAAAGGAGACGCGTGTGCTGTTCTCCGAGGTTACCGATTACGGCTATCGCGGCACGTTGACGTTCACCGTCGTCGATGCTGCGGAGGCTGCCGCCGCCAAAGACGCGGTTCTGCGCGCCATCGCCCCGCTCGTCCATACCAAGCAAACCGCGTAAGCACCGGCGCGCCCGCACGTCGCGTGCCGGCGATTCCCGTTTGCTCGCGTCATCGACCCGCCTGCGCGCGGCTCGTCGGTCGACCGCCTTCACGAGCATCCGCTTCTCTGTTTCATTCCGTCCACGCGCTCCGGTGAACGCCTCGTCGCGGCCCGCCCGCCCACTTGTCCTTCGCTTGCCTTGCCGTTGCGTTAACTTCCCTTTGTTTTGTAAAGTTCAGGGTCGGAACAATGTAAAGGGAACGGTAAAGCCGTGTCATGCTTTGGTCATAACCTCCTCGCATGCCCTGTTTCCCCTTCGACCCCCTCTATCATCGAGCCCGTTGAAATTCTCGTCAGGGAATCGAAGATGCACATCCGAAGGGAGAATCGTTAAAATGCAGAGTCAATTCTTGCAGGGTCAGTCTATCAGCCGCCGTGGGTTCCTCGGCCTCGCCGCCGGCACGGCCATGGCTTTCGCGGGCCTGGGGCTTGCGGGTTGTGGTGGCAACGGCGCTGCAAGCAGCGCGTCGAGCAGCGCCTCCGCTGCCGCTCAGAGCCTCTCCGGCAACGTGACGGCCGTCGGCTCCACCGCCCTCCAGCCGCTTTGCGAGGCAGCCGCCGAGCAGTTCATGGCTGAGAACCCCGGCGTCCAGATCACCGTTCAGGGCGGCGGTTCCGGCCAGGGCATCACGCAGATCGCGCAGGGCGCTGTCCAGATCGGCAACTCCGACGTGTTCGCCGAGACCAAGCTCGAGAACAAAGACGATGTCGCCAAGATCAAGGACAACAAGGTGTGCATCGTGGGCATGGGCCCGATCGTCAACAAGGAGGTCGCCGTCGACGACCTGACCATCGAGCAGCTCAAGGGCATCTTCACCGGCACCATCACCAACTGGAGCGAGGTCGGCGGCGCTGACGCGGAGATCGTCGTCATCAACCGCGCTTCCCTCCGGCACCCGCGCGACCTTCGAGACTGCGGTTCTCCAGGGCGAGAAGGTTACCTCCACCTTCACCCCCGCAGGAGCAGGATTCCTCGGGCACTGCCGCCAAGATGGTCGCCAGCACCCCCGGCGCCATCTCTTACGTGGCGTTCTCCTACTTCGACAGCAGCTTCAAGGCCCTCAAGGTCGGCGGCGTCGAGCCGAAGGCGGCCAACGTCGAGGACAACTCCTGGACCATCTGGGCTTACGAGCACATGTACACCGCTGCCACCCCGATGCGGCCACGCAGGCGTTCATCGATTACATCATGAGCGACGAGGTCCAGGGCTCGCTCGTCGAGGAGCAGGGCTACATTCCGGTGTCCGGTATGAAGGTCGAGAAGGACGCTTCGGGCAACGTCGCCAAGCTCTAAAAACTGAAAGGAGACGCGTGTTATGGCGCATATGCCGAAACATCGCGTCGAGTTGATCGGAAAAGGCGTCACGGGTGCGTGCATCGCGCTCGTGGCGCTTCTTGTCGTGACGCTTGTCGCCATGGTCGCTCAGCGGGGCATTGCCAACGTTCGCCGTTGACGGCATTAACTTCGGTTCGATTTCATCGCGGGGACGACATGGAACCCGCATCAGCCCGACGAGAACGGCATGCCCACCGTCGGCGCGCTGCCGATGATCGCGGGTTCGTTCGCGGTCACGTTGCTGTCGACCGTTCGGCTCTGCCCATCGCCATCGGCTCGGCCATCTTCGTGGTCGAGGTGGCGCCGCGCTTCGGCCGCAAGGTTTTCCAACCCCTCGTCGAGCTGCTCGTGGGCATCCCCTCGGTGGTCTACGGCCTCCTCGGCCTCACCATCATCGTGGCGTGGACGCGCAACATGGGCGATCTCATGGGGCAGAACATCACGGATACGGCATATTCTCCGGCGTCGATCGTCCTGGCCGTCATGATCTTGCCGACGGTCACGTCGCTTTCCATCGACGCGCTGGCCGCCGTGCCCGCAGGCTACCGCGAAGGTTCCTATGCGCTCGGCTGCACGCGTTGGCAGACGGTGTGGAACGTGGTTCTGCGCAGCGCCGCCCCTCGCTCATGACGGCGGTCATTCTGGGAATGACGCGCGCGTTCGGCGAGGCGCTTGCGGTGCAGATGGTCATCGGCAACGCCGCGCAGATCCCCACGTCTTTGTTCACGCCCGCCTCGACGCTCACGTCGGTGCTCACCATGGGCATGGGCAACGAGGCCATGGGGACGGTGTACAACGACGTGCTGTGGTCGCTCGCCCTGCTGCTGATGGCGATGTCGCTGGTGTTCATCCTCATCATTCACCTGATCGGACGGAAGGGGGCTGTGAAGCATGGCTGACGTTCAATCTTCGACGCCCGCCCGCAAGGGCGCTCTCGCCGGCTTCGACATGGCCGCGCACGTTCGGCGCATCAAGAGCCAGGACAAGGTGGCGACCGTCATCTTGACCGCCATCGTGGGCCTGGTGCTGGTCATGCTGGCCGCCATCGTGGGCTACGTGCTCGTCTCGGGTGCGGGCAAGCTGTTCGATATCAGTTTTTTAACCGGCAAGCCCGAGCAGTTCAAGGCGGGCGGAGGCATCGGGCCTGAGCTGTTCAACTCGTTCTACCTGCTGGTGCTGACGCTGCTCATCTCGGTGCCCATCTCGCTGGGCGCGGCCATCTTCCTCGCGGAGTACGCACCCGACAACACCGCGACGCACATCGCGAAGACGCTCATCGAGACGTTGTCCTCGCTTCCCTCCATCGTCGTGGGCCTGTTCGGCTTCCTGTTCTTCGTGCTGTACATGGGTTGGGGCTTTTCCATCATCGCCGGCGCGGTGACGCTCACGATGTTCAACGTGCCCATCCTGGTGCGCGTCGTCCAGCAGGCGCTCGAGGACGTGCCGCGCACGCAGCGCGATGCGGGCCTTGCGATGGGTCTTGACGCGCTGGGAAACTACCATCCACGTGCTGCTTCCCGCCGCCATGCCCGCCATCGTCACGGGCGTGGTGCTGTCGGCGGGCCGCGTGTTCGGCGAGGCTGCCGCGCTCATCTTCACCGCAGGTCAGTCGGCGCCGATGCTCGACTTCGCGAACTTCGACCTCTCGAGCCCGACGTGCCCGTGGAACGTGTTTCGCCCGGCTGAGACGCTTGCGGTTCATATTTGGAAGATCAACAGCGAGGGCGTCGTTCCCGATCTGGAGGCCGTCTCGAACGGCACGGCGGCGGTGCTTCTGGTGTGCATCCTGCTGTTCAACGTGCTCGCGCGCTTTATCGGCAAGTTTCTTGAAAGGAGGCTGACGAGCGAATGACGAAAGCTTCTCTGACGAATCCCGCGCTCGCGGACGACTCCGACGCCCCCCGCGCGGCCGCATCGCCCGCCGCCCCCGCACGGCTTCCACGTCTGCATCCGCGTCCGCGTCGAAGCGGATGATCCAAACCCGCGACCTCACGGTTTCCTACGGCGACAACGAGGCGTTGCACGCGACGTCGCTCGAGTTCGAGGCGGGTCAGGTGACCGCGCTCATCGGGCCGTCCGGCTGCGGCAAGTCGACGTTTTTGCGCTGCCTGAACCTCATGAACCGCGAGATCCCCAAATGTCGCATCGGCGGTGAGATCCTCTACCACGGCCGCAACATCAACACGCGCAAGGAGAATCTGTTCGAGCTGCGCAAATCCATCGGCATGGTGTTCCAGCAACCTACGCCGTTCCGCAAGTCCATCCGCGACAACATCCTGTTCGCGCCGAAGCGCCATCGCCTCGTGAACGGCAGCGCCGCCGAGGCCGACGAGCTGGTCGAGGCGTCGCTGCGCGCGGGCGCCCTTTTCGACGAGGTGAAGGACAAGCTCGACGGCAGCGCCATGGCGCTCTCCGGCGGTCAGCAGCAGCGTCTCTGCATCGCCCGCACGCTCGCCATGCACCCGGACGTGGTGCTGTTCGACGAGCCGTGCTCCGCGCTCGACCCCATCTCCACGTTCACCATCGAGGAGACCATCCGCTCCATCGCGGACTCATCTTCTCCGAGCCGAACGACAAGCGCCTCGCCGATTATCTGACGGGAAGGTTCGGCTGATGATATCGATTAAAGACTTCAACCTGTGGTACGACGACTTCCACGCGCTGAAGGACGTGTCGCTTGACATTCCGAAGAACCAGGTGACGGCGTTCATCGGTCCGTCCGGCTGCGGCAAGTCGACGCTTCTTCGCGCGATGAACCGCATGTGCGATTGCGTCCCGTCGGTGCGCGTCGAGGGCGCCATCGAGCTTGACGGCGTGAACGTGTTCGAGTCGGATTCCAACGAGCTGCGCGTTCACGTGGGCATGGTGTTCCAGCACCCCAACCCGTTCCCGATGAGCATCCGCGACAATATCCTTTACGGCCCGCGCCGCATGCGCCGTCTGTCGAAGGCGGAAGGGGACGAGATCGTCGAGAGGAGCCTGCGCGACGCCGGTCTTTTCGACGAGGTGAAGGACAAACTCGACCAAAGCGGCCTGGGGATATCGGGAGGTCAGCAGCAGCGTCTGTGCATCGCGCGCGCGTTGGCGGTCGAAGCCCGAGGTGCTTTTGATGGACGAGCCCACCAGTGCGCTCGACCCCATCTCCACCCCTCATCGAGGATTCATGCTGCAGCTGAGCTGAAAAAGAGCTATACCGTGGTCGTGGTCACCCACAACATGCAGCAGGCGACGCGCGTCGCCGACAAGACCGCGTTTTTCTACCTGGGGGAGCTTATCGAGGAGGGCCCACGAAGCAGATTTTCTCGATGCCCCGGGAACAGAAGTACAAAGGAATATCTCACAGGAAGGTTTGGCTGATGCAGACGCGCAGCAAATACATCGAGCAGCTTGAAGAACTTGAGTCGTGCGTGCGCAGGCTGTCCGGAGAAGACGGTCGCCGACGTGCGGGCCGGGCCTTGCCCTCGCCGGCGATGCGGATGCCGGCCGAGGGCGTTTTCCGGGACGTGAGGCGGGCGCGCAGGCTGCAGTCCGCCATTCATGCTCATGCAGCAACCGCTGGTGGCCGATGACCTGCAAGGGGAAGTGACGGGCGTTTTTTCGCCTGGTCAGCGACTTGGCGCACATCGGCGCGATGACGCGCGACGTCGCGTATCTGGCGACCGTGGTGCTTACGGCGAGGAGATGGGCGATCTCGCCTGCGCGTGTTCTCGCAAGCGTCCGAGCGTCGCGGGCATGGTCGATCACGCGCTTGCCACGGGGCGTTCTCCCAGGCAGAGGCCGCGCTTGCCCAGCGCGTGTTCGCCATGGACGACGAGGGTTGACGAGCTGTACGACCGCTGCGAGCAGGTGGTGGTGGATCTGATTCGCAGCGAGACGCAGGGGCGCCAGCCATCTCCCGGAGTTGCTCATGGTGGCGAAGTACTTCGAGCGCATGGGCGACGATGCGCAGCGCATCGCGAGCTGGGCCGCGCGCGCAACGGGCGAGCATACGCTAAACTCTGCGGGTAAGGAAAACGCCGAAGGGACGCGCACCGCGGCAGCGGGGTTCTAGGATCGCGTCCCCCTTCGGCTGTGGAAAGAGTGCCTGAGGGTTGACTGTTACTACGTCGAGGATGACAAGAACATCCGTCAGCTGGTGCTTTACGCCTTGACGCAGTCGGGCATCCAGGCCGAAGGGCAGCCCGATGATGCGGCATTTCGCGCCGCATGCGCCGCAGGCATCCTGGATGTGGTCGTTTTGGACATCATGCTTCCGGGCGCCGACGGCCTAGAGATCCTCAAAGCGCATCCGCAGCACGCCCGGGGCTTTCTCGCGTGCCGGTGATGATGGTCACCGCGAAAAACTCGGAGCTGGACATCGTGACGGGCGTTGGATGCAACGGGCCGATGAGTACATAACCAAGCCCTTACGGCATGCTCGATGGAGTTCACAAGTCGCGTCCGCGCGCCATGCTGCGCCGTGCGCGCGAGTGGAGGGGAGGCGGCCTTTGCCCGGCAGGGACGTTCTGAGCCTGGGTCCGCTCACCGTGATGCTCGTGCGCGGGGAGGCTGTGTCGCGCGGGCGCCCGCTGGCCTTGACTGCGCGCGAGTACGATTTCTGGCGTATATGATGCAGAACCCGGCGTCGTCCTGTCGCGCGAGACGCTGCTGCTGCAGCACGTGTGGGGTTGGGATTTCGGCGGCGGAAGCCGCACGGTGGACACCCACGTGCTTTCGCTTCGGCCAGAAGCTCGGCGAGCACGCCGATCTCATCGAGACGGTGCGCGGCGTGGGGTATCGTTTGGGGGATCGGGCGCGTCGAGGTAGGATCCGCGCTTTTTTCGGAAGGAATGAACCATCGATGATCTACTACGTTGAGGACGACGTCAACATTCGCGATCTCGCCATCTATGCGCTCAAGCAGGCGGGTTTTCAGGGCTTTCCCGAGGCCGACGAGTTCTTTCGCGGCGTGCCAAGACGCGCGTTCCCGACCTGGTTCTGCTCGACATCATGCTGCCCGAGATCGACGGGCAGGTTCTCCGCCGCCTGCGCGACGACCCGGCCACGAAGTCCTTCCCGTGATGATGCTGACGGCGAAGGGGACCGAATACGACACCGTCTGCGCGGGCTTGATGCGGGCGCCGACGATTACCTGGCAAGCCCTTCGGCATGATGGAGCTGCAAGCTGCTGGCAAAGGTCCGGCTGACGAGCGGAGAGGACGCGGGCGATGTGCTGGCGCGGCGTCCTATCGTGCTGAGCGCTCATGGCCAACGAGGGCATGATCGCGTTTCGAGGAGGCAGGGGCGTCACCTACGTGTCGGGGAGACGCGCACGGTCGACGTTCATCCAGACCAGGCAGAAGCTCGCGCGGGTGCGGAGGGCGATGCGTTCATCACCACGGTGCGGCGCGTCGGCTACTGCTTCAAAGCGGCGCTGTAGCGTGCGGAGGTGCGCGACGTGACACCGACCCATGCCAAGGCGAAAAGTCTCAGCGGCAAGATCTTCTATACGGTCATGGTGTTCACCATGGCGGTTATCGTGATCATGTCCCTGGGGCTGACCTGCATCTATTACTTCTCGAAGGAAAACGATGGCGAAAATCGCCTGCTCGATCAGGGCGCGCGACGCCGCGCGCGTACCTCAACGAAACGCCTACCTCGGCGAACATCCCCGCTTTGAAGGAGCAGTTCGCGGGCTTGGTTCGCTATACGCTCATCGATCCGGATGGCGTGGTGCTCTATGACAGCGCATCGGAGGATCCCGCGGGCTTGAGAACCACGGCACGCGTCCCGAAGTGGCGGCGGCGGAAGCCGACGGCGAATGCGCGGTCACGCGCTATTCCGACACGCTGCGCACCGACACCGTGTACGCCGCCGTGCTGCTTGACGACGGGTCGATCATCGCCTGTCCGAGACGCGCGAGTCGCTTCTCGTTCGCGGGAAGCCCACGGCTCCCATCCTGCTGGCTCTCGCGGTATCCGCAGTGCTGGTCCTGCCCTTTCGCGCATTCTGACGAAGCGCATCATGAAGCCTATCGACGCGCTCGATTTCTCCGATCCCCTCGAGAACGACATCTACGTGGAGATGGATCCGCTGCTGGTGCGCATCGACGAACAGCAGCGCCAGTTGAAAGCTCAGAACAAGGAGCTCGCGCGTGCGGAGAGCATGCGACGTGATTTCTCGGCGAACGTGTCGCACGAGATGAAGACGCCCCCCTGCAGGTCATTTCCGGTATGCCGAACTGATGAAGAACGGCATGGTTCCCCATGAGGACACGCAGCGGTTCGCAGGCCTCATCTACGACGAGTCGAAGGCTATGCGCGCGCTGATCGATCATGTGCGACGCTGTCGCGGCTCGACGAGTCCGCGTTCGAGCGGCTACCTCGACGCGGTCGATCTGCTGGGCAGTGGCGAACAGAGCAGAACACGCGATTACGGATCGCCGACGAAGCGTTCCGTCCGCGTGTCGGTGTGGGGGAGAGCGCCTTCATCGCAGGTAACGAGACGCTCATCGAGGAGATGCTCTACAACCCTCATCGAGAACGGCATTCGTTACAACCACGAGGGCGGTTCGGTGTCCATGCGCATTTCGAACGAGACGGGCCGCCTTGCCCGCGCCGTCGGGCGCGGCTTCGACATCTGCCGCGCGCATGGCCGCCTTCGGGCACGGCGCCGGGGACGCGCGATGCCCGGCGCGAGGTGGTCGTTCGCGTGAGCGATACCGGCCCGGCATTCCGCCCGAGAAGCGCGAGAGAAAGTGTTCGAGCGCTTCTACCGCATGGAGAAGAGTCGCTCGAAGGAGACAGGGCGGTACAGGATTGGGATTGGCCATCGTGAAGCATGCGGTGCTCTATCATCACGGCACCATCACCGTCGAGGGCGAAGTGGGGAAGGGCTCTGTCTTCATCTTGCGTTTTTCCCGCTGCAGGCGGGCTGGAGGACGCCGTTCGCTAACGGTGCTGTGCGGCGCGGCTCGCGCCCTGGGCGACGGCTTGCGTCCGCGGTCGTCGCGCCTTCGCCCCGAGCCGAGCGACGGCATGCGCGTTTCGGTCCGCGCCCGCGCTTGCGTTTCGACATCCGTTCCGGAGTGGCGCGTCGGCATCCGTTCCGCGTTTTCGTTCCGGCATCCGCTTTCCCGCATATGTTCGAACCTTGTGAAGGTCGGTGTTGTCAGAGACTTTTCAACGACGATGGTTTGCCTATACTAACCCTAGACCCCGCCTTCCGTCACATTTTTGCGATGGACCTGATCGTTTTATCCTTGAGGGAGCTCAAGATAGCAGGTGGAATGGAGATTCGCGTCCGTTGATGCGAAAGCCGGGAAACCAGCTGCGGAGCACCCCTTTGAGGTGGTTCATCCTCTGACGCGGAGCAGGGTTTCTAACGCGGCTCGCCATCAGCCGGGGGCCTTTCGCTGCAAACCGCGGCTTGCTAGCTTTCCGTTGCAGCCGATGAGCTGCTCAACGCGGAGGCTCGAACTGCTCGATGCGGAGCTCGGAAAGAATCCGGCTTCGCGGGCTGCTTGGCGGGGCCGGGGCCGAAGGCGACACACCGTGATGGTGATGGTGCTTCCGTCTTCGACCTTGTTG
>VOFI01003357.1_pt1:0-22500 | contig 33336 bp, 50 predicted proteins | sample 5384131 | NCBI WGS metagenome assembly VOFI01 (sample SAMN12384728, study PRJNA508395) | human gut metagenome | isolation source: healthy gut H | host: Homo sapiens
GCTTTTATCCTGCCTGCACGATATACTAATATAATACATATCTGACTAATGGAGGGTTTTTACAAATGAAAATTGCAGCAACATACGATAATGGAAACATTTTTCAGCACTTTGGAAAAACAGAGTTTTTCAAGGTATATGAGGTGGAGGATAACAAGGTTGTTTCCAGTGAAGTGATCAGCTCCAATGGCACCGGACATGGTGCACTTGCCGGACTTCTTGCAGATCAGGGAATCAGCGTTCTGATCTGTGGCGGAATCGGCGGCGGCGCTCAGACAGCACTTGCTGAGGCTGGTGTTGAGTTATGTTCCGGAGCACAGGGTGACGTAGATGCAGCTGTGGATGCTTATCTGAAGGGCGAGCTGGTATCCACAGGTGTGAATTGTGATCATCACCATCATGAGGATGGACATTCCTGCGGCGGTCATGAAGACGGACATTCCTGCGGAGGCTGTGGCGGAGGATGTGGTTCCCAGCCATCTATCACAGGTCCTAATGTCGGAAAAACCTGCCGTACACATTACAGAGGAACCTTTAATGACGGAACACAGTTCGATTCTTCCTATGACCGCGGAGAACCGCTGGAATTCATCTGCGGAGCAGGCCAGATGATCAAAGGCTTTGATGCGGCAGTTGCGAACATGGAGGTTGGCCAGGTGGTAGATGTTCATCTGATGCCTGAGGAGCTTACGGTATGCCGAATCCGGATGCGATTTTTACACTTGAGATCGAACAGCTTCCGGGTGCTGAGGATCTTACTGTAGGACAGCAAGGTATACCTCTCCAATCAGTATGGTCAGCCGTTCCCGGTTAAAGTTAACGCAAAAGATGAAAAAACCATTACTTTCGATGCTAATCATGAGATGGCAGGTAAAGAGCTGAATTTCAGAATTGAATTAGTAGAAGTGAAATAAGAAGGAACAGTGGGAGGTGCTGTATGGGAGCATATGGCATCTCCTTTTTGTCTGAAGGGAGGAAGCTTTCCTGATGAGGATCTCTATGATACCATTTGGATTACTATCCGGTTTTATGGACGGCAAAGAAATCCGGATCACAGAGCTGGGTGAAGATGGATTTTGGTTTCGGCTGGCAGAGGAATGCGGAACCGGGCAGTTTCTGATCTGTTTTATGATATGAAAAAAAGCCGGGTACAGGAGGGTGGAGATCCGGAGGTTTGGGGATGAGTGCAGCAGAGGAGCAATGCCTGCAGGATCAACAGCCAGTTGAAAGAAAACCGGAAAATATTTTTACAGGGGAATATTTTGTGAGAGCAGAACAGAAGGAATATGTACAGGAGGTTCGGCGTCTGGCCGGAGAGTACAACAGATATATCCGTCTGAAGCTGGAAGGAGACGATGGAGAGCTGGCGAAATCACTGACCGGTTATCCTGCGGAGCTGGATGAGATGCACTGCAGGAGTCTGGAGGAACAGAAGAAGCGGTGGTTTTTCAGAGAAAATGAAAAGGCTTCCGGAAATCCACAGGATACAATGGGTGCAGAAGAATTAAGGCTTTTGGATAATGCAGAGTTTGCCCTGGAATTAAACTGCACTTCCCTGTATGAAGAATATCTGTGCCAGCCGCTGCAGGCTTTTCTGGCGTCTTACTGGCAGAAGAATTATCTCACTCACAGTTATTTTTGCAGGCCGGATACCGGACAGATTTTATATTGGAAATCAGTTTCTGCCATAATCTGTTTCCGACAGAAGAGCAGCTTTTTATCATGGATAAAATGTATTCGGAGGATCGGAATCACACTGGTATTTTCTTATATCCGGGAATTTATGCTTTCGTTTGTGGGAAAAGCTTCTGGAAAAAAGGTGGATAACTGGTGCTGTATTCATGGGGTGAATGTGGAAATCGTAGTCAATGACTGGGCCATGGTGGAAATGCTCTGTGGAAAAACATCCCGCCTGCATTCTGTTCTGGGCACATTGCTCAATAAACGAAAAAGGATCCGCGAATGAAATATAAATCCGGTGATACTTTATTATTTCAGCAAAAACAGCCTGAATGCGGGGTTTTATCGAGATTTTCTGGCTGAAGAATTTCATATCCACAGATACGAATGGGGAGTCCTGCGGATATCCACAGGAGTTTCCGCCGGGGAAAAACAGTCTGCATTTGCCTTTTTATCAGACAAACACTTCGCAGTACTGCCCATTGTATGCTTTGTGCACCACCGGAGATCATGCGGTACACAGCAGCTTGCGGAGCACTGTCCGAAATTCTGTGAAAAATACGCACTGCTTTATCCGAACATTTACACATGGCAGGGCGGTATAACTCCCTGTTTGTGGATAAAACACTTCCGGAGTCAACGGAAATGTGGAAAAATATAAAAAGGCACAAAGCCGGATCGCATTGTTGTTAATATATGACATGTGATGAGCAGGCTTCGAAGGTGGAGTACGAATATCTGTTTGACAAGAATACATTGCGGAAAAAAAGGAACAGGACATGGAGAACAGTATGAAAATAACAGCCGGGTTAGGCTCCATAGATGAATATGAACGTTTTGTGCAGGCAGGAGCAGATGAATTTTTCTGTGGCTATGTACCCCTTTTCCTGGGCGGAAAAATACGGCACAGTAATGCCGTTAAATCGCAGGGAGGTTCTCTGCTGTAATGTTCAGCTTGGAGCATACAGTGAGCTGGAAATTCTTTCCCGGATGGTAAAAAATATAAAAAGCCGGTGCATCTCACCTTCAATTCCCTGTATTATCTTCCGAACAGTATCCGGAGATCGGAGATATCATAGAAAAGTGCATGGGAATTGGATTTCGAAGCTATATCATTGCAGATCCGGCGCTTCTTGTTTATCTGAAAAACAGGGGATTTCCTGTGAGATCCATCTCAGCGGAGAGACAGGGAAGTGAACAGCGAAATGCTGAAGATGTTCCGGCGCTTTCCTCTGAAGAGATTGATCTTTCATCGGAAAAACACGTTCCGGGATATGCAGTCTGTTATTGCATCTCAGAGAGAAGTGGAAAAACAGGCCGGGATCCGACCGGAGGCGGAAATGGAGTTCGAGGCCTTTGTGTTGAATGAAATGTGCCAGTTTACGGGAGCATTCTGTAATTCTCTTCACTGTGATGAGATGGGATATCTTTGCAGGGTGTCCTATTGGCTTGGAACTGTACGGAATGGTGATGCTGTTCCGAAAAAATAATGGCTCTTCAGGAGCAGGCGTGGAATCAGGAACCGGATCTGAAAGCATATGATGAATCCGGATATCTTTGTGGTGAGACAGGCTGTGGACTGTGTGCACTGTATCAGCTGAAGCAGGCAGGGATCACGCATCTGAAGCTGGTTGGCCGGGGAAACTATGTGGATCACATGGAAAAAGATATCCGGAATTTGTGAAAAGCGTTGGAAATTCTGGACGCTGCAGAAAATGAGAGAGAATTTAAATGTACGTTAAAACGGATAGTGTTTCCGGCGGGGTGTAGCGAAAGATGTTATTATCAGTAACAAAAAAGAGAAGCTTTTTTGAGTTAGAATAAATGATAAATGGGATGAAAACCAGAATCAGAAAAGGACATGGTGCAGATTGCAGATTTGACGGTCCTGGGAAAAAGCTATTTCCGGATTATTTGGGATCAATGGCGTGTGGAGTTCCTTTCTGAGTTCAGAGATCATTACATTTGCTGTGATCCTGATACTGGAGAGATCCGGGCGGAAAAAGAATGTATTTTCAGGAGAAAGGATATAAAATGAATTTCGAGCGTGTAAAAAGAGAAGAAGCAGATACAGTTCTGAAGCTGTACCGTTCATTGCTGGGGACGCCCTATTTGTGTGTGGACAGAGGAGTATCCTTCAGAAAAAGAAGTGGAATTTGATCTTTCCAGAGATGCGCTGTTCTGTATGCGGGACGATGCGGGAAATATCGCAGGTGTGATCTCCATTGATGATGATCCAAATGTGGAATGTCTCACATGCTGGTCAGAAACCATGGTGCCGTCAGCGGAGGTCTCCCGGGTGGGAGTATGTCAGGAATTCCAGAATCAGGGGATTGCCGGGAAACTTCTTAAGGGTGTGATGGAAGAACTGAAGAAGCGGGGCTATAAAGCTGTACATCTTCTTGTTGCGAAGGACAATGTAAAAGCACTCCGTTCTTATGATAAGCTGAATTTTGAGAACGTGGGAGAGTGTGAACTCTGGGGACATATGTACTGGTGTTATGAGAAAGAATTATAAAAAATGAAAAACAGGTATCTTTTTGCCAGGCGGTAGATCGACCACCAATGTCAGGTCGATAAGTGGTAGTCAATACACAGTCAGCGGAGAAGATACCTGTTTTTTGTTTGAAAGCAGATCAGATCCTCCGGCAGCTGTCCCTTTCGATCAGCTGGTGAGGTACAATGATCTTTGTGGCCGGAAGGCTCGGATTTTCGATATGACTGATCATCTGCGTGGCCGCTTCCATTCCAAGCTGCCCGGAGTTAATATCAATGGAGGTCAGCTGTGGCGAAGTCAGTCTGGCAAAAGTGAGTTGTTAAAGGAAAGAATGGACAGATCCTCCGGTATGGAGATATCTGCTTCCATACAGATCCGCTCCAGGGAAAGCGCCAGAATATCATCACTGACAAGCACAGCTGTAGGACGATCCTCGCTTAAAAGCAGCTTTCGAAGCTCCTGAAACTCATCCTGGGAAGCTGCCGGAACCTCTATACAGTATTCGGGCTGTACGGTTAATCCGTGGCTGATCAGCGCAGTCATGTAGCCGGTTTTGCGGTCTGCGGAAAGACCAGGGAATTATCTACACCCAGATAAGCGATCTTCCGGTGGCCCAGAGCATAAAGATACTCCGTTGCCTCCTGTCCGGCCAGAAGGTTGTCATTATCGATATAGATCGTATGATTGGTGTATTGTGCCGGTTTTCCGATCAGGATATAGAGAAGTCCTTCACTGAAAAGAAAATCAATAACAGGATCATTCACACGGGAATAAAGAACAATAAATCCGTCAACCTTACCGCTTCTGGACATGGAACGTACGTTACAGTAGTGGCTGATCCCCCGGATCGTCTCAAGGTAAAGGAATTCTCGTATGTCTCCTTTGGGGATGGAGGCAGGATGATACCGATGGAGCGGGAAATCTGCGCCGCCAGGTTGCTGGCCTGGAAATTCGGCTCATAGCCAAGCTCCGCCATGGCTTTGCGTACACGTTCCTTGGTTTCTTCACTGATAGATGGATTATTTTTGCAGGTTCTGGAAACGGTGGACGGGGACACCCCGGCCAGAGCTGCCACATCTTTGATGGTTACTGCCATAAATTGCCTCCTCACGGATATGCCGGATCAAAGCGGAAGTATGCCTCTGATCCGGCTTTTTTTATCTCAGTCTGATAGAGATATTGTAGTTCATAACAAGGATACTGTCAAACATATTGCACGGAAAATTGCATGAAATTGCGTAAAACAGATGCACAGAAAATCAGGTAGTGAGATGCAGACAGATTCTGTTTGACATAATGAAAAACTGCACAAAATCAGGATGTAAAATTGTAAGAAAGGTAGAAAAGACAAAAACGCATTGCACTTCATGCAAAATGGACGTATAATTTACGCAAACGATTGCATAAATTATATGAATATGCATCCGTGAGAGGATAATAGATAAGATGCTCTGAGATGCAGGGCTCAACATAAGGAGAGAAAAGATATGGATAAAAGAGCAGCTGGCATTCTGATGCCGATCACAAGCCTGCCGTCAGAGTACGGCATCGGATGTTTTTCAAAAGAGTGCCTATGATTTTGTGGACTGGCTGAAGGAAGCGGGTCAGAGCTACTGGCAGATCCTTCCGCTGGGACCTACCAGTTACGGAGATTCTCCGTATCAGTCCTTCTCCACCTTTGCGGGAAATCCGTATTTTATCAGCCTGAAGGCACTGGTGGAGGAAGGCGTTCTTACAAAAAGAGGACTGTGATAAGGTCAGCTGGGGAAGAAGAGCAGACAGCGTAGACTATGAAAAAATCTACAAAGGCCGTTATAAGCTTCTCCGCAAAGCTTACGAAAACAGCAACATCAGCGAGAATCCGGATTATCAGAAATTTGTTGCAGAAAACAGCTGGTGGCTTTCCGACTATGCACTTTTTATGGCAGTAAAGGATCAGTTCGGCGGTGTTGAGTGGACAAAATGGGCAGAGGATATCCGCCTTCGCTGGGCAAATGCCATGGACTACTATCGCAGAGAATTATATTTTGATATTGAATTCCAGCAGTATATGCAGTTCAAATTCTATGAGCAGTGGATGAAACTGAAAAAATATGCCAGCGAAAAAAGGCATTCAGATCATCGGAGATATCCCGATCTATGTAGCTATGGACAGTGCAGATACCTGGGCTCATCCGGAACTTTTCCAGCTGGATGAGGAGAATGTGCCGGTGGCTGTAGCCGGATGCCCGCCGGACGGTTTTTCCGCAACAGGACAGCTTTGGGGAAAACCGCTGTATCGCTGGGATTATCACAGAAATACAGGATATCAGTGGTGGATCAAACAGACTGAGCTACGTATTCCGCCTTTATGACGTGGTAAGGATCGACCATTTCCGTGGCTTTGACGAGTATTTTTCCATTCCATATGTGCAGAAAATGCCATTGGCGGAGTCACTGGGAAAAAGGACCGGGATCGATCTGTTCCGTAAAAGTGGAGCAGGCCCTTGGGGGCAAGCAGGTCATTGCGGAGGATCTTGGATATGTGACAGATTCTGTGCGTCAGCTTGTCCATGACAGTGGATTCCGGAATGAAGGTCCTGGAGTTTGCGTTTGATTCCAGAGATTCCGGTTGTGCCAACGATTATCTTCCACAACTATCCGGAGAAAGTGTGGCATACACAGGAACCCATGATAATGAGACCATCGCCGGATTGGAAGGGATATTATGGCAAAAGAGCGTAAACAGGCCAGGGATTATCTCTGTGATAACTATACACCGGATAAAGAGCTGCATAAATGCTTTATCAGCCTGGTTATGAGAAGCAGTGCAAAAGCTCTGTGTGATCCCTATGCAGGATTATATGGGCCTGGATAAAGCTGCAGAATGAACCAGCCTTCCACAGTAGGAAAGAACTGGAAGTGGAGGATCCGCAAAGGGCGCTGACTGTGAAGCTTCAGAAAGAGACCAAGGTATTGCACTTCGCTACGGACGTATGAACTGGTCTGATTAAAAGAGATCCAAGAGACATATTCCATTTAAACGGGACGTGAAAAGAAAGTAGAAAGATTTTAGATAGAATCGTGATTTTTTTGTGTGATATAATGCTGTTTCGTGGAGGCAGCTGTCAGTAAAAAGGTAAGGCTGACAGCTGCCTTATTGTATTTTCAGATCTGCGGTAAATGATAAAGTGATACATTTATATATGCAGAAGATCAGAAGAGAGTGTCTGATCTGTAGCAGTGGATAATCCTGAATAACGGAAGATTTTTTACAATAAGGGGAGAATTATGACAGGAAAAACACACGCGGCAGTCGGACTCGGAACAGTGCTGGCAGTTACACAGCCCTCTACGGTTTCCGGTCTGGTACTTGCGGCAGGAACAGGAATGCTTGGAGCATTGATCAGCGACATTGATGTAGGAACCTCAAATCCCATAAGGATGCGGACCGGATCACACTGATCGCGGTACTGCTTGTAGCAGCAAGAGATCGCATTGAATTGATTTTTATGATTTTTCTATCTGGGAAAAGATCCGCAATAACCAGTCTATGGCGCCGGTTGCCATGGGAGTTATTATTTTATTGCAGTCTGCGCCTTTGGAAAAAATCAGCCGCACCGGTCATTTATGCATTCGATCATGGCTATGGCCATTTTAAGTGCAGCCATATCCATGGTGTCCGTGAAGCTGGTCCTTTATTTTGTGGTTGGATTCGCATCACATCTGGTGCTGGACTGCTTTAACCGGAAACGGGTACGGATCCTGTATCCGCTGCCGGGCGGCATTGCGCTGGATTTCTGTAAGGCAGGAGGCTTTGTGGATTCCCTGCTTTTAAGCTTGGATCTGTAGCTGTGATCTTTGAGAGCGTATATCTGGCTGTGCAGATGGGAGAGAACTGGAAGCTTTTTCGAATGTAGAGGATGTTTCATTTACCGATTACGGATAATTTTATATGGGGCAGATATTGCAGGAACTGAAGGTTAGAGCGTGTTTGAAAAATCATTCCGTAATCTGCACGCCCCACTTTGCGGTATATTTTACCCGAATTCAGTTGCCGTAGCCCGCTACGGCGCCCTCATCCGGACAAAATCTCCCACAAATTGTGACGTACATCTTGCAGAAAGCATTTTTCAAACACGCTCTAAGCCAAAAAAGGAGCAGATTTTCCAAATACGGAAGATCTGCTCCTTTTAACCGAATCAAGGGAGTCCCCTGTTTCAATTACGAATATCTACCTGACGGTTTATAAGTGTGATCATTTATTCTTTCTGATCCTGCAGGCGCATGCTGTGTAAAAGTACGTCTGTGGAAGAGTTCAGTGCTGTCTCACAGGAATCCTGAATCACGCCTACGATGAAACCGACACCTACTACCTGCATAGCAATGTCATTGGAGATTCCGAAAAGGCTGCAGGCCATCGGGATCAGAAGAAGAGAACCGCCGGCAACTCCGGAAGCACCAGCTGCACTTGCAGCAGCCAGGATGCAGAGGATCAGAGCGGTCGGGAAGTCTACGCTGATACCGAGTGTATGTGCAGCTGCCAGAGCCATGATGGAAATGGTGATCGCTGCACCACCCATGTTGATGGTTGCACCAAGAGGGATGGAGATGGAGTAGGTATCCTCATCAAGTCCGAGATCCTTGCACAGCTCCATGTTTACCGGAATGTTGGCGGCAGAGCTTCTTGTGAAGAATGCTGTGATACCACTGTCCTTCAGGCAGCGCAGAACCAGCGGATACGGATTCTGGCGTGTGCAGATGAAAGTAATGATCGGGTTGATCACCAGTGCAACAAAGAGCATGGTTCCCACCAGTATACAGATCAGACGGCCATAGCTTAACAGTACGCCAAGCCCCTGCTCGGAGATGGTTGTGAAGATCAGGCCCATGATACCAAATGGAGCAAGGCTGATGATCCATCTTACGGCTGTGGAGGTTGCATCGGAAATGTTTTCGATGACAGTCTTGGTAGTTTCGCTTGCGGCCTTCAGTGCGATACCGAAGATGATGGCCCATGCAAGGATACCGATATAGTTGGCGTTGACAAGTGCGTCAACCGGGTTGGAAACAATGTTCATCAGAAGGTTTTTGAGGACCTCTGCAACACCGCTTGGCGGAGTGACGTCGGAAGTATTTGTACTTTCGGAAAAAGTCAGCATGATCGGGAATAGGCGGCTGGAGATCACAGCTGCCAGTGCTGAGAGTATATTTCCCAGAAGATAAAGTACAACAACGAATTTCATGTTTGTTTTCTGGCCTTTTCCCATGTGGCACAGAGAGCTCATTACCAGGAAGAACACCAGAAGCGGAGCAATTCCACGAAGAGCACCGACGAACAGATCACCGAGAATGGAGATCACAGATGCCTGAGGGATCGCAAGTCCGAGAATGATACCAACGATCAGACCACAGATGATACGCTTGATCAGGTTGATGCTGTTCCATTTTGAATCAGGTTTTTCATAACTAGTTTCCTCTTTCCTATTGTGTGAGTGTGCTAAAAATGCTGAGCCGCAAAGCAACGATCCAGTGTAAAGGGCGGATCGTTCTAAGCCGGTATTACTGCATCGCGTAAAAGCACAACAGGATAATTATATACAATTATGTCCGCCTTGTAAAGACAAATGTACATAAAACGAGAAAGATATAAAAAGCGCCAGATCAATGCTTCGTCTGGCGCTATATATTTGAAGTATCAGGTCCGAATTTTCCGGAAGCTTACAGCAAAGAACAGAACCTCCGCAAAGCCTGTAATTCCCCCATGAGAAAATATACAGGAGATAAAGTGAGGAAATGGTCTGGAAGTGTGCAAACACCGTATAGAACCAGATGACACGGAATACACAGGATCCCAGAATGATGATGATGGTCGGTGGGATACTTTTTCCGATGCCACGGGAAGCGGCGATACTGCAATCCATAAAACAGCTGAAGGCATAGCTGAAGCCCATGATCCGGATCCTCTCCATGCCGGCATCGATGACTGCCGGTTCTGTGGCAAACAGTGACAGAAACTGCGGACCGAAAACAAGAAGCAGTCCACCAAGGATCGTACCTGCGATGAAGGCGTATGTAAGGCTGATCCCATAAGTATTTCAGCATACGTTTTTATTTCCGGCACCCCAGTTCTGACCTATGAAGCTTGCGCATGCAGTATAGAAGGCAAACATGACGTTGTAGATCAGAGAGTCTGCATTTGCGGCAGCGGCATTTCCGGAAACCGTGACTGCATCGAAGGAGTTGACACCGGTCTGTACGAACAGATTTGCAATGGCAAAAATTCCGTTCTGCAAACCTGTGGGAATGCCAAGAAGCAGTACTGCTTTACAGGCCTTCGGGTGAAGACGGAGCTTACGCAAGGGATACTTTGCATTCATATTTTCTCCGGAGGAGGTGGATCATTACCAGCGCTGCGGAGATATACAGTGCGATCGCGCTGGCAGTTGCCACACCTGCGGCGGCCATATGACAGACGATAACGAAAAACAGATTCAGAAGAACATTGACCACACCTGCAATGGAAAGGTAGATCAATGGTCGTTTCGTATCACCTATGGCACTTAATACGCCGTTTCCGAAATTGTATACGGCCATTGCAGGCATTCCCAGGGAATAGATCTTCATATATAAAATAGCCTGATCAATAAGTTCCGGCTTCGTGTTCATCATGGACAGCATCCGCCCGGAAAACAGAAGACAGACGACACAGACCAGAAGTCCTGCGATGGCACAGAGAAGAAGAGATGTATGGATCGTTTCTTCGGTACCTTTTCTGTTTTCGGCACCAAGCTCGTGTGCTACGAACATTGACTCCGGCGCCCATGCCGATCAGGATTCCGGTAAATAAAGTGACCAGCAGAGTTGTGGAACCCACAGCTCCAAGTGCCATGTAATCTGCAAATCGCCCTACAACCGCAACATCACTTAAATTAAAAAAGAACCTCCAACACCTGGGAAAATTCCTCCCCATCAGGGGAAGGCTAAAGAGGAGGATATTTTTCCAGAGATAATAAGAGCCGGAGGTCATCTCAATGGAAGACGATATTTTTTTCTTTTTTTCATTTTCACACATAGTTTACCTCATAAAAATTATAAAAAATTCCTTCATCCAAGTTGTATACGAAAATACTATGTTGGAATAGGTTTGTAAAGAGGGAAAATAGCTCTTTTGCCAACCAGGCGCAGAGGTTTGTTTTTATTTATAGATTCTACATTGATTTCAGTACGAACAATGATATAATAAATGAGAGCAATAAGAAAGTATTTTCAGAAATATTGGAAATATAAAATACAGCAGACTACAAAGGCAGCAAAGGTAATGGTAACATACGATAGCAAGGATAAGGTTCTTTTCTCTGCGGATGGATTCGGTAAGTTCGGAGCGCTTGATGTAGAGGAAGACTGGGACTGTGAGGCACGCCGTTACTATTTTGGAATCGTTGGAAAATACGGAGCACAGGTTCAGCTTACGATGTACAAAGAAACAACTGGACTGGATGAAACTTCTTTCGTTTCCGGACGTGGTCATAGAAAAAGCATTCAACAAAAACAATACGAAGAATTGCATGAATATCTGGAACGTTTGAAATCCTATGCATATCATATCGAGACCTGTGGAGAAGAAAGAAACAGTTATTCCAAAACAGATCATGATGCAACTTTCATGCGTTTAAAAGCGTGATTACATGGGAAACGATCAGCTACTTCCGGCATACAACCTACAGGCAGCCATCTGTGATGAATACATAGCTGTAATCGACGTAAAACCATATGCATCCGATATGGAATGCTTTGTGCCTTTGATGGAAAAATTCAATCGCACATATGGCCATTATCCGAAATATCCGGTTGCTGATGCCGGATATGGTTCTTACAATAATTATCTTTATTGTGAAGAACACGGCATGGAAAAAATACATGAAATTTACCATGTACAAAAAAGAAACGACGGACAAAAGTATCATGAGAATCCGTATCGGGCTGTAAATTTTGCAAAAGATGCAGATGGAAATCTCTTATGCCCAAACGGTCGGAAATTTCTCTTCAAGAGAACACAGCATGTAAAATATAACAAATATGGAAGAACGGAAGAATTATACGAATGTGAATCTTGTGAAGGGTGTCAGAATAAACAAGAATGTTGTCCGAGAGCACACAAAAACCGAACGATCCGAATGAATCAGGAATTAACTGCTATCCATCAGGAAGTGCTGCAAAATCTTGAATCCATACATGGTGCTCTCTTGAGAATGAACCGAAGTATTCAATCCGAGGGAACTTTTGGTGTATTAAAGTGGGATAAATCGTATAAAAGATTATTGCGAAGAGGCGAGAAAAATGTAATTCTCGAGCTCACACTGATTTCACGTGGATTCAATCTTTATAAATATCACGACAAAAGCAACGACAGACGAAAGTTGCATAAAACTTAAGCGGGCGTCTTAGAAATAGAAAAGTTAATACAAAAAACGCCAAAACCGACATTTGCCGGAATTGGCGTTTCTTATATTAGGGACTTATTTACAGCCCTTTTTATTTACCAAGTAATAGTTACATCCTCTTACACCACATAAATCCATAAGCCGGAAGCTCCACGTCCTTAAGCTCCAGTGTCTGGTCAGTGATCAGATCACGGAAGGTTCCTTCCTCCTGCATCCAGGCAGTTTTTTCGCTGTCACTGAAATTGAAGATTCCGATGAAACGTTCGTTTCCTTTCTGGCGAAGGATGCAGAGAATGCTGTCATCATGAACATCGTATGTATATACATCACAGTCCTTATCAAAAACAGATTCCTGGCTGCGGGTCTGCTCCATGCGGCTAAGAGTCTGGAAGATCTGTCCCTCAACGGAGGATTTTGAGTTTCTTTTTCCGGCAAGCTCCCACTGGAAAGCACCACGGTGGATATAGCGGGAATCTGCAGCCTTATCCGGATCCTCTTTATAGGAATAATCATTGAGACGTCCGATTTCATCGGAGCTGTAAAAGCATCGGGATTCCGGACTGGGTAAGCATATATGCGTGAAGCATCAGATCCTCGCGGATACCCCTTTTCAGCTTCTCGTTATCTTTTTCAAAAGAGCAGCCTCGATCCCGCACATGGAAGCAGTAGTTCCGCAGAAGCGGGCATCCTGAGTTACCGGGTCATCATTATAGAGCTCTCCGCGGCTGTCGCTTCCCGGGTGCTTTCCTGTAAAGAAATCATTCAGGTAACGCTTATGAGATGGCTCATCCATGCCCCAGTCTTTCAGAGTGGCGAAATCAAGTCCCCAGCCGATATCGTCATGGCAGCGGAGATAATTCAGGAAGGTGTACTGCTTCGGAAGGCTGTTTACAATATCCATCTGTTTTTTCAGAAGGCGGATATCACGAGTGGCAATGCTGTTCCAGGTTGTAGCCATGGTTGTTACATTGTAAAGCATATGGCATTCTGGCTTCTCTACGGTTCCGAAATAGGGAACAACCTTCTCCGGCTCCATAACGACCTCACCCAGAAGTACGACACTTGGGCAGACGATCTCGGCGATCATACGCATCATACGAACGATCGTATGCACCTGCTTCAGGTTACGGCAGGGAGTTCCCAGTTCCTTCCAGATATACGGAACCGCATCGATACGGAACGTCCATTCCCTGGTTTGCAAGGAAAGAGGAAGTTGTACATCATCTCTTGAAAACACGGGGATTTATAGTTCAGATCCCACTGGTACGGATAAAAGGTAGTCATGACATAGTGACCGATATCCGGAAGCCAGGTAAAGTTCCCGAGCAGTGGTCGGGAATACCTGTGGTACGGTCTTTTCGTACTCGTCCGGGATCTCACGGTTGTTGTAGAAAAGTAACGGCTCATATATTCGCCGTCACCCCCTGGCGTGCTTTTTTGGCCCATTCATGATCCTTCGGAGGTGTGGTTCATAACAAAATCCATACACAGGTTCATTCCGTTTTTGTGGCATTTATCTGCAAGGGCAGCCAGGTCCTTCATAGAACCAAGGTCCGGGCGGACTTTGCGGAAGTCGGCTACTGCGTAACCACCGTCGGAACGGCCCTTCGGAGTGTCCAGAAACGGCATCAGATGCAGGCAGTTTACGTTGCATTCCTTAAGATATGGAAGCTTGGCAGAAACTCCCTTGATGTTGCCGGCAAAATTGTCAATATAGAGCATCATGCCAAGCATATCCTTCTGGCGGAACCAGTCCGGATTTTTTCTCTTTCCAGGTCGCGGTTTTTGAGCGCGCGGCGGCGTGCTGTAAAATACTGGTACATCTGGTCGCAGAGCTCTGCAAACATATCGTCATTGTGATAAAGCTCTGTGTACAGCCATCGAAGCTCGTCGTGATGATGGTTTAAACGTTCCTGAAAAATTTCCTGATCTTTTTTCATGATTTCCTCCCTGAATAGATATTTATAGATGTCGGGAAACCTGTCAAATATTTCCCGGCGGTAATGGTTATCTGACATTTTTTCCACAGAATTATAGCATGAAGTTTCCAGTACATGAATATACGGGTTGTTATGGAATATGGAAAAATGTTGTAAGTATTTTCAGTCTCCGGTTGTCTGTCGTCGTATCAGAACCGGAGTGATCTTTTGTGGATCGGTTTTTGAAGCGGTGCCGGTTTTCTTTTCTTCATTTCGTTCATCTGTTCCCAAGCAGTTCCATGGTAGTCTGTGCGATCACATCAATCTGCTGTCCAATAGTAGTGATCGGGATGATGGACTCCGCAGCAATGGGTGAATTATCGAATCCGATGATCTGATATTCATCCGGCAGACAGTTGTATTTCTGGAAGATCAGATTGAGAAATATATTTGCGTAAGTATCATTGGATAAAAATATGCCTTTTTTCTGACCGGAATATTTACTGTCAATATCCTGAAAGATCACACGCATCTGTTCAAAAAGCTCCTGATAGGAATCACCGGAAACATTAAGGTTCAGTTCATAAGGAACATGATATTCCCGGCATGTTTCCTCAAAGGCACGGATACGATCATAAGCCGGAATATTCTCAGGTACATGGACATTGATGTGGATCAGTACATCACATTGATTACGTATCAGCAGAGAAGTAGCCTGCATGCTGCCCATGTAATTGTCTGTTGTAACGCGGCATATATGTTCTGCTTCACGTTCAATGGCGATCACAGGAATATTATAGGAAGCCAGTTTTTCAGAGGAAAGAGTATGGCTGAGAACAATAAGTCCTTCAATCTTATAAGCCATCAGCTCGTCCAGATACTGCATTTCTTTCTCCGGGCCGCCATCACTGACAAAAACCAGAAATTTGTAATGATAATCGAGTAACTTCGAAGAAGCTGTGTCAGCATTTCGGAATAATAATGAAGATAAAGGTTCGGGACAATGATCCCTACAAATTCGCTTTTTCCATTGGCAAGAACCCTGGCAAGCTTGTTTTTTCTGTAGCCGAGCTCATCAAGGGCTTTTGCGATCTTTTCCTGATTTTCCAGGGTTAGAGAATCCGGATGATTGAAATATCTGGAGATCGTAGTCTTGGAAAAACCAGTGTATTCTGCAATATCGGCAAATGTTACCTGCTTTTTAGCCATAAAAAAATAGTCTCCCTTTTTAACAGCAGAAAGTTATGATACGGAATGCAAAAGATGTGATCATATAAGAGAAACCTGCAGACCGTACAGGATAATTGGATTGATGTAATTAAGTATAACAATACAGACGTTAAATAGCAATAAAAAAATAACCAGTTAAGTTACCGGTAACTTTTCTTGAATAAATTAACAAAAAAGGTTGACAGAAGCTATGTCATATAGTAGTATCAATTATAAAGTAACCGGTTACTTTACCGGTTACTAAACAAGAACGAAAGAACAAAACGGGAGGAAAAGAGAATGAAAAAGGTTCTGCGAAAGCTGTTCCGGCAGGAAAAAGAACTGCTGCAGAAAAGCTTCAGTATGTGAAAAAAGAACTGGCAGCTGTATGTGTTTTTTCTGCTGCCTGCACTTCTTCTGACGATCATCTTCAAATACGTGCCCATGGGTGGCGTACTGATCGCTTTTGAGGACTACAATGTCATTGATGGTGTATTTGGAAGCAAATGGGTAGGACTGGAATACTTCCGGAGATTTCTGGCATCACCGGATTTTATGAATTATCTTGTGAACACTCTGAAACTGAGTATTTACGGACTACTGTGGGGATTTTGATTCCGATCATCCTGGCACTTCTTCTGAATCAGATCCGGAGAGCCGGGATCAGAAAAAAAAAAATTCAGCTTCTGATCTATGCGCCGAATTTTTATTTCCGTTATCGTACTCTGTGGTATGGTTCGTATGTTTCTTTCACCGGTAGGTCCGCTGAATAAACTGATCGGTTCCGATGCCAACTGGATGACTATGCCGGCAGCATTTCGTACCATTTACATAGCCAGCGGAATCTGGCAGACAGCCGGATGGGCATCCATTATGTATACTGCAGCACTTGCCAATGCAAGTAAGGATCTGGAAGAGGCAGCAGTGGTGGATGGAGCAAATATCCTGCAGCAGATCTGGTATGTAGCCAGCTTCCGGCTATTAAAAAACATCATTGTGATCCAGTTTATCCTTCAGGCCGGAAAATATTATGAGCATTGGTTTTGAAAAAGCATATGCACTGCAGACAGATATGAACCTTCCTGCATCTGAGATTCTTTCTACTTATGTATACAGAATCGGTCTTCTGAATGGAGACTATGGATATTCTACAGCAGTGGGGCTGTTTAATTCAGTGATCAATGTAATTCTTTTTGATCTTTGTAAACTGGGTAGTCAAGAAACTGAATGACGGAGAGGGATTATAGGAGGTGCTGTTATGGCAAAGCAAAGAAAAAGAAATATTCGGCATCTGACAAAGCCATTTTAGGAATCGGATACGTACTTCTGGGTGCATTTGTACTTTCCATTCTGGTTCCGCTTTTTATATGTTGTGATCGCATCCTTTATGGATCCGAATGTGCTGAACAGCCAGGGGATCAGCTTTGATGTGCGGAAGTGGACGATCGATGCGTACCGCAGAGTTCTTGAAAATAATATGATCTGGAGAGGCTTTTGCAAACTCATTTTTTTATTCACTGGTGTTTACCATTATTTCAGTTCTGGTAACTCTGCTGGCAGCATATCCAATGTCCAAGAAAGAATTTGTGGGAAGAAATTTCTTCAATGTTATTTTTCTCATTACCATGTTTTTCGGTGGAGGAATGATCCCGACTTTTATCCTGATCAATCAGCTACATCTGGTAAATACAATCTGGGCAATCCTAAGCTTCCGGGTGCGTTTAATGTCTGGAACATGATCCTTGCCAGAACCTATTATCAGTCTATCCCCAAGGAACTCAGAGAGGCATCTGCCATTGACGGTGCCACGGAAATCGAGCATTTTTTTCAAGATTATGATGCCGGTATGCAAAACCGATCATCGCAGTGCTTGCACTGTGGTCCTTTGTAGGAATGTGGAACAGTTATTTTGACGCTATGATTTATTTGAATGATGCGAAACTGCAGCCATTGCAGCTGGTACTTCGTTCCATCCTTGTACAGAATACACCGCAGCCCGGAATGATCGCAGATATCCAGAGTACTGCACAGATGGCAAAGGTAGCGGAACTTCTGAAATATGCTACGATCATTGTATCAAGTTTACCGCTTCTGATCATGTATCCATTCTTCCAGAAATATTTTGACCAGGGCATTATGGTTGGTTCTGTAAAAGGCTGATGACAGGAGGTTGATAATGATGAAAAAAGAATGAAGGCATTATTGGCAATCGGGCTTTCTGCAATTATAATGGTATGCAGTGCCGGATGTGGAAATGGAAAAGAACACATGAAAGCAGAAACAGATCCGGATACCCCGGTGGAAGATGTGTCCTTTCCTCTGAAAGAAAAAAGCAGAGCTGTCTTTTATTACCAGTGCACCTGCAACATCTACACAGGAACCTAATGAAAGAACGATCTTTGAAAGACTGGAAAAGCAGACCAATGTCCACATTGACTGGACCTGTTTTGTATCGGATCAGTTTGATGACAAAAAAAATCTGGCGCTGGCACAGTTCGGAAATCTTCCGGATGGACTTTTTAACGCAGGGATGAGTGATTATGATCTTCTTCGTTATGCCAAACAGGGAATCATTATTCCGGTAGAAAATCTCATTGATAAATACATGCCGAATCTTAAGGCTGTATTTGAAAAATACCCGGAATACAGAACAATGTGTACAGCACCGGACGGACATATTTATTCTTTCCCATGGATCGAGCAGCTTGGGTGCGGGGAAAGAAGCCATTCAGGCAATTGGAGATATTCCCCTACATTAATAAAAAAAAAATGGCTGGATTATCTGAAGCTGGACGTTCCGACTACAACTGAGGAACTGGAACAGGTTCTGATCGCTTTCCGCGACAATGCAGATAAACTGGAAAAGAAATTCAACATTGAGGGTGGTGTGATCCCGATGTCCTTTATCATCAATAATGGTGATCAGGATCCTGCAATTCTCATCAACGGATTCGGAGAAGGATATGGTGACACCGGTGATCATTTTGCAGTGAAAGATGATGGAACCGTTATTTATACAACTGTACAGGAAGGGTATAAGGAAGGAATCCAGTGGCTCCATCAGTTGGTAGAAGAAAAGCTGGTGGATCCGGAGGCTTTTACCCAGGAATGGTCAACTTATGTTGCAAAGGAATAAGAACCACAGATATGGTCTGTGTTTCACCTGGGATATTGCAAATATTGATAACAATGAAGTTTATGTAATGCTTCCGGCGCTGCACGGTCCGGATGGTCTTGTAAATATCACAAGACAGAATAACAGTGAAACCAGTGGTCTTTGACAGAGGACGCTGCGTTCTGACTACAAGCTGTCGGAATACGGCACTGGCAGCAGCATGGATCGATCAGATGTATGCACCGATCCAGTCCTCCGCAGAATAACTGGGCTGCTTACGGGGAAAAAGATTCATTTAATATCTTTGAGATGTCCGAGAATGCAGAAGGTGGTCAGATGTGAAACATATGGATCTGGGAGATGCATCTCCGGTAGAGGTTCGTGAAGCACAGTCTGTAAACGGACCGTTGGCAATTTAAACGAGTATTACGATGTATATGACAGAGCCGGCAGATGCAAAATGGCGTCTCGACAATATGCACGAAACATATCTTAAGGATATGAACAGTAAATATGTGTATCCGAATGTATTTATGAGTATTGAAGACACAAACAAAGTGACTCAATACGATACAGATATCAGAAAATATGCAGAACAGAAAAAAGCAGATTGGATATTAAATGGCGGAATTGAAAAAGAGTGGGACAGCTATTTAAAGAAAATGGAACAATATGGATTGTCTGATTATCTTGCAATCAAGCAGAAGTATTTTGACAAGTATCAGGAATCCTTTGAAGAGTGAACAGGGGGAAAGAATAGGAGACATTATGAGTATTGAATTAAAGAAAGCCAATGAATATGAAAAAACAGAACAAGAGAAAATTCCGGTAGAAGAAAAACCGGCATTTCATGTTTCTGCTCCAACCGGATGGATCAACGATCCAAATGGATTTTCTGGTATCAGGGAAAGATTCATCTTTTTTATCAATATCATCCGTATACAACGGAGTGGGGACCAATGCACTGGGGACACAGTGTTTCAGATGATATGATTCATTGGAAGAATATGCCATCAGTACTTGCTCGGATCGGGGAATATGACAAACGAGGATGTTTTTCAGGAAGTGCAACGGAAAAGATGGAAAACATGTACTCATCTATACCGGGCAAGTAATGTGCAGATGGAGAATGGAAGCATTCAAGAACGACAGAATCAGTGTATTGCGTATGGAGATGGAGAAATCTATGTGAAAATCACCCCAGAATCCTGTTATAACCGGAGATATGCTGCCTGCGAGGATTGTAGCAAGATTGATTTCAGAGATCCGAAAGTATGTGGAAAAAAGGAAAACTATTATCTGATTGTTGGAAATAAGAACTCAGAGCAGAAAGGTCAGGTTGTTCTTTTTCCAGTAAAAATTTGAGAAATGGAAATTTGAGACTGTGTTGGCAGAAAATAGCACAGGTCAGATTGGAACTATGTGGGAATGCCCGGATTTTTTGAACTGGATGGGACACATTTTTTGATCTGTTCGCCACAGAACATGAAAAGCGCAGAAATATGAATTTCATAATGGAAATAATTCCGTATATTTTTCAGGAAAATATAATGACAACAACATACATTTCAAAAGACGCACCAAAATCATTGGATTATGGTCTGGATTTTTATGCGCCGCAGACAACCCTTCTTCCAGATGGAAGAAGAGTAATGATCGCCTGGATGAAATCCTGGGATAGCTGTGTGATCAAGGAAAAGCAGATGGCAGGGAATGATGACTCTTCCGAGAGAGCTGGAATATCGTGACGGAAAGATCTGGCAGAAGCCGGTCCGAGAAATTGAGAATTATCGGAAAAACCGTTGCTGTTATGAGAATGTAAAAGTGGGTGAGAGCTTAAGCCTTGAAGGCGTCCGTGGCCGAATGATCGATCTGACTGTGGAATTGCAGAACGCAGATGGCATCATGGATGGAAGCAGGAACTCCGGAAATCCAAATCAGGAAGCATTAGATGTGTACAATGAGTTCCGGATCGAGCTTGCACGCAATGAAGAATATACAACGGTCTTTACCTATGATCGAAAAAAGACAGATACTGGAGATCGACAGAACCTGGAGCAGGGTGCAGCGTGATGTTGTATGTACAAAAGAAAGCTCCAGATCACAGATGACAGACAAAATCTGAAGCTGCGTTTTATCCTGGATCGAAGCTCCATAGAGCTTTTATCAATGATGGAAGCAAAACTGCGACTACCGTGATCCCAACACCAGTGGAAGCAGATGAGATTCTGTTTCACAGTGACGGAAATGCTGTGATCCAGGTTGAGAAATATGATATTGTGTTGTAGAAGCCTCTCAAATATTGACAATTTCTCTATTTTTGTATAACATGGGAAGTTGCTTACGCCGGATCAGGAGTTATTCGTATCTCCTGATCCGGCATATATTTACAGGAGAGGAACACAGGAATGTTTTATCAGTTAAAAATCACAAGAAAAGGAACGAAACCGCCGGTATGGAGACGTTGTACTGTTGCGGCTGACGTTACATTTGCAAATATGGCAGCCATGCTTGAAAAACTGGTTCAGTATCCGGCAGGCAGCCTATATGAGATTGAATTTTTCAGAAAAAAGTACAGATCCGTGAGAACGGTGACGGAGAAGCGAAGAATAATTTCACATTATTAAATGCAGGCGAGACAGAGACTGCAGAGCTTATGGATTCCGAGAAATGGTTTACCTTCCGTCAGTATGGTGCGGATAAGGAAGCTCGGAATACAGAGTTGATATTGAGAAGAAAGACGAGGGAACAGCAAAGCTCCTTCTATTATAAAAGAAGTAAAGGGTGAGGATGATCCGTACTGGACAGAGGCACCAGAGCTGGGATGCACTGCAGCAGTTGAAACTGAGGTGGAAACAGCCAAAGCATCGGAAGACATTGCTGCAACAGTAGCGGCAGTAGAGGCAGCAGCCAGAGCTGCAAAAGCAGATGAGGCAGCCACAGGTAGCAGAAGAAATCCTACAGTAAAAGATTTCCTCATGTCCTATCGTAAAGAAGACCTTTCAGCATTGCAGGTGAGCTTGGACTTCACTGCAAGAGAATGGATCAGGAAGAGATCGCCGCAAAGGTTGCCGCAGAGGTTCTTAAACCGGAGGTTATGAAAAAGCAAGCTTCCTCGTAGCAGACGATCAGGAGGTACTGGCTTTTGAGGCGGCTATTCAGAGAAAAATGCTTCCATGTTACAGAGGATGAGTGGAATACATTAGAATGGCTGAACGATATGGGCTACCTTGTTTCCTACAGTGATGATTACGCAGAAGTTCCGGCAGAGGTTGCAGCTGTTTACGATCAGATCAATACACCGGAGTTCCAGACACTTCGCAGCCAAGTAAACTGGCTGAAGGATTGCCTTATTATGGTAAGCTATCTGTATGTATCTGCACCGGCAAAGACCGTATATGAGATGTTTAAGCAGAGAAAAGGCTTTGACATCGGATATGACAGATTCATCGAGCTGTATCATACCATTCCGGAGAAGGCCTGTATCTGTGAGCTTGCGGAGGATCAGCTGATCCTGAAATCCGCACTGGTCAATAACATTTACAAGGATATCGAGAGACGTCAGGGTGGACGGAAATTCTATATTCCGTCTGTAGATGAGATCCTGGATTATTCCGAAAACGGGTATCCGACAAAATCTGCTTCTTACCAGAGACT
>VOFI01003357.1_pt1:27500-33336 | contig 33336 bp, 50 predicted proteins | sample 5384131 | NCBI WGS metagenome assembly VOFI01 (sample SAMN12384728, study PRJNA508395) | human gut metagenome | isolation source: healthy gut H | host: Homo sapiens
AAGTGTGGTAACACATGGAGCTGACTGTTACTAATCGGGTGACAACAGCCACTTTTTCTTGTATATAGGGGATTGGTCAAATGGTATGATAGGGGTCTCCAAAACCTTTTGGTGGGGAGTTCGATTCTCTCATCCCCTGCTCCTTAGGAGCCTGAAAGCCTTTAAAATCAAGGCATTCAGGCTCTTTTGTTTTGTCCAAAAAGGGCAGGGCACCAAAGTTGGTACCCTGCCAAAATCCAGACAAAAAGGAGGTTGCACGTCAAAGATTTCTTCCCCCGGTATGATTGCAAATTAGAACATTTTGAGCAAGAGATGGAAATGAATTACGATGAATTTGTGTCATATTTATTAAACAAATATGGACCAGCTAAATATGATTATTTTACAAATGCTACTTGTAAAACTAAAAGTAAGCGAATTTCAAGAACTAAAGAAGGGTTATTTTGTCATCATATAGATGAAGATAAAGGCTATATACTTTCGCATACAGGATGTGCATTAGAACAACCGTTTGAGTACCAAAAGCAGAACGTCTAGTTTATTGTAATTATATTGAACATTTATTACTTCATATATTGATTGGAAAAAAACGCTTTTTGGTCTAAACATCAAAAGTTAATTGCACCTAAGCAATTTTTCTTATTTCATTGTTCCAGGTGTTTCTTATATTTGTTCAGAAATAAATTTGTTGTATGACCAAAATGGAAGTTCTGTAGAATGGAGAAATAGGTGTTTAAAAAAAATAGAAAACAATTTTGAAGATTATATTTACATATTAAATTCATTTATTCAATATATAGTGGACAATTATTCTGGAAATATAAATCAAAAAAAGAAATTATGGTGGGACAACATCTTATCCACAAAGAACTGGGAGAAGGCATCATTACTGATATAGATGGTGAAGAAATATTTTCGGAAGTGACTATTCAATTTGCAAATTGTAAGAAAGTCATTTATAGAAATCAGATTGATAAAGGAGATTATCATAAGGAAATAAGGAACATTAAAGAGAACCTTGCTTCTGATACATATATAGTAATGTGATAATAAAATCTGTATATAATCGTTTAGTAGTAGAGTGAGGTTAAGAAACAAGGCGAAGCCGATACGCCGTAGGGCAGTTTTTTACGGAGCGTTTATAGATCGCTAACAAAAATTTATTAAGGAGTGCCGAGGATATGTGTCAGGCCGTACAGGAAATGTGTGATGATGCAAGAGCAGAAGGCAGAACACAGGGGTTTACAGAGGGTGAAAGTATTGGGCTTCAGAAACAGGCGCTGCTTACAGCATAGAAAATGCTCAAAGACAGCAGATTTACACTGGAAGATATCTCTAATTTTTCCGGGTTGCCGCTGGATGAGATAAAGAAATTACAAATGAAATAACATTCTTAGAATTATGTAAACAAAATCAGGGGATTGCCACCAGGCAATCCCCTGAAATATTTCATATGAAATTATAAAATTATTTCGCTTCAGCTTCAGCGCCTTCAGCGTCCTCATCCTCTTCCGGAGCTGCCTCATATTCACCGATATGAACAACAACTGCATCCTCAGGAGTGATGAAGTGGACGTGTTTGCCTTCCGGGATCGGGAGGTCTTTACATGGATATCATGGACGTCTGCAGGTGGATAGCCGTTGAAGTCGATGACGATGGTATCCAGAAGGTTGGCCGGATCTGCTTTGTAGTGGATCTTCCATCTCCTGCTCAACGATACCCTGAACCATGTCGGTGTGCTCCAGTTTGACAGCAACTGTTGTGGAAACCTTCTCTCACCGGCTATCAGTGCCTGGAAACCAGAGCCATCAGCTGTTTTCAATTGGATAATCAATGTTCTTTACCAGGGCATCAACTTTTTCGCCTTCGATGTCCAGGTAAACCTGTGTACCTTCTTTATTTGCTTTTAATGAATTTGGCTGCCTCGGCACCGTCAAACTGAAGTGCTACAGGCTCTTTATTTCTTTCCACTAAAGAATTCCTGTGACGTAACCCTCACGTCTTAATTTTCGAAAAGCTTTTTACATTCGGGTTTCTTTTTCTCTGCTTTCAATGTGATCATGTCATTCCTCCTCCTGATGCATGGATTCCGGTAATGTTGCTGTTCGCGCTGTTCGCAGTAACACGAATTCTGCATTTCTTTTCTGACTGGGGATTATTATAGCACTTCTCAGACGAGGTGGCTAACAAAAAGTTAGAAAATTTAAGAACAATATTTTGTATTGTTTGACTTATGCGCAAAACTTCAAGGGTAAAATTAGACAAAAAACACAAAGCATATATTTGAGATTTTACAGAAAAAAATTAAAACAACATAAAAATTATTAACAAATCAAGTGATCATAAAAGCCTGAAAGTTGGCATTTATCTGGAAAGAGGCAAGTATTAAATATGAATATTCTATTTTTTTGATTCAGATATGCGAGAGACGGGAAATATCCATATTGCTGACATATTGGAGAGAGCTGTTGTGATCAATGTAATAAAATTGGAAGATATGATGCAGATGAGATGACGGCGAAAAGAAGGTGGCAACATAATGCGATGGGTATTTTCTGGAGAAAGAATTTAACGGAACTGCATATAATTTCTGAAACAATTTAACATACAATTCACAAATCTTTATCTCAACCACGATATCTGAACAGCCGGAAAAATCCTATACTACAAACTATGTGAGCGAGAGAAGAAAAGGAGATAAGTAATGTCAGAAATTGCACTTAGAAATGTATGTGCTAATTTGATTCGGAGCATTACGGGTGAAGGATTTTTAATCTTGATATACAGATAAAGAGTTTAGATCTTTGAGGTCCGTTTGTGGAAAACCCACCACTTTGCGTATCATCGCAGGCTTGGAGGAGATCACAGACGGTGAGCTGTGATCGACGGTGAGCTTTCCATTATCTGGAACCGAAGGAGAGGGGAATGTCCATGGTGTTCCAGGAACTATGCCATATCCGAACATGACAGTTTATGGAAATATGGCATACGCCCTGGAAGATCCGTAAGCTCCGAAGGATGATCGACGGAGAAAGGTCCATGAGGTGGCAAAGATCCTGGAGACGACCGCTTTTGACCGGAGGCCAGCGGCTCTTTCCGGCGGTCAGAAACAGCGAGTTGCTATTGGAAGTGCAATTATCCGGAAGCCGAAAGCCTTTCTCATGGATGAGCCCCTTTCCAACCTGGATGCAAAGCTCCGTGCTCAGATGCGTGTGGAAGCTGAAATTACATAAACAGCTGGACACCATTATGTAACGCACGACCAGACAGAGGCCATGACTCTTGGGACTAAGATCGTGGTCATGAAGGATGGTCTGATCCAGCAAGGTGGGAGCACCTCAGAGTATTTATGACAATCCGGTAAAATCTTTTTCGTAGCAGGCTTCCTCGGCTCTCCGTCTATGAACTTTTTTCCGGTGTACAGTAAAAAGAAGAAGAAAATAATCGCACGGCCCTTCTTCTGGATGATGCCAAAACTGTGAAAAGGTTTATCTGGACGGAACCAGAGGAAAACAGATCGCAGACAGATATAACGGCAGACACGTGATCCTTTGGAATCCCGTCCGGAGCTACGAGTTTGATGAGGGGCGAAAAAGCTTGGTATTGAAAATGACAGCGTAGATGTAGACGAGCCTGTAGTAAATCGGGAGATGCTGGGAGCGGGGAAGTGATCCTTATTTTTTGATGAGCAGGGCAAAACCCTGGCAGTCCGCTAAGTCGGAAAATCAGACACAGGTGGGGAGAAGGTTTCTCTGTATTTGATATGGAGAAGGCCCATGTGTTTGATCCGAGACAGAAAAATATTTTTTGTGTCATGAAATTTATGTCACGGAAGAAGCTTGAGTACAGGCAAGATCAGCCTGTAGATAGAACTGATTATGCGGAGGGAGAAATAGTTATGGGAAAATAACAGCAAAGCAAGATCACACCGTACTTATATCTGGTGCCTTGTATGTATTTTGAATTTTTCTGTTTTATCCGTTTGTGAAAAGGCTCAATTTATTTAAGTGCCTTTACAAGACAAGATGGGACAGGCAAAGCGCTGTACGTTGGTCTGGAGCAGTAAAGAGCTGCTTTGGAGTGCATCCTTTATCAACAGTCTGAGGTGACGCTGATCTTTGTGCTTGCTGATCGTTGTGGTCGGCGGCATGCTTCTTATTGGAATCTGATCGCAGCATTTGTAACAAGGCGTTTCCGGGAATCGGGTGTTCACACATCTATGCTCTGCCAATGGCTATTGCATCAGTTCTGCGGCAATGATCTTCCAGATCATGCTCCACCCCGGCAGTAGGTATTGTGAATAAGCTTACCGGCCTGGATATCAACTGGCTGAACGATCGAACACGGCTCTGATCTGCGTAGCCATTCTTACTGCGTGGCTGAACAGCGGGATCAATTTTCTGTATTTTTCCGCAGGACTCGGAAATATTGATGAGACCATTTATGAGAGAGCTTCTGTGGATGGAGCCAGCAGTGCAGCAGTTTTTCAGCCTGACGCTTCCGGGACTTTCCCCCGATCATGTTTTTATACACTGGTGGTAATATCATACAGGCATTTCAGTCCCTTTGGACAGATTAAGATCCTGACAGAGGGGCGGTCCTAATGAGTCTCTACCAATGTTATTGTTTATTCCATTTACAGGGATGCGTTTTTTAACTACCGCTTCGGAAGTGCGGCAGCCCAGTCTGTTATCCTGTTTGTGATCATCATGATCATCACACTGATCATGTTCCGTATTGAGAAGAAGGGAGTGAATTACTGATGAGCCAGATGGAAAAATATGGCAGTCCCGGCAGTGGGAAATATGTCAAAAAAGAGGAGCTTCTGGAGCTGAAAAAAGCTATGAATGCAAAAGCTCTTGCAAAGAGAAGGACAAGAACAGCACTCCGTGTTACGGCAAATGTGGTGTTTGCAGTTCTGATCCTGCTTCCATTGCTTTATGCCATCAGTATTGCACTGATGCCTTCCAGTGAACTGTTTACTACAGAGTTGAATCTCTTTCCCAAGAATCCGACCTTTTCCAACTTTATCAATGCATTCCGCACCGTTCCACTTCTCCGATTCATATTGAATTCCTTTATCATGGCAGGATGCATTACCATCGACAGATCATTACCTGTTCTCTTGCTGCTTTTGCGTTTTCTTTCCTGGAATTCAAAGGAAAAGGTATTCTCTTCATGGTTGTGATGGCAACCATGATGGTTCCAGGAGAGGCAACGATCATTTCCAACTACCTGACGGTATCAAGCTGGGGAATGCTGGATACTTATCAGGTACTGATCGTGCCTTACCTTACATCCGCAATGGGAATTTTCCTGTTCCGTCGTTTTACATGACTTTCCCGATCTCACTGTATGAATCGGCAAAAAGCTTGACGGCTGCAGCAATCTGAAATTTATCGTAAGGATCCTGCTTCCGCTGACAAAATCCGCTATTGGCGCTATGGCAGTGTATACCTTTATCAACGCATGGAATATGTACATGTGGCCGCTGCTTGTAACGGCTCCAACAATATGCGAACCGTTCAGATCGGTATCAGTATGCTGGATAGTGTGGATTCACAGTCCATCACCCCTGATGATCGCAGGAGTTGTTATGATCATTATTCCGTCCATTTCCATTTTATCATCGGACAGAAAAGCAGCTTATCCGAGGAATGTTTTCCGGGGCAGTCAAGGGCTGATATGGAGCATCGGGCAGCAACCCTGCAGCATCCTTGCTGTAAGGGAAAATATTGCAAAAGATACCGCAAAGTCGTAAGACGGGCAGTTCATCTTTATAAAAAAATGAAAAAAGAGAAAATTTTTCAAGAGGAGAAAAAAGTTATGAAGAAA
>VOFI01003358.1_pt1 | contig 33230 bp, 35 predicted proteins | sample 5384131 | NCBI WGS metagenome assembly VOFI01 (sample SAMN12384728, study PRJNA508395) | human gut metagenome | isolation source: healthy gut H | host: Homo sapiens
TTAACACTATGAAGTTTTTGCTTTCGGATGGCGGCTCCTGGAATCTCATTTTTTACACTGGCACTGCAAATACACGTATCTTTTCCCAGCAGAAGAAATGGAAAAGCTATGCAAAGCTCATGGCATCATCATCCATCATTGACATTTAACTGGGCGGGCGAATTAATTGCCGCCCGCCCGGTTATCTTCACTGCGTGCGCCCACAACGATGCATGCGTATGCCGGCAGTGCAAAAACAATTCCAACAACAATTACTGCTCTCCACATATTCACCCCTCCCTCTTCAATAGGTCATCTCCAGAAGCAGAACAGATTTGCTTCTGAAGATGGCTTTTATTTTACAGCCACATTTGACACTACTCCCCTGACTGTCCGGGCATCCTATACTGTAGGTACTGGCTGGCACCATCATGGGAATCTCACCCCCGGCAGGATCTCTGCCGGCCGCCCCCTTTGCTTGCGGCTAAGGCTGGACGGAAGTATCATTGTCCTCTTTCCATGTCATTGCGCTGCACCCCGCCACAGGGTGCTTTCAGCGGACTGTATTCGCTCGATACCATATTCTGCGGTTTCAGTGGTTATCAACGGCCACCGTGGTTGTCTTCGCGCGTCCCATTCGCGCTTGCCGGCCTGGGTTTACCCCTGGTTACGGCTGGAAGAGAATGTTCAGTATAGGATGGATATTCTGTTTTCAAAGTGCCGAGAGTTTCCCTCTCACTCCCTAGCCCTTGAGAAAGCCGTTTTTAACCACATTGTTTTTAAAATTATTCAAATTCAGCAAAATGCACAAAACAGCTGAGATTTTTTATCTCAGCTGTTTTGTATGTATACTTTTTATCCTTTTGATACTTTGGGGATAATCGACTTATATTTTTGCACCGCTCGATTTTTATGATTCAAAACTGTTTGGTTATCTAAAGACAGTATTTGCGCAATATGTTGCATATCCCTCGGTATATAGCTCCACAACCCGATACTGCTGCTCGGTCAGACTCCTTAACCTGGAAAGGCGGTCGGAGCGTTCAACCTGATCGATAGGCTCGCCAATATCATCTTCCAAATCAGGTGAATGCATCGAATGACTTTCTTGAAAAAGCGTATCCACCCCTTTGGGTGGCCTGTCCTCTCTTTCACAGGCTGGCACTACATCGATCCTTCTGTAAAAACGTCGCTCACCATTGAATTCCAGCCGATATGCTCTCGCTGCTTCCCTGATTTGCTTTTTCTGCATCCCTGCCTTCCTCATTTCGAGTTTGGCTGCTTTCCATTCTCTTTTATATTCCCTCTCTGCCATGGCATGATTATACTTCATTTTTACTCCTCCATCTGATGTGAACTTGTTTTGGGACAAGGTCACACGGAGGAGCTCGTATCCATGTAGATGATCGCGTTGTAAATGATACAGCTTGTCTGCTTGATGTATCTGCTACGAAAAGATACTCTCTCTCATAGCACCAAATACTTCACCGCACCCCTACATTTTCTTTGCGGTGAATATGCTTGAACATTAGCCAATGCTATCTAACCTTCATTACCGCATACCGAAGATACGGATAAAACACTGTATAGTTACGACCCTGTGCTTTAACGCGCCAATAATACAACCATTTGAAATAGTTAAATTCTCATAATTTTATAATTTACAGCAATAATACATCTTATAGATATATTCATATTCTTAAAGTTTCTTACTCAATATTTTATCATCTGATAGGCTTTACTTGAGGTGATTCCCATGAACGATAAGCTTTATCGAGATATTGGAAAGCGAATAAAGTTGGCCCGACGCGCTTGTTCTATAACTCAAGAAAGACTTGCCGAGATGGTCGGTGTTACAAACCAACATATCAGTAATATTGAAGTCGGTAACAAAGCTCCTTCCTATGAATTGCTTTACGCAATTGCTGAAAAGCTAAACTGTTCTGCTTATAGCCTTCTTCCTGCAGAATCTTCTAATAGCGGAAAATACTTTTCAGAAGAAATAATGCATTTGCTGCAATCCACTCCCTTCCTGCTACCATTCACATAAAGTATTGGCCGTCGGGCTATTATGTAGAGTCTACCTATCAAGATAATTCCCGTTTCCACATGGCAGCAGTCAATAAGGACGGTTTATACAGTACAGTAGAAATTCTATTAATGGATGAACCTCAAACGGTATTACTTGATAACGAATATTCCGATTATTATCGAATATCTTTTGGCTCGAATGATGCCTTATGGACCTGTCACGAATCCGGAAATAACATTCTCACTTGGGCTGACCAAAATGTTCTTTATCAAGTGACCACGGCAGCATCGCTTAATGAGGCAATATATATTGCCGAAAATATCGAAATGGGATGAAATCTTCTAACGGTTGTTCTCTGCAATGCCCTAAACTTCAGAAAACAATATAATTTTTTCTGTGAAGCTGTAACCTTTTTATTGTATTTACGTATCCAATATGTCTTCCTTTATTTTTCTTGGAGGTTATACAATGAAAAAGTTTATTTGTATTGTGCTTACCGTCGTCCTCGCACTATCTTGCATGAGCGCTTTTGCCGCTGAGCCGCTTTCTTCTCAGGAAGGTGGAACAACCGCTCAAGAGAGCATTACTCCATTTTGGGTCAACACCCTTTCTATCATCCCTTCCATTTCTGGCAGCGCCGGAACATATTCCTGCTCAATCAATGGTGTTTCCGGGACAACCAAGATTTCTGCTACCTTGGTACTATACGAGAAAGGTTGGCTAGGCGGCTATACAGAGGTAGCGCGCACCAGCCACACCACATATTCCGCTTCATTCTTCAAGTCTGACTCCTACAGTTTCAGCTCCGGGAAAACTTATAAGTTAGAAGTCAGCGGAACTGTCACGCGAAATGGCTATGCAGAGCCTGTTTCTGCAACTATTGAACAGAAAATATAATTATTCCCGCATTTAAATCTTTCGAGGAAGACAGCAGCGGCATTGGTAAATATACCAATGCCGCTGTTTTTCTTTGTACTTCACATTGTTCTTCGTCCATGTTACAATCATTAGAAATATATCTATATCTTATAGCTTCATTTTTTTGCTTGATTGAATACGCCGTCTGAAACGATTCACTTCGGCCGCCCGGATGGTGCATGCAGACCGGCAAAATGGTGCATCGCCACCGTGATCATGGTGCAATGTCAACGCAGCCGCTAAAATGAATTTAGCATCGCAAGATGCGAATTCATTTTAGGAGGTCATACCAGGGTCAATCACAAAGAGAGCCTTGATGTGTGAGTGACCGCGAAACGCTTCTATGCGGGGAACACTTTGAAAAGCGTTCCCCCCGCTCCCCCTCGAAACCCGCTCCATTCCTGCAGAATGGTTGCACCGTCCTGGCGGAAACAATACACAATTCCTGCGGCAGAGATGCACCATCATCTGCGGTCAAGCTGCACTTTTTGGCCGGCATACGCACTTGATGTAACTATTCTATTTTTATCACGTATACAAAGTATTCTATGGTGAATCGCAATTTTGCTAAATTGCGAGAGAGGAGACTTCGTAATGTATCAAATTGCTATTTGTGATGACGAAAAAATTTTTACTGATAAGTTGGCTCATATGATAAAACAGTATTCCAATGCTCATCACCATGTCATTGATCTACACCTTTTTCAACAGGCGGCCGACTTCATACAAAGCTCTCTGGAGTCTTACGATATCGTTTTTCTTGATGTCCGCTTTGGTGAAATTAGCGGGATTGAGGTTGCCAAAGCCCTGAGAGCAAAAAACGAGAATGCAATTTTGATTTTTGTATCCGCTTTCATAGAATACGCTATCATGGGTTATTCTGTGCATGCATCGGCATATCTTCTCAAAAGTGACTTGGATGGAACTTTTGAAAGTTGCATGGATGAGATCTTCCCACAAATTGGCTCTAAGGAGATTTCAGTCCGTGTGCCATATGAACATGTAAATGTTGACATCCCTTGTAAATCTATCATCTACATGGAAAGCTATAAACGCCAAATTCAAATACATACGTCCCTTCCACGCTATCCTTCCATTCTTTACTACGCGAAGTTATCCGACATGATAGAGACTCTTGCACCCCATGGATTTCTTCGAATACACAAAAGCTATTTAATCAATCTTTCTCGCTGTCGAAGAATCCAAAACCGACTGGCCTACATGGACAACAGTACCAAACTGCCATGCAGCAGACAAAACTATACTGATATCGTACAAAAATTTCTTCAGTGGAAGGAGCGGGAAATATAATGGAACATCTAATGGAGATAATGACTACTGGCACAGAAACATTCTGTATTGTACTTTTACTCAATACATTTTTCGAACGAAAGTATACATCATACAGATTTTTCTTTCCGCTCTCAGCTGCCTTTCTCTTCTACCTTTGGCTGCCCTTAAACACGATACTCGCCACCTCATTCGTCACAAAACTTTTTATATCCATCCTCATCTGGCTTGTCTTTTCTCAAATATTTTATACTGGAGCACTTCCTTTTCATCTCTTTCTCTTATGTTCCTTTTTTATCATACTTTCCGGACTTGATTACTTTACGCTCCTTGGATTTCCTATATCTTTTCTTTCTCGTTTTCCGATGCTCTTTCCAATTCGCACTTTACATCCTCGGGGCCTTCGTCTCTCGTACTCTGCTACTTCTATTCTCCATTATTATCTACCGAATTTTCAAAGCTAAAACGTCCATGATTCTGAGTTCGAGCACTTGGATTGCGCTCTTACTGTTTCCTGTATTTTCAATCCTCTTATTTGGCGTAACCATTGAAAGTGCAATGGCACAAAATAAAATCAGTTTCAACCTAATCCTCAGCGGCATAGGTTTACTGCTTTTTAATATCTCACTATTTCTTTTACTTGGCAAGCTGGAATACAGTACCAGCCTACAGCAAAAAAATATTGCTCTCCAACATGAAATTGATCAGAACATGAAGTCCACAAATGCGCTCCAAGCCATCTTGAAAGAATTGTGAAAATGCTATTTTAAGCTTAAAGGAGGGGGATGTCATTGCTCCTGTCCTGCTGCGAGAGGCTCATAGATTTTTTCATCAGCCAATGTGGCCTTCCGGAAACAAGAAGGCCTTGGTACGTCTACGCATTACAAACTCGCATTTCTATGTTTCTTTCCACTGCCGGTATGATGTTGCTTGGTTGCCTTGTGGCCACGCCATACCAAGTGATCTGTTTTCTTGTAGGGATTTTATCTTTGCGCAGACGTCTCGGCGGTTATCACGCGAAGACACCACTGCGATGCTTATTCTTGTCGATTGGCGTATCCATTCTCTGTTTGAGCATTGTAAACATCCTTGTTCAGTATAGTCTCTCAATTCTTATTTGGATTTTATTCATCAGCCTCTCTTTTGCTGTTTTCAATTCATCTCCTTATAGCCATCTAAACTGTCCGCTTACTCCGGATGAACGTGCTGCTTCCTGGATAAAAGCGAAGCATATTCTTATATGGAATCTGCTTTTGATTTTGTTGCTTCAAATCTTTTTTGCACATTCAAACTGTTCGCTTTATTGTGAAATGGGAATCATAGCGGCCGCTATTTCCTTTTTTGTATCGAAATTACTATAATACCAAACAGGAAACTATTGTTTGTAATCGATTGGAATGTCTCCACACCGATGAGAGCTGTCCTTCATGGTTTCCTTTTGGTGCCAGTGCGATACTTCCCATTCCAGTTGGAGATAGCCTTGTAATTCTGCATTGCGGAAACTCTGATTTTTTAGATACTTATGGTTCTGCAGCACTTGCCCATATAGAACTTTCCTCTCCGACTCGAGAAAACCCACAAATCATATGTACATTTGACGCAACCTCTGAGATTTTGACCAACATCGGTGGGCGGCAAAATTACGCACGTGACGAGGAAAATTTGTATTTCATTGTGCAAGCACTGAATCCAACTACACCAGATATGCCTCCTCAGCGATTTCTTTATGCCTGTAATATCACTAGCGGAAAAGTTTTTCGGCTAAAATCCTTAGAAGAAACAAGTCGCATCGTCGGTGCATATGATGATAAGCTTGTTTTAGAAAGCACACCAAATTCATTAGATGTAAGTGTTGACGCAAATTCACTTACACGTCAGTTAATAATTCTATCTACGTCAAATTTACAAGAAACTCTTATCAACTCCCACCCATATACATGGACTGGACGTTGCGAAGATTCCATATATTATGCGCTAACACCTACATCAGATGTAGTTTCCATTGATCTCAAAACTGGAAAAGTGGAAACCATAATTCATCAAGCATTCTCTTCAGAGCTGATGAACACTTCCTATTCTATCTACAATATTTATAATAAATGTTTGTTCGCCTCTTTTGCATTATATGATGAAAAAACAATGATAGCTGATCAGCTTGGCTTTTTTATCAATATACCAAATCGTAGCATTGAAGAACTTGCATTTCATTATTCTGGTGAATTCGGCTCTGTTCCTTTTCTGATTGTCTCAGAAAGCGTGATGGATTACATGGTAGTGACAGGTGTAAAACGAATAGATATAACAATTCCAATATCTCAAACTGAAAGCATGGAAACCTATTATGAATTAAATCAATATGCTTTTATAGATAAAGAAGACTTTCTAGCAGGAAACACAAACTTTACGGAACTTCAAAATATTTCATAGAACTCAATTGCTAAGTTCTAAATGAGTCGATGCAATAGTTTTTATAGGTGTCGATGAACCGATTTCGTATTGTGATTTGTATTTGTTTCCAGTTACTCCAATATCTGTAAAAACTTTAGATAATATTCAAAAGAGATCTCAAGACTGACTCCCTATCTGTATTATTGGCTACCCAGAACGCCTCGTAATGATGGCTGATTCAGCCGATCCGAACACCTTGATAGAGTCTATATCTTATTCTCTCCAATTAGCTCGCATTGAAAAAAAAGATTATCTTAAGTCAAGTTCTAATTTCGAATTGGCTTCACCAACTAAGTAAAAAGGGAATCCCAAAAAAGTCAATGGCTGAAATAAAAATAGTTCCGCAAAATTTGCGAGGCGGAAATAGCGTATGACAAAACAGGCTAGAGAGAAATTGCGTCGCCAGCCAAGATGATGTTATTACCTGTACAAATAATCAAATGCTACGAATGAGAGAGACAGCTGATGGACTCCCTTACGGTGTGGTAGCCCAAGGTGGTTACTGCCAGTCCATTTTCTCTCCCATTCTAGCAGCTTTAGCAACGATGCGGAAAAGGTAGGGCTGGCTACCGCGCCTTTAATCGTAATTATTATTGTAGGAGAGATTTTGTCATGTCTACAGCGAAACATCAAATACAACTATGCCACTTGACAAAAATCTACCACATCTCTAAAACGGATAAAAAGGCCTTGGCCGGAGTGAGTTTCACTCTCGGCCCGGGCCTTTACGGCCTTTTGGGGCCCAATGGCGCAGGCAAAAGCACCATGATGAATATCATCACCGGGAATCTGGACGCTACCAGCGGAAAGGTACTGTGGAACGGTAAAAATGTCCTGCGCATGGGGCGGGAATTTCGGCGCGTCCTTGGATATATGCCGCAGCAGCAGAATCTGTATGACAGTTTTACAGGCCGCCGTTTCCTGCTGTACATAGCAGCACTCAAAGAAATTCCCCGGAGTGATGCAGCGTTACAAGTACAACGTGTCGCAGAGCTGGTACACCTTTCCAGTGAATTGGAAAAACGTCTGGCAGCATATTCCGGCGGCATGAAACAGCGTCTGCTTGCTGCCGCCGCATTGTTGGGTGAGCCGCAGATTCTCATCATGGATGAGCCTACCGCCGGATTGGACCCGAAAGAACGTGTACGCCTGCGTCAGGTATTGGCTCAACTCGCCCATGACCGCATCATTATTGTTGCCACACACGTAGTCAGCGATGTGGAGCACGTTGCCAGTGAAATCCTGCTGCTCAAGGAAGGACAACTTGTGGACCAGGCGTCTCCTGCCGCACTTATTGAAAAATATGCGCCGGGCGGCACGCTGGAAGATGTCTACCTCACCATTTTCGGGGAGGACGAAGCATGACACGCCTGCTTTCCGCTGAGCTGCGCAAGGTGTGGCACAGCCGTTTTTTTCTTCTGGCGTTTTCTGTGCTGCTCGGTGCCAACCTGTTTTTGCTGTGGTTCGGCACGGGCCATACTCCGGGCAATGTTCCCTCCTCTGCTTATCGAAAGTTGGAACAGCAGATTTCCGGCATGAGCATGGAGGATATGGATGACTTTCTGCATGAAGAGCTGGCCCGCACAGAAGGATTAAGCCATATCTATAACATCCTGCGCACAGAAGCATACAACAACGGTCAAAAAGACGAACGTCTCCGCGAAACCTACGCCGATGATTTTGAACAGTATTATGATATTTATGAAGCAGGCGGGTTCCTGAAGTACGGGGAAACGCTGACACAGGAATACCGTTTTCTGAATACAATCGTTCTGGAATTTGAGCAGATAAACGGATACGAAGAGTTTCTGACATCCATCGAACAGAAAGCCCGGCAGCTTTCCTCGATCTCTATTTTCGCGGAGAGCAAAAGCGGATACGACATGGAAAACATCCGTGTCACAGATGAAGCGTTCAGGGATATGCGCGGTACGTCCATTCAGTATTATCCGCAAAAAGGCATCATGACCGCACTGGATTTTGAACTTACGGATGTCGTAACCGTATTTGCGATGCTGCTCATTGCCACGGTGCTTGTCCGGGCCGAGCGGGACAACGGTCTGCTCGCGCTGGTGCGTTCTACTCCGGCGGGCAGGCTGCATACTGCTGGCGCAAAGCTGCTGGCGCTGGGCGCAAGCCTCGCAGTTGTTCTGGCTTGCCTGTATGGCGTCAACCTTCTGTACTGCGGCGGGCTCTATGGTCTGGGGCCATTGAACCGCTCCATTCAAAGTGTGCCGCAGCTGATGCGCAGCACATGGAAACTGACGGTCGGCCAATATCTGTTCTGTTTTTTTCTCACGAAATGGCTGGCGGCATTCATCTGCGGTATATGGGTAATGCTGGCGATGCTGTTTGCCAGAAGGCTCTTCACGGGCGCGTTGGGGGCTTTGGCTCTTATTGTATTCAACCTGTTCATCCGATCTGTTATCCCTGCCACCAGCAGATTGAATGTGATTAAATACGCCAATCTTATAAGTTTACTGCGCACCAATGAGCTGCTGGGCGGATACCGCAATCTGTATTGGTTTGATCACCCGATTCCTCTGCTTTTGGTGGAGTGTGTTGCCGCTGTTTTGTTCGGTATATTGTTTGCGCTGGCATTCTGCTTTATTTTCAGCCGTCACTATTTTACTGCAGCGGGACGTCGGACAGGCAGAAGACTTTTCAGGCGTAAAATTCCCGCATTCACGACGCCAATGCGTCAGGAAACCTACAAGCTGTTGGTGATGCAGGGCACAGCATTATTGCTTTTGTTATTTGCGGGGTTTCAAGTCTATACCGCAGTGACAACGGAAAGCTACATCGACGCGGACGAGATCTATTACCAATATTACATGAAGCATGTGGAAGGTCCGTTGACACAGGAAAGTGTTGATTGGCTCTCGCAGCAGCAAGAAGAATTTCGCCCCATCTACCAGCTCAATGCTGCGTTAATGTCGAAAAAGATAACTTCACAGGAATACCAGGCAATGATGCAGGGTTACTCCAGTTTGCAGCAGAAAATGAATGTATTCCAGCGTGTTATTTACAAGGCTCAGATGCTGAAAGAAAAACCTCGTATGGAAATGGTCTATGAATCCGGCTGGCTGAAGCTGTTCGATCAATACGACACGCAGGATTTGCCTGATACGCTTTGGGCATCTATCCTATGCGCAGTATGTTTTTCCGGGTTGTTCGCAATGGAGCGGCAGACGGGGATGATCAAAGTCATCGGCACAACGCCGCTTGGACGGCGTGCCACCGTGCGGTACAAGCTGTTGCTTTCTTTTACTGTATGCGGCTTAATAACGGCGCTCAGCCTTTTGCCGCGCTTTTGGGTCTCTATCCGTGACTACGGGCTTGGCACATGGATGGCTCCGGTTTACAGCATCAGCGAATATTACAACGCGCCGGAAATACCTTTGTTTTTAATGGCAGCAATCCAGACTTTTTTTCGATTGGCTGCGGTGAGCTGTATGGCCCCGCTTATGAATCGTCCATATACTTTCCAGTATACGCATTTATCACAAAGGAAGATTATTGGAACGGTTCAGAAAAATGGATCGCTCCAATTGATTTGACGAAAGGAGGGTAGCGTTTCAATTCTAGCCCATAATAGCAAAAATTCGTACAAACCAAAGGAGAGATTACGATGAAAAAACTTATTACTTTAGTTGCCAGTCTTTTGGCCGTCGCTTTATTGACAGTTCCAGTCTTCGCAGCGGAAAATCAATCTTTAGCTGTAGATATAACCAAAATATCTATCTCCAATGAAGCCAACAACGACCTTCTAAATGCCGCGACTGAAAGTTCTCCGGTGAATGGCACCCGTATCACCACTTGGGATAATACAGGGCACGCAACACAACGGTGGGACTACTCTGAAAGTGTTCCTGGAAAACCTCAACATTATTGGTTAAAAAATTCCGCCAATAGATCTTACGCTGTTACATGTTACGGTACCGATGGACAACAAGGCACCGCACAATTGCTGAGGCAAGCGCTGTCGAATCACCCATCAGGCAGGAAACCATAGGCTTCCCGGCGCATTTCTTCGCGAGAGCGCACAACTTCAAGCCGCCAGGCAGGGCCTGTCAGCCAGAAGCAGATTCGCCAATGCGAACATGATATTGAATTTGGCTCGCTGCTTTTCGAGCCCTCGGTATCGCGTTTTTCGAAATTGCAGCTGTTTCTTGACGACACCGAATACGTGCTCTACTTTTGCCCGAACAGAAGACTTTGCGTGTTCTACTTTCTTTGCGGCATACTGGCCGCTCTTGCTCAACTTTTTTAATTGAGATGGACGTCGGTTAATTTTGTATTTGATCTTGCGTCCGGATTTGTTCCGAACGATCGCGTCCTCACGGTTCCCGGCTCCAAGATAGCCACTGTCGCCGTAAACGACATCTTCCTCACCGGTCAGCAGGGATGAAGTCTGCGTCACATCATGGACATTGGCTGGTGTCGCCTCCACTGTGTGTACCAGTCCGCTGTCCTTATCCACCCCAACATGGGCTTTATAGCCAAAGTGCCATGTGTTGCCCTTCTTGACCTGATGTGCATCCGGATCCCGCTTTTTCTCCTTGTTCTTGGTGGAAGACGGCGCGGAAATAATGGTGGAATCTACGATCGTTCCCTTTTTCAGGATAAGGCCCTGTTCAGTGAGCGCGGTAACAACTTGTGCAAACAGTTTCTCCTGCAGTCCATTCTTCACCAGCAGGTTCCGAAAGCGGCCAATGGTATCTCCGTTCGGCACCTGATTGCTGGAATCAACGCCGCAGAAATCTGAAAATGCCCGGCTGTCGATTGCCTCCGCCGCTGTTGCTTCATCACTCAGGTCATACAGATTTTGCAGCAGATACAACCGCAGCATGGTCTCCAGTGGATAGGGTTTATTGCCGCGCTCTCCTTTGTAATAGCACGGCTGGATCAGGGTAAGCCATTCCTTCCACGGGACGATCCGCTCGATCTGGGCTAGAAATTCTTTCTTCTTTGTCCGTACCTGCGCCAACTCATCACTAAGCGCAGACATTGTCATCTGTTTATCCATGGCCTTATTATATCACTTCTGGCAGTATCGCGCCTACTTTTCTGTGCGGCCCTGCTGATCGTTCGGACGGAGGGGAAGCATTTCCCCTCCCTGTCCGCACGGCTGCGCAGATACATGTATACCGTCACAGCCCGGCTGGGCAGGTCATCCGCCCAAATAGTATCGAACCAGCCGCTCACACGTTCTCCTGCATCAGCCCCGGCTTCTGCCGCTCCGGGAACCGCTCCTGCCCCGGTACAATCTGCTGCCCCGGCGGGATACCGTACTCTTTCAGTATCTTCTTTCTCAACTCTTTGCTCCCCGCATACTTCACTTCCCGCTGCGCATGCTGCTCCAATGCATACGGCTCTGTAAATGTAATGCCCCAATCCAGGAACAGCCGCAGTTTGGACAGCATTGGACGCCGCCCTGTCTTCATCACGATAAACTGCCCTTTCGGCATTGATTTCAGTTCATCCGGCGTCATCAGCCGCCGCCCCATCATCTGCAGGCTGCGGGACGGGTCGCTTTTCCCCCTGCTCACACTCCCCGTCATCACCGTCTGCTCTCCCAGCTGGCGCGACACCTGTTCCGCTGTATCGCCCGCGGGGCTGAACCCTCCCGCGATGGTATCCTGCGCATTGTCCAGGATAATGGAACAGCCCTCTTTCCCGTAGTTCCGTTCCATCTGTCCGTAGGACTGGATGATCCCCACGATGCTCAGCCGCCTCGAACGCGCCGCGCTGAACATCAGCTCCAGCGACTCTATCTTCGGAAGCGAACCCAGCTCATCCAGAAAAAACATCACCCTGTTTTTCAACGCGCCGCCCTGTCCGTCCGCCACCACAAGGATCTCCCGGTACATCTGCTGCACCAGCAGGCTCACCATGAAATATTTGCTGCTGTCTTCCTCCGGCAGCACCACGAACACAGCGGACTTTTCACGGCAGAATTTCTCCGCGTCAATCTTGGTTGAAAAGCACAGCATCTGCTCAAGCTCTGAATCCAAAAACGCGTTCAAACTCGCCATTGCCGTGGAAAGAACGGACGCCATCGCCTGCTCTCCCGCGGTGATTGCCGCCCCCGCAAACCACCTCGCCTTGTGTTCGGGCGGCAGGAGGCTCAAAAGCATCTGCATCTGATTCTTTCCTTTCTGGCCGGACGGGGACAGGAGATCCTGTATCAGCTTGAACACTGAAACGATGTGCCTTGTCTCCGGCGGACAGAATTCCGCGACCAGCAGGATCACAGAGCTGATAAGGCCTTCGGCCGCGTCATAGAAATAGGAGTTCTGTCCATGCTCTGTCCCGCTGCTGGATGTGACGACCGTTTTCGCAATGATCTTCGCATACTTCTCCGCCCGCGCCCTGCTTGCCAGATCGTCCGGGTGCGCCATATATGCGTCCATGTACTTGTTGACGAGATCCAACAGGTTGTTGCCGTCGCTGCACGCCGGATTGCGCAAGTCTAAAACCGAAACATCATACCCATATATGTCTTTGGCGATGCCCGCGTAATTTCGCGCGAGGTCGCCCTTTGTATCCGATGTGAGGAAACTCATCCCCGCCGCACAGCAATATTCCAGATTCGGATACAGGAAGTACGCGGTTTTTCCCGCGCCGCTCCCCGCCACCATCATTGCATGGATATCGTCGCCGTCCACAAGCGCCGTCACACGTTTGCCGCGCATTTCACAGCCCACCACCAGCCCCTGTACCTTTGGAAGATGCTTTCCCCGTCTCCACGCCCGCGGCCGGAACCGCACCCGGTGGAACGTGCGCCGTATTTCCCCCTTACCGGCAAACCGTGCCGTCCCGTGCTGCCCGTCTCCCACCGTCCTTCCCTTGATGCCGTCCAGGCTGAAACCCGCGCCGTTCGTAACGGCCGCCATCAGCAGCAGAAGGCCGACGCACAGCAGCAAAAGCACCGCCGTTTCCTGCCCTAACAAAATCCCATCCTCACCTCTTCCTCTTCCGCCTGTGTACTTTCCCGTCCGGACATTTCAAGCATGCAGGAAACGTCCGCCGCCATCGCCGCAGCAGCGGTGTGCAGCCAGCCATCCGCCAGTTCCGCCTGCTGTCCCGCCGTCCGAGCCGGCATGCTCTCCTCCGCCGCCCGCATTTTCTGTATCTGTCCGCCCAGCGACCGCAGGCGTGCATCCTGCGTGATATGGTCCTTATGCGGCTGGTACAATTCCGCAGCCCTGTCTGCAAGCCGGTCAAGCCCGGCCGTCTCTCCGCCTGTACAAAGCAAGTGCCGGGCACGCAGCAGCGCGCCCGCCGCCAGCTTCTGCAGGCAGCTGTTTTGGAGCTCATCCGCCTGTGCCGAACAGGCCGCTTGAAATGTCCCCTCCAGATACCGCCCGTCCACGAAACGCGGCGCATGCACTGCCCGCGCCAAGACCGCATCCTTTACCTGTTCCAGCATCTGCAGTTTCGGGTGCGGCTGTGCACACACTGCATCCATCCCCCCGCGCGCTTTCAATTCCTCGTTCCAATCCTTCCATGCCGGAAGCTGTACAGAAACATCCGTGTATCCTTTTTCCCGCAGCAGACCAGTCAAACGCATCACACCCTCGATCCCACCGGCGTCATTGTCCAGCGCGAGCACGACGCCGCGCACCTCCGGATACTCTTCCAGCGTGCGGAACAGAGCAGTTTCCGCCGTACCGTTCAATGCCAGATAGTTGCCCTGCCGCCAATCCTTCTGGACAAAGGGAGACATATGACATGAGGTCGATGCCGCCTCAAACACATACAGCGGTCCGCTGCCGCCCATATGGCGGAATCCATACGCTTTGTCGCTGCCCGGCGCATCATACCGGAACGCGCGCTGCCGCATCCCCTTGATGTGCGCCTGCCGCGGCGCGCCGTCCCGGTCCATCCCTACCAACACCAGGTTGCATTGTTCCTGTCCCTGACGTACACCTTCCGCCCTGCTCTGGTACACCTGACCGGTCTCGATAAAGTATCCGGCCACGTCTGCGGACACTTTCCGGATACCTGTCAAATACCGCCGCACCTGTTCTTCCGAACTGTCCTTCGGCGGAAGCCGCAGCTGCTTTTGTTCCTGCCGCTTACATTGCACAGGCCCTGCCGCAGGAACAGCGGACTGTTCCAGCAGGAACCGCACCGCCTCCTTGAAATCCATATGAAAAAAACGGCGTGCAAATGAGATGGCGTCCCCGCCCTCTCCCCTGTAATGGCTGTACCACATATTGCCGCGGATGCTCACCGATTCCTCCCCCGGTATACGCCAATGCATTTCTCCCCCGCTGCGGGAAAGCGTAAACCCTTGCACCGTAAGCAGCGGCGCGATCTCCATGTTCCGCGCCGCCGCCACTTCTTCTTTTGAAAAGATCTTTTTGTTTTCTGTGATAGCTCTCTCCTCCCTGCTGTATCCGTATTTCTTCTATTGGTATCTTCATACCGCATGTGTCACAGTGACACATGCCATGTTCCAGCCAAATATCCCACCTGGCCCCTGGCGGGCTGGTTTTCTTTTTTGCCTGCGTCACATCTGCGGTTCAAAATCGTTTTCCGCATGGCCAAGCGCGCGCTGTTTCTGTTCCAGCTCCCGCCTGCGCTTTCTGTCCAGATACATACAGCGCGGACGGATGTGCGGCGCAGATGTTTCAAATATACGGCACAAACTTCCGATCACACCAAGCGCAGCGTCCATTGGGCCGAGCCTGTGCCACTGTGCACGCCGCTGCAGCAAACGCTGTGCGAATTCATTTCCGTCCTGTGCCGCGCTTCGCAGCAGTTCCTCCGCTTTCGCCCAATCTTTGGGAACGCCATTCCCCCGGATGTACAGCTTTCCCAACTGGTATTTTGCCCAGGGCGTCACGAATCTGCGCACAGATACGTCAGACGCCTGCGCCGCTTCGGCAAAAAGCCGTGCCGCGGATTCTGCATCCACAGCACGGCCTTTCCCTCAAGGTAATATTTCGCAAGCCTGTATTTGGCAAATCCGTTCCCATGCTCCGCGGCACGTTCAAACCAGTCCGCGGCTTTCGTTTCGTCGAAGAACGGCGACGTCTCATCCGCGTGCAGCTTTCCGAGCGCGTATTCCGCAAAATGATTTTCCTGCTTTGCGGCCCTTTCAAAAAACATTTTCGCGCCGGCGTCATCCCGCGGCAAAAAGTATCCCTCCCGGTACAGCTTACCGGCCTGGTATTGCGCATATGCATCCCCTCGCTCCGCCGCGGCGAGTAGCGTCCGGATCGCCGCCTGCACGTCTTCATCCGGATATTCTTCTTCACGGGCGGCGTCCAGCAGCCGCTTTGCACCGTACACCGCATGCTGTGCGCCGCGATCCTGTGGATCCTGTACCGCGTCAAACTCCTGTTCCGGCTCCGGCGCGGGACAGCCTTCTTTTGCAATGCGCAGCACGATATTTTTCAGATGCCGGAATTCCTTTTGTGTGTGCAGCGGCGGGGCCTGTTCCGGCAGGCTGTCCCGGTATGTGGACAGCACTGTTTTGCGAAGCTCCCACCACGCGCTGTATGCAGCCTTCACCTGCGGCTGCTTTTCCAATTCGCTGATAATACTGTCCACAATGGATTTTACCGGCCAGGGGAGATACCCATACCGGAGCTTCCCCTTTCTGTCCCGCACTTCTTCCGACAGCCGTTCCAGCAGGGATTCCAAAACCGGCATCTCTGCAGGCGCATCCCTCATCCCGGCCACCGCCTCTTTCAGGCGTGCGCTGAACAGGTCCCGCAGTTCGTCCCGGCTCTGTGACTGGCGGATATATATTGCGTCCAGTTCATCCCGGAATATCTGCCGTGCGAGGAGGGAGCGGAGCTGCACCACCCCCTCCTTTGTGAGCGCCGGCTTTTGCACACGGTCCGCATAACAGACCAGATGTACATGGGGATGGTGCGCTTCGTTGTGGAAGGCTCCGCACCAATGGAACGACCCGACCGGCACATTGAACCGCGCGGCGATCTCCGCCGCATTGGCACGGAGCAGCGCGCGCCATGCGTCCGCTTTATCGTATGACAGGCGGGCGGCGTCCCGTCGTGCTCTGAAACCGCACGCGCGGCAGCGTTCAGATCCGGCGCATCTTCCTCCTGTGTGAACAGGCCGTGTGCGCCGCTGCGCTGGACGCGCGGACGCTGCGCGATGTACGAAACATAGTTGGAGCGCGCGTCAAACAGTTCCAGATGTTCCTCCAAGGTCCGCGTGATGAATTCCGACGCGTTGCGGACAGTCGGCCGGCGCGCATAGTCCTCATACTCAAAGCTCCGGCGCGCATCCGGAAAATCCCGCAGCAGTTTTTCCACAAGGACGCGCTGCGCCTGCGCCGCCGGCCGCGCTCCGTTCTCTTCCACATATTTCTCCACGCCCTCCCGCGTGGCAATGTACCGTATGTATGCCTGTGCGTGCCGCGCGGCGTCCGGCTTCAGATAGCGCCATTTTGTGACGAGCTTTGCCATCCGGTATCACCGCCGAACATCTGCGCCTGCACGGATTCGATCTGCGCGCCTTTGCGGCTGACCGCAACTTCCGCGCGCTTTCCTGCGCAGCTCCGCATATACCTCATCCGGTATGTCAAAGTGCGAGACAAGGATGCGCTGCAAAATGTTGAGTTCCACCGCCAGCGCGTACAATACCGACACGGTCGCCTTGTCAGACCGCTCCTGCCGCGCGCTGATGATGGACAGCAGTGTTTTTGAGAGATAGTCCTCTGTTTCTCTTGCTTTGATATATCCCAGGTAAAAGCGTGCAGCATTTGTCATAAAGGAATTGAATGTACTGCTCGCTGCATTTCCCAGGTTATCCAATATGTCCCCGTATACATCCTGCGGCAAACGGATCGTGATCCTTTTCCGTGTATCTATCTTTCCGCCTCCTTTTTCGCAAAACAAAAGATGCAGATGCCTCTCAGCACCTGCATCCTCATTTTTTCTTCTCACAACAGTCGCTTGTAATCCCGCGCGCCATAGAAAAAGCGCATGACGACCACTTCTTTTGTTTGCTCATTCAAAAGATATGCTCCGACATAGTTTTCAACGATTAATTTTCGGTATCCTTTTTTCCGCAGGCTTTCATCATCTGCACGCGGGAAACTGAACGGATAGTTTTGAAGCTGTTCAAAGCTTTTTTCAAACGCTGTCATCAACCTGTCAGCTGCTTGCGGCGCGTCCAGACAAATCGAAATGTACTGATAGATTTCTTCCAGATCCGTACGGGCAAGCGGTGTTAGCTTTAATTTCCATTCACTTTCCATACTTGCCGCGCAGCTCCTTCAGTACTTCCATACCGTCCAGCAGCTCTGCTCCATCAGCAACTTCTGCCTCAGCAGCAGCCAGCTTGCGGTACATTTCATTCTGCGCCATGATTCGTTCATATACCGCATCATTCATCAGCACAAGATCATTGCGTCCGTTCTTCGTAATGAAGATCGGTTCATTGAGCGTTTTTGCAAAATACGAGATCTCCGTTGTATTTTGCAGTTCACGGATTGGCCTGATCACCGGCATGTTTACCGCCTCCCTTTGTATATATATTGTATTACTATTTTGTTGCGCGGTCAATTCCTTATACTCCATATCCGCTATATTTGTTTTGATGTCAGCCAAAACCGGCTTATTTCCCTGTGCACAGGCAATTTTCTAATATTTTGATGTCAGACAAACCGGGAATTCGCTGTTTTGACGCCACCTCGGAACGCCGTTCAGCCCGCACTGCGGGCTGATGTATCTGGCGGACATCAAATTTTGATGTCCGCCTTTCTCCTGCTATCGTTCTCTATCCCCCAAAAATCGGTGCAAAGGGAACTCCATCCCGCTGCCAAACTGCTGCGCTTTACGCGCCAACCGTCCCGTCCGATAAAGGGATAGCACTCCTCCCGGTAAAATATCTTCGCGGCTTTGGCAAAATATCCTTATCTTCTCCCTTCACAAATAAAAAAGGGAGCAGCTGCTGTCTGCTCCCGCATCGATTTTATAGTGTATGCCCTATCTCACCTTGCTGCTGTTCCAATGTCAGATATTCGTCAAGACGCCGCTCTTCCAGCGAAGCGACCATCTCTGCAAACGGAGTGAGATCCCCATCCACAGCATAGGCCTCCAGTGTCTCAAAATATTCCAGGCGTTCTTCCTTTGCAATCGACACCGGAAGAAATCCCGCCGCCATCAGCTGATAATTCATAAGCATACGGGAAGTGCGGCCGTTGCCGTCCACGAACGGATGGATCTTTACAAATTCCGCATGTGTCCAGGCCGCAAGTTCAATTGGGTTCATCCCATGCTCCGCCGCCAGCGCACGATAAAACTCTTTCACCTGATAGTACATTTCACTCGGCGCGGGCGGCTTATGCTTCGCGCCCGAAATGCGCACCTCAACGCTGCGGTAAATCCCTCCGTCCAGAATGTTCTCCATGAGCAGCGCGTGAACATCCTTGACGATATTTTCGGTCAACGGCCGGCCCTCAGAAATACATTTCTGGACATATGCAAAAGCTTTTCCGTGATTGACTACTTCATAGATCTCGCGCAAGGTCTTTCCGCCGACTGAGATGCCATCCTCCAAAACAACTTTCGTCTGAAGCAGCGTCAGCGTATTCCCCTCTATCGCCGTTGAGTTATGCGTGTACTCGATCAAAAAGTCCTGCTCAAAAGACCGCAGGGCATTGCGTTCCATCTGCCCGCGCAGAAGTTCAACTTCCCCGTTTCTTTTTCAGCAGCGCTTCAAAGTTCACACCCACTCCTCCATTCTGTCTCACATATATTTGTAGTATAGCACATGTATCACGCAAAACCTATGGGTGTTCCCAAACTTTTTCTTTCATAAACTGCAAGCGCATTCAGTCTTTTCGTCAAAGCTTCACAGCGTCATCTGCCATGTCTCGTTCAGTTCTTCTTCAGGTGCTACTTCGTTCAGCATCCTGCGTACACTTTCCTGCACCGCCTCATTGAGCACACCGGTATCAAACCCGGCGTCCGCGTATCCTCTGGCGATCGTCTCATAATAGGAACGCGCAGGGACGCCGTACTCCCGTTCTCCGGTCATCACGTATGCCATAATATCCCGTTCCCCGCCGTCCATTGTGACGGAAAGATTTTCCTTGCGGTACAGGTGCGGATATCCCTCATAGAGATCGAGCGCCCGTTCGTCAGACGGTTTGATTTTCCATACAAGCACAGGCACGCAGGCCCCGGGCTTTGGCTCCACCGTCGCCACCGCGCCGAACTGTGAACCGCGGAACAGCAGCTCATGGCCGTACAGCATCCCACTGCATACCACTTCCGCCGTCGGACAGCGCCGTGCCATTTGCCGCTGGTCCAGATTGCTCCCATATGCGATGTACAATTTCTCTTTCATACAAACATCCCTCCGTTACAATGAAAGCCCCGGTGCAGGAACCGGTTCCTGCGCCGGGGCGTGCTGTGTCTGTTCTTCCTGTTCCCGAATGAGCTGCGACGGATCGCGCCACGCGATGTTCCCCTCCAGATGACTGAGCAGATGAAACCGCGCCGTCTCAAACTCCGGGCCGATCATTCCCAGCCGCAGCAGCCACGTCCGGAACGTATACCGGTCATTGGTCGTGCGCGTCGGCGCCGCACGGGCATTGCGCTGCGTCAGCGCCTGATTGGCGATGGCAAGGCTGAACTGTATGTACGTCTTCACTTTTCCCGCATGCAGCGTGGAATTGAACATTCGGAACTCCACCGTGCCTTTCTGGAACACGGAATGAAGGTTCAACGCGTGGTACCGGCTTGCGTGATAATGCACATTGCTCCGTCCCGCCCGTTGTACCAGATGCTTTTGAAACGATCCAGGCTCTGCGGCTTCTTCTCGTTTACCTGCCGCAGAAACCGCTGTTCGACCCTCCGGCAGTAATCTTGAGAACGGTTCAGATCCACCTGCAGGGCTTTGTAGATGAGCTCCTCCTTGCTTGCCATAATATTCGTGATGTTCCGCAGATGCTGCGCATCAAATTTTTCTGCCCCAACATGGACATGGATCCCGCAGCTGTCATTGACCAGCGCGCTGTTCCTTCGCAGCGCCCGCACGATCTCCTGAATGGTTCCAATGTCCTCATAGACACAAACCGGGCTTACCAGCTCCACGCTGTATGTACTGTCTGCTGCAACAGTTTGCCCACGCACCTTTTTCTGCGTCTGGATGCTCCCGTCCGATACAAGCTTCCACACACGTCCCTGTGCGTCCCGCACTGCGTATGCGTCATAGCCGCCGCCGGTGTGTTCCGCCCGCGTTCCAAAAAACCCGCCAGGGTCTCCGCCGCTTTTCCGCGGCTCAGCCCGGTCATTTCAATCTCGATGCCGTACCGGAGGTCTCTCATTCAGCCGGCTGATTTCCCACAGCATGACTGGCCGCGGGTGCGGCACGCCTTGGCCGCGCTGCGCTGCGCCGCACCGGCGTCCCGTTCTTTTCACCCAGATATTCCCGCACTGCCGCGGGCACTGTGGCTGCGTACAGCTTTTCGAGCTGTTCGCTGAGCCGCATGTCCAGCTGTTCGTTTCTCTTCGCCAGATAGCTCTTGAGCGCGCCCAGCGCCTCATCATTCAGTTCCGTTTCAAATGTTACTTTGCTCAAAATATATCCCCCCTACATGCTCATGGACATACTTTCTTCGGCCTGTATCCCGTCCAGGCTGTAATCTGTAAACAGATCAAGCTGCTCCTGCTCCGGCGGCTCCCATTCCCTGAGCCGTTCCGCTCCTGACTTCAATGAAGCCAACAGGCTTCCTGTGTCCGCATATCTGCGCATCGCCACATAGTCCCCGCTCAAAACCGCATTCTTCAGAACATCGGCCCGTGCCAGCAGTGCGTCCAGTATACCGCGCAAAGCATCCGTTTCAGGAATCCGCTCCACATGGTTCCGGATAAAACAGAAATTTTCATCCGATATGTACCGGGTATACGACCGCAAAGCAGCCGACCGGAGTTCTTCTTTTCGCGCCATATATTCCGCGGGAAGTTTCTGAGGCAGCGGACGGTAATATATTCCCGGCATTTCCGCATCCGGATACAGTTCCCGTATTCGTCTTTTGCCGCAGAGGATATGGTTTCTGCACAGGTTTGCATTCACGCCATCCGGCCAGAACGGATCTTTTGATCCCGCCATATATACCTGTTCCCACCGGGCGTAATCCTTTTCCAGCTCACGCACCAGTTCTTCCAGGCCGGGCTTTTTCAGCATATCTGCATTACTCCATACTCGGCCCCGGCTCCGGAGCCTGCCCGGGACATTCATCGATTTCTTCTATCAGCATAAAGGAAAAGTCATAGACACGCTGCGGGTCCACACCGGCCAGGACGATCTCCGGCCCATATGCGCCCTGTCTGATCCAGCATACCTGCGCGGCCAGAACATCGTTCCATGCTGTCTGGATTTTTTCCGGCAGCGCATCCAGCCGCAGGCCGTCGGCAGGACATACTCCAATATCGGCGTCCCGGTGCACAAGATATGTATTGTCCGGCAGACCAATTTGCAAAAGGTCCCTCAGCTGCACCAGGCTCTCGATGTTCTTGATCGGCTCTGCCAGTTCCTTTTTCCAACGTTCCGCCTGCGCTTCCGTAAGTGAGCAGAAGTCGCCCTCCGCATCCACGCCCGCGATGAGGAACGTCCCGACGAATAGATCTCCGCCCAGCCTGCGGTTGGGACGCAGGCCCTTCAGCTTTCCCTCATCATCGCAGATCAGGACCGCACCGTCCTTCAGTCCTGCGCATTCGATGTATCCCCCTACGCTTTTCTGGAATGCTTCCAGCCGGTTTTCGATTTGGATCTCCCGTACAGGCCCGCCCGGTTCAGCCCGCAGAACACGGATCCTTCCACGATTCTCAAGCTTCGGACAACATTCCGGCCGGAATCCGACGCGCAGCATATCTCCTTCCACATATGCCGACGCCACTTCCGCCTGCCGGGCCAGCTTGTCACAGAAAAGTTCCAGCCAGTATTTTGTTTTCCTGCAGCCCTGCTCCAAACGCCGCGTCCAGTTCTGCAAGGGAACACGTCCACTTTCCCGTCAGCGTCTGCATGCATTCCCGCCGCACGGCCTCTTTGGCCGCTGTTTCGCATTTGCGCAATGTCCGCTCCAGCTCCGGCGTGACCAGCGTCATCAGCCGCCCGCCGGGGATGTAGGCGGAATACCGCGCACAGGAACTTCCCTCTGAGCGGACGAGCAGGCCGTCCGTTCCATTCTCGGGCGCGATCAGAAGACAGTATTCCCCTCCGGCCACGCTGCGCATATCCTGTATATGCTTTTGGATCACGTCGTGATCCCACAGCGGATGTGCCTGCATCTGTTCAAACGTCTCATCGCTCACGATCTCCGAAGCGGCAATATGCAGCTCCGGCAGCTTGCTGTAGCTTGATTCTTTCCAGTTCAATTGTACTTTCAATTTACCACGCTCCTCCCTATATCCCTTTTGGATACAAAAAAGCCGCACCATACGGTGCGGCTCAGCCGAATTCCCAAGTCAATCATATCCACTTCATTACACCTCCCCGTCATCCTCTTCAAACAGATACTTTGCTCTGAGGTAATCCGCCTGTTCTTTCGATATTACGCCGCCCCACTGGTTTGCGTTGATCGAACCATACAATTCTCCCCAAAGGCAGTCCAGATACCGCGAGTGTCCCTGCTCCCCCTGTATATATTCACGAAGAGCTTTTCCAGATCCTGCGGAAGGTTCACTTCAAAATATGGCTTCTCCGCTTTCGAGTCATCCGGCGGCATGGACGTTTCCACGTCCAACGCAATCAGTTCTTCCACTGTGATTCCCAGCGTTCCGGACAGCTTCACCAGAGTTCCTCCGCTGCACCGTTCCAGCCGGGTCTTCCCGGTCCAGATATCCGACAGCGTCGCCCAGGGTATGCCGCTCCTTTGAGACAACTGGTACCGTGTCATATTCTTTTCTCTCACCATTTCCTGAAGCGTCATAACTCTATCACCAACCTCAGTATATCGGTATTCCGATACCAAGTCAAGGCAGATACTCTCTTGGATTTTTCAACGTTCCATTGTCGTTCACCTCCAGATGCAGATGATCGCCTGTGGAATCTCCCGTGCTGCCCACAAAGGCAATGACGTCTCCGGCAGACACCGCCTGTCCCACCGTAACGTTCAGTGCAGAGCAATGCGCGTACAGCGTTGTGACGCCGCCGCCATGACCGACCACCACATAGTTCCCGTAACTCGCATGGCCGTACCGCGCCAGCAGAACGGTCCCATTTGCCGCTGCGCGGATCTCCGTTCCTTTCGGCGCGGCCATGTCAAGGCCCCGGTGGCCTTCCCATTTCCCTGTAATCGGGCTGTACCGTCCGCCCATTTCAGACGTCACCCGGTTTTTCCAGCCACCGGCAAGGGGACTGACAAATGTCCCGCCGATGTACTCCGGGCTGTCGTCCTGCACGAGGCCCGCTATCAGCCCGTCGCTCATGCCGCCCACCGCATCGGCGCCATATTCCGCCAGATAGAATATCTCCGCGGCGTTTGCCTGCCACTGCTCCGGGAACTCCGCGCCCAGCAGGGCGTGGAGCCGGGCGTAAACAACGGCCATATCCTTTTCCGGAACGGTCACCATATATTCCTGTTCCACTTCGATGGTCTTCGGAACGTCATAATCCTCAAGCTCCTCTTCATTCTCCGGCGGGTCGTATTCCGGATTCGGCACTTCCACAGTACGTATACGCACCGCTTCGCTGACATAGCAGCCCGCGAAAGACTCCGCCTGGCCCTGGCGGAGCGTCAGATCCGGCGCTCCGAAATTCAGCGCAAAAAAGTCTGCTTTCACTCGGTTGGCGCGAAGCGGGACAGAACCTTCTTCCAGCTCCGCATTGAGTTTTCCCACCGCGCCGTCCAACACAGCAAAGCACGCACGCATCTGTGTAATATGTCCGCGAACTCCTCCGGCATCGTGGCCGGGATGGCCCCGTCTCCAAAGCACCACTCCACGGCCGCACGGTTGTGATCCGCCGCGGCGTCCATCATCCCGCACAGGCACACGATGATGAGGATGAACGGGAGCAAAAATGCCGTGAGGATCGTCCCCACGGCATTTCCTGTCTTTTCATCCCGCAAGCGCGGCGGCTCTCCGGATCCAATATGCTGCTGTAACCGGTCCTGCCAAAACATCCCCCCTAAAAAAATATGGGGCGGCATGAAAAACCGTCCTGCCGCCCCGCCCTGTTTCCTTACCATCTGCCGGCAGCGCTGTCGAATGTTTCCGGCCGCAGTACCCGCGACGCGGCCACCATGCCGCACCGGCCGCAGAACAGATACTGCAGCGCGCTGCCGCCCATCATACTCCCGCGCTGTTTCTTCACGGTCGCCTCATAGGTCTGAAATCCGGTCCGCATCTCTGTACTCCCGCAATACGGGCACGGCGGGAATTTCTGTGTATCCATTTTCCGCACCTCCTGCAGCACCAACATTACCACACGGTCCTGGAAAAAAGGTAGTATCAGAACCAACAAAATGTTTCCGCTCCGTCCGTCAGCGTCCGCCCGCCGTGCCATAGCACCGCAGCTTGTGCGGCGGCGTCTTCACAAGAAGGTTGTACCGCTCGTCCCCGCATTTGAACAGGCAGTTTCCCCGCGCACAGCTCCTGATTACGCCATATTCACATTCTTCCAGCTGCAGCGCTTCCCGGTATTTTCCCCCGTCCACAGTTCCCGGATGGAACAGGAACTGGTACGCCGGGATGCTGAACAGCGGCTTTGTCAGCTCCGCCGCCTCCGGCAGCAGAAAATCCTCGACATTCTGGCTGGCCAGCAGCAGGGAGGACTCTTTCTTCCTCGCCCGCTTCATGCACGCCCGGATGTACCCGATGGCTGTTCCTGTTGTTGAGATACAGGTACAGTTCATCAATGGCCGCGACAGTATTTCCGGCACAGAGCAGTTCATTGTTCATATAGCTGAAAATATTGAACAGCATCGCATCACGCAGGTTCTGCCCCGCTTCCAGCAGGGATTTTACACCGAATGTGACGAACCGGCCTGAGCCAATGTTGGTGTGGCCGTTGAAATACAGGCTGTCCGGCCCCACGCAAAGCGAATGCAGATGGAGCCGAAGCTCCCGCAGCGTTTCATCCGTAAACACTCCGCTTCCACCCGCCTGCCTTTCCAGCAGTGCGTACAGCTCACAGAGGAGCGGGAAATCTTCATGCCGGAGCACGGACATGTCGGTCTCCTTTGTGATGCCTCGCTCCCGGTACAGCTGTTCCAGCAGGATCTCCACCGTATCGGCCTGTGCATCGGTGAGCGGCTTGTAGCTCCGCAGCCAGTCGCGCAGAAAAGAAATGTGCTGCGCCAGCACCGTGCCTGTCCCGTCCGCATCCCATCTTTTCGGCTCCAGCGGATTGATCATCGCCTTTCCGCCCGAGCAATCCACGTACATGCCGCCGAGATTCCGCGTCAGCTCCCGGTATTCGTCCTCCGCGTCCAGAAGCAAAACTTTCTTTCCCGCCTCCAGCGCGTTGATGACCAGCAGGCGCAGCAGATGGCTCTTGCCCTGCCCGCTGTTGCCCAGGATGAGGACGCTGCTGTTGGTTCGCCCGCCCGTGCGCCGGTCGAAGTCGATGATAACATTGCTGCCGTACTTGTCCCGTCCCAGCAGGAAGCCACGGGGATCTGTTTTGCCTGAATAGCACATGGGATACAGGTTTGCGGCGCTGGACGCGGGCAGTACCCGCTCATACTGCGTGCCGAACGCGTTCCATCCGCTCGGCATCACGGACTGGAAGCCCTGCTTCTGGCGCAGCAGCAGATGGTCGGCGCTGATCTTGCAGCAGTTCAGCTCCGCCTCCACCTCGCTCTGCAGCATCCGCAGATGCTCCGGATCGTTTGCGATCATCTCAATGAATACAGCCGTGTGCAGAAACGGCTCCTGATTCCGGTGCGCAAGCGTCAGCATTGCCGCCATGTCCTGCAGGTTGCTCTCCGCTTCCACCACATCCTGCACGTTCCCGGTATTTCCAGCCTTCAGCCGGTTCGCCTTATCCGCATTCTGCAATATCTTTTTCTCCTCCGCCGGCGTAACGCGGCGCGTATAGATGTGCACGGATACGCCCGCCTTTTCACCCAGCCTGTGCAAAAGGGCCTGTTCCGTGGTCGAAGCCGGATATCCCCGCACCGCCCATACGCACCGGTATGTATTTCCGCAGATGAACCGGTCCGTTTCAAACCGCAGCACGGACGGCGCGGCAAGGTCCAGAAATTCCTTGACCGCCGCTTCCTGCGACGCACTGTCCGGCGCTTTTCTGTCCGCCTGCACACCCGTCCATTCCACCCACCGCTGGCCGTCAAAATCGTCATAGTGTTCGCTTGTGAAGTCCTGTACAAAATATACTGCCATCAGCCGCTTCACATCGTCCAGGTCCGCGCGCCGAACATCGAAGCCCTGGTCCCGGATGAGCTTTTCCACACGTGCCAGATACGGATACTTCTCTTTTTCCCGCACATCCTCCAGCCGCACCGCCAGCACAAATTCCCGCGCGGTCGCGGTCTGAAGCTGTACGCTGCCCAGGTGCGCCTTATCTTTTTCCAACAGATCCGCAATGTACGGGTTTTCCTCTTCTCCGATGCGGGCCTCCAGATACCGTGTATTGTTGGCAAAGCTTTCCCGCGAATTGAGGCACAGGATCTCCAGCTCCGGCTGGCTTTTGAACAACGTCACCAGCGCCCCGACCCGCGCCGCGAGAGCGTCCTCCGGCAATACGGAGATGCACGTCGGGCGCAGCAGAAAAAAGGCTGTCTCCCCGCCCCGGTATGTGAGCAGGCCGTATGGCGTGACAGCCTGTGCGTTGATCACCCGGCGCGTCCCCTGCCGGGCCGGCTTCTTCTTTACTGTTTTCATTCCGTTTTCCTTTCCCCATCCCAGCTGAATTCACGCGGTGTGAAAAAATACGCGGCCGCGCTGTACAAAAAATCCCGGATGGACTGTCCCTCAAAGCGCACGGTCAGGAACGCATATCCCGCCGCGCACAGCAGCGGCGCCGCAGTTCCAAGCTGTGCGGCGCAGAATACGCCCGCAAGGCACAGTGCGCCAATGGCCGCAAGATCGTTCAGCTGCCAGAGCCACATCGTGGCTCGCGCCGTCAGATCCTGCGGGTAGATGTATTTTCTCAATCTTTTTCCTCCTGACGTAAGTAGTTTTGAACGGCCGCGAGCACGGTCTCAACACACGGCACCGCCACGCTGTTGCCCAGCGCTTTGTACCGCGCGGTATCGGACGCGTCGGGGATATCCGTCCACCCGTCCGGGAATCCCTGCAGGCGTTCGCACTCCAGCGGCGTCAGCCGCCGCACCCTGTTTTTGGGGGCAATGATGCATTTCGCATCGGATACATACTGGTTCCCCACACCTTTTTCGTCCCCGCTGCACAATGTACCCACAACACGCTGATATGGCACGCACACGCCGTGCCGGTCACGGGCCGTCAGCGTATATCCGACCTCCAGCGAAACACCCGCGCCGTTCCCGCCGTTTTCCGGCCCGCGGCCAATGACCGTCCCGCTGATCCCATAGGCAGGCGCCTCCACGCAGAACGGCTGGTTGTTTCCGCCCATTCCGCACGACGCCTGCAGTGTGGGCGTCACCTCCAGCGGACCGCGGTACCGGCCGTCCTGTGAATGGTTTTCAAACAACACCGGCCGGTTGTTCCCACTCATCCCCGCGCTTGCTGTAAGGGTGGGGCAGAGGTCGAACGCCACCTCCGCCCCACCCTGTTCGCTGCCCAGCACGATGGGAGGATGGCCCCCCATATCCGCCCGCAGCGTCCCGCTCACGCCTTCACTCACATCCATACGCATGCCGCCCTGGTCATTGAGGCACACCTCCCGCTCCAACAGGATCGTCTCCTGGCGCAGGCTTGGATGCGCTGTAATCGTTGTAGCCGTACCGTACATGGGCCGCACCTCATCCCGTCCGTTGGCCGCATAGGCTGTCAGCCCCCGGTTTCCTGCTCCTCCCTCAGCCCCGCCTGCATCCGCACGGCGGATTCCAGCTGCGGCGGCAATGTCTTCCCACGTTCTGCGCTTCGCCGCAGTATACCCCGGCAGGCCTTCGCGCTCAAATAGTATTTCTGCGGCACTGTGCCCAGCAAGATCTGCGACAAGGAAGATACGGCGGCGTCTTTGGGCGACTCCGAAAAATTCTGCATCGTAAACCGCCCATGCGATGGAGAAATTTCCTCCCAATACGCGCCCAGCAGATTTCCATGTCCCGGCCTCAGGTCGAGGGATTGACACGTCCGGCTCTGCCACGCGCGCTGTTTCCTCCAGCACTGCTCGAAAGTCCTCCCCGTCATAGCTTGAGAATGCGCCCGGCACGTTTTCCCAGAGCATGTATCTGGGCCGAACAGCGAGAGCTGTTCTACCTCTGGCCCGGTCTGCATCCCGCATCTCCCGGATCACACGCAGCTGCTCCATGAACAGGCCGGACCGTGCGCCCGCAAGACCTGCACGCAGGCCCGCGATGCTCAGGTCCTGGCAGGGCGAACCTCCGCAGACGATATCCACAGGCGGAAGCTCCGCCCCTCTGAGTTTCGTAATATCTCCCACATGCAGCATTCCGGGGAACCGCAGCCTTGTGACTTCGATGGGGAACGGCTCGATCTCGCTGGCCCATACAGGCTCTATCCCGCACACCGCCGCGGCAAGGGGGAACCCGCCGATCCCGTCGAACAGGCTTCCCAGCCTGAGCTTTTGCACGGTGCATCCTCAGCCCGGCGCGGAAGAGACCATCCGCACAGTATTGATGACGGACTGTGCCGTATGGACCGCGCCCATCACGTTGGCGCGCGTGCTGGTGTCCACACCGAACGCGCCCGCGATCCGCGGAACTTCCGTGCTTGCCAGCATCATGCCGCAGCCCAGCAGCATATTCGTATTCCACACCATCAGGCCTGCAACGAGCATTGTCGTCTGCAAAAAAGCCGTCAGGCACAGCCCGGCCACCTGTTTTCCCCAATTCCAGAACCCGTCCAGGTATCCGCGCGGCACGCTGAAAAAGTACAGGCTGCCCACGGCGATCTGGATGAGCAGGATGCCGCCGCGCCTGAGGTTCGCAAAGAACACCTTGAACACGGCATATCCGAGCAGGATCAGCAGGAACAGGCCCACGAAAGCGCCGTATCCGTTCAGCGCGCCCATTGCCGCACGCGTCAGGCTTCCGATGCTGCCGTTTTCCCCGCCCATGAGCTGCGTGAGGCCCGACGCGAACGTGCCCTGCAGTGTGACGCACAGGCGGTACAGCTCTACCGGCACTGTGGTGAACAGGCTTACGGCCATGAAGCCTTTGATCCCATTGAGCGCAAGGCCGTGCAGGTCGCCGCGCGCCGATTGGGACTGGATGGCGTATTCAAAGCCCGCCACTACAAGCCCTACTGCGTACAGCATCCATGCAAACCGGCTGAAAAACAACACCACGGCCTGCGTCCACGGAAGGTCGAACAGCTCCGCTCCCATCATGTTCATCATCTCAAAAAACTCACTGAAAAAGCCGGCCAGCTTTCCGTAGATCCAGTCAAAGATCTGTCCCAAAACTGCGTCGGCCACGAAATCCCATACAAAAATAGACGGTCACCTCCTGGCTATTTCGTATATCTGCGTCCGCCTAATATCCCATTCCGCACATCTCCTGCCGCGGGTCCTGTTCATACAGTGCGCAGAACGTTTCGATCTGTCGCGCCAGCAGCTCCATATCCCCGGGTGTCGGGGCAATTCCATACCATTCTGTTTTCCCATCGCAGCGCCACAGATATGGCGCCTATCTGCCCCATACATCTTCAAAACGCACCGTTACACGGTCGATCTCTCCCCGCGTCCTGCTGATGACGCTCAGCTGCAGCGCTCCGTACCGGTCCGCAATTCCCTGCGTGACAAACTGCAGCTTTGCGTGCAGGCCGCTGTCAAGCTCCAGATATGCCGCACGGCCAACGTACCGCGCACGGTCTTCCCTGCCTGCGGCGCTCACCGCTTTCCGCAGTTCCCGTTCAAATGTGTTCAAGATATATTTACACCCCCGCAATGGTCCAGATGTACAGCGGCGCCGTCAGGGTAAGCACCAGGCCGGCGAACAGCAGGATGAGTCCCGTCCATTCGATCTGGCCGTGCTTGCGGTACTCATAGTACGTTGTTCCCGCTTTTACGAAAAACGCGGTCACGAGGATAAGGTCCAGTGCGGGGAACACTACTGTATTTACAACCGTTTTGATCTGCTGTGCCGCGCTCTGCCATGTACTCTGGATCACGCCCGCCACGTCTCCCGTCTCAGCAAATGCCGTCGCCGCAAAAAGGCACACGGCTGCCGTCAACACACACACTGCCGTCAATTTCTTTTTCACAGGCATCTTCTCCTTTTCCGCGCCTTGTGGGTCCAGCCGCTGTGCCGGAAGGCGCTGTCCGGCACGAGCTCCATACGCTTCAGGGCTTGTCCTTACACAAGAAAAACGGACTCACCCCGGTTCCTGCCCGGCCAAACCGCGGCCGCGGCGTTTTCCGCCTGTTTTTCCGCATAGGCCCGGAGTACGGCCCCGGCCAGCTCTTCCTTCGCTTCCTTATCCATTGGAAAAAAGATATCGATGTATTTTCCTTTTGTAGACTTGTATGAGGGCATCGCCACGAACAGGCCGCTTTTCCCCTCGCATACCTTGATGCCGCGCACGCCGAACCTGCCAAGCACCGCGTTTGCCTTTGCCTTCACGGCGCCCGTTTCAAACACCGATGTGATCTTGACCGAAATGATTTCCATATTCTCTGTTCTCCTTTTTTTGTTTTTGTTCTGCTTCATACACATACGTTCCCGCATCCGGGTCATACCGCAGCCCGAATGCTTCCGGCGGCTCACGCAGGATGTCGAACGAAAGCACATACGCCTGCCTGCTTGCCGGCCGCGGACATATTTGCGCCAGTATTTCTCCGTCCCTGTACCGCGCGGCGCCGCATTCCATACCAACATCCCGGCTGGCCCAGGCGTAGAGCAGGGCGGCGTCCGGGCAAAGCCGGGACGCGTGCTGCATCAGCACCGGCACACCGGCGTCCTGCGTATAGAACAGGATGGTGTCCCCGCCGTCGTATGCCGCCGCACTGGCCTGTGCCTTCAGCGTGTTCCACCGCGTTCCCCAGTTTGCCTGCCGCCAGTCCAGCCAGCAGTTTTCTCCGCCCTGCCTGCGCACCGTACCGGCGCTCAGCGGCTCTTCCCGCATCCAGACCGGCATGGGAGTTATCCGGTTGAGATCCACACTGCCCAGCCCGGCTGTATCATCCTGTATGGCGCCAAACAGTGCCCGTGCCGCGCCCGGCGCGCCGAATACCCGTAGATAGTTCACATATTCTGCCATGCATTTTCCTTTCCGGCAGCCACAACACAGCGGCGCGGGATATCCCGCGCCGCTGTCTCCGCCATCGTTTCACTCTATGCTCCCCTATGGCCGCTCTCTTCCTGTGTACCAGTGATCCAGTCCTCAAGGCTGAACCACTCGGCAGCCGCCTGCGCCGTGTTGAACAGCTGCTGCCGCTTATCCCGGTCATTGAGCCGGACCGCTGTTTCGAACAATTCCCTTTCCAGCTCTATGACTTCCCGGCCTGTGAGTGCCAGCGGGACGTCCCCTTCATCCGGCGGCATATTTTCCGCTCCCATTCGGACAGACTGTCGCCCGTGCCCGATCCGTTCGATTTGCCGGGCCGTCTCTTCCTCTGCAAGCCCCCAGGCTTCCCCAATGAGGCGGATGGCTTCCTCATGCTCGGCTGTATCCGCCTCCGCGCCGCCCAGCATCAGGAGCGTGACCGCTTCCTTCGCCATCGTACTTTGAAGCTTTTTTGCATTTTCCCGTGTCATTCTCTATTTCCTCCAGCTCATTTTGGCGTTTTCCGCCTTATTACCACAATGCCACAACGCACCGGCACATAGCTATCACCATACCCAACGAAGTTTGGGGTGCGGCCCTGTGCAAAGGCAACAAAAACGCGCCGTCACGCCCAAACGGTTATGGCCCCGTCCGCGTAGCTGCACCCGGCGGAATCAGCTCCCTGTGCCGACAGCACGCTCATTTCGGCCTCCAGCGCGGCCCACAGAGCCGCATAGTTCTCATCCAGTGTATCTTTCCCATTGAAGTCTTCAGCCGTAAAACGGCCTGTACCGTGCGGCATTCGTCTGAGCGTGCAAGGCCCAGGCTTCCCATGATGCTGTCGGCCTGGTTCGTGGCCAGCAGCATGGCAAGCTCCCCGGTGATGGCTGAAGGCATGTCAAGCGGCATGAGCGCGGCACGGGGCGCGCCATCCTCTTCTTCGCCTGCATCCACCGGACTTTCCGTGGCGTTTGCAGTGTTTTTTTCCGTCTCATCGGAATCCGGGGAAGCATCCGGCATGCCGGCTTCGCCCTCCTCAATATCCGCAGCGGGAACAGACCCGGTCTCTTCCCGCTGCGCGGTGTCTGACCCCGGCGCCTCCGAAGCAGCGCTGTCTGCCGTACCGGCGTCGCTCGGCGCCGTTTCACTTGTGGCTCCCGGTACGGTGCCGTTGTCCGGTATACCCGCCGCCTGGCTTTGGGACGCCGTGTACGGCATGGAGGACGCGT
>VOFI01003535.1_pt1 | contig 33230 bp, 43 predicted proteins | sample 5384131 | NCBI WGS metagenome assembly VOFI01 (sample SAMN12384728, study PRJNA508395) | human gut metagenome | isolation source: healthy gut H | host: Homo sapiens
TATTGACATTTCAAATTATATCTTATGTATTAACTCTTATGCAGAATCTTCCCTTGGAGTAACCGCATGATTTCTACGGTAACGGAATATGTACAGAAAGACCCGCAACTGGCTTTATATGCGGAACACATGAATATGTTAATGATTGAAAATGACTCCACACTGGCAGAATTCAAACTGTCGATTTCTCAAAAATATAAAAAGACACCGTCCCCGTTTACTTATTTTGTTGGGAAATCCCGCCTTATTGATGCGCGATGAATACAGAGAACTGTGGGGAGACATTCCTATCGTATTATGCTCGGAAGAAAACTATCTGGGTCCGCAGGAGACTTACACCAAGAAACAAGCCATTGCAACAGCCGACCGCACTCCTCTCACTCAATTGGCCGACCCATATAATATGGTTCTCTTATATTCAAATCTTTATCTGGATGAGAATATACAACTAATATGCCATATCGTTCCCGAAATAAAGAAATTCATATTTATCGGTGACGCGCGGCAAATTAACCAAACCAACAATTTAGATATCCGCAATAAACTGAAAAAAACGCATCCGAATGTAGAGTATCAGTTTATAACCCCACAAGACATGACAACGAACCAACTATTGGATTCATTGTATTTCGTTGATCCAAAAACAACAGGAGTTTTATTTTCTTCCTGGTTCTATAAAACGACATTTGCAGGCAACACCTCGTTAGTCTCCAATGCCCACAAACTGATAGGGACAACAGCCGCCCCCATATTCACTCTCAATATGGCGGACATCACCGAAGAAAACGGCGGAATGATAGGTGGCTATACCTACAATCAAAAGCACTTCAACCAACAATTAATCCATACCATTGCTGAAATACTCGCAGGCAAACAAGCACGCGATATTCCATTTTACATACCGACAGACGGCGCCCCTATTATCAATTATAAAATCTTACTCCGTAAGGGATTTTCTCCTTCCATGTGTCCACCGGATACACATTTCCTGAACAAGCCACTATCATTTTGGAAACAAAATGAGTACTTTATTATAGGGACACTATGTTTTGTTGTATTACTAGCATTTCTACTATTTTACCGTATTCACAGCCTGAACATAATAAAGAACGCACAACGAAAAGAAATAGACGCCATGACGGATTTTAAGAATCTGATAAATAATATGCCTATTCTTTATATGCAGGAAAGAATTAATCACCGATGAAAAAGGGACTCCCGTAGAACTGATTTACCGAAATGTAAATAGCCATTTTGAGAAGAACTTCTATCGCAAGGGAAGAAGTGATAGGTAAGAAAGCAAGTGAGATATTCCCTGAATCCATGCCCGAGTTTTTGCATTTCATCCAAATAGCATTAGCAGAAAACAAAGCAATAACATTCCCTTATTATTTCAGGAAAATAGATGCCTTTTACGATATAGTACTCCGAGGGGAAATCCGCATAACAAAATGATAGACGTCTTTTGCCTGGACAGTACCGAACTACACAGAGCACAACAAAAATTAAGTACGATTAACAACAAACTTGCCATGTCACTCGATGTAGCCAATATCGTGCCGTGGAAATGGGACTTAACGAGCCGAACAATTCTTTGTGATATCAATAAACCGATAGAACTCAGTACCCAGGGAAAGGGTATAGCCGAGGAGCAACTGGCAGTGCCCGATATTCAATATTTCTCTAAAATATTTAAAGAAGACCGGAAACGGGTGGAACAAGCCTACAAAGATTTGATAGAGGGACGTTCAGAAAAAGTAAAAGAAGAATATCGCGTAATCAACACTCACAAAGGCTTTCACAGGATAGAATGGGTGGAAGCACAAGCTGCTGTCGAAACCCGGGATGAAAACGGCAAGCCACTGACCTTGGTGGGGTCTTCACTCATCATCACCGAACGAAAGAAAATGGAACAGGAGCTGATCAACGCCAAAAACCGTGCTGAAGAATCCAACCGCCTGAAATCCGCTTTTCTTGCAAATATGAGCCACGAAATCCGTACTCCTCTGAATGCCATAGTCGGCTTCTCCGGAATATTGGCCTCGACCGAAGAGGAAGAAGAAAAACAAGAATATGTGAGTATCATTGAAAACAATAATACTTTATTACTGCAACTCATTAGCGACATCCTTGATTTGTCAAAAATAGAAGCAGGCACATTGGATTTACATTACTCCAATGTCGAAATCAATGACTTAATGAGAGAGTTGGAAAACAGTTGCCAGTTGAAATTAAAGTCAGACAACGTAAAACTGGAATTTGTAGCTCCCGAAGAACCTTGTTTTGCAAACATAGAGAAGAACAGGTTATCGCAGTTAATTATCAACTTCGTCACAAATGCTATTAAGTTCACTAGCCAAGGCAGTATCCGATTTGGCTATGAACGGCAAAACAATGAACTTTATTTCTATGTGACCGACACCGGCTGTGGTATTCCCCAAGATAAGCTGGATAGCATCTTCGGACGTTTTGTCAAACTAAATTCTTTTGCACAAGGCACAGGATTAGGACTTTCAATCTGCCGTACACTCATCAACCACATGGGTGGAAAAATCGGTGTAGAATCCGAAGAAGGAAAGGGGTCTACATTTTGGTTCACATTACCCTATAAGCAGATAGAAGCCATAGAAAAAGCTCCTCAAAAAAAAATTCAAAGTATTACAATCGCAAAAGATAAACTAATAATTCTAATTGCAGAAGACAATGAAAGTAATTACAAACTGTTCGAGTCGATACTAAAATATGATTACCACTTAATACATGCCTGGGACGGGCAAGAAGCCGTAAATATGTTCAAGGAATACGATCCGCAAATTGTATTAATGGATATCAATATGCCTGTCATGGACGGCTACGAAGCAACCAAAGAAATACGTAAATATTCGGCCAAGGTACCGATTATTGCCATTACAGCCTTTGCATATGCTTCGGACGAACAACGGGTAATGGCAAGCGGATTTGACGGCTATATGCCCAAACCTATCAATGCACGGTTGCTTAAGGCACAGCTTATGGATATCATGCAGAAACGCATTATCTTATTGTAAAAGCAAGGCTTAATAATTCAGCCACACCTTGAAAGCCGCTATCTTGTCTTTGCTGACTATGATTTTATCTTTAAATGGTGGCAGGACGTGTACAACCGCCTTACCTAAAAAATAGGGTTCGATACGCTGAATGGCATCTACCGAAACAAGTGTCTGACGATTGGTCCGAAAGAAGACATCAGGATTCAATTGTTCGCAGAGTTTATCCAAAGCAAAGTCCAGAACATATTCTCTATTATTCTTGGTAACTACAAAAGTGAGCTTGTTCTCCGAATAGAAATAGGCAACATCACTTACCGCCAAAGTAAAAAGTTTATTACCGGAAGAAATAAGAAATCGGGTGCGATATTTTTTATTCTCTACCACCGGAAGCTTCTGCGTATCAGACAAACTTTCCAACACCTCCAGTATCCGGCTCTCCCGATTAAAATCACGGATATATTTCTCTGTGAGACTCTCGAAACGTTCGATAGTCTGCAATAAACGTTCCTGATGAATCGGTTTCAGCAAATAGTCAATGCTATTCACCGCAAAAGCACGGACAGCGTACTCGTCATAAGCGGTGGTAAAAACAATCATACTATCCGGCCGAGCTTGTTCAATCAACATAAATGAATTGCCGTCCGTCAACTGAATATCCAAAAATAAAAGTTCCGGATGAGGATTCACATGAAACCATTCAACGGATTCTTCGATAGTACCGGGCAGAATCATCACCTCCCAATCCGGGCGAAGCGACTGTATCATCTCATGTAGCAAACGTGCCGCCGGCACTTCATCTTCTATTATTGCAGCTTTTATCTTATTCATGAAAGCAAGGGAATTTTTACGGTAAATTTATCAGACTCATTTTCTATCACAATATCCTGATTACAAAGGAGCTTATAACGGGCGGAAAGATTTTTCAGCCCCATTCCCGAAACGACTCCGCATTTTTTTGGCCGAATCGGATTACAGATTATCAGAGTCGGAGGTTCTTCTACATTACACAGCTCGATAACCATTGGTTTCCCCGAATGGATCACATTATGCTTGATTACATTTTCGACCAATAGCTGAAGCGTCAAAGGCGGCATCTTCATCTCTTTCCACTCATCCGGCACATTGTTGTGGACATAAATGCAATCACCCAAACGAACTTGATGAAGAAAAATATATGAATCAAGAAAACCAAGCTCATCCTGCAACGTCACCAATCGCTGATTCTGACACTGGAGAGTATAACGATATACGTCGGAAAGATGTTGTGTGAAGAGTTCTGCATTTTTAGGATTATATCTGATTTCTGAAATCAACGTATTCAAACTATTAAACAGAAAATGGGGGTTTAGCTGGTTTTGAAGAGCTGTATAGCGTGCTATGTTATTTTTCTTCCTGCAAAGCAGCCGCCTGTTTCTGCAATTTGAGGGTATGCTGCATAGAACGGTTGGCAAGCAGCAAACCTAAAATCACCAGTTCCACCAACCAAACTAATATCAAGATACGCCACCCGCCATTAGGAAAAACAAAAGGATGTGAAGCACCGACCAAGAATTTGGCAGTTACCAACAATCCATAATTGAGCAGAAAAAACATCAACATCACCATTGTATAAATAAAAATCAGTTTCCAACGACGATGAATATTCACCGAATACTGATTATCTACCCACGTAGTCAGCCGAATAGTAGAATATCCGAGCAAATTGAACGCAAGAATAAAAAACAGAAACATTCCTACCGAATATAACGCATCCGATACTCTATCGGAAAGTTCCGCATAGTTGGCTAGCAGGAAAAAAGAGAAAACGCCTAGCCCTGAAAACAGCGCACTATATGATATACGGTTCAATTTTATATTCATACGATTCTTTTCACACAAAGTTACTGCTTTTTAGCGATAATCATAACTATGGAGCGCTTTTATTAATTCCGAATAATGTCCTTGTGCAGCAGCTTTTGCCTGTACATAGTTCACCTGCGAAGTCTGCCGATAGGTTTGCGCATCAATCACTTCCACCACCGAAACTTTTCCTTCATTGTAGCGTTCTACTGCTTTTGCCTCATTTTCTTCTGCTTTAGCCAGCGAACTTTCACTCAAACGAACACGTTCAATAGCCTGTGACAATGCCTTACGCGCTACACTCACTTCTAATTCCACCCGGTCTACGACTTTATTTAGATTATCTTCCGCCATTCCGATACGAAAGGAAGAAACACGCTTCTCGCTTCTCCGTTTTCCCCATTCAAAAATAGGAACGGACACTTTAGCATAAACAGCGTAGTTTGGGTCTAAATCTTTCTTGAAATTGTATCCGGGAGATGAATAGCTACCTTCTACTCCCACATAGAATTGAGGTTTGAATTGCGAATCATTCAGTTTTTTGTGCTCTCAGCAATACGAATTTTGTCATAAGCCATTTGTATTTCCGGACGTCCCATCCCGGTAGATAACCACAGAGAATCGCTGACAACTACTATCGGTATCTGCGCATCCAACTCCGTAGGCTGTTCCAGCCGGACACCAATCATTGAGTTTAATGCCATTCTGCCTGTTTCAAAATTACTTTGCGCCTGAAGTAATTGATATTCCGCTTCATTTAACTTCACTTCTGCCATTAACAGGTCCTGTGGGTCAACGAGTCCTACTTCTACCCTTTCTTTTATTGTTTTAACCAAGGCTGCTATCGAATTACGAAAGTCTTCGGCGACATCAACAATTTCCTGCCGAGCAACGGCACTCCAATACTGAATATCCGTTTGGTAACAAACAGCATCATTCAGTGCTTTCGCCTGATTACCGACCAAGGCCTGCTGATGTTGCGCCATACGGATGGACTCCAGTACACGCCCTCCCGTATAAACCGGTTGTAAAATAGACAGAGAACCTCCATAGTTTAAATTCTTTCCTTCCACTGTTTTCGACAACCCTATGGAAGGAATATCCAAAGTTAGTTCCATAGGATTTCCGGTGTATTGAAAACTGGCAGCACCGGAAAGTTTCGGTTTCAAATCGGCACGTGCAGATTTCTCTACTTCCATACTGGCAGCGATATTCTTTTCCGCTGCTTTCAAATCGTGATTATAGTCCAATGCCATAGTCCGATATTTCTCCAGCAATGTGCTTTGTTGTGCAAGAACCGGCAAAGACAAAAAGACGAAAGTACAAAACAACAGGCTAAATATTCCTTTTCTCATCTTTATTTTCCTTTTACTTTATAAAACATGGAATATAAGGCGGGGGTGACAAAAAGCGTTAATCCCGTAGCAAATGTCAATCCGAAAATTATAGTAACAGCCATTCCCCCGAAAGCAACATCAAACAACAATGGCACCATACCGAAAATCGTTGTTGTAGCAGCCATTAATACAGGACGGGTTCGGGAAACAGTAGCCTCAACAATGGATGTATATAAATCAATTCCACTCCGATGTTGAACATTTATCTCATCAATCAGCACAATTACATTTTTGATTATCATCCCAAGCAAACCTAACCAGCCGGCTATCGGAAAGAATCCAAAATCAAACCCTGTCAGCAACATACCAACAGCAATTCCTATCAAAGACAAAGGCAGAATGCAAAGAATGATAACCGGCTCGCGGAAATTGCCGAACAAGGCCACCAAAATGACTATCAATGCAAGAAATGCCAACGGAAAATATTTCGCAATAGCCTGCATCGCCTCCCCTTGATCTTTATATTGAGAATCCCAAAAGAAGGTATATCCTTCCGGTAAGTGGATTTTCTCTATTTCTTTCCGTATTTCTCCATGTACCTCGGACATGGTGTAGCCCGGTTTCACCCCACACATGGCAGCCATTGAAAGTTGCCGGTTATATGTCCGTACCTGAGGAAATTCCCAACTTCTTTCTATTCGTTCCGTGACCTGCGAAAGCGGAGCCGATCTTTCTCCATTCCAAATTGAGAAATCTCCCAATGCATTGACATCAGTAATATCCACATCACCTGATTTCAACAAAACGGGTACCTTTTTCTCATCATCCCGGTAGATACCAACAGGCAGACCGTCATTGATTGATTTCACTGATTGCATCATCGAAGCCTTGGTGATACCTAATGCACCCGCCTTCACAGGATCATAAACCGGGCGAATTACCAACGACATATTTCCCCATTCATTACGTGCATCCGCTACTTTGGGATTTCGTCGCATCACTTCAATAGCTTGTCCCACCAATGAATCAAGTACAGCAGGGTCCGGGCCAAGAAAACGGGCTTCAATGACGGCCTCCGTCAAAGGACTCAATTCAAACTTATTCACTTTAATCAGAGGTTCGGGATATTTCAGCGAAATCGAATCTTGTAACCGGGTATGCAACTGACGGGAAAGTTCTGACGTTTACATTTTACCAATATTTGTGCATAATTGGACTGAGGTCCAAAAGATACATTAGACAAGTAATAACGTGGCGGAGTTCTTCCTATATAAGTAGATACTATTTCCGTTTCCTCCTGCCCACGGATATATTCCGACATTTCCATTACCTGACGGTCCGTTTCTTCTATTTTTGTCCCTTCGGGTAACCATACATCCAATGTGAAGTACTGTTTATCCAACGCCGGCATAAACACCTTGGGAATAAACTTGAAACTCAAGCCGCTAGCAACATCATCACAACCATGCATCCTATTGTTGCATACCGATGACAAATCACCCACCTCAATGCTGTACGAAACTTATCATAATATTTACCTGCAAAAGAGCATCCTTTAGTTCGTCGGGTCTTGGCCGACGAACAAATTCCTGAATGAAGAACGGGGTTTGCGTCAGTGCGAACACCCAGCTGAACATCAGCGAAACGCCGATAACTACAACTAAGGATGACAACAACTCACCGGTTATATGCGGTGAATAATATATAGGTAAAAAGTTAAAATTGCGATAATTGTTGCCGCTAATAACGGTAATGCAGTTGAGGAACAAGCTCGCATTATGGCCACTCGCTTGCGCATCCCCTGTTGCATATTGACTAATGCCGAATCGGATACTACAATGGCATTATCCACCAGCATTACCATGGCAATGATGATAGCAGCCAATGACATACGCTGCAAAGCTATCCCTTGAGCCACCATCACAATCAGCGTTGCAAAAATGGAAACACCAGCCCGCTACCTATCAAGAGCCCATTTTTGAATCCGATAAAGAACAGCAGAATCGCAACTACCGTCACAACGGAAATTATCAAATTCAGATAAAACCTTGATTTGCCACAGCCGACTCGTAACCGAAAATGCTCTCCCGTACGTGATACGATAGTCAGATTCCGGATATCATCCAAAGAATAAAAATTTCCGGTAGATTCAATCCGTATTCTGTTTACACCCGCATCAATACCTCCTGCATCTACTACTCTGTTTTGGGCCTCGAAAGCACGGGAAATATCCGAAGGTAATACCGCTTCGCGCCATGACGGAAGGGGTGAGAATAACATCAATCGTCGGAGGTTGTACACCATAAATTTCGACCTTGGCTACGTCCTTTACTTTCAACAGTTCGTTTTTAATGAGTTTTGCCTGATCTTCCAGTTCCCGATACGAATATCCTTCACCAGTCAGCCCATAAAAGACACCCAACACATCGCCAAAGTCATCGTTTACTACGGACGGACCTGCGTCAGCCGGTAGCTTAGATTGTACATCATTAACCTTCCGACGGAGTTTATCCCACAGTTGCTGCATTTCATCCGCACGAATTTCCTTCTTCACATAAACCGTTATCTTGGAAAGTCCTGCCCGGTTTTCTGTTTTAAGATAATACAATTCACCTAAAGACTGTATGGATTCTTCCAGCACATCAGTCACTTGTGATTGTACCTCGGAAGGAGAAGCACCCGGATATGAGTTAATACCAATGCCTGTTTTTATAGTGAACGGGCATCTTCCAGCTTTCCCATTTTGACATAGGAAAGTAGTCCTCCTCCTAAGACTAATAGTAAGAGCAGAATAGTCACCGACCTTTTCTGCAAAATATTCACAAACTTCATACTTCCAAATTTACTTTTGAGCAGTGACCGGCATTCCTTGTTTCTGAGCCATGATTTCTACAGATGTTCCTTCTGGAAACGCAATTTACTTACAGCTACCGTTTCTCAGCCTGTAATCCACCTTTCACTTCGCTTTCCCATTCGGAAGTAATTCACCTAAAACAATCTTTCTTTTCGAGACTTTTCCGCAGCATTATCTACCGTCCAGACATAATCTCCTTCAGTAGGACGATGATTGAGAGCAGTTTGCGGTATGGTTATCATGGATGTCGTTGAAGAAGAAGGAAGATCAAGCAAAACCTTTCGGAAACGCCCGCCGGCCATTCACCCTGTTTATTGGGTAATAATGCCGTCATCAGGAAAGACAGGTTATTCGGGTAGTACTTTTGGAAATTTCTACCACTTTCGCCGGATATACAACATCAGAACCTATATCAAAGCGCACACTTACTTCTTTGATTTCTCCGGCCTGAAGTGCAATATCCAATGACATAAGCTTCTATCTTTAATTGAGTAATATCAATAAAGGAGATGACAGGTTGAGTCGCTTTCACATCCTGATATTTTCTCGATACACTTCCCCGACATATCCGTCAAAGGTGCAATCAACTGCGTATGTAAACTCATTTGTCGCTGTCTCAAAAGCAGTCTTAGCAGAAGTATAATCCGCACGTGCTTTTTCATAAGCGCTGGCAGATAAATTATTTTTCTCATACAACACTCTTATCCGTTCAAATTCCGCTTTTTGCCTGATTATAGAGATAGCCTCTGCGTTCTTTACGGATACGGAAATCACGAGAGTCTATTTCAGCAATGATATCCCCGCTGATAATAGTTACCGGCATATACCTCAAAACGGTCAATAGGACCGCCTACCCGAAAAGATAGTTCCGTCTCCTTGAATGGTTTCGAAATAAACGAAAACTCACGTTCCGAGGAAGGAACCGACATTTCTACTTCTGCCACTTTTATCCGTATTGATTCATCAGTCCTCTTTTCTCCTGTTCCGCACGATGCAAACAGGCAGATAAAAAGCATACACAATGAAAAATTAGTCGTTGTCATTCTATTCTACATTAGTTATATTATCAACGGTACGAAAATAGAGGAAACAAAGAAAAGCGCCCAACTTTAAATTTCGAAACCGAAAAAGGAAAAGGCTCAAACGGAAAAAGAAAAGATGAAAAATCTGAGCCTTTTATACTACTTATGTGTTTCCTTACTATCTTTGCAGCTCAAACAAATAGAAGAAAAATACATAACGACCGTTCCGGTAGCTGGTGGGCATTAAGTCCGTTGCTCGTATTCTTATGCCTTTACCTGGTAACTTCCATTCTTGTCAACGACTTTTATAAAGGTACCTATCACTGTCGCTTTTTCCTTGTTTCTTCCTGCTACGCCATTGCTATTACCAAAGGATTAAAACTAGACCAACGCATCTATCAGTTCTCGGTGGGAGCTGCCAATAAAAATATCCTCCTGATGATATGGATATTCATCCTTGCCGGAGCTTTTGCTCATAGCGCGAAGCAAATGGGAGCAATCGATGCCACTGTCAATCTGACACTGCATATTCTGCCTGATAACTTATTACTGGCAGGTATCTTCATTGCCGCCTGTTTCATCTCTTTATCCATCGGAACCAGCGTGGGAACTATTGTCGCCCTTACTCCCGTTGCCGTAGGACTGGCAGAAAAAGACAGAAATTGCTCTCCCATTCATGGTGGCAGTTGTTGTCGGCGGTTCTTTTTCGGAGACAACTTATCTTTTATCTCCGACACCACCATCGCTTCGACAAAAACCCAGGAATGTGTAATGCGCGATAAATTCCGTGTAAATTCTATGATTGTCGTACCGGCAGCCATCATTGTGCTGGGTATTTATATATTTTCAGGGACTATCCATTACCGCTCCCGCCCAAACACAGACCATTGAATGGATCAAAGTTATACCTTTATATAATAGTATTAGGAACAGCCATTGCCGGAATGAACGTGATGCTCGTACTCATAATAGGTATATTGACAAGTGGCATCATTGGCATTGCGACCGGCAGCTTCGGGATCTTCGACTGGTTTGGTGCCATGGGAACAGGAATTACAGGAATGGGCGAACTGATAATCATTACTTTACTGGCCGGAGGAATGTTGGAAACCATCCGTTATAACGGAGGCATCGATTTCATTATCCGGAAACTTACCCGCCACGTCAATGGCAAAAGAGGTGCCGAACTAAGCATTGCCGCCCTGGTAAGTATCGCCAACTTATGTACAGCCAACAACACGATTGCCATTATAACAACAGGACCGATTGCCAAAGATATTGCGCAGAAATTCCACCTTGACCGGCGAAAGACTGCAAGTATCCTCGATACCTTCTCCTGCCTGATACAGGGGATTATTCCATACGGAGCGCAGATGCTGATTGCAGCGGGACTTGCCAGTATCTCCCCCATCAGTATCATCGGAAATCTCTACTATCCGTTTACAATGGGAGCATGCGCCTTACTAGCAATTTTGTTCCGCTATCCGAAACGGTATTCGTAAAAAAGATGCGAAATGTTTGTCAATCAAAAGAAAAGCCGTATCTTTGTGCCCGCTATTACGAGATAATAGCATAATTCAAATCAATCATTAAAAACAATTATTTAAAATGGCAACTAGAATCAGATTGCAAAGACACGGACGTAAAAGTTACGCGTTCTATTCTATCGTTATTGCAGACAGCAGAGCACCACGTGATGGTAAATTTATTGAGAAGATTGGTACTTACAACCCGAACACCAATCCTGCTACAGTAGATTTGAATTTCGACGCTGCATTGGCATGGGTACTGAAAGGTGCACAACCAAGTGACACTGTACGTAACATTCTGTCACGCGAAGGTGTTTACATGAAGAAACACTTCCTCGGCGGTGTAGCTAAAGGCGCATTCGATGAAGCTGAAGCTGAAGCTAAATTCGAAGCTTGGAAGAACAACAAACAGTCAGGTCTGTCTGCTCTGAAAGCTAAAGAAGAGGAAGCTAAGAAAGCTGAAGCTAAAGCACGTCTGGAAGCTGAAAAGAAGGTAAACGAAGTGAAAGCAAAAGCACTGGCTGAAAAGAAAGCTGCTGAAGCTGCTGCAAAAGCTGCTGCTGAAGCACCTGCAGAAGAAGCAACCGAAGCTCCGGCTGAAGAAGCTCCTGCAACAGAAGCTGCTGCTGAATAAATTTCGGCAGGTTCCGAACAAGAAATTAGGAAAAGCAATAAATCCTCTCCGGTCCGCCGGGGAGGGGATTTTTTTTATTACTTTCTGCTATAAAACATATCAAATTATTTATTCCGTTCAGAATAAAATGCCTTTCTTTGCATCAGCATAGTTCAGCATAGTATTACTTATTTTCGAATATGAAACGAACTGATAAAAGGCAACATTCGGACAACAGGCAAGCAAGGTTCACGCAACTAGCGGACGCACTTAGCCAGGCGATTTCCAGAAAAGAATTTCTTGAAGGAGATTCTTTGCCTTCCATCAATCAGTTGAGTGCTCAATACGGAGTATCACGCGATACAGTTTTCAAGGCTTTCCTTGATTTACGCGAACAAGGACTGATTGACTCCACTCCCGGCAAGGGCTATTATGTGACGAGCCAGGTGACCAATGTCTTACTACTGCTCGACCAATATACTCCTTTCAAAGAAGCCTTATATAATAGTTTCGTCAGACATCTGCCCATTAACTATAAGGTGGACTTATTATTTCATCAATACAACGAACGGTTGTTCAATACGATCCTCCGGGAATCCATCGGGAAAATACAACAAAATACATCGTGATGAATGAAAATTCAGCACTGTTCAATAAAATTAATCCTTCAAGATTATTACTTCTCGATTTCGGCAAATTTGAAAAAGAAAAGTATTCATATATCTGCCAGGATTTTGATGAATCTTTCTTTCAGGCATTGAATCAGCGTTTCAAGGAAAATTGAAGAATTATCGCCAGCTCGTTTTTTTGTTTCCCAAAAGCCTGAAGCACCCCCAAAGCAGTAACAAAGAATATTTTACCCGTTTCTGCCAGGAACAGGGATTTCTCTGTGAAATACAGGGAGGATATTGAGAACCTGATCGTACGTAAGGGTTGCCTATATCGCCATCAAACAACAAGACGTAGTAAAGGTGGTGAAACAAGGAAGATTGGAAGGGCTGAAATGCGGAAAAGATTTTGGCCTGTTAGCTTACAATGATATTCCTTCCTATGAAGTGATTGACGAAGAATAACCTCATTGAGTATTGATTGGGAAAAGATGGGAAATGAAGCAGCCAATTTTGTTCTCAATAATGTACCGGTGCAGAAGTTCTTGCCGACGGAAGTAAGACTTCGAAAGTCGCTTTAATTTTTTTTGCCGAAATCATCAGCACAGTTCAGCACAGATATTAATTAATCCTTTAATAGAAGAAACCATGAAAAAGTATCCGAAAATCGGGAGTCGTCCCACAATTGATGGTCGCCAGAGGTGGCGTTCGCGAAAGCCTTGAAGAAAAAACAATGAATTTGGCAAAAGCAGTAGCCGAGCTAATCAGCAACAACCTGAAAAACGGTGATGGAAGTCCGGTGGAGTGTGTCATTGCCGATAGCACGATCGGACGCGCCGAAAGCGCTGCTTGTGCGGAAAAGTTTGAAAGAGAAGGGGTCGGCTCTACCATTACCGTCACTTCTTGCTGGTGCTATGGTGCTGAAACGATGGATATGAACCCGCATTATCCGAAAGCTGTCTGGGGATTTAACGGCACAGAACGTCCGGGAGCTGTATACCTTGCTGCCGTACTTGCCGGACACGCACAAAAAGGCCTTCCCGCATTCGGTATCTACGGACGCGACGTTCAAGATTTGAACGACAACACAATCCCTGAAGATGTATCGGAAAAGATTCTTCGCTTTGCGTGCTGCACAGGCAGTGGCTACGATGAGAGGCAAATCTTACCTTTCTATGGGTAGTGTGTCTATGGGTATCGCCGGTTCAATTGTAAATCCGGATTTCTTCCAAGAGTATCTGGGTATGCGTAATGAGTCAATAGACCTCACAGAAATCATCCGTCGAATGGACGAAGGCATCTATGACCACGAAGAATACGCCAAAGCCATGGCCTGGACTGAAAAAAATTGCAAGACAAACGAAGGTGAAGACTTCAAGAACCGTCCTGAAAAACGTAAAACCCGCGAACAAAAAGATGCTGACTGGGATTTTGTCGTGAAGATGATGATCATCATGCGCGACTTGATGACCGGAAACCCGAAACTGAAAGAAATGGGATTCAAGGAAGAAGCCCTGGGACACAATGCCATTGCAGCCGGTTTCCAAGGACAACGCCAATGGACAGACTTCTATCCTAACGGTGACTATCCGGAAGCTTTACTCAACACTTCTTTTGACTGGAACGGTATTCGTGAAGCATTTGTAGTAGCTACCGAAAATGATGCCTGCAACGGTGTAGCCATGTTGTTCGGACATCTATTGACCAACCGCGCACAAATATTCTCCGACGTACGTACTTACTGGAGTCCTGAAGCAGTGAAACGTGTAACCGGCAAAGAGTTGAGCGGATTGGCAGCAAATGGTATTATCCATCTTATCAATTCCGGTGCAACTACTCTCGACGGTTCCGGCCAATCATTAGACGCGGCAGGCAATCCGGTTATGAAAGAACCATGGAACCTGACGGACGCTGATGTAGAGAACTGTCTCAAAGCAACGACCTGGTATCCGGCAGACCGTGACTACTTCCGTGGGGGTGGCTTCTCGTCCAACTTCCTGTCAAAAGGCGGAATGCCTGTTACTATGATGCGCCTCAACCTGATTAAAGGCTTGGGCCCTGTCCTACAAATCGCAGAAGGTTGGACAGTGGAAATTGATCCGGAAATCCATCAGAAACTCAATATGCGTACAGATCCTACATGGCCTACCACCTGGTTTGTGCCCCGTCTGTGCGAAAAACCGGCTTTTAAAGATGTATATTCAGTAATGAACAACTGGGGAGCCAATCACGGAGCTATCAGCTACGGACACATCGGACAGGACTTAATCACTCTTGCTTCCATGCTCCGTATTCCAGTATGTATGCACAATGTAGAGGACAACGAAATCATTCCGTCCGGCAGTTGGAACGCCTTCGGCATGGACTAAGGAAGGGAGCGGATTACAGAGCTTGTACCACTTACGGTCATCTACAAAAATAATAATTTTAATTCAGACAAAAGAAATAAGGACAAAAGATAAAACAACTTCAAAAACAGCTATAAATAATTCTATTAGCGCAGACCTTATGTTCTTTTGAACATATTGAACGACTCACTTTTCTAATTTTTTTTATCTTTGCATTAGATTACCAACGAACATATGAACAGTTCATCGAACCACACCGTTACTGATGTTATGCTTTGCAGTAGCGGCAATCTTTCATGGCGAATCGGTGAAGAAGCATTGATTTCAGGTACGGGGTCTTGGGTACCGACTTTATATAAGGAGAAAAGTTTCCATCTGCAATATCGCCAGCGGCGTTCCTGCCAATGGTGTAAAACCTTCTATGGAAAGTACATTCCATTTAGGGATTCTCCGTGAACGTCCGGACGTCAATGTCGTTCCTCCACTTCCAATCGGAATATGCAACTGCCATCTCTTGTATGAAAAACAAACCGACAAATTTCAACGTAACAGCAGAAATTCCTTGTCATGTAGGTTCGGAAATACCTGTGATTCCGTATTACCGTCCCGGATCGCCGGAACTGGCCAAAGCTGTGGTAGAAGCCATGTTGAAGCATAACTCGGTTTTACTGACCAACCACGGGCAAGTGGTGTGCGGAAAAGACTTCGACCAAGTATACGAACGGGCTACTTTTTTCGAAATGGCTTGTCGCATCATTGTTCAATCCGGCGGTGATTATTCAGTGCTCACACCGGCAGAAATTGAAGACCTGGAAATATACGTATTAGGAAAGAAAACCAACTAATATCCGGCATATACATACCATGAAAGATACCACAAACACATATTTAGCAGTAGACTTCGGAGGCGGCAGTGGACGGGTCATCGCCGGCTTCCTTCATAAGGACAAACTGGAATTGGAAGAGATATACCGCTTTTCCAACCGGCAGGTCAAACTAGGCAATCATATCTACTGGGATTTCCCGGCTCTGTTCGAAGATATGAAAACCGGACTGAAACTGGCTGCACAAAAAGGATATGCCGTAAAAAGTATTGGTATTGACACTTGGGGAGTGGATTTCGGGACTGATTGACAAACATGGAAACCTATTAGGAAATCCAGTCTGTTATCGGGACGCAAGAACAGAGGGAATACCGGCAGAAGTATTCAAGTGCATGGATGAACATCGACATTATGCCGAAACCGGTATTCAGGTGATGCCTATCAATACGCTGTTTCAACTTTCAGCATGAAGCAAACTCAAGATGCAAAATTGGAAAGTTGCCCGGCAACTTTTATTCATGCCCGATCTCTTCAGTTATTTCCTGACAGGGGTAGCCAATAATGAATATTGTATCGCCTCCACCTCTGAATTACTCAACGCCAAATCACGCAACTGGTCATTCGATACCATACATAGCTTAGGTCTTCCCGAACATCTGTTCGGTAAAATCATTCTCCCGGAACAATCAGAGGCACTCTGAAAGAGGATATTGCACGCGAAACGGGACTGGGTGCCGTAGACGTTATTGCCGTAGGTTCACATGACACAGCCAGTGCCGTCGCCGCTGTTCCTGCTGCAGAAAGTCCTATCGCTTTCCTTAGTTCCGGCACTTGGTCGCTACTGGGAGTGGAAGTGATGAACCCATATTGACGGAAGAAGCAAGAAAAGCTCAATTCACCAATGAAGGAGGCGTAGACGGCAAAATCCGTTTCCTCCAGAATATAACAGGATTATGGATTTTGCAACGCTTGATGAGCGAGTGGAAAGCGTGTGGCGAGGAACAAGATTATGATATAATCATCCCGCAAGCAGCCGAAGCACAGATTGCGACCATTATCCCGTGGATGACGCAACATTCATGAATCCGGAAAATATGGGAAAACGCTCTTTATTCATTATTGTCGGCAATCATGCTTTGCAAGTGCCGAAAACAAAGCAGAAATTGTGAGATGTGTACCCAGTCATTAGCTTTCAAATATCGGCTGGCTGTGGAACAGCTCAACCGTTGCCTCCCCGCTCCCAATCCGTCAGCTAAATATCATCGGAGGAGGATCACAAAAAGTTACTCAACCAACTGACAGCTGACGAACTCGGTATTCCCGTTTATGCAGGTCCGGTAGAAGCTACTGCAATGGGAAACATTCTGACACAGGCTATGGCAAAAAGGAGAAATAGCCGATCTCCGTGAATTGAGAGATTGTAACCGTAGCGTTACACCACAAGTATATTATCCTAAAAAATAAAAAAGTATATGGAAACATCTCAAAACCGGTTATCAGGTTCAATCTTATGACGTTCCCAGTCAAACGATATTGCCAAACCCTTGATTTACGCGATTCTCCGGAACTAATCGCTGAATATCGGAAAAGACATAGCCAGGCGGAAGCATGGCCGAAATTCTAGCCGGAATCCGGGAAGTCGGTATTCTGGAAATGGAAATTTATATCCTTGGGGAACCCGACTTGTTCATGATCGTCGAAACTCCTTGATTTTGACTGGGACACGGCAATGGAACGTCTGAACACCCTTCCCCGCCAACAAGAGTGGGAAGAATATATGGCTATCTTCCAACAGGCCGCACCGGGAATGAGTTCCGCAGAGAAATGGAAACCGATGGAAAGAATGTTCCATTTGTATAACACTTAAAAAAATATACCAAAACAACCATGAAACACCCCAAGCAGTCCATCATTTCGAAAGATGGCATCAGTTATCTTATACCTTTTGTTCTCATTACCTCATGTTTTGCGTTATGGGGATTTGCCAATGACATTACCAATCCGATGGTAAAGGCATTCTCTAAGATCTTCCGGATGAGTGCCACCGACGGGGCATTGGTACAGGTTGCCTTCTATGGAGGCTACTTTGCAATGGCTTTCCCGGCTGCCATCTTCATCCGCAAATATTCCTACAAAGCAGGTGTTTTGTTAGGACTGGGTATGTATGCTTTCGGAGACCTTCTTATTCTTCCCCGCCAAAATGACGGGAGAGTACTATCCGTTTTGATTGCTTATTTTATTCTGACCTGCGGATTATCTTTCCTCGAAACAAGCTGTAATCCGTATATTCTTTCCATGGGAACGGAAGAAACAGCTACCCGGCGATTGAAACCTTGCACAGTCTTTCATCCGATGGGGGTCATTCTCGAATGTATGTAGCCATGCAGTTCATTCAAGCGAATTGCATCCGATGCTGTACCGAAGACCGCGCATTGCTTAACGACAGCGAATTTCAAACAATACGATTCGTCAAGATGCCTAAGAATGGAGATCAAAATCATAGAATAGATTTCTTTTCCCTACACTGAAACGCATTTTCACCCAAACGCGTTATCGTGAAGGGGTAATTGCTCAATTCTTCTATGTAGGCGCACAAATTATGTGCTGGACTTTCATTATCCAGTATGGAACACGCTTGTTCATGTCACAAGGGTATGGACGAGAAAAGTGCGGAAGTACTATCTCAACAATATAATATCATAGCAATGGTGATATTCTGTATTAGCCGTTTTATGTACGTTCATTCTGCGCTATCTCAATGCGGGTAAATTGCTGATGATTCTTGCTATCTTTGGAGGTATTTTCACTTTAGGTGTAATCTTCCTTCAAAATATCTTCGGAATGTATTGTCTGGTAGCAGTATCGGCTTGTATGTCATTGATGTTCCCTACCATCTACGGTATTGCCTTGAAAGGTATGGGAGATGATGCGAAGTTCGGAGCTGCCGGCCTTATTATGGCTATCCTGGGAGGTTCTGTTCTTCCACCGCTACAGGCAAGCATCATTGATTTGGAACAAATAGCGTGGTTACCGGCTGTCAATGTTTCATTTATTCTTCCGTTCATCTGTTTTTCTTGTAATTATCGGCTACGGTTACCGCACAGTGAAATCCCGTAGTCGATTCCGCTTTACTATCTACCGCATTACCACTTCGAAGGCAATGTAATCTCAAATGCTCCGAAGAACGAAGCGGCAAAACACACCAACATCAGGAAGAAGAGAATATTGAAAATTGCATTAGTAGATAAGGGCATTCAACGCACTGGCACCGAAGATCAATGTAATAGCCAAACACGCCACAAATCACAACAATAGACGCACCATAGGTCCGCATCACGAATCCCTTTCTTCTTCTTTGTCCTTACTACGCTTCAGGAAGAGCTGACAACCGTCATAGGAATAATCGGCCATACACACGGAGTAAACAAAGCTAATAGTCCGCCTAAGAAACCTGTCACAAAAATATAAATCCAAGACATATCTTCCTGCGTATGTTCTTCACCTAACGCTTGCAGTTCACTAATGACCGGTTTCCAGAGTTCACCGGATGCAACGGCAGGTTGAATCCCCGTAGATAAATCTGTTGTAGTGGCAGGAACCAGTTCCATCATAGCTACAGTATCCTAGAAACAACAGGAGCCGCCTCTTTTTTTTCTCAACTTCTTTTTTCCGGTTGTTCCCTGCAGCAGCATTAGCTGTCTTCGCTACCTGAAAACTTAAACGGCACTTCAGTAGGAGGAAGACAACTTTCATCGTCGTAAGTCTATTATTACTCCAGATAACCTTCTATTTCATAAGCTCCACCTTGTGAGTTTCCACCTTCTGAATGAATTTAGTCAGTATTTCAAAAATAACGCACCTTCATTTCAAACAACTTGTCGGAAAGTGGCGACCTCTTTGCCAACCGGTTTCAGCTTTCCCAGGCGCTCTATGCCAGACGTTTATCAACATTAAACGTTGCAGAAATAGGTCCGCCATCTCAAGGTTTCAGGCTAGAATACACATGCCACCCTTTATCAATGGCGGCGGTAAATACAATCTCCGCTTCCCTCAAGAAAGAGTATTGAACTCGGTCTTGAACTTTACCGGATCTTTTGATCTGCGCTTGTGAAACTTCGTCTTTAACTTAAATAATACAATGTGTTTTACCATTACGTTGTTATTTTAATGAATTGTTTATATTTGCCTCGGTCAATGCACTGCATAAAACAATGCAAATTTACTCTATTTGGTTTTAAATATACACTTAAAGAGATGTTAATTATAGGAATAGCAGGGAACAGGCTCCGGAAAAACCACCGTCGTACGAAAATTGTAGAAAGCCTTCCTGCAGGGGAGGTAGTATTGTTACCCAGATTCATACTACAAAGACAGTAGTCATGTCCCGGTGGAAGAACGCCAGAACATTAACCCCGGATCATCCGATGCCTTTGAGTGGAGTTTGCTCTCCAAACATGTCATGATGCTGAAAGAAGGGAAAAGCATCGAACAACCAACCTATTCCTATCTGACTTGTACCCGCCAGCCCGAAACAATTCATATTGAACCTCGCGAAGTAGTTATCATTGAAGGGATTCTTGCTTTATGCGATAAGAAAACTACGCAACATAATGGATCTCAAAATATTTGTAGATGCCGACCCGGATGAACGCCTGATACGTGTTATTCAAAGAGACGTTATCGAACGGGGGACGTACGGCAGAAGCTGTAATGGAACGTTACACGCGTTCTCAAGCCCATGCACCTGCAATTTATCGAACCTTGCAAGCGCTATGCCGATCTTATCGTACCCGAAGGCGGAAGCAATAAAGTAGCCATTGATATACTGACAATGTACATCAAGAAGCACTTAAGGGGTTGAGAATGGTAAGTTGAAAATGAAAGTGAAAAACGTCAAATATGAATGCCAAAAACCTGATTATCCCTCTACTCCCTTGTGTTGTTCTGCTGCATGTTAGGTTGCCGAAATAAACAACATAACAAGGTGAATGAAAAATGTACGCGATCTTTCGCAGATAAAAAAGATAGCGGAGAATTGGTTGTATTGACGCTTTACAGTTCAACTTCATATTTCAACTATCGTGGGACAGGAAATGGTTTTTCAATATGAACTTAGTGAGCAATTCGCCAAAAGTATGGGATTGAAGCTCAGGATTGAAGTTGCCAACAGTGTGGATGAATTAATCCGCAAGTTATTGGCTGGCGAAGGAGATATGATTGCCTACAACCTGCCTATCACAAAGAATGGAAAGACAGTATCCTCTATTGCGGGGAAGATATCATTACTCATCAAGTGATTGTGCAACAGGGAAAAAAGCAAGTCTCTGAAAGATGTAAACCGAGCTGGTAGGAAAAAGACATATATGTTAAGCCGGGGGAAATATTACGACCGGCTTGTCAATCTGAATAATGAACTGGGAGGAGGTATTCATATCCACGAAGTTACCAGTGACAGTATTACTGTGGAAGACCTGATCACGCAAGTAGCACAAGGTAAAATTCCCCTATACGGTAGCCGACAATGACTTAGCGAAACTGAACAAGACCTACTATCCTAATCTGAATATCGATTTGTCCGTCAGTTTCGACCAACGGGCTTCGTGGGCTGTACGTAAAGACAGTCCCGAACTGGCAGCCGCAGCTACAAAAATGGCATCAGGGAGAACATGACTTCTCCGGCTTATACAGCAAGTATGAAACGTTATTTTGAAAACAGTAAAATGATGCCCCACTCTCCTATCCTTTCATTAAAAGAAGGAAAAATATCCCATTATGACGATTTGTTCAAGAAAATACTCCAAAGAAATCGGCTGGGATTGGCGTATGTTTGCATCACATTAGCTTATACGGAATCCAATTTTGACACAACAGCTGTTTCATGGGCAGGAGCCAAAGGCTTAATGCAACTAATGCCTGCCACCGCCCGGGCTATGGGATTGCCTCCGGGAAAGGAACAGAATCCGGAAGAAAGCGTAAAGGCAGCTATCAAGGTATATTGCCGCTACCGACCGCAGTTTCAGCATGATTCCCGATAAAGAAGAACGCCTCAATTTTATCCTCGCTTCTTACAATGCCGGTTTAGGACATATCTATGATGCCATGGCATTGGCAGAGAAACTCGGAAAGAACAAACTGGTGTGGAAAGATAATGTAGAAAATTTCATCCTGCTTAAAAGCAATGAAGAATACTTCACTGATCCTGTCTGTAAAAACGGTATTTCCGTGGTATAGAAACTTATAACTTCGTTCGTGACATTGTGTCACGGTATGAATCTTATAAGAAGAAAATTAAAAGCCTAATACTTTTTTGTAAGTCAACAGACTGATTCCGACAATAGCCAGGACTGATAAAGGTAATGCAAACAATATCGGGTCAATCACCGGGAACGGATATGTTTCTATCAGTACATCCCGTCGAACAACGCCTTGCAGATACCCAATGCAGCCGATTCTTTCTGATGTAGAAAATACCAGAGCAAAAGACTTCCAAGAGTTCCTACCCAAAGACTCGCTATTACCCCTTTGTTTCGTCGCCCGCTTCCAATAAAGCGCACAGAAATAGGCAGGGAGGAAAGCTGCCGCACAGAAGATTCCCATAAAAATAGAAGTTCCACGGGCAATAATATCATGGGGCAACATATAGCAAATAATATAGCTGACCAAGATGAGAATAACACCCCAAACGAATCACATTCGTGAGTTTGCCACGTGGAGCGAGGCTTATACGTACCATAAATATCCGAGCCGACCGACGCACCCATTGTAGCGCGAAACTGTGAACTCAACGACGACATACTTGCCGAAAGGATGCAACAGCATAAATAGTGCGGCAAACCAATCGGGCATTGCCTTATTAATAAAATATGGAATAATCTTATCAATATCCTGTACGACTTCCGTAGCAATCGCCCCCTTCTGTTTTCAGAAAGAAAAGATTACTCAATGCCCGGCATGATAAATAGCACCTACGGTTATAATCAAAAGAAACAACCGATAAACACACCACGGTTCAACTGCTTGCTACTTTCCACCGTCATGAAACGGATCACTAGCTGCGGTTGCGCCAGACATCCGATTCCAACACCCAGAATAAGAGAAGTAACCAACGAATACCATTGTGGAGAACCCGTGACAGGGCGCAGTCCACACCCCTGATGTGTCCCAATGCCTTTAAACTTTTCCGGAACCAGAGGAGCAATAGCAGTCGTCTTTATTAGCCTCCGTAAAGTTCATATCAAGCACCTGATACAAAGAGAGAAAAGCAGGAACAGCATACAAGCAAACATAATGACTGCCTGCAAGCGTCCGTATATACATCACTCCCTTCATTCCTCCGGGCAATCACATAAGCGGCAATCACCAGCGTGAAGATCAATAAAGAGATATTAAAGTCAATCTGAAAGATCTGTTCGATAAATACGGCTCCGCCCTTCATCACAACTTGCGGCATAAAGCGGCATCCCTATAAAAAAATCACAGCAGCAATAAAGACTTTGATATTACGTGAGCGAAAATGACGTCCTGTTTTAACAATTGGTGGGAAAAGTACTGACATTCAGTTTAGCCCCCATACGCCGTGCAAACCAAAAAAGATAAAAGCAATAACAACCCCGATAAACATATTGAGGAAACACAGCCATTGGATACCCCATACCGAAAAGCGGCAGCCACTCCTGAAGCCCACAATAGCAGATGCGGAAATAAACGTGGCACCATAAGAAAGTGCCATAACGATAGGATTCATCTGACGCCCGCCTACCAGATAATCACTGGTACTCGTTGTTTTTTTATACCCAAAAAGCCAAGATAAAAGCGATAGCAGATAGCCCCCTATCACAATCAAACTGAGTGTAAATGTATTCATCGTGTTTCGTCTTTTTCGTCGTCCTTATTCCAATATTCCAGCCCGAACCAGGCCGCAAACACCACGCATACCACTGAAAGCAGGTATGGCAAAATGATAAAGGGTCGTCTATTCCAAAACATTTGCGTATTAGATAATTAAGTCAGACGCAAATGTAAGAAATTATCGAAAAGACAAAACTTTTGTTTACTAATACTGATTATAATGTATCTTTTTCTCGTCAAATTTCTCTGTTTCGGATTCTCTTTGGTAGCGGGATAACCGAACGGAATGACACAAAGCGGAAGGATATTCTCAGCAGACCGGTATATTTACGCGCACCACCTGCATACGCTCCACCAATCAGAAGAGGTATATCCAGTCCGGCTTTTCCAGTTCGATAGCTACATGGGCCATTTCTTCCAGAGACGGAGTAATCAGGCCACTAAGACCTATCATGTCTACTTTTTCCTCAATAGCGCGCTGAACGATGAATGCTCTGCGGGAACCATTACTCCCCGACAATCTCATAGCCATTACGAAGCCGTACCACGGCAACAATATTCTTACCGATGTACATCACCTTTCACCGTGGCAAGCAGGACTTTTCCGGCGGTGGTGGAGCCGCTTCTTTGTTTTTCCGCTTCAATTACAGGCTGAAGAATGGCAACGGCTTTCTTCATAGTACGGGCAGTCTTCACGACCTGGAGGCAGGAACATTTTTCCTGCGCCAAAAAGCTCACCTACATAGTTCATACCTGACATTAAAGGACCTTCGATGATATCCACAGCTTTCGGATAAAGCTTCAGGGCTTCTGCCAAGTCTTCCTCCAGATAGTCACCAATTCCTTTTTGTCAAAGCATGTTTTCAAACGTTCTTTCCACACTTGTTCCATTACGCCATGAAAGAGGGGCAACTTGTTTATCAGTGGCATTACCTTTCTGTTGTTCGGCAGCAGCTTTCAGTTGTTCAGCAGTTTCTATCAGACGCTCGGCAGCATCGGGACGACGGTTCAAGACCACATCCTCTATACGTTCCAGTATATCGGCAGGGATATCAGTATAAAGAATACAGCCGTAGCCGGATTGACGATTCCCATATCCATCCCTTGCTGGATGGCATGATAAAGGAATACCGCATGCATTGCTTCACGAATATAATTGTTACCACGGAAAGAGAATGAAAAGGTTACTTAACTCCCCCGCTGACATGCGCACCCGGAAGGATTTTTCTTAATCCAACCGGTAGCTTCGATGAAGTCCACTGCATAATTGTTATGTTCTTCGATACCCGTAGCTACGGCAAGCACATTCGGATCAAAAATAATATCGTGAGGGTTAAAACCCACTTTCATCAACCAAAAGACGATAAGCGCGGGCACAAAACTTCAATTTTACGCGCAGCAGTGTCATCCGCCTGTTTTTTCATCAAAAGCCATCACCACGGCTGCCGCACCATATTGCTTGATAATCCGGGCGTGTTCAGGGAATTTGTCTTCGCCTTTCTTTCAGAGAAATAGAATTAACGATGGACTTTCCCTTGAAGGCATTTCAATCCGGCAACGATTACATCCCATTTAGAGGAATCGATCATCACAGGAACACGGGCAATCTCCGGCTCGAGACATGATAAGATTGAGGAACGTTGTCATTTCTGCCTTAGCGTCCAGCAGGCAATCATCCATCCATTTGACATCAACCACCTGCGCCCCGTCTTCTACTTGCTGACGAAGGCAATGCTGAAGGGCTTCATCGTATTTCTTTTTCCATTAACCAGACGCAGAACTTGCGGGAACCGGCCTGATACAGCGTTCTCCCCATTGATAAAGTTCTTCTCAGGAGTCACTTCAACAATTCCAGACCGGAAAGCCAAAGCGGGCCCCGAACGAGCAGTTCAAACCGACAGAAAAGATATCCGCGTGTTGCACAGAAGCAAGAAATGCATCCAGCGTCTGTCCGGACAATGTTCTTCCGCCTACATCATCAGAATGGCATCCACTCCACCTTCAAGCATAGCTTCCACGGCGGTTGGGAAGCTGTCCAGTTCGACCATGAAGTCAAGGGCACGAGCAAGCCGGGTTGTTCACATCCGGACTCATAGAGTGCAGGTCTTATTAGGTCCAACGGAACCGGCTACAAAACGCGGTTTATCCAGGATTCTTTGCAGTATATTCATTCCAGATACTTACGATGAATATCTTGAATTACATCGGGACGTGTCAGACACAATAAATCATTATTTCCTTTCAACTGTCCGGGAATATGCGCAAAACGCTCGCCACGAAATCTTCTTCTGTGAGATTATATTGTTGGATCATTGTACCCATTGCCCCTGTCCAAAATAAGAATGTGGTCGGATACAATCTGAGAAATTGCTGCGTGCCGTATGATTATTGTACGAACCGTAAAAATATTCGGCAATATGCATATTCTTCACCCATAGCTCGCCATTGGCGAAGTAGCAAAACGTATCTACCAGACTTGCCTTTCCCAAACGGATAGATTTAATTTCCGTACCGGTCAAGCACAATACCTGCCGTATAGGTATCTACCAATTCGTAATCGAATGTGGCACGTTTATTCTTAATATTTATAGGAGCTTGTTTCATTTTCAATTATTAATTAAGTATGGCCGTCAACTTATTAAAACGAATTCTATCACTGCCGGACAAGCTATTAACAACATGGGAATGGTAAACCTTAAACGGTCTTTTTCCGCTATTTTCATCAGAATAGCACTTCCTTCCCACACCACATATACAATATAAAATTGAAGCAGACAGGGCTATTATACTGAAATCGGGCAATATGCCGATTACAATTTGAAGCAGAAACACAACAAGTGCATATCCGGCAAACTGTTGCACCTAAAGGTATATTGCATGCATGCCAAACATCTTGGTTCCCATTTCATTTATGGCATAAGCTGCCAAAAAATATCCCCCGAACAGGGCCACAGCTACGGCACAACAATTGGTCATAGCTATCTGAAAACTTTGCGGACCGCCCAACCATTGGTCAAAGTGACCCGATAAAGACGGACAACCCGCATAAACCAATCATAGGATAGACAAAAGCTGTAAAAACTTTTCGCCTATCCTCTTCCATAGAAATTTCCTCCCCAGGCCTTGGCTGGAGGAGGAAATCAATTTCATTGCTATGTTAAATAGTTCCTTGTAGTTCAATGTTATTCTCTAAAAGTATAAGTCACAGAGTTGTAGTTTGTTGTCTTGGGGACATCATTATTGCTTGAATTTCGCTTCTGATACAATCGTGTAATATTACTTGGATATCCTTCATTTGCATTCTTATAAGCCTCTATAGCACTTCTTATATCAAAGACTCTATACGAAAAAGCTCTATAAGTTTCTTTAGCCTTTTTCTTCTGTAGAAGTATGACGTAAAAACAGTTTTAAAATCTGTTTTACCTTTAAGCTCGTTTTCATCACTTTCATAATATACCATAAAAAAAAAGTATGACTGGCTATTTTCTCAAAAAGCAAAATATTGAATAGGAACAAGCAAGTTATAGTTATCAATCATAGCCGGAGTCAAATCCGTAATACTTATGACACCTCTATCTGAAACATAAGAAGGATGCTCTCCTTCATCTTCTGCTTTTTGTCGTACTATATACAGCATTACCCGAGATTTTTTCAGTAGATCCGATTGTTGCATTGATAGTGTTTGTTGTATAATCTATATCCACCTCTGTATCATAGCTACACGTTGCAACAATAAAATCACCTGGCATAAAGTTAGTTGTACCTTCAACCGTATTCTTTGATTTAAAAGTAAATCCATCCAATGAAGTGAAAGTTAACCCCAAAAAGCTATCTTTTACTTTACCTAGAACAGGAAGGTCATTTACCTGTGTATTATCATCCCCATTCATACAAGAAGTAAACCGACATTCCCATTACTACAGCCATCAAAAAGCCACCAAAGAAAAAATTTCATTTGTTTCATAAACATATTTTTTAGATTTTGCAAAGATATAAATTCTAATTCACAATTGATAAATGCAGATACTTAAAAAAATACTGCATCCCTTACTTTATTATTTTGCAAAAAGTTCCAAATGTTCGTCTACATAGCTTGCAATCAAAGCCGTAACCTGTTCCTCCATCTCCAAATAAGCCTCTTCCAACTCATCAAAAGCCTCCATACTGCTCGTACATAGCCATAAATTCATCATCCGTCCGTTCCTTCTCCAAGTCTTTCCGGTTGGCATCAAATATTTTTTAGCCTTATAAAGCTCAATTTCGAAAACTCATCCGCCCCCATGAACGCATTACTTTAGCAAACGGATTATCAAAAATATATCCGCCATAGCCATTCTGAATCAACTGACAAAATCCGCCAACCATTATCTCGTCACGAAAAATCTGGTAAGCCAACAAAGAATGCTGCTCACCCTGTCAGTAAGGCATCGTATCGGCAGTCAATTCACCACCAATCACTTCCTTATATTTATCGGTAAACGCTTGGATAAATTCATCCATTCCTTCACCCGCAGCCTTTTGTAAAGTAGATTCTATAACTTCAATCATAATTCTTTCTTAATAAATTATGCAGCAAAGCTACGAATTTTATTCTACATCTCAATAACTCATACTACAAATAAGGATGCAAATCATTATCTTCTACACAAGCCTCAAAAAATGCAATTTTCTCTTTCACCTATCACCGCAAAGCGTCAAAGTGGTTATTCATCGTGGTTTCACAGAATACGGTGACAGGTTCTGATTATCAACTATCCTTTTCCTATTTTAGCTACTACTTTTGAGTACTTTCCTCATGGGATATACTATTATTCTCTATTTGTCCGGAGACTAATTCTATGGATGTAAGCGCATTCCCATATACACACCTATTAAATAAGGTATAAGCCAAATACACCAAACGACAATGCTGAAACGGTTAAAATGCTTTTTAGCTTTTGCCGAACCTTTCACATAAGTCCATATCGCCCACAAAGCATGCACAAACATTAAAAAGAATGGCAATAGTCCCCGTCACCGTATGAATCTCATCATGCAGGTGAGTCAGTTCGGCGATATGTTCCATTAAACTGGTACCAACCGTATCAGCTATCAATCCGATCAAAAAAAGCTATATGCCATAACTTCAGTTTCTTTTGAAGTCGCTCGCCCCAAACACCGATCGAATAAAAAACGAGTGCAGAGGAAATGACACAAATTGCCGCAATTAAATAATGTATATCTATTTGATCCAGTTCCATAACTTTTTTGTTTTTCAATAACAACAAAGATATGAATAGATAGTTCTACAACCTTCAAACTTTCACAAATGCAATCCCGACTTTACAAACGACGGAGAAAGGCAAACCGATTTGTCTCTTTTCACAAAAAAGTAATAAAAGGCGATTTGCAGAAACAAATAAATCGACTACCTTTGTGGGCGATTTAGAGAATCGTGACTACGTATTTTTAATTATATCACTTAAAAAAGAGCTAATTATGACTTATTCACACGAAGTGGAACACATGTGTGTTGTAAAGAAAGGTCCTAACCACGGACCGGCTCCCATACCCGAAGAAGGCAAATGGGTAAAATCAAAAGAAATAGTTGATATTTCAGGTCTGACACATGGTGTAGGTTGGTGTGCTCCTCAGCAGGGTGCTTGCAAACTGACTTTGAACGTTAAAGAAGGTGTCATCCAAGAAGCATTGGTGGAGACAATCGGCTGCTCCGGTATGACTCACTCGGCTGCTATGGCTGCCGAAATCCTTCCGGGCAAGACAATCCTCGAAGCATTGAACACCGACCTCGTTTGCGACGCAATCAATACAGCTATGCGCGAACTCTTCCTGCAAATCGTTTACGGTCGTACTCAGTCTGCTTTCTCTGAAGGCGGTTTGATCATCGGTGCCGGTTTGGAAGACTTGGGTAAGGGATTGCGTAGCCAGGTAGGTACTCTTTATGGTACTTTGGCTAAGGGTCCTCGTTACCTTGAAATGGCAGAAGGTTACATCAAAAACATCTTCTTGGACAAGAACGACGAAATCTGCGGATACGAATTCGTACACATGGGTAAGTTCATGGACGAAATCAAGAAAGGTACTGATGCTAACGAAGCTTTGAAGAAAGTTACAGGTACTTACGGACGCGTAACAGCAGAACAGGGAGCAGTTAAATCTATTGATCCACGTCACGAATAATATAAGGAGGAAAGAAACAATGATTAGAGAAGTAAAATTCGAAAGCCAAGACCGTCGTATCAAACAGATTATTGCAGCTTTGAACGCTAACGGCATCAAAGATATCGAAGAAGCTAACGCAATCTGTGAAGCTCATGGAGTTGATCCTTATAAGACGTGTGAAGAAACTCAACCGATCTGTTTTGAAAACGCAAAGTGGGCGTATGTAGTAGGTAGTGCCATTGCTATCAAGAAAGGTTGCACAAACGCTGCTGAAGCTGCTGAAGCTATCGGTATCGGTCTGCAAGCATTCTGCATCCCGGGTTCTGTAGCTGACGACCGTAAGGTTGGTATCGGTCATGGAAATCTGGCTGCTATGTTGTTACGTGAAGAAACCAAATGTTTCGCTTTCTTGGCAGGTCACGAATCTTTCGCTGCTGCCGAAGGTGCTATCAAAATCGCTGCTAAAGCAGACAAAGTACGTAAAGAACCTCTGCGTTGTATCTTGAACGGTCTTGGAAAAGATGCTGCTCAGATCATCTCTCGTATCAACGGCTTTACTTATGTTCAAACACAATTTGACTATTTCACAGGTGAACTGAAAGTAGTACGTGAAATTGCTTACTCTGACGGCCCTCGTGCAAAAGTAAAATGTTATGGTGCAGATGATGTACGCGAAGGCGTAGCTATCATGTGGAAAGAAGGTGTAGACGTATCTATCACAGGTAACTCTACTAACCCGACTCGTTACCAACACCCAGTTGCTGGTACTTACAAGAAAGAACGTGTTCTTGCCGGTAAACCCTATTTCTCAGTAGCTTCAGGTGGTGGTACAGGTCGTACCCTTCACCCGGATAACATGGCAGCCGGTCCGGCTTCTTATGGTATGACCGACACCATGGGACGTATGCACTCAGACGCTCAGTTCGCTGGTTCTTCATCAGTTCCTGCTCCTACCACCCCGACTTTTAGCCCCCCCCTCCTTATTCATATAATTATGAGTTTATGCAAATATTGCCAATCTATTTGAATCCGACAATAACAACATTCCATCCTTATTGATCATTTACAGGAGTTTAGGGCGAAGGTAGAAGTAAAAGCCTATGGTAACTGTAACAAAATTTGTTATAATCACTAAATTAGTTATCTTTACCGTACAAACCCATTTGGGAAATAAAAAAAATATTACCATTAAATTCTAATAAGAGGATATTGGAATTTTGATACGGTTGATCTAATCGTGAACTCACATAAAACTATATTTACGATATGAATAAACTCTATTTAATTGCAACCGGAGTATTGCTTTCCGGTATTATTACAATCCAGGCTCAAGAATGGAAGCCGCAACAATGGCCTGTATTAAAGAAATATGACAAGGAACATCTTTACCAAATTGCGTTACCTTTAGGAGGTATCGGAACTGGTACAGTATCGCTCGGAGGGCGTGGAGAACTACGCGACTGGGAAATAATGAATGTCCCGGCAAAGAAATACAGCACAGTAACCACAGGGAACAATGCCCCTTTCTTTGCAATCTATGCCAAACCGCAAAACCAGAAAGCGACTACCACATTGCTGGCAGGACCTTTATATTCGCATGAATATTTGCATTATGAAGGACGTCCTGTCAATCATCATGGTCTTCCGCGTTTTGAACAAGCTTCATTCGAGGCGGCATACCCTTTCGGACAAGTTTCTTTATCGGACAGCAATCTGCCTGTAAAAGTCAAGGTAAAGGGTTTTAACCCGTTTATTCCTGGCGATGCCGATGCCAGCGGATTGCCTGTGGCCGTACTCTCGTATGAAGTTACAAACACTACCGACCAACCGATGAATGTATCAATCTGTGGTTCGATACGCAACTTTATAGGTAAGGACGGAAGTAAATTCCGTACAGACTGGAAAGGTGATTACATTCCTACAGGAGCAAAGAACAACAAGAACAAGTATGTTGAAAGCAACAATATAAAAGGAATATATCTTTATTCGGATGGTGTAGATAAGGATGATTCGGCATGGGGAACTGTTGCGCTTACCACTCAGGCAGTTAATGGCGTGACTTACCGTACTTCGTCAAAAGCCGATAACTGGAACAATAGCATTCTCAACTTTTGGGATGATTTTAGTGCGGATGGTATGCTGACCGAACAAAGTAAACAAGAAGATGAAGATCCTATGGCTTCATTGTCTGTAAATAAGACAATAGCTCCACAAAGTACTGAAACATTTACATTTTATATCACATGGAGTTTCCCGAACAGGAAAGCTTGGTCTTCTGTTGTAGTAGGCAACTATTATAGCAATCAATATCCTGATGCTTGGAAAGCAGCGGAAACTATCATCCCACAAATACCCGAATTAGAAAATAAGACATTGTCTTTCATTAATGCACTGCTCGGCACTTCTTATCCGGAGGTGGTGAAAGAGGCGGCTTTGTTCAATCTAGCTACATTGCGCTCTCAAACAGTATTTCGTTTGCCAAGCGGTCACATGATGGGATGGGAAGGTGTGATGGACCGTTTCGGTTCGTGTGAAGGTTCTTGTACCCATGTATGGAACTACGAAACTGCCACTCCTTATCTTTTCGGGGAATTGGCAAAAACCATGCGTGACGTAGAGTTCAACTATGCCACAAAGGAAAACGGTTTGATGAATTTCAGGGCATCTCTCCCACTTTCTGAAGCAAGCAAAGGGAACAATCCGGCTGCAGACGGGCAAATGGGATGTATAATGAAAATATATCGCGAATGGCAACTCTCCGGAGATAATGATTTTCTGAAAAATAACTGGGGACAGGTGAAGAAAGTCCTTTCATACGCTTGGATAGAAAAAGGCTGGGATGGTAATCAGGATGGAGTAATGGAAGGTTCGCAACATAATACCATGGATGTAAACTACTTTGGACCTAATCCTCAAATGGGCTTTTGGTATATGGGAGCTTTAAAGGCTGTCGAAAAGATGTCAATAGCAATGAAAGATAAAAAGCTTTGCGAAGAAATGCCGTACACTGTTTGAGAAGGGAAGCGAATGGATGGACGAAAATCTGTTCAACGGAGAGTACTATGAACATAAGATTACAGATCCGAAGACATTTGAATTTCTTGACATGAACGACCCTGATGTTAAGATTCCGGGATTCCAGTTAGGACAAGGTTGTCTTGTCGACCAGCTTGTTGGACAATATATGGCTCACTTAGAAGAATATACAAACAACAAT
>VOFI01001700.1_pt1 | contig 33182 bp, 56 predicted proteins | sample 5384131 | NCBI WGS metagenome assembly VOFI01 (sample SAMN12384728, study PRJNA508395) | human gut metagenome | isolation source: healthy gut H | host: Homo sapiens
TCGTCTCCACCACGTCCTACATTAAGACCCGGGTGAATCTTTGTTCCACGCTGTCTGTAAAGAATGTTACCAGCCTTTACAAACTGACCGTCAGCTCTCTTCGCTCCCAGTGTCTTTGATTCGAGTCACGACCGTTCTTTGTAGAACCAACTCCTTTTTATGAGCAAAAAAACTGAAGATTCATTTTCATCATGGTAATTACACCTCCTTGAAAATTATGTCGATATATTGTTCGTATTCATTGCTGTCTTCTATCTCTTCCAGACCAAGAATCATGGAATCCAGCAATAATGCGGCATCATGGGAAGGCTTTCCGTTAAAACGGAAGGAAATACTTCCGGTATCCTCGTCAGATACACAGCTTGTCTCATCGTCCGTGAATCTCTCAATGGAGTTCAGTGCATTGATGACAAGGGCGGAGCAGGCAGCACACAAAATATCCTGTCCCTGCTCACCGTATCCGGCATGGTCTTCTGTATCAAATCCCACATATTCGTGCCGTTCGGTCTTATAAATGGTTACCTTAATCATCGGATAACAGATTAAGCGTTGATCTTATCGATCTTAACCTGTGTATACGCCTGTCTGTGACCATTCTTTTGTGATATCCGGTTTTTCTCTTATATCTGTAAACGATGACTTTCTTAGCTTTGCCGTCACCGATTACGGAAGCTGTAACTGTTGCTCCCTCTACAGTCGGATTACCAACAACCATCTTGTCGTTGTTCACTGCAAGCACCTGGTCAAATGTATAAGTTTCTCCAGCTTCAACGCCAAGTTTCTCCACTTTAATGATATCGCCTTCTGCTACTTTGTACTGCTTGCCACCTGTTGCGATAATTGCGTACATATGGCACCTCCTGTTTTCTTTACTCGCCAACTATGGTGTCTGTCATTTTTCATAACAATATTCAATAATGCTTTTTCTTGTTATGATTCCGATGAACTTTTTCTGATCATCAACAACCGGTACAAAATTCTGATTCATGGTTTCTGAATCAGATCTTCCATGTCCGCATCGGCTGACACGGCCTCGTAATCAGCCTTTCGCGGAAGTTCTGAATAAAAATTGTTTCTGCTTTCTTTTACATTCAGGTGAGTATATTTCTTGATTCCCCAGAGGAGATCTCCCTCGGTCATAGTACCGACGTACTCTCCTGCTTTATTGAGCATGGGAATGGAAGCATATTTATGAAATTCCATTGTCTCCAGTACCTGTCGGAGCGTACTGTGGTCATAGATAAATGCAACCTCACTTTTTTGGCTTGAGAAAAATAAAATATTCATTTTGATCCTGTCCTTTTTTATATGTTGTCTGTTCTGTGGCTGATCTTTTTAAGGATCAGCCCTGACATTTGTGTTTAGATCTGGGTCAGAACAAAAATGTCATATAATGCACGGATCGCATGTTTGAACTCATCATGGCGTACACCAACAATAATGTTCAGCTCGCTGGATCCCTGATCAATCATCTTGACGTTGATATGGGCATGTGCCAGTGCAGAGAAGATCCTTCCTGCTGTACCTCTCGTGGACTTCATTCCACGACCAACGATCGCGATAAGTGCAAGATCAGACTCAAGCTCAATATGATCCGGATTTACGGCTTTATGGATTCCCGCAAGGATCTTCTGCTCTTTTTCTTCAAAGGCATCCTTGTGAACAAAAATTGTCATGGTATCGATTCCTGATGGCATATGTTCAATGGAAACTCCGTTGTCTTCAAATACCTGAAGGACTTTCCTGCAGAAACCGATCTCAGAGTTCATCATTGCTTTTTCAATCGTAATAGCAGCGAAACCGTCTGTTCCGGCAATACCGGTGATCGTATACTTCGGCTGACAACAGGTTGCTTCTGATCAGAGTTCCCTTGTCCTGTGGTGCATTTGTATTCTTGATGTTGATCGGAATACCGGCTTTTCTTACAGGGAAGATCGCATCCTCGTGGAGTACGCTGGCTCCCATGTAGGAAAGCTCACGAAGTTCTTTATATGTGATGGTTTCGATAGATTTTGAATTTTTACGATTCTCGGATCGGCAATCAGGAAACCGGAAACATCTGTCCAGTTCTCATACAGATCTGCCTGGACTGCCTGGGCTACGAGAGAACCGGTGACATCAGAGCCGCCTCTTGAAAATGTAACGACTGTTCCATCTTCTGTTGCACCGTAAAATCCCGGGATGACTGCATGCTCCAGCTCTGCAAGGCGGGCAGACAGGATCTCATTTGTTACCTCAGCGTTGAAAGTACCGTCTTTTTCAAATCGTACAACTTCTGCTGCATCTACAAACTCGTAACCAAGGTAGGCAGCCATTACCTTACCGTTCAGGAACTCACCACGGGAAGCAGCATAGCAACCGCTTTTTGCCGCAAAATTCTTTTGGATCACTTCAAAATCTGCATCAAGAGAGAACTTCAGACCGAGACCATCAATAATCTCCTGATATCTTGCCTTGATCGCTGCGAGCTTTTCAGTGAAATCTTCCTCTCTTTCTGCTGCTCCGTAGCAGTCATATAACATATCAGTTACTTTTATGTCGGCAGAGAAACGCTTGCCCGGAGCTGACGGTACAACGTATCTTCTGGATGAATCCGCATGGATAATATTTCCGACTTTTTTAAATTGTTCAGCACTTGCAAGAGAACTTCCGCCGAACTTTACTACTTTCTTCATTCTTAACTTCCTCCAAAATGTAAATTGTGCATTCTGCATACGATAGATGTCGGGGTCAAAAGCCCCCGACTTTGATGCCTACGGATTGCTCCGTGCTACGCACTCCCACAATCCTACGATATTCTGTATGATTCTGATGTCCGGAATCAAATGGATTAATGAATTATATGCACTGCCCTGCATCAGAACCTATCGGTTCAATATTATACCTCGTTCCCTGGTAGGTTGTAAATAAAAAACGGAAATCCCATCAGAAATTCCCGTCAGAAAGTGATGGCTGCATACTCTGCATTGGCAGCCTTTTTCAGATCATCCGGTTTCAGCCGGATCTGCATTCCGATCTTCCCGCCACTGACGTAAATCAGCTTCTGAGTACATGCACTTTCATCAATCACAGTCGGGAACTGCTTCTTCATTCCGATGGCAGTACATCCGCCCCGGACGTAACCGGTTACTTTGGTGATCTCTTTACGTGGAGCATCTCAACCGATTTTTCACCTACGGCCTTCGCAGCTTTTTTCAGATCCAGTTCTGCCGCAATCGGAATGACAAAGACATAATGTCCACCGCTTTTTCCGACTGTGACGAGAGTTTTATAAACCTGTTCGTGAGGAAGTCCGATTTTATCAGCAACGGAAATGCCGTCAATAAATTCATCACATTCATAAGTCTGATACTCATAAGGAATCTTATTCCGGTCAAGAAACCTCATTGCATTTGTTTTTAATTCTTTTTTACTCAATATGACCGCCTCCCTGATTTTTATACGGTTATCATTTCATAGAGTGGTTTGCGTACTTTTTTCTTGTGACTTCTGCCAGTCCCAGTGCTGTAATATCAACGAGTGTTGTCTGAATCGGATCTTTCGTAAGATAAAAACGAAATTCCTGGAACAAAGTTTCTTCCATTTCAGGATCATCCATATTTACAAAGTCAACCAGAATGATGCCAGAAAGATTTCGCAGCCGGATCTGCCGGGCGGTTTCTGGGCGGCTTCGAGGTTCAGCTTTAGGGCATCCGGTGTATTTTTGGATTTTTTAATACTTTTCCCGGAATTAACGTCCACAACCGTTAAAGCTTCTGTGACCTGGATGACCAGGTATCCACCGTGTTTCAGCCAAACCCGTTCTTTCAGTGCGTTTTCGATGGCAGTCTGAGTGCTGTAGAGCTTTCCCAGTGGATAGCCGGCATCATCATACAGCCGGATGAGATAAGAACGTTCCGGTATTTCCCGGTCAAAAAACTGCAGATCGTATGGTAAAGATCCGGATCATTTACAATAATCTCCTGCATTCCATCCATATAAGCATTTTTCAGATCTGTAATATAGGACGGAGGTGCTGATTTCAGGCAGGAAAAGCAGACTCTTGACATGGCATTGGAGGTCAGCCTCTCATACTCTTTTTTTCAGATCTTCAATCTCCTTTACGACCGCCTCAAACGGAGCTTCCTTTGCATTGGTGCGGACAATGATCCCGAACCGGTCATTCTGATATGCCTGAAGCCGCAGCTTATAGGCATCCCGCTCTTTTTTAGGAATCTTGGAAGAAACTCCGATCCGGGTATTCCCGTGCGTGAGGACTGCATAACGTCCGGTCAGGTTCAGATTTCCGGTGACGGTGGGAGCTTTTGTCTTAACCGCCTCCCTGCTGATCTGGACAAGAAGTTCATCTCCGATACAGAGAGGCTTTTTGCCGATCTTATACGTAAAAAAAGAGCTGTAGGCACTCCCTGCAGGTCAAAAAAATAACAGTTGACTCCCGGGGCAATCTCTATAAAAGCAGCTCCGATATTTGCAACAATATTCTGAACCTTTCCAATGTAGATATCGCCAATCTGATAACGGGCTTTTTCATCATTTTCAGGAGTACAGTGGATCTCGGTAATGCTGTCATTTTCTAAAAGAAAAGTCCAGATTTTCTTCTTCTTTTTTTTCAATCAGTATTTTTCTTTTTCATTCTTCGTCACCTGCCATCTCTGTCCCCATTGCTTCGAGTGGAATCAGAGCGCCATCTTCACTGCGGTCTGTATACATCTCCAGTCTGTGATGCTGAAATTTCAGAGAATCGAAAGCAAGACCGAGGAAGCTGCAGAAAGCCTCCAGGATCAGATCAGGTTTCAGGTTTTCCACACTGCCTGCTGCCACTTTTGTATAGATAGAATCTCCCCCGGATCTCCCAGTCATAGATAAGAGGTCTGATATCTACTTCTTTTTCACTGCGTTTCGTCTGCTTGAGAATACGGATTTCCGGCTGTTCCATAAACCGGATAAAAGAATCCTTCCAGTCAGAGGGAAATTCTCCTTTACGGAGCGTGGACAGATAATCTGCACCGGCAAGAATCGTCATTCCGGTCATTTTTCTTCTCATCGGAAACCGGCGGATACTGAGTACCTCGATGCCTTCCACGCAGGCTTCATTCATTCTCCTGACAGCGTCCCGGCTGTTGACAGCCTCCGGAGTTCTATGTCAAAATATTCACCGTCACTGGTCAGACCGATGCCAAGCGGATTGGCAAAGGACATGATCATATGGGGACTGTATCCTGTTGTAAATGCGATCGGAATATCAGCCCGACGCATAACCTTCTGAAAAAACGCATGACATCAAGATGTCCGATAAAGCGGAGTGCCCCGTATTTTCTGAATTTAATTTTTGCTTTCATAACAGACACCTCCTCCAAATTTTGCTGCCCCACAACCGGAACACTGCATCCGGCAGTTCGGGGTCACAGTTTCTTTCATGGCACGTTCCCATTCTCTTTCTCAGGAATTTCCGGCTGACTCCGATATCAATGAAATCCCATGGGAACAATTCATCTTCACTGCGTTCCCGGAGATTGTAAAACTCCAGATCAATACCGGTATTTTCAAAGGCCTGCATCCACAGTTCATTATGAAAACTTTCTGTCCAGGAATCAAACAGACATCCGAGCCGGTAAGCCTCTTCGATCAGCTTTCCGATCCGGCGGTCACCACGAGCCATTACGCCCTCAAGGACGGTGACCTGTGCATCATGCCAGTTGTATTTCAGGCTTTTCCGGTTGAGTTGTGCCTTAAACTCATCGTTGACGAGATGGGCGCCCTCATATATTCTTCTGCTTTGCACATCGGAGCCCACTGGAACGGAGTGAACGGCTTTGGAACGAAGAAAGAAGAACTTGCAGTGATCTGACATTTTCCGTGCCGCTGATCCTTTGGAATTTCATAATATCTGCGGGCTACTTTTTTCGGAAAGATGGGCGATCTCTTTCATATCATCTTCCGTCTCAGTCGGAAGTCCCAGCATAAAATAAAGTTTTACTTTTATCCATCCACCTTCAAAGGCCTGTCCGGCATCGTTCAGGATGACTTCTTCTGTCAGACCTTTATTGATCACATCACGCATTCTCTGAGAACCGGCTTCCGGGGCAAAAGTAAGACTGCTTTTCCGGATGTCCTGTACGCGGCTCATAACGTCCAGCGAAAATGCATCGATCCGCAGGGATGGCAGCGAAATATTAATCCCCTGCTCCTTAAATTCATCGATCAGGAAAAGAACCAGTTCTTTCAGTTCGGAATAGTCGCTGGAGCTTAAGGAGCTTAAAGAAATCTCCTCATGGCCGGTATTTTTCAGCATGGCATGGGCATATTCTTTCAGACGGTCGACATTCCTCTCACGGGTCGGACGGTAAACCATGCCGGCCTGACAGAACCGGCATCCGCGGATACAGCCTCTTTGGATCTCCAGAACCACCCGGTCCTGCGTGGCCTTGATAAACGGTACGACCGGCTTTTGCGGATAAGGTGCATCCGTCACATCCATGACGATCTGCTTCCTGACGACTGCAGGTGCGTGGTCATTTATCGGAGTAAAAAGACTTTAAAGTGCCGTCCTCGTGATACTCAGCCTCATAAAAAGACGGTACATAAATTCCCTCGATCTGTGCGGCACGTTCCAGAAATTCGGTTCTGGATCTGCCACTGCCTTTCCATTCTTTGTAGGCATCCAGCAATTCGTCGTAAACCGTTTCTCCCTCTCCGATATAGAACAGATCAAAAAATTCAGCCAGTGGTTCGGGATTGTAGGTACATGGACCACCGCCATGACAAAAGGATCTTCCAGTGTACGATCGGAAGAATGAGGCGGAATATGGCTTAATTCCAGGATCTGAAGGATATTCGTGTAGCACATCTCAAACTGGATCGTGATCCCCAGAAAATCGAAAGATCTGACCGGATCCTGAGATTCCAGCGTAAAAGAGGGAGATCCTGCTCCCTCATGATCTTGTCGAGATCCATCCATGGTGAATAGACACGCTCACACCATACATCCTCTCTGCGGTTGAACATATCATATAGGATCTGAATACCGAGGTGCGACATTCCGATCTCATAGACATCGGGAAAGCACATGGCAAAGCGTACCGCAATCTCACCGGCTTCCAGTTCTTTCTCTTTCATTACCGCATTTACCTCACCGCCGATATAACGGGCGGGCTTTTCAATATTCAGTAAAATATCATCATCTAATGCTAATTTTCTCATGGTTACTCCTTGGTTTGCTTTTGAAAATACTTACATAATCATAGCTTTAACAGAGAGAAAAAGCAACCTCTTTTAGGAATTTTGACATTATGAAATCTCCTCAATTTTTTTTCCCAATGATGATCGTCCGGGGTATAAAAATACAGTTCATCTTCTTTCCAGACCAGAATCCTTTTTCTGTCTTTCCCATAACCTCAAGGGTGGTGTAGTCAGAGTATTCATCAAAAAGGTACTGCTGCTCTTTCAGGTCATACCAGTTGACATACTGTATTTTAGAGGAATCTTCGGAACGTGTCTCCTTAATAAGAAGAATAAGATCCCGATCAATTACCCAGACTTTGTCGACAGAGGCATCCCAGTCAAGAACATCTTCCTGCTTTTTGGGTTTTGAGATTATATTTTACGAGCCGGTGTTCGTTGTCCGGCTGGATATATAAAGTATTGTCTGCAATGATCTGTGAATCTTTTACCCCGGATTCATACAAAAGCTCCATGGTCTGCTCTTTCAGGTCATATTGAAGATAGGTACAGCGTCCATCAATGTCAGAATCGTTAAAGGGTTGTTGAAGAAGATATAAATGATCCTCATCAGCACCGGCAGGAACGGTATACAGACCGCTGTTTTCCGTTCCATTCAGTATCAGTGTTTCTTTTCCCGTTTTTCAGATCATACAGGATAATCGATGGCTCGGCTGTATAGCTGCCACTTCCATCTTCAAAATCATTTAATGTCTGGACGGATAAAATGATCCTGTCTTTATAAAATGCAGCAGCGTTGGGATAGACTCTTCCGTATTGAAAAGTGTGCAGTTCCTTTTTCTCTGTACCATCTTCCTTCATGGAGTATAATTTCAGGACATCGTTCTGTTCGCCGGAATCAAAGGCCTGAACGATATAATAAATGAAACCGTCACAATAGGCTACGGATCCCATCAGATCAGGGGAGACTTCTACCGCGGACACTCCGCAGAGTCATGCCTGCAATTTACCTTTTGACATAATACGGTTTTTTTAGAGCTTTTTTTATCAATGAAATAAAGTCTGCACAGTTCGGATTCCCATTCTATATAATAGATTCCCTGATCCGATTCGCAATAACTGAGCATGGAAATATAGCGATCGTGGGAATTAAATGGGTTATCAGGGTCTTTTCGGTCTGAAGACTGACTGTTACATCCCGGCAGAAGCAGACAGATAAAAAATACCGGTATCAGATGCATTAAACATTTCTTTTTATTCATTCCTCATCTTCCTTTCTGTGATGAAAGCGGCACAGACCGCAAGGATCAATAATGTGCCTGAAATAAAGTAAACGGATGCTGTAAATATAAAAAATAAGTTGTGGACTATCTGAAGCCATGCGACTGGAAAATAGGGGAAAGCAGTGTTGGAATTACTGTACATCCCAGAATAATAGCCGGCATCAGGTAGCGTCTTTTTGACAGTTCTGCAAGTCTGGATAAGAGGAGCAATGCCAGGACTACGAAGATGCACTGCAAAAGGGTTCCAAGGAAAAAAATGGAACGGATGGAGCAGGTAATCCCGGTTTCTCTGAAAATTTCCAGGCAGTTGGCGGGAGCGTCCCAGTCAAGCCGATAATGGCTGCTGCTCCATATCAGCCGCAGAACTGCACCCAGCAGACAAAAAAGGAATAAAATAAAGCAGTAATGTCAAAAACTTAAAATAAAAAGTTTTCTCCTGCCGAAAAGGCTGGATTTTTGTAATAATTCCATATGGGTTGCCTTTTCTCTGTAAAAAAACCGAAATCACAAGAAAGGCAAAAGACATACAAAGCAGGATGACCCAGGAACGCGACAAGGGTGTATTGGTAAATAAAAGTGTATATTGTGCATCCTTCAGGAGAAGGGGGGATCTTCCGTCTTCCCGCAGTTCCCGGACTCGGTCGGCATATCGTTGAAAGCCGCCTTCGCATTCCAGTTCCTGCTGTAATTTATAAGCAGTAACAGAGTTTTCAGTGGTTTCGAGTTCTGTATATAAAGCTGCGATCCGCTGTTCTTCATTCTGAAGTTTTTCATCAGTCTGATCATCAATCCGGTCGCCAAACTGATCAATATAATTCTGATAATAATATTCATCCGTCCCGAAATAGTCGTTGTATTGTGACAGAATGAATATCTGGATCATGATACAGGCAAGAAAAAGAACCAATCCTTTCTGACAGATAAAAGTTTTCTTTAATTCGTAGAAAAACAAACCATGTACCCTGTTGCTGCGATGGAAAGAAAAACTTTCGCTCTTTTTGCAGATTGGTACTGTTTTTTCCCGAATAGCAGGCAGAGCAGAGAAAGAACGAATAACAGGGTATGCCCCAGTATACTTCTATAAGCAGACCATGAAAGCGGATCAGGTCATAACTGCGAATGAAAGATTTCCCCCTGCAAAAGCGTCCATATATTCCACAGTCGAAGGATCGAATTACTGTCATTCCCCTGAAACCTGTCTGACAACAGAAAACTGAATCCTACAAACCGGCAAGCAAAAAAAGAAACTGCCATTTCAGAATTAAGGCGGCGTGCCAAAAAAAGACAGCAAGGCTGGTAAGTATAAAGAATGCAAAGCTCTTCAAAAAGCAGGAAGACGCAAAAATAAGTCAAAATATTCCAGTCATATGGAACAGCATGGTATCCGGGAATACTTTGTATGGCAGCAGTCATTGAAGGAAAGCCATACAGAAAAACCGGACAGAACAAAATAAAATAAAAAAGTCAGTAACAGATAGACAATAATGCTGAAATAGACAGTTAAAAATTTTGCCGGGTACAGTCGCCGCTGCCCGTTTTTTGTGGTAAGAGAAAAGGCGTACTGTCCGCTTCTCTGCTCCTGTATAAATACGATGCTGGTCAGATAAATGAGCAGGATTACTGTAAATAAATCCGCAGGGTAAAATTCCATCAGCTTTCGGATACCCTGATATGGCTGAAGCGTTAACGGAAAATGCAGGGTGAGTTTTTTATATCGTTCTGCAATTCGCTGCATATATTGATTCTGACCGGAAGCAGTTCCCTGAAAGACAGAAATTTTCTGGTTTTTGGGTATACCGGTTCTGAATAGATTGTCGGTAATCTTCATAACCGGTTACGGAATCCATCTCAGAATGGATGAGTTCAAGAGCATGACCTTTTATATAATCTGTCTCATCGGTTAAGGTAAAAGCATTTAACAGGTCAGCAGCCTCATCTGCAGGAAGGGAATCCAGAGTTTTATGGCAGTCGAGGTAGGCGGTACGGATTTCAGAATCCATGGCTGTATCTGCCCAGAAGATGGCAGCAGATAACATCAGAAAAAGAAGAACCACTTTCAGTACTGCTCCGTTTTTCCAGACTTTTTTCCATTCATAGAGAAAAATGTTCATGGGACACCTCCTCTTCGTCATTAAAATAGTACAGGTAGACATCTTCCAGTGTCGGATAAACGAAAGAAGCCTGTGGAGGAAGTATGGCAGGATCATTTAATATGAGTCTGACAAAATATCTTCTTTACGTCGGTAAATACTGCTGATTCTGCCGTACGGTTCGAGTTCTTTCAATGGACGGGAAAAATTTATCTCACAGACCTTTGATGTAAGCTGGCCGGTCAACGCACCGGGAGGATCGGCTTTGATCAGTTTTCCTTTCTTTAATAACAAGATCTGCGATGCGATCAGTTCAATGTCGCTTACGATATGCGTTGCGAGCAGGATGATCTTATCTTTTGAATATTCAGCAATCAAATTCCTCAGTTCAAGTCGCTTCTGTGGATCAAGTCCGGCGGTAGGTTCATCTAAAATCAGAATTTCAGGATCATTTAAAAGAGCCTGGGCAAACATCAGCCGTTGCTGCATACCACCGGAGAGGGTCTGGATTTTATCCTTTTTCATATCCATAAGCCGTGTCCGGAGAAGAAGCTCTTCCGTTCTGAACGTCACATCTTTTTATGCATGCCTTTTAATGCACCGACATAATAGAGATATTCCTGTACTGTAAAGTCCGGGTAAAGACAGGAATGCTGGGGCATGTATCCAAGACGTCCAAAAAATTGTCTGATGCATACGGATGTCCTCTCCGTCAAATAAGACAAAAACCATCAGTTGGCTGGATCAGCATACAGATTAATTTCATAAGGGTACTTTTTTCCGGCATTTGAACCAAGAAGTCCATAAATGCCGGGGGTCAGCTGAAGGTTAAGTCTGTCGGGGCAATAGTTTCACCATAAGATTTACAGAGATTCTTCATTTCTAAAAGCATGGTTTAGTCCTCCTTTTGAGCATCAAGCTGAGACTGAATCCCGGAAAGGAGAGATTCAATACCTGCATCATACAATTTCTGGTTCTGCTCTTTCAAAAAATGTGTTCAGATCAGAAATCTCCTCACTTTCAGCCGTGAAAACTGCTTCATGGCAGATGGCTGCAATTCCTGATATTTGTTCCCATGTTGTATCATCAACATCAGGAACAAAATTGCTGCAAGGAAGAAGGAGAGACTCATCCTCTAAAAGTTTCTCTGAAACCAGAACTTTATCAGTTACTTCATATTCGTTCGGATAAGCTATCAGATTATTCCCTACCGGACTGAAACTGCCCACACTTGAAATTACCTGATTAAATTTATAGATGGCGTGTCCATTCTCTAGCGTATAATCTTTATCCGGAACTCCATAGATCATAAGATTGGACAGCGTCTCATCGTACATGGATGCAGCAAGAACTTCAATGGCAAGCTGTTGGTTGGAGCTGGTATTGAGAACACCATTCCCAATTGAAGGACACAGATATCTCTTTCCGAGAGAAAAACGAATCCTGTCGGAATAAGCAGTTGATACAGTCAGTTCTTCTAAAGTTGGAATGGTTTCAATCGTAAATACCGGCACTGCTGTCTGAAGTTCTGTGTGGATATCCAGATCTTCACGGTAGATCCTTTGTGCTAATGAAAGATTGTTCAGCATTTCTTCTGTAGTCAGCAGATTTACAATTTTACCATTTTCCCGGTCGACAGCGAGACTGGAATCCGAAAAGCCACGCAAAAGCGGCAGATACTTATAATAGTTACAGTTGCCTAAAGAAAGATCATCGGCAGAAGTTAAATAGTATTTTTGTCCAGCAATCGGTTATCCTCAAAATAAGGGAACAGAAAATCAATCACCTCTTCAGGAGTCATAGAGGTGATTTCCTGTTCGTTAAGAGTCAGGTTATAGTCTTTAAGAAATGAGGCGGAAAAACTGTAAATAGTATCAGAAAGCGGCATAGATCCACGGGGAATCTGATAAGTTTTTCCGTTGATCCTGTTGACATTCCATATAGGATCAGGCAGTGAATCTAAAACGGAAGAATTTTTTTCAGATGCAAGAGAATCGTCCAAAGCAACAAACTCCCTGTATTCCATAGGAGAAAATGGTACTATGTCAGCCTGAGGATCCTGCTCTTTCAGAGTCCGGATAAGATGAGCAGAAAAGTCAAGACTCTTTTTATAAGTATCAGTGATACTGTCAGATTCATCAGAAGACATATCCATATCCGGCAGATACCGAAAAGTAACCTTTGCAGGAATGTCCAATTCTTCCAGCCGTTTGTTGAACAGGTCGAACCGTTCAGAACTCAGATCTTCATAAGGAACTGCATCTTCAATATGAAAGAAATGGGGATTGGAAATATACCAGACGATCTCTTCTTTTTTTTTTGAAAGGAACATCCACTTAACAGCAGACAATGCAGAGAACATAAAAGCAGGATGGAAAAATATTTTAATTTTTTTTCATAAACGTCTCTCCTCTATTAATAAATAAAAATCCCCAGCCCACGAGATGGCTGGGGTCATTTAAATAGTAATTATAAAATAAATTAATTAATAATACTTTGTTACACTTCCGCCTTTTGCACCATCTAAATAGTATACCATAGTTCCCATATAACTACTGTAATGAGATGGTGCGTATTTAGTGATACTAAGCTGACCTTTAGCTAAAGAACCGGTTACTTGCTGAGTATTTTTATTACCAAGTATATCTATAGATGTATAACTACCATTAATTTTTTTCGCAGTGACTGGATTTGAAGGAGTGTTATTTTCAGTCACCTTAAATGTTCCTGAAGTTTTAGCAAGAGTAATTGTTCCAGTACAATCTTTAGCTGCACGTGCAGTTGCGGCACTAACGTTGAATGTAGATGCTGTTACGCTGATTAATAACCCACAAATCACAAGTACTTTTCTAATCTTCATATAAAATCCTCCTTTGTGAAGAGAATCCGTTCTTTGATAAAAAGTATATAATACAAAGTGAAAAAAATGCAATTAAAATATACAAAAATACATATTATATTTTAAAAATATGATTTATAATAAAAATGTGCTGATAAATACATAAAAAAAAGAAAAGAAAAATATACAAAATTTATAATAAGCAGAAAATTGGATACAAAAACATTTTCATAAAGATTTAAATAATGGATACAAATACTCTGTGAATATAAATAGCAAGAAATATATAATTGAATCAAATATACATTTCTTGCTATGAATTGTTTCCCCTTATATTCAACTCAAAAACATCAAGATGAACACTAATGTATCCATAATTTCAGTAAAGTTTGATCCGACTGATAAAATCCATTCCATTTCCGGGAATTTCTTTCTGAATCTCGTTGACGATCTGTGTGCTGCTGATATCTGCCGGTTTCAGATGGTTCTGTTCTATGTAGACAAAGCTTAAAAGAGAAAGACTGCCAGCATCAGCCTGGCAAAGAAAGAACCTGAATGGTGTTCGCCTTCCCCGGAATCAGGGGTATCATAAAGTTCGTGATAGATATGGCCGTAGCGTGGATGAACGGCGGGTATGGCAGCAGAATCCTGATAGAGTCTGCGGGTCTGCTTTAAGAGTTCACGGCGACGAAGTTCGGAATCATTCATAGTCTGTCCTCCTGCTGATAGAATCCAGTGGCTCGTTGTGCATGTAAACTAAAAAGATCCACGGAATCTTTTGGGTGTATGCACGGCAATAAAAAGACACAGGATACTGAAGTTACAATATCCTATGTCTGTCTTTTTTTTTTCAGAACTTTTCAAATCTGAAATGTATTTCCGATTCAAGTTATCTTATCAGATTTCAGTCTCAATTTATCTTACTGGATTCCAGACTTAATTTATTCCTACCGGTCTGCCAGTTCCTTGGTGATGTCATCCCAGGTAATTCCTTTTTCTGCCATAAGTACCATTGCATGATACAGGAAATCGGAAATCTCGTACTTCACTTCCTCCGGGTTGGGATTCTTGGCGGCAATGACAACTTCTGTTGCCTCCTCTCCCACTTTTTGAGGATCTTGTCTAATCCCTTATCGAACAGGTAATTGGTATAGGAACCTTCCTTTGGATGCTCTTTACGGTCTAAGATCATATTGTATACGGATTCAAAAATCTGAAGCGGATTTTTCGCATCATAGTCAGCTCCGACGATGGTTGTATAAAAGCAGGATCTGTTGCCGGTATGGCAGGCAGCTCCGATCTGTTCTACTTTTGCGAGAAGGGTATCCTTATCGCAGTCGATGGCAAGAGATTTTACATACTGGAAGTGTCCTGAGGTTTCTCCCTTGATCCACTGACTCTGTCTACTGCGACTGAAATAAGTCATGCGGCCGGTTTTGACGGTATGTTCAAAGGCTTCTTCATCCATATAGGCTACCATGAGGACTTCATTTGTCTTGTAGTCCTGCGTTACCACCGGGATCAGTCCATCTGAGTTCAATTTAAATTCGCCGAAATCCATCAGACTTTCAAAGGTTGTCATGCGGATTCCATTTTCCACGCAGATATCTTTGAATACATTAAAATCCATATCCAGCCGACTGATAAAGCGTCCTGAAACGCCTTTGACACCGTCGCTTTTAAGAATATTGAGGATCTCACTCTCTTCCATGGTATCGGTTACGACTACGCACTGGATTTCAGTGACATTTACAACAGAATTAAGATCCAGTCGATGCATAAAGATCATTTCTGTACTGTACTCCTCGATCAGATGTTGCTGCTTGAACAGTGCGTCAAAATCATTCAGTGAAACTGCGATTCGTTCTTTGCCGAATCTCTGGGAAACTTCTTTGATCAGTTCAATCGAAAGCGGTTTTGAAAAAATTCAGCATGGCACGTTTGGCACCTGCATAGAGGATCTTTTTTTACATCTTCAGCACGACGGATATTACCGCCTGCGATCATCGGGATACTGATCACGCGGTTGATCTGCTTGATCAGTTCGATGGATTCATCATGTTCTTCATCCGAGTCAGACAGATCAAATACGATCAGTTCATCTGCTCCTTTTTCGTTGTAGTGTTTTGCAAGGGCAATGACATCATCTGACAGAACAGAACGGTCGTCAAACCATGTAACTGCCTTTCCTTTATCTATAAAAATACATGGGGTTAATCTCTTATAACTCATGTCCGGGTTACTCCTTTATCTCCTTTTTAAGGGGCGGCTTTCAAAAAAATCAGCCTACAAACTGCCTTTTGTGCACCATACTTCAGTAATCCGTGGCTCTTCGGATACTGCCATATCCAAAGCCTTTCCAAATGCCTTGAAAAGGGCTTCTGCCATGTGATGGTTATTTCCGGCATCCAGGATCTTCAGGTGAAGATTCATAGCGGCACTGTACGATACGGCATAGAAAAATTCACGAACCATTTCGGTATCCATTGTTCCGAGAGAAGGTACGGTAAATTCAGCCTGGAAGTTCAGGTAAGGTCTTCCTGAGAGATCGACAGCTCCGAGTGCAAGTGTCTCATCCATCGGGAGTATAAAATAGCCGTAACGTTTCATGCCGGCTTTATCGCCCAAAGCTTCTGCGATGGCGTGACCAAGCACGATTCCGGTATCTTCGATCGTATGGTGGGAATCTACTTCTGTATCGCCCTTGACGCTGACGGTCAGGTCAAAAAAGTCCATGACGGGCAAAGCCGTCCAGCATATGATCGAAAAAGGAATCCCGGTGTCAATCTGATTTTTCCCTGACCATCCAGGTTGATCGTCAGTTCGATATCGGTTTCTTTTGTCGTTCTTTTGCAGCTTGCAATGCGGTTCTTTTTTCATATCCTGCCAACTCCTTTTATTCAAATCTTACTTTAATGGAATTTGCATGTGCAGTTAAATGCTCTGCTTCAGCAAATTTTTCAATATCTGTATGGATCTTTTCCAGTGCATCCTTTGAATAGGAAATAATGCTGGATTTCTTGATAAAATCATCTACAGATAACGGGGAGAAGAACTTGGCAGTTCCGTTGGTAGGCAGAACATGGTTCGGACCGGCAAAATAGTCTCCCAGCGGCTCACTGGAGTATTCTCCGATAAAGATCGCTCCCTGCGTTGCGCACCTTTGTCATGACCTCAAACGGATTCGCTGTCACGATCTCCAGATGCTCGGATGCAATCGCATTTACTGCATCAATCGCATCTTCCAGGGTGTCTGCAACAAGGATATGTCCGTAATTATCCAGAGATTTCTGAATGATCTCTCCCCGGAAAGCTCTTTGATAAATGCATCTGTCTGTGCGGAAACCTTCTCTGCAAGCTCCATACTTGTTGTGACCAGAATTGCAGATGCAAGTTCATCATGCTCTGCCTGTGAAAGAAGATCTGCTGCCACAAACCGCGGATTGGCTGTCTCATCTGCCGACGAGGATCTCACTTTATCCGGCAATTGCATCAATGCTTACATAACCATAAACTGATCTTTTTTCGCCAGAGCAACATATATATTTCCCATCCTACGATCTTGTCGACTTTTGGAATGCTCTCTGTTCCGTATGCCAGTAGCAGCAATAGCCTGCGCCCCGCCGACTTTATAGACTTTATCTGCTCCGGCTTCTTTTGCCGCAACTAATGTGGTAGGAGTTACTTTCCCATCTTTTCCCGGAGGAGTTACCATGATGATCTCATCAACTCCGGCTACCTTTGCAGGCATGATATTCATCAGTACGGAAGATGGATAAGCCGCTTTTCCACCCGGAACATAGACACCGACTCTCTGAAGTGCAGTTACTTTCTGACCAAGGATCGTTCCATCTGGTTTGCTGTCGAACCAGCTGTACTGTCTCTGTTTTTCATGATACGTACGGATATTGACGAGAGCTTTCCGGATGATACCGAGCAGTTCTTCTCCTACTTCTGTATAGGCCTCAATTTCAGTATCTGTGACAAGGATCTGGGAAGCATCCAGTTTTACTCCGTCAAATTTTTTCTGTATAACCAAAGAGAGCTTCGTCTCCTTTTTTTGTTTTTACATCGTTGAGGATCTGCTGGACACTGGCTTCGTATTTTCCGTAGCTGTTGGGACTTCTTTTCAGAAGGTCTTCCAGCAGATTTTTCTTTTGTACTTTCTGTTAATTTTTCAATACGCATTTTTATTCCTCCCCTGAGCAGGTTTCTGAGATTTGTGATGAGTTCCTTAATGCGGTCATTCTCCATACGCATACTGACCGGGTTCACGATCATACGGGCGGACAGAGGGCATACTTCTTCGAGTACGACCAGACCGTTTTCTTTCAGTGTAGAACCGGTTTCAACGATATCTACAATGACTTCGGAAAGTCCTACGATCGGGTGCAAGCTCGATGGAACCGTTCAGCTTAATGATCTCCACAGTCTGGTGTTTTTTGTTATAAAAATAGTCTTTCGCGATATTCGGGTATTTTTGTGGCAACACGGATCAGTTCGTGATGTTTGCAGTTTCTCCGCTGTCTCTTCACGACCGCAGACACACATCCGGCATTTTCCAAATCCTAAGTCGAGTACCTCATGGACTTTTCGGCCTTCTTCAATGATGGTGTCCTTCCCGACTACGCCGATATCGGCAGCACCATATTCTACATATGTCGGCACATCCGGACCTTTTGCAAGGAAGAACCGCGAGTCCCAGTTCTTCATTGGTAAAGATCAGTTTGCGTGAATTTTTATCTTTCATCTCATCGCAGGTGATCCCTGAGCTTTTCTCCAGCATATCAAGAGTTTTACTGGCAAGACGTCCTTTGGTAAGTGCAAATGTTAAATATCTCATAGGTTCTGCTCCTTTACTTCTGCTTTTTTCGTGTCCATGATCTTCTTTTTTCACCTGTGCGGAAATTGATCATCTCGATCTTCAGGTCATCCCGGAGATACAGCATGGTCATGACGGAAGATCGCTTTCCGTATTCTTCGTATACCTGTCGGTCTTCATCAGTATTACGCTTGAGCATTTCAATATTTTTCCCTTTATTGCGGAACGTTCTTGCACAAGGGAGATTCGATCGCCTTTTCAGTATCCTGTGTATAGACGAGGAGATTGCGGCTGCCGGTCTCTACCTGGATGTTCTGCCGGTTCAGGGCATTCATCAGTTCATCTAAAATGATGGCAAAACCGATAGATGGAGTATTCTTACCGAATTTTTCAAGCAGATGATCGTAACGACCTCCGCGTACGACAGCATCTCCTGTTCCGTAAGTATAAGCACGGAAAATGATACCGGTATAGTATCCGTAGTTTCCGCTCATGCTCAGATCAAATGTGATATGATCTTCCACTCCGTAAAGGCGGAGAAGCTCATCAATCTGCTTTAAGCGATGAATCGCCTGACCGGCTTTTTTTCTCCCGGGGCAACAGAAAGTGCCTGATCCAGGATCTCTGCTCCGCCGGTCAGTTCAGGCAGAAGATGAAATGCTTCTTTGACAGAGTCAGCAACATCCATATGATCCAGTACTTCCTCTACTCCAAAGAAGTTACGGTTGGCGATGAGGGTACGTAGCTCTTCTGCTTCATCCTCCTCAAGACCTGCTGCCTGGAACAGACTCTGGATAAAGTCTATATGTCCGATACTGACCTGAAATTCTTTCAGTCCGGTTTTCTTCAGTCCGTCCACCACCATAGCGAGCATTTCTGCGTCTCGCTTCGATGGAATCGACACCGATCAGCTCAGCACCAAGCTGGGTGTTCTCTTTCAGCCGTCCCTGATAACTGGAATGGTTGATAAAAAAGTATTGCCGGCATAGCACAGGCGGATTGGAAAATCTTCTGTCTCAAAAAGCGTTGCAACGGCTCTGGCAATGGAAGGCGTGATATCCGGGCGTAATGCAAGGATATTTCCCTCCCGATCAAAAAAATTTATACATTTCTCTTGCAGAAGTAGAACCGATTTCTTTACGGAATACGTCAAAATATTCAAATGTCGGAGTCTGAATATCCTGATAACCATAGGAATGAAGTACGGTGCTCAAGCTTCTTCTGCAATGTCAGTTTAATTTCACATTCTTTATTATATATATCCCGGACGCCTTCCGGTGTATGCAGTTTCTGTTCCATGTAGATTCACCTTTCTTAAACACTTTAGTCTGCTAATACGTTAAAAACCTGTTTGTAATTATACGGATTTTCTCTGCTTCTGTCAATCCCTCGTGTCCAAAATCCTTCTGGATGGAATCAAGATAAGGAATCAGAAAAAAAGCCATTCTGAAGTTTCATAAACCAGTCCGGTTCCAGTTCATCCAGCCGGAAGATCTTTTTCTTCCACCTCCTCTGCCCTGTCCCAGAATCGGCGGATCTGCCGGTATTGCATATAGTAGAGCTCCTCACGGGCTGTATAATAGATCAGAGAAATGCGATTCCCTCCCTGCTGCTCAAATTTTTCCATAAAACGGATCTGATGTTCATGGACATTCTGAAGTGGAAATGTATCAGCATTACATTCTTTTGCATCAAAGCAGACCGGAATGCCCTGCACTAAGCACCGATATAATCTACGGTACTGATCTTATCAAAATAGGCAAGGGTAATATGCCGATGCTCTTTATCAATCCTTACCGGAGTGATGGGGGTTGGAATCTTCTGGATCAGTGCAAGCCCCATTTCACTGTAGCGGGTATTGGTATGATTGATAAATTCTTCCAGAGTCGAACCACGAAGTCCTCTCGAATTCCAGGTTGCCATTTTATATCACACCCTTTTTCCTGACAGATTTTCTGAAAAAGAGGGCAAGCAATGGTGCCTGAAGTTCTTTTCCCGAAAGGAGGGAAAGATCTCCGCCACACTTCGGAAAATTAAGACGGTATGCGTGGAGAAGTTGAGAAGAAAGACCATATTCTTTTTTCAGAGTCTCATTGAAAGCCCGGTTTCCATATTTATAATCTCCTGCAATGGGATGACCGATGGATGCAAGATGGGCACGGATCTGATGCGTCTTTCCGGTGATCAGATGAACTTCTAGAAGTGTGACATCTTCAGTTTGCTTTATTATATGATATTCTGTCTCAATCGGGGAAGCTGCTGCGGACGGAGTCCGGCTGACAGTGACCCGGTTCGTCCGGGGATCTTTTTTCAGATAGCCGCTGATATGACTGTCGGAAGAAACTTTTTCCACGGACAAGACAGAGATAATATTTTTTCAGGCTGCGGTCACGGAACATTTCACTTAACTGCTGGAGTGCCTGCAGGGGTCTTGCCGGCAGCGATCAGTCCGCTGGTATTGCGGTCAAGACGGTTGCAGACAGAAGGATGAAATGTCCGCAGTTCTTCTTTGGAAATCTGACCGCTGTTCAGCAGATAAGCGATCAGGTGTTCCACCATGGAGATGTCGTCCGGTTTTGCCTTCTGGGACAACATCCCTGCGGGCTTGTTCAGGAAAATGGTGGATTCATCCTCATAAATAATGGAAAGCTCTTTTCCGGCATGAGCCAGGATCCAGTCGGGGATCTCCGGGGACTGCTGTATGGTGCCTGAAAATTTCTGAATGGTCTCGTCGGAAAGGAACAGACGGACTGTATCATTCAATTTGAGAATTTCATTTCCTGCTGCTTTTTTCCCGTTCAGGGTGATATTTTTTTGCGGAGCATTTTATAAAAAAAAAAGCTTTTTGGGAGCCTGGTTCATATATTTCGCAAGAAATTTGTCAAACCGTTGTCCGGCTTCATTTTTTTTGAATCGTGATTTCTTTCATTGTATCTTCTCCAAAATTCAGAACCGGTTTACATGGAGATATTCAGCAGAAGCTGCCGGATCTCCTGTTCGGTCTGCTTTGTATCTTCTTGTTCTACTGCTGCAATATTATCAAGCCCCTCTACTCTTAAAAAGAAAAGGTGCATACTGGCTTTAAAATCTTGACTGTCAGTCCGGTGTAACCGTTCTGGACTTTCATAGTGGGTATAGCCGCAAAGATTATGCCCGGAAATAACAAAGCAGTCTGCCGGCATGATCTTTTCCCGGCTGGTGATAACTGTATCGCAGCAGACCGTCAGGTGGCGGGAATTTTTGCAATCTCCTTTGCCCTGTCAGGATCAATGGACGGGTACGGAAAGCGGGCGATGACACCAACCAGTGCTTTTGATGCCGGGAAGCAGCCGAGAACTGCCACGACCGTCATCAGATTGAGCCGGGTATGCGTCTGGTGTGTATCCAAGCAGAAAGATGGCTGCGACAATGGCAAAAAATAAATGACTGTACGGAGAATCTCTGCTTTCTTTTTTATAATTTAAATAACCGGGTTTCCCCTTTTTCAACTTTCTTCATATGATTGATTTCCTTTTCATTTAAAAGATCGATTATCTACAGGTTCTGTATACGCAGGAGCAATTTATGTGGCAGCAGCTTCGTGCCGGCATAGGTCAGTTTCATCGAAGTCCGTAAATGAGCAGCCCTTCCTTTTCCGGCTGTCTTTCAGTGCCTGATGTACCACTTGCCATCCTGGCTGTGCCATAGTCAGTTCTTTCAAGAAGTTCTGGAGGCTTTCCACCGACATCAAAAAGGGAGTGTCAACCGGACCGGGACAGACCGCTGTGACGATGATACCGCGGGTCTTAAGCTCTTCTCTGAGCGAACAGGGAAAAGCTCAGCACATAGGATTTTCGTTGCCGCATAAACCGCAAAATACGGTTGTGGACAAAAGGCTGCTGCCGATGCCAGATTGACGATCCGGCTTCCAGGATGCATGTAAGGAAGGCAGAGAAGGGTCATTCTTGTTAAAGCTTGGCAATTTAAGCCAACCATGTCTGTCTGGATCCGTCTCCCGCTGCATATTGATCTCTTCTACAGAACCGGATCTTCCGAATCCGGCTGCGTTGACAAGCATACGGATATCAGGAGTGTCTTCACAGAGTCCTCGCAAAAAGCTTTATAGACAGGCTTTTTCAGAAGATCTCCGTCAAAGATACGCAAAGGCAGACGGGACTGCTCTGCCACTCTCTCTAAAATTTCCTTTTCTCCTTGCGATCACCCAGATTTCGTCCAGGTTTTTATATAAAGCTCCGATCTGAAGGACGAATTCACGTCCCATACCGGAAGATGCTCCGGTGACAATCGCTACTCTCATTCTGACCTCATTTCTTTCGGTGTACATTCCGAATGGATTTTTTCTTCTGACTGCTGTTCTTTTTCTCTTTCATTTTCTTCTGATCGGCAAATTTCCGTGGCCGGATCAGACACTTTGGACCGAAACCGATGAGATCGGTTCTTCCTGCCTTGTGGAGTGCTTCTGATACAAGATCGTACAGTTCCGGGTTGCGATACTGGATCAATGCTCTCTGCATCGCTTTCTCATGGGGACTCTTCGGTACATAGACCGGCTTCATGGTAGCGGGGGTCAACACCGGTATAATACATACAGGTGGAAAGTGTGGACGGAGTCGGATAAAAATCCTGCACCTGCTCCGGCATATAACCGAGATCCCTGCAATATTCTGCCAGTTCTACTGCTTCTTTCAGCGTTGAACCGGGATGGGATGACATCAGGTACGGAACAAGATACTGTTCTTTTCCGATCTTTTTGTTCATTTTATAAAATTCTTCGGTAAACTGCTCATATACTTTATGTTCTGGTTTTCCCATCAGGGAGAGAACCGGTGCTGCAACATGTTCCGGTGCAACCTTCAACTGCCCGCTGACATGATATTCACAAAGTTCCCGTAAAAAAGTTCTGTCCTCTTCTTTTAAAAGATAATCGAATCGGATTCCCGAGCGGATAAAGACTTTTTAACTTTCGGAATCGCACGTAGTTCTTTTAAAAGCCGGACATAATCACTGTGGTCTGCATTCAGATTTTTTACAGGGTGCCGGGAACAGACACTGGCGGTTCTTGCAGACACCGTACTTTAACTGCTTTTTACAGGAAGGATGCCGGAAATTGGCAGTCGGTCATCCTCCTACGTCATGAATGTATCCTTTAAAATCTTTTTTTCTTTTTGTGATCTGTCTGGCTTCATCTAAAAGTGACTGGTGGCTGCGGGTCTGGATGATCCGTCCCTGATGAAAGGTCAATGCACAGAAACTGCATCCGCCAAAACAGCCCCGGTTGCTGATGAGGCTGAACCGGATCTCGGAGATAGCAGGAACTCCGCCAAGTCTTATCGTAGGAAGGATGATACGTTCTCATATAAGGCAGAGAATAGATATCATCCATTTCTATCTCGGTCAGTGGAAGTGCAGGTGGATTCTGTACCACATAGAGGTAGTCAGAATAAGGCTCTACCAGTCGTTTTCCGTTGAAAGCATCCGTATTAAGATACTGGGTATAAAAGCTTCTGGCATAAGTCAGCCGGTCTGCTTTCAACTCTTCAAAGAGGGGAAGGATCTGCATCGTAGACGCTGTCGAGATTCTTTGCTTTGACGACAGTTCCGTTGATATAGGTAATCTCTTCCACCGGAATGCCGGCATCCAGTGCCTCTGCAATCTCGATGATGGAGTGTTCTCCCATTCCGTAAGAAAGAATATCCGCACCGGAATCTAAAAGGAGGGAACGCTTTAGTTTGTCAGACCAGTAATCATAATGTGCCATCCTTCGCAGACTGGCTTCGATGCCACCCAGAATGACCGGAGTTTTCTTATAAGTCTGCCGGATCAGATTCCCGTAGACAACACAGGCATAATCCGGCCGCTTTCCCATAACACCTCCGGGTGTGTAAGCATCGGTCTTCCGTCGCTTTTTGATACGGAATAATGGTTAACCATGGAATCCATATTTCCTGCGGATACAAGAAATCCAAGACGTGGTTCGCCAAAAACCGTGACGCTGTCAGGTGTCTTCCAGTCCGGCTGTGCAATGATTCCCACTCTGTAGCCACGGGATTCCAGCAGCCTTGTGATGATGGCATGACCAAAAAGAAGGATGGTCTACATAAGCATCCCCGGAAATATAGACGAAATCAACCTGATCCCACCCACGTTCATTCATTTCTTTTCTGCTGACAGGTAAAAATCCATCATTCATTCTCTATCTCCTGTTTCTTTTTTTGATATTGTCTGTAAACTGCCGATTTCTTCTGCAGTCAGTGTCCGGTAAGCTCCCGGTGGCAGTGAACTGTCCAGAACGAGCGTTCCCATGGAAAGCCTTTTTCAGATACAGGACTTTTTTTGCCAACTGACTCGAACATCCGTTTGACCTGATGAAACTTTCCTCGCGGATCGTCAGCCGGATTTCGGAGATGGTATCACTGCTTAAGATTTCAAGTCGTGCGGGAAGTGTAAGTGCCGGTTCTCCGATGTCTACACCTTTCTGAAAAAGAAGCACATCTTCTGCGGTAACCTTTCCTCAACCCGGGCAAAGTAAACTTTGTCGACGTGGCTCTTAGGAGAAAGAAGCCGGTGAGCCAACGCACCATCATTCGTGATGAGCAGAAGCCCCTCGGTATCTTTTGTCCAGTCTTCCGACCGGGAAAAGATCCTTCCGCTGCTTTGTATCGATGAGGTCTAAAACGGTCCGGTCATGCCGGTCTTCTGTCGCAGAAACAACACCTGCCGGTTTGTTCAGCATATAGTATTCATACTCTGCATAGGTAACAGCCTGTCCAAGATAAGAGACCTGATCCTTTTCTGTATCAATCCTGGTTCCGGCATCTTTGCTGACAGTTCCGTTGACAAGCACCTGTCCTTTGGAGATGTCTTTTTTAATCTGAGATCTTGTACCAAGTCCCATATCCGCAAGATATTTATCCAGTCTTAATTTCATCCGTTCCACCGCCATCCGGGAAGATATTTATTTTTCAGCATCTGATTGATCAGTTTACCGAAACCGAGCGGGTATCCGTCTACACAGACAAGATACCAGCCTTTCTCTTTCAGAGATACCAGATCTTCCACATCGAGAGTATCACCTTTGAGATATTTGATCACTCGCTCATCACTGACAGGAAGATTGAGGATCTGATCGTACTCTTCCATTTTCAGATTCATGGCAAAAGCCTGACTCGGTTCAAACGGTTCTTTTTTCAGTTCTCCAAGCAGCAGTCCGGTACGTAGAAAACGGATTCCCGGATGGAAGGAAGATCGGCCGGCATATAGTATACTTTATCGCCACGCAGTTCCATTCTGGAAGGAAGAAACTCCCGGTGTACATGACTTAAAAATGAAGTAAATTCTTCGGGCAGCTTTTTGGGCTTGCCGGTATCTATCCCGGAAGGAAGAGCCGGATGTGCTTCTCCCTTCTGAAGAAGGGCAAGGAAATGGCTTTACCTCTTCCTTTCATCCGGTGAGGGAAAATACGGACGGTCTTTTTTTTCAGCTCTTCATTTCTGCTTTCGGTCACCTGCGGCATTCCATTGACAAAGCCTTCATACCCCTCCATTTCACAGATCTGAAATTCAGGATATTCCCGGAGCAGATATTCAATCGTCTGCTCATTCTCTTCCGGTGAAAAAAAGTGCAGGTTGAATAAAGCAGCATGCCTCCCGGGCGGAGCATCTGTGCAGCCTGGGTGATGATGCTTTTTCTGAATTTTGGAAAAGAAAGACATCCATGCTCTTCCCATGCTTTTACCATTTTCTTATCCTTACGGAACATTCCCTCACCGGAGCAGGGAGCATCAATCAGGATCTTGTCAAAATAACCTTCAAAATAAGAAACTAATTTGCCGGGTTCTTCGCTTAATACGAGAACATTGCCAATACCGAAAAGCTCCAGATTCTTTAAAAGCCCTTTGGCACGGGAACTGCTTTAAGTCGTTGGCTGCAAGGACACCTGTCCCCTGTAATTTTGCTCCCAGTTCCGTCGCTTTTCCACCCGGTGCGGCACAGACATCCAGTACCTTATCCCCCCCCACCGGCAGACGGCTGGCAGGGGTCATGGCACTTGGTATCCTGCAGATAGTAAAGTCCTGCAAAATAATATGGGTGCTTAGAAGGCTGGATATGATCTCCGTCATAGTAAAATCCATTCTCAATCCAGGAACCGGCTCCAGCGGCCAGGGTGCGATCTTTAAAAAATCTTCAACAGAAATCTTGGCTGTATTGACACGCAGACCATAATGCCTTGGCTCATCATAGCAGGCGGTATATTCTTCATATTCAGACCCGAGCAGAGTCTTCATTTTTTCTTCAAATTCTTTTGGTAAGTTCATTGTAACTCCTTTACAAAGTAAATTTTCCATAACATTCAGTATACCACGAAACCGATATTCAGAAAAGAGTTATTCATAGACTGCATTCACTTTCCATTGTTCTGTCAGACGAAGTGCCGGATAGGAATTAACACTGACTTCTCTTCCATTAACGGTCAGGTAAATCCCGAGGTGTAAATGGACCATGGAAACCTGCCGGTTGTTCCTTCAGTTTTACTGTATCCGGTATCGCCCATATACCCAAGGAGATCTCCGGCATGAACCTGCTGCCCTTCTGTAAGAGGAGCATAGGAATCAAGATGTGATAATAAAAAAATAAGCACCTCCGGGAGCAAGGATTCCAATCCGGTAACCGCCAAGTTCCAGCCATCCAAGATTCTGAATCGTTCCATCGGTCATACTTTACGATGGGATAGATACCTCTTTGGTTAACGGAGGCTATGATGTCGATACCTTCATGACGGCGTTTCCTCCATAGGTTCTTTCGTATTGCCGAGGAATTTTCAAAGGTGACGGTGTAGTCAGGACAATCGGAGGATGTAGCAACCGGAAAATACCGGAGATCATTCCATATGGCACGGCAGAGTTTCAGGTATTCGTTCCAGTCAGGAAGGTTTTCCCAGTGTGGTTCGTATTTCTTTACAGAAAAATCGGTCGGTTCATCCGAATGATTCAAAGCGGTAAGACAGGTACGAAGAGCGTGAGGATCTGCCTGAAACCGAGTCTCAAGCCAGTAGAGACCAAGAAACCTGCCGGGATCATCAGAGGATGCGAGGATCGGAAAAAGTTCTTCAGATACCGGCTGACTTCGAAATTCATTGCTTTCAACGGTAGTCGGGTTTAAAAGATTCTTTCTGGCGAGAAATGGAAGTCTGGGAATCAACAGTCCACAGAAAAATACAACAGAACAGAGGAGGATCCATGGCCTTTTCAGAAAAAATGTGACCGAAAAGAAGAAAAAGAACAGCAGTCATTGGTTCAATTCCTTTGCAGTGAAGAAGTTAATAATGCATATGCCAAAGAAGCCGGATAACTGCATACTTTTTCAGGAAAATCATAAAATAGTGAAAGAAGAACAGGAATGACAGAATGGGTGGAGTATGAAGCAGAAACTTTCCAAAAAAGAGCCTGGCAGGAATTGGTATGATCGGAGTTTTTCTGCTGATGCTCTGCTGCCCGAAAGAAGTATTCAACGGGGCAAGTGAAGGACTCCTTTTATGGTTTCAGATCTTATTCCCGACACTGTTCCCGTTCCTGCTGATCACAGATCTTCTGATGGCAACCGGCGGGATCAGGATGATCTCGAAAGTACTGTCTGTTCCTTTCGGAATTTTATTCCGAGTTTCCGGGAAGGCTCGTTTGCAGTGGTTGCAGGATTTCTCTGCGGGTATCCCATGGGAGCAAAAATAACGGCAGATCTAATCAGAAATCAGTCCATAAGTGTCGAAGAATAACCTATCTTCTTTCTTTCTGCAATAATACAAGTCCGATTTTCATCATGAATTTTCTTGTATGGAAAACGCTGGACAGAAAAGAGCTTCTGCTTCCGAGCCTGGTGATTCTTTTTAGGAACACCGGTTGTTATGAGCTTCCCTTTCAGGAAAATTTACAAAAGTGGCAGAAAAAGAGGTGGGGGCAGAAATACATTGGGAATGCAGAGAAACTATATTATGAAAAAGAAAAGTGTAGAAAGTTGTATGATGGACAGCTTTGAGACAATCGTGAAAGTCGGGGGATATTTGATTATTTTTTCTGTATTACTGGAACTGGCAGAGCAGACCGGGCAGAAAAAATATCGCTGCAACTCTCCTGCTTTCAACACTGGAAGTTACGAATGGGATTCTTATGATTGCGAAAAAATTCCCGGAAATAAGCACAGCCTATCCGTTGCTGATCGGGCTGACTTCTATGGGAGCAAGCATCTGTTCTATGGCACAGACGCAGTCGATGATCCGTGGAACAGGACTGAAACTTTCAGATTATATCATACAAAAACTGGCTACCGCAATGGCAGCCAGTGGATTCGCAATACTGTATGCGAAATTCAATTTTTAAATTCATTTCATCAGATGTCAATAGATCCCTGTTTCCTATTGGTCTGAGCCATTCTGAGAATCATAATTATAATCAGAAGAGTCAGCCTCAGGAACATCCAGTTCTGCACGATTGGAGCGGACTGTATCATAACACTCCTGCAGGGGAATTGATCAGACCGTCATACTTGGTTGTATAGCTGTCCAGTGTATGACCGATGATGCTTTCCGCATTTGCAAGAAGGTCATCTGTATACTGGATCGCACCAATCCGGATTTCATTGGCATCCATGGTTGCATTGTCGATGATCTCCTGTGCCTGGGCAGTTGCCTGAGTAACAATCTCATTTGCCTGTGCATAAGCCTGCTGCATGATCTCATGCTCACTGACCAGTTCGGTGGTCTGTACCTGTGCTTCTTCAATCATAGCATCTGCTTTTTGCTTTTGCATCTGCCAAAATCGCATCCCGGTTCGCGATGATCTTCTGATAACGCTTGATCTCATCAGGAGTCTTCATGCGAAGCTCACGGAGCAACTCATCCATATGCTCTTTATTTACAATGATCTTGGTCTGGGACAGGGGCTGAAATTTACAGTCTCTGTCAATATATTCTTCAATCTCTTCAATGATCTGTTCAATGCGGCTACTCATCAGTTACACTCTCCTTTTTCTTTCATCTTCTTTTCAAGCTCAACTGCAACGGCCTGTGGTACGAACTGAGTAACATCTCCGCCAAAGGCTGCAATCTCCCGTACAGTAGTTGAACTGAGGTAAGAATATTCAATACTGGTCGTCAGAAACATGGTTTCAACATTCGGACTGAGTTTATGATTCGTCTGAGACATCTGAAGTTCATACTCAAAATCCGTAATTGCACGAAGCCCCCTTATTACCATGTCTGCGTCCATTCGTTCGGCAAAATCCACCAGAAGTCCGTCAAACGGAATGATCCTGACATTTGGCAGATCCTTTGTCACTTCCTTTAACATTTTAACACGTTCTTCAACAGAAAACAACGGCATTTTCGCTTTATTATTCAATACTCCGACAATGAGTTCGTCCACGATTTTACAGGATCTGCAGATGATATCATAATGTCCGTATGTAACCGGGTCAAAGCTTCCCGGATAAATCGCTCTTAACATATTTCTTCCTTTCCGGCTTTTTCCAAAAAAGACGTGCTTGTTCGTCTTATATCTTTTTTTCTTTGATGAGAGAAAAGCCAAGTTCCCCGATATACGAGAAATCAGTATTCAGTGAGGCTTCTACGATGATCACGGTATCTTCATAGACGAGTGAGGAACCGGCGAGATATTTCAGTACCTGCTTTTCCAGTTCATGATTATACGGTGGATCCATAAAAATATAATCAAAAACCTTATCTCCTTCTAACTGGTACAGTGCATTCAGCACATCTTTGGTCAGTGTGATCCCCTTTTTTCTCCAGCCTGGTAAACTTCAAATTTTCTTTGATACACTCCATTGCTTTGGGATTTTTTTTCTACAAAGACGGCTTCTTTTGCTCCGCGGCTGAGAGCCCGATCCCAATCCCTCCGCTTCCCGCAAACAGATCCAGAAATTCGCAGTCATACAGATAAGGAGCGATCATATTGAACAGGGTCTCCTTGATCCTGTCGGTGGTTGGTCTTGTATCTATTCCTTCCAGAGTCTTCAGTTTCAGACTTCTGGCACTGCCGGCAATTACTCTCATTCATCGACACCTCCAATCATTAACTATGCTGAATTTTAGCAGAAAAAAGCACCCGGGTCAATGCCGAGTGCTTTTCTCTTTGGCTTCTGCTGTATTTTTTGACGTACATTTGGTCTGTCGCGGCTACGACTGCACTGACCGCAGAAGCCGGGAAGATGGTTTCAGGTTATTTTCCTGCCATCTGCTTTTCCTGCTGCTCGATCATTTTCTTTACCATATATCCACCGACAGATCCGTTCTGTTTGGATGTCAGGTCGCCGTTGTATCCGTCTGTCAACGGTACTCCCAGCTCTGTTGCTACCTCGTACTTGAACTTGTCGAGTGCGCCTTTTGCTTCAGGCACTGCTGCTTTGTTAGATGAACGACTTGCCATGATCCATTTCCTCCTTTTGCATCCTGCAGTCTGTCTGAAGACTGCTTTTCCTGAGTTGTTGTAACGAAGATGACCGGCCAGTTTCTGTATGTACCATGCTTTTGCCGGTCATCATACATCACTGGTTCCGTTCGCCTTTGTTACGATGTTAGTATGTGGAGGAACGGTGAATTTAAACTGGTAAGTTCTGGTGGTTACAGCGTTGTCTCAAGCATGAGATCTTTCAGCTTTTTCTGCAAATGATCCTTCAGTTTCCGGTGCTGCTCCAAGGAGAGATCCGGGTCTTCAAGAAGAAGTTTTTCAGCAGCGGCATTTGCTTCCTGCAACAGTGCTGCGTCCTGAAAAATGTCAGCAATTTTAAAATCAAGCACCCCGCTTTGCCGTATACCGAACAGATCTCCCATCTGCGGAGACGGAGATCTTCATTTGCAATATAAAAACCATCATTGGAATGATTCAGGATCTCCAGCCGTTCTTTTGTCTCTTTTTGACCTGGAGGCATGGTCATGAAAAAATGCAGTAGGACTGATGTCTCCCACGGCCAACCCGCCCGCGGAGCTGATGGAGCTGGGCAAGACCGAAGCGTTCCGCATTTTCAATCATAATGACGGTTGCATTTGGCACGTCGATGCCGACTTCTACAACGGTTGTAGATACAAGAACCTGGATCTCATTGCGTCCAAAAGCACTCATGATCTCATCTTTTTCTTTTTCTTTCATTTTTCCATGCAGATAGCCGACACGGATGGAAGGATCAAGGGTCTCCTGAAGCATCTGACTGTAGTCAGTAACATTTTCAGCATCCAGATTTTCACTTTCTTCTACCATAGGACAGATCACATAGCACTGCCGCCCCAGTTCTGCCTGCTGACGGATAAAAGCGTAGGCCTTTGGACGGTAACCTGTATCAACCACACAGTTTTTGATCGGAAGACGGTTCATAGGAAGTTCATCGATCACGGAAATATCAAGATCTCCGTAAAGAATGATCCCCAGTGTCCGTGGAATAGGCGTTGCACTCATGACGAGAATATGCGGTGTAAGTCCTTTGCCTGCGAGTTGTTCCCGCTGTCTGACACCAAAGCGGTGCTGCTCATCTGTGATGACGAAGGCAAGGTTTCTGTAGTTTACTTTTCCCCTGGATCAGTGCATGGGTTCCAATGATAATAGAAGAAGAACCGGATTCGATTCGGGCATAGGCTTCACGCTTCTGCTTTGCGGTCATAGATCCGGTCAGCAGTTCTGCTTTCAGAGGAAGTCCATATTGTTCCAGCATCCCGGAAATTTTTTTCATAATGCTGCCGAGCCAGCACTTCTGTCGGAGCCATCAATGCACCCTGATAGCCGTTGAGTCCGGCAAGCAGGAGTCCTAAAAATGCCACGATCGTCTTACCTGAACCGACATCTCCCTGCACCAACCGGGACATGACATAGTCTCCGGTCATCTCTTTCTGGATTTCATTCCATACACGCATCTGGGCTGCAGTCAGTTCATAGGGAAGAGACTGCAGAAATGTATCGATGGCGGGCTGTTGCTCCATGGTAAAGTGGTTTTTCATCCGTTCTCCGGATTCTTTTAGATATCGCAGTGAAAGGATAAAAGTGAGAAATTCTTCAAAGACAAAACGTCTTCTTGCTTCAATAAAGGTCTCTTTGGAATGTGGAAAGTGCATTTCATACAGTGCAGCTTCATAGGGTGGAAAATCGTAAGCAGTTTCCAGTTCTTCAGGAAGAAAATCTTCGGGTATGGAATTACTTTCCAGTGCCTGCCGGACAGCTTTGATGATGGCATTATTGGTCAGTCCTGCAGTAAGCCCGTATACCGGCTGCATGGAATGGAGCTTTTCATTGTATCTGGCAGCAGGGTCATAGATCTGTGGATGTTCCATGACCAGTCCGTCACGTTTACGAACCACTCTGCCGCGTAAAATGACCCCAGTGCTCCTGCCTAATGTATTCCTTAAAAAAGGCATACGAACCAGATCACTTTTTAAAGTTCCGGTCAGATCTTTTAAATAAAGAGTTGTCACCTGCATATTTTTTGTCCCGGACACCTGTATCCGCCCGAAAACAACACCTGAAACGGTGCAGATATGTCCTTCCTGAACTTCACTGACAGGAACGGGTGGACTAAAGATCTCATAGGTACGCGGATAATAATGCAATAAATCGTCAACGGTGGATACACCAAGCTTAAGGAATAATTTTTCGGTCTTTTTCTCCAATCCCCTTTAATGTGCTGATCCCGGCATTTTTTTTATTCATGTCTTTTTCTCCTGATTCTGATTACAAAAACCGGAGCACTTTCGCCTATGAGAAGTGTTCCGGTTTTTTAATGATATAATACAGGCAGAAACTGCCTGATCTGACAAAAATTATTCAACAGAAAGAACGTAATAGTAAATCGGCTGTCCGCCAGAATGAACATCTACGTCTACATCAGGATAAAGCTCCTCTATTTCTGCTGAAAAACGTTCTGCATCTTCAGCCAGAACATCCTGACCATAATAAAGGCTGATCAATTCTGTATCTTCA